>Ga0055480_10000659_pt1 | contig 13127 bp, 14 predicted proteins | sample Muzzi_PWB_D2_FD_57935 | JGI IMG/M metagenome (GOLD analysis project Ga0055480, IMG submission 57935) | Wetland microbial communities from San Francisco Bay, California, USA, that impact long-term carbon sequestration - Muzzi_PWB_D2 | ecosystem: Environmental > Aquatic > Marine > Wetlands ... | reverse complement strand
TTATCCCCGCCCGCAGGAAGGTTTTTTTAACCAACTTGGGCTTTGTGGATAACCGAGTAATATTATATTGTATGAACGCGAGACGGTGCAGACAATAGGTTAATCACGGCGGCCGCCAAAGATCATCAGAAGGTATTGGAATAGAAGAATGAAATCCAGATAGAGTTTCAAGGCACCAATGATGGCGCCTTTGCGAACCACGGCGCCGTCCGCTCCAGCCGGTTGGGACAGAGCCATCTGTTTGATGGTTTGGGTGTCGTAGGCGGTGAGCCCGGCAAATACGAGCACCCCGATGTAGCTGATGATCATCTGCATGCCCGAACTGCGGACAAAAAGATTGACCACGGAGGCGATGATGATGCCGATGAGGCCCATGGCCATGAAGCTGCCCAGACCCGTCAAGTCTCTTTTAGTGGCCCAACCGTAAAGGCTCAAAGCGCCGAAGGTCATGGCACAAACAAAAAAGGTCGAGGCAATCAGCGTCTGGGTGTATATGGCGAATATGTATGAGAAGGTGACGCCGTTCAAAAATGCATAGAGCATGAAGATGCCTGTTGCGGTTCCGGCTTGCATGCGGCCGATTCTTGCGGATAGCATAATAACCAGAACCAATTCGCCGATGGCGAACAAGAAGAATCCTTTTTGGGCAATATTGAAAAGAACGGGATCGCTGGCCACGAAGTATGCAACCACAGCGGTCAAAGCCAATCCAATGGCCATCCAGTTGTATACCGAGCGCACGAAGCTGTTAACGCGAGTTTGGACCTGGGTCTGATCCATTGAATAAACGGGGTTGTTCATTAAAGGCCTCCTAATGGGTTATTGTTTACGTGGCTGTTACAATAACCATGGATGGCTTTATTTTCAAGTCAAAAGCTGGTATATGGGCGATTCGGAACCGTTGGGAAGGAAATTCGCAAGGGATGTAACAGCCTGTGAAACCAGAAAAATTATATCAGGAGCTTAAAGATCTGGCCGAAAGGATCAGCATTCAGGTTTCAGAGCATAATTTTCGCATCACCACCGGTATTCGGGTCAAAAGCGGCTTCTGCAAAGTCAAGGATCAGGACTGTTGTATCATCGATAAGCATCTCAAGCTCAACAAGAAAACGGAAGCTTTGGCAGAATGTATCCATCAAAAATTCCAGGCATCCCAGGAATCCATCGAAACCATTTATCTTGTGCCGGCCGTGAGAGACTATATGGAGCGATTCCGACCGATCCGCAAAGAAAAAGAGCCGGAGGCAGCGCAAGTTCCGGAAGCTTCAGAGATCGAGAGACGAAAATTATAAACAACGCCCTGGCCGCTTACTGGATGGACACTACCTAAAAACCGTAGCTATGTTTCTGTTAGGCTTTCAGCAATTATTTTATTCACTTCTTGTTTGGCCTTTCTTAAGGTTACGTGGTGAATTGCACGATAAGCATTTATTGCTAAAATTGAATGATCGTTTAAAGCTAATCGTTTCACATCGGCCATTGTTACTTGACCTTTTTTGGGATAAATACCTCTACGCCTATTGATCTTTATCCATATATAGCCACATATTACCCCGATCATCGTCAATAAGGCTAATGCAGTAAAGGAATATACGAGGTCATATTGTTTTTCCAATATGGCCCAGACGATCAAACATATTATGGCTGCTATAACTATGAGGTCTTTTACAAATTGTAACTTATTATGTATTATTTTCATTTGCTAAGCCCTTTTCCCCAGTAAACATCACACAAACAAACATAGTTCTTATCGCATTAATTAGTGGCATTGCCGTAGGTTAGGGTATCTATGAAGAGTTTTTTGCACTTCATGAGATATTGCAATCCCATGTCGTTTTGCAAAGTATGAAATATCTTTTACACTTGCACTATGACTATCTGCCGCTCTCGTATAGCTATCTAAACCACATTTGACGGCTGCAACGAACAAACTGCCGATACATGCACCAACGTAATAGGCTGCACCAAGCTCGACAAGGGCCAAACCAGCTTCTGAAGTAACCGTAGCCGCACCAACAACTCCACCACCGGCTGCAACTGAGGAACCTGAAATTGTGAATAACATTTCAGCAACGGTGGCTGAGTTACCATATGTTTTAATATAATTAGCCATTGCGGATATAGTTCCTACTGCGGTGGAAAATTGTCCGAAAAGGGTTTCCGGACATACAATTAACGGAGTTGCATTCATGTTTTCTTTGAAATAGTAATAAAATGTTTTGTCATCCATGATAGACTCCCCTTATGCTTTGCAGTTTCTTTGCAGGTCCCAACCAGCAGCAATTTTCCCGGCCGCTCCGCCGCCCTCGCGTTTTTGTACGGTGTAGCTCAAATGAATTTTTCCGTAATTAATACCCACGGCATCATAAGGGAAAGCCCCGCCAGAAGCTGTTAATACTTCGCTTATTATGCAATTGCTCAGTTTATATTCCATGAACTTAATTTTGTCTGAACCGGCCCGACAAACCTCAATAATTATATTATCTATATGCGTTCCATTTGCGCATGCTAAAGCAAGTTTGGGTGTTGCCTTATCAAGCTCTTTTTCAAAACTAAAGTCTTGAAAGTCCGCGCGCTCCGCACTGGCGCCACCTGCGCTGCTGGCCGTCGTTGAAGCTTTTTGGGTCAATCCAATTTCGTAGCATAGGATTTCAATCCATCCCTGGTGTTTATCATCTGTGCTTTCGCCTTCAATCCCGTCGATTTTGATAAATGCGTCAAAACTCATAATTCCCAATCCTCCTTAAGTCCGCAGTTAAAGTTGAGCGTAATTTTGGTCTGGTGGCAGGCCTTCTGAGAGGCCCAAAACGAGCGATTTTTTATTGCGAATGGGTAGGTGTTTCCTATGCCTAAACTCGTAAATGCAGGTAGGGCGAATGAAACTGATTTAGGCAGGTGTTTTTATGTATGCTGCTTGTTTTCTTGTCAAATAAAAAAATGAAAAGAAGCTACATTTTCACTGCAGATTTCATGAATCCGCTGAAGTTGGTAAACATTATTGAAGATCTTGTGCATAAAAGCGTATTACGATATAAGATCGTTTTGATTTTGACGTACGCTACATGGGGGATATCGTGTTAGCATGGATATAGACAAAAGTTTACATAATATATCTTATCAGACGTTAATGATATTTCGATGGAAACCGGAAGAATGGTCTCGTAACCATCCGTGCAAGCCTTAAAAAAGCGATTTTATTAAAATTGTTAAATTCAGTTCAATAATAGATACATATAATGCATTAATTAATATATAACATTTACATTTGCACATCATCTAATTGTAAATATTAGTTTTACAGGTTATTTGATCCATGGCTTTCAGTTTTGAAATCCATCTCAGCGTTCCGTTTCATGATCTCGATCCAATGATGATCGTATGGCATGGAAATTACCTTAAATATTTCGACGAGGCCCGTTTCGCATTATTTGATGCCGCCGGCGTCGATCTCTATGCATATATGGTTGATAAGCACTTTGTATTTCCCATCACGCGCACATCTACCAAATACATCCAACCGTTGCGCGGTAATGACAAGTTCACTTGCAAAGCCACCGTTATCGAATCTCGCAATAAAATTGCCATAGATTTCGAAATTCGAAAGCTCAGTGGTGAGCTCTGCGCCCGCGGAAACAGCGAACAGCTGGCGGTCAAATTGCCGGATATGGCGCTGGAGTTTGAAGTCCCGGAAGATATTCAAAGGGCCTTTGGATTTATTTAATGGATCAAATCTTAGGCACCGCTTTTCGAAACGGCTACGAACGGATGGCGGCTTGGTCCATTCTGCTGGATGACATCAATTTATATCCGGTAGCTGATGCGGATACCGGGCGTAACTTGCGTGTCAGCCTAGCCCCTTTGAAAACAGCCGGTCACAAGAATACCGCCAGACAACTGCTATTGTGCGCAACGGGAAATTCCGGGAATATCGCTGGGGCCTTTTTTTCAAAATTCATTCAATTGGAATCTTGCGAGGAACTATTAAGAGCAGCCAAAGCAGGTAAAGATGCAGCTTGGCACGCTTTGATGGTGCCCAAGTCGGGAACCATGCTATCGGCCTTTGACGCGCTGGTTGATGCACTGCGTACAAATGAAATATCTGGCTTTTTTCCCGAACCGAATATAATCCTGAGACCGATTCAAAATTCAGTCTTGTCAACGTGTAGCGTATTGCCGGAACTAAAAGAAGCTGATGTTGTCGACTCAGGCGCCTTGGGCATGTTTCTTTTTTTTGAAGGTTTCTTCAAAAGCCTTACCAATCAGATGGATTCCTTTGTCAACCCAGATAAGGTATTTGGGTCAAAGCTAAAATTATCCCAAATTTACGGTAAATTAAATGGTGACAATTATTGTATCGATACCGTCATAATCCCCAGATTGGAATCAAAAGATGCTGTGCGCAAAGTTACTAGCATCGGAGATCATGTCGTCGCTGTTTCTGATGGCAAACACCTTAAAATTCACCTTCATGCGTCCGATGCAGTGCTGGCCAGACAGGATCTTTCTGCCGTAGGCGAAGTGCTCCAATGGCATACCGAGAAAATCGAAAATAAAAATTATATCTCCGCAGATTCAATTGAAAACCCAGACAGGGTTCATATTGTGACCGACGCTGCCGGCTCTTTGGCGGCGGATGACGCCCGGGATTTGGACATCACTTTGCTTGACAGTTATATCATAATAGATGAGGCCCATTTGCCTGAATCCACTGTAACTGTCGATACTTTGTATACCGCTATGAAAACCGGGGTTAAAGTGACCACCGCACAGGCATCGATTTTTGAACGCCACCAAAACTTTGAATATCTTGTGCAGCGTTACAAGCATCTGATTTATCTTTGCGTCGGTTCGGTTTATACCGGCAATTATGAAATCGCTAGTGGTTGGGCGGCAAAAAACCCAAACGGGCAACAAATGCTGGTTATCGACTCTGGTGCTGCATCAGGTCGCCTGGGGTTGATTGCCCGCACCGTGGCACGATATGCAAATACCGGCAGGAATTTGTCGCAAACCATTACATATGCGCAGACTGTCTGCCATAACTGCGATGAACTTGTATTTCTGGACCAGCTAAAATTTTTAGCGGCCGGCGGTCGCATTACTAAAGCCAATGGTTTTTTCGGTGATTTATTAAGAATCAAACCGGTGATTCGTCCTGGCGCTGCAGGGGCTCAGAAGGTAGCTGTGGTCAGGAACCAAAGAGCTCAAGTTGAATTTGCTCTTGATCACCTGCGCAAAACTTTGGATGCCAATGCGCCAGCGGAGATTTTGTTGCAGTATACCGATAATCTGGATTGGGTCAGATCCCATATCCAGTCGCAAATTCAAACCTTGCTGCCTCTTGCTCGGATAAGTGTCACGGCCATGTCATTGACATCGGGGGTGCACATGGGGCCGGGAACCTGGGCTGTGGCTTTCTTGCCCGGTGATCTCGATTCGTTGGGATAGAAGGAACCTGGTTGGATAATGGAATTAAGTGCGCCCCTACCCTTCCCTGATCACACCACCAAGAACCGCTTTGCCGTTGTGATCCCTGTATACAACCATGGCGCCACGGTTGCCGCTGTAGTCCGCAAAGCGATGCAACTCCACTTTCCTGTTATCGTGGTGGATGACGGATCCACTGACGCAAGCTATGACAATGTTAAAGGCATCCAAGGGGTTCTCGTGCGGCGGCATCCGCGTAATCTGGGTAAAGGCGCGGCCCTGATTACGGGAATGGCGGAAGCGGCCAAAATTGCCCATTGGGCCATCTGTCTGGATGCCGACGGCCAACACGATGCAGATGATATGGTCCATCTTGTGGGGGCTATTCCCATTGGCCAGCGCCCAATCATATTAGGCCACCGCAAGGGAATGGGGGCCGCACCCTGGACTAGTAGGTTTGGTCGCGGATTTTCAAATTTCTGGGTATGGGTTTCAAGTGGCGTTCGGTTGTCCGATTCCCAAAGCGGTTTCAGAATCTATCCCTTGCCGGAAGTCCTTGAGCTTGACGTGCGCGCTGGAAAGTACCAATTCGAACTCGAGGTTCTGGCCAAAGCTGCATGGCAGGCCATACCCATCATCGAGGCACCGATTAGCGTCTCCTATTCTCCGGATGGACGGCGCATATCTCATTTTGACCCTTGGCGGGATTTTGTCCGTAACACGCAGACATTCAGCCGGTTGATTGTCCGAAGGATATTCACACCTCGACTTTGGAAAGTTCGTTGAATGGCCGATTCAACCAATCAACGATTTGACCAATCAACGATTCTAAGATATGAATTCGCATCTATTTGTATAAAGGAACTGCACCAATGACCAAATCGGAAATTACCGCGGCCATATTGAAAATATTCAACGACCAGTTTGAAATTGAACGACCCCAATTCGACGACGACTTGAGAGAAGTTTACGAATTTGACAGCATCGATGCCATCGAGTTGCTGCGGGAAATCGAAATCCTGCTAAATACGCAATTGTCGCGTGATGAAAAAAAAGCGGCCATGGACATCCGCACCATTAATCATATCATTGACTATGTAGACGGCCTTGCGCTGCAGCGCGCTGCCAGCGCCTGATGATCCGTCATCATCCCTATTGCTTCCTCCACAGGATCTTTTCCAATGGAACGACGAGTTGTAATCACCGGCAGTTCAGCCATTACGCCCATCGGATGCGCCCGCCAGGAAATCATTCATAATTTGATCCATGGTGTTTCCGGAGTGAAGGCGATCAAGGACGACCAGCTTCTGACCCAGCACATTCACTCCGGTGTGTTCGGCACCGTGGATTATCCCATCGAATACGACTTCAAACGGCGGGATCGCAAAACCATGGGGCCTGTAGCATATTATGCCTGCTATGTAGCGGAAAAGGCCTTGCGGCAATCCGGCTTAACGGATGAGTTCATCACCTCGGGGCGACTGGGCGTGGCTTTTGGCTCAACCCATGGCAGTCCCACCATTCAGAGGGATATTTATCGTACTTTTTTCAGTAACGATGCGTCCAAACTCAATAGCGTCGGGGCTGTGGATTATCTTAAATCAATGGTGCACACAACGGCTGTTAACATATCTAAAATGTTTGGTATTACAGGTCGGGTGATATCATCGTCCACAGCTTGCACCACCAGCAGTCAATCCATCGGATTTGGATACGAATCGATAAAATTCGGCATGCAAGATGCCATGCTATGCGGCGGCGCCGATGAATACGATACCACCACGGTGGCCGTATTTGATAATCTGTTGGCTTGCTCCGTAGACTATAACCAAACACCCCATCGAACCCCCCGACCCTTTGACAAGCATCGCGATGGCCTAGTGGTCGGTGAAGGCGCCGGTGCGGTTGTGCTGGAAGCTTATGAAATCGCCAAGGCGCGCGGTGCAGATATTCTGGGCGAGGTCATTGGATTCGCCTGCGGTAACAATGGCGGTGATCTGATCCTGCCCAATATTGATGGCATCAGTCGGACCATCAAAGCCGGCCTGGAAAATGCGCGCATCCAACCCGGGCAGATCGATTTCATCAGCGCCCATGCAACGGGCACTAAGATGGGCGATGTCATGGAAGCGCAAGCCATCGGTAAAATACTCGGCAATGGGCCCGCTGTTACTGGACTCAAGAGCTATATGGGACACACTATGGGATCCTGTGGTGTTATCGAGACAATCATCGCCCTCTATATGATGGAGCAGGGATTCATTGCCCCGACCCTCAACCTGGAACAAATCGATGAGCGCTGCAATATGATCCGTCACATGACCCAGGTTCAAGAAATGACCATCAACATAGCCGCCATTGAGAATTTTGCCTTTGGTGGTGTTAACACCATCCTGTTCTTGAGAAAATTCGAAGGATATTAAACAGCCCCATGTCTGTAGCCGCATCGCAGCATCAGTGTTGCCGCTGGTGGTTTCATCGCCTGAAGGATTTAGTCGTTACATTGTGTCTATGGGGGTACTTCACAGCCGGTTTCGTTATGTTTTTTGCCCCCTTCTACCTGCTGGCCCTTTTTTTCGTCAAAAGGCGCCAGAGCGCTTTTCAATTTCTTAACAGCCTGTTTTACAGAGGTTTATTTAATTTGTGTCGGCTGATCATCCCGCGGCATAGATGGGATATCCATCCGCAGGTGCGTGCCATTCGATCCGCCATCATCGTATGCAACCATGTCTCCTACCTGGATTCTATATTGCTGGTGTCCTTGTATGCAAAGCATACCACCATTGCCAAAGACAGGTTGTTTGCCATTCCGATTTTGGGGAACATTATAAAACTGTCCGGGTACATTCCCTCCAGCGGCAGCGGACGTTACACTGATCTGCTCCTGAACAGCCTGGAAACCATCTCTGTAAACCTTGAGCGAGGCGGAAATGTTATTGTTTTTCCGGAAGGCACCCGCAGCCGCGACAGCCGCGTTGGAGATTTGCAAAAGGGGGTTTTTAAAATCGCCAAATATTGCAAAGCTCCGATCAAGGTGCTCAAAGTCAGTAACACGGAAAAATTGTTTACGCCCGGTAAATTTCTGTTTAGCACTTGTATCGACAACACAATTACGCTGAGACAGGTGGCAGAAATAGAGCCGGATTACGAGAGCGACCAATTTGTCATCAAAGATTTGATCACCGAAGTGCATGCATTATTGGGTGGGGATACTACCAACTGAATATTAAAGGTAATTAGGAGAAATGCTGCCATGAAAATCGTTCTAATTTCCATGCCTGATGTGGCACCCGTGATCATGCATGAGTCGGCATTTCACATGCCCAACCTGGGAATCGCCAGTATCGGCGCCAATATCGAAGCCGGCCATGATGTCTATCTGATCGATCTCATTCGCAAACGGTCCAAGGTACGCAAATACCTTAGCAAGACGCTGTTAAAAATCAAGCCCCAGATTGTCGGTCTCTCGGCCATGACCTGGCAGTTCGAAACCTGTCTGAAAATCGTGCGGCTAGTTAATAAACTGCTGCCGCAAACCAAAATTGCCATCGGTGGCTACCATGCCACCTTGATGTATAAGGAAATTAGTGAGTCCGGGGATGGCGACGGCATTGATTTTATTGTCCGGGGAGAAGGCGAGATCACTTTCCGGCGGATTGTTCAGGCCATGGCGGACAAGGATCGGCTGCAAGACATTCCATCGCTTTCTTTCAAAACCGAAAGCGGCTTTGTGCATAATCCAAATGGCGAACTCGTCGATTTAGCTCAGGTCAAACCGCCCATACGGGATAAAAGACGACTCACCTGGGGCTACCACATCATGAACCGAAGCGTGGAGGTGATGGAAACTTCCAGGGGGTGTACCCGATCCTGTAATTTCTGCAGTATTCGCCATATGTACGGGCGTTCCTTCAGGACTTATCCCATGGAGCGTATTCTGGCCGATATCGATTCGATTTATCACAAAAACAAATGTCGCTGGATATTCATTTCCGATGACAACTTTGTACTGGCGCCCAAGCGGGTAATGGATCTTTGCCGTGGTATTATCGCCCGCCGTTATCGGGCGCTTCACTTTGTCGTTCAAGCCGATTGTGTCACCATGGCCAAAAACGAAGAGATGGTCCGTTTAATGGCCCAGGCCGGGTTTAAATCCATTTTTCTGGGAATTGAAAATGTTTCCAAAAAGAACCTGGAGGCCGCAGATAAAGGCGACATCGTCGATGCTTCCCGGGAGGCCATCAGGATTTGTCATCAATATGGTATTATGGTGGTGGGTGGGATGATCTTCGGCTTCCCGGATGATGGAGAACAAGAGATCATAGATAATTATAAGTTCCTCATTTCAGCCGGAACAGATACCTCCTATTGTCAGATTCTGACCCCCTATCCCAAAACAGGTATCCGTCAGCAACTGCTCGATGCCGGTTTGGTAACCAACCCTTTCTACTATTCGCGGTACAACGGCATGTGGGCCAATGTGCGCACCCATCAGCTGGATTCGGACACCTTGCAGTATCTGGTCTGGTATCATCGCCAGACCGTTTTAGGATGGTGGCAGCCATCGGAGCGGATTCGCAAGCAGGGACGGTTGTGGACCGGCATCTGGATCTATTTTTTCCGTCCGTTAATGAAGATCATTATTGCCCGATCACTTCGAAAATACGGATGGAAAGGCCGGTTTGAGCGTGACATCGTGCGCATGAGAGCCGGTAACCGATTCACGGACCTCTAATTTAAATCATATATCCCGTCCGAATTTGACCGCTGTCCGCTGGCGCTCACGTTTACGGTAGGTATTGCTGGCCATCTCTTTGTGAACCACCCGCTTGAGCAATTTGAACATTTTAAGTTCCTGTGGTTCATCCTGGTAAAAAGTATCCCAAGCATAATCTAAAAGTTCCTGCAACCGCTGGGGCGACATCTGTTTGGGCTGAAAAACCACCTTATCGGCCGAATAATCGTTCCAGTCAAAAGAGGTGATCCGGTTCTGGCGCTTCAAGTCATCATAGGCTTTTGTATGGGGAAAAGGGGTCAGGACGGTAAATTCGGCCAGATCCAGCTTGATTTCAAGTAAAAAATCCACCAGGCGTTTGATATCGTCTTCGCTTTGGTTGTCCAGTCCCAGAAGGATGGTGCCCTCTACCGCAATGCCGTGATCGTGGTAGCGTTGAATCCGATCCCGAATATGGCTGGATGTGTCGAAAACCGCTTGGTATACGTACCAGGCGCCGGCTTGGGCGGCCAAGTCCAGGACTTCGGGGTCATCTTCAATGGGATGGCAGCACCAGTTCTTTTTCAACGGGATCATCTCCTTAAACAGGTCTTTTTCCCATTGGGTATCTTGGGCCAGCGAGTTGTCCACGATAAAAAGACGGTTGTTGTCGATAGCCGCCATCTCTGCAACAGCCTTATCCACAGGTCGCGGTCTGAATTTGCGTCCCCCCAGAAAAGATACACAGCAGGGATAGCAATTATAGCGGCAACCCCGGGAGGCATGTACCAAGTCTACCATCTGAACGCCTTTGTAATTATACAGATCGCGGTTCAAAATATTGCGCCGTGCAGTTCCGACACTCTCAATCGGCGGCGGGGTATCCATGTAGTCATAGATTTTCTGCAAGTCTCCATTCGTAAAATCCACCAGTACTTTTTCCATGCGGCCTTCGGCTTCGCCCAGAAAAATGGCATCCGCATGGGCCATGGTTTCTTCGGCATGAAGCATGGTGGCAATGCCACCGAAGATCACTTTATACCCCCGTCGGCGGAATTCATCGGCGATTTCCCAACCACGTCTGACCTGCACTGTGAGCATCATGGAAATGGCCACCAAATCCACTGGATCATCAAAATTGATGCGCTCCAGATTTTCATCCACAAAGGTCACTTCCACATCGTCCGGCAGGGTAGCTGCAAAAACCACCGGTCCGTGAGGCGGCAGGTGAAATTCGGTTTGACGGCTCAACTTGGGCCATTTGGGGTAAATCAACTTTAACTTCATTCCAATCTTTCCTATGAACACGCGATTATATTTTTTATAAAAAGAATCGCCACTAATTCGTAAGAGGGGTTGCTTCCACCAGTCTTAATTCCAGCTGATAGCCGATTATCCCGTGATTTTTCAGAATCAAGTGTTTGGCAAACGGGTTGTTTCCGATAATAGTTATTCCGTCGGCGACAATCGTGCGAATCAGGCGCCGTCGTGACGCGTATCGGTTGATCGTCCAAGTCCCATCGTTCCTGATGATAAGGTCGGTTATATCTTCCGGAGAGCCGTATCGACAAACGCGATCGCCGGTTTCCAGATGCCCTGTCATCAGGCGCCGTCCCTGGGGCTCAAAAAACAGCATCATCAGGTCTTCCATCAATCCTTGGGCAAATCCGGGGCGGTCAAATGGTGAGATGGCCCGGTCAATGGTCAATTTTCCGTCGAACCGACCGCTGACAAGTACAAAGCCCTCTACCGTCATCAAAGCCCATTGAATGGATCGATCCCGGGACGAGAGTATCGACACCCCGGTAAGGGCGCTCTTTTGGCCGCCCGGAGCCGTTGCTTCGATAATATGATACAGTTGCCACCGACCTTGGGGAAACACCTGCCCGCAATCCAATGCGGTTTCCGAGGGGCGCGAAGCGCTGTCCGGATATATCTGCGGCAGCTGAGCACAAGCTGCCAATGATACGACCAGGGTGATGAATAAAAACAGGTGTTTCATTGAACCTTCTGGAACTCGGCGGGCGCAATGGGCTCGTTAATTTTAGGATCAATAAAGATGAAGCGCGTAAAAGAATCCGCGTTTTCATGTATGACCACTTCTTTCATTACCCCCGGTTGATCGGCCATGATCAATTCGATCCGCTGGATAAATTGATCCATGCTTTTGTCCTTGGGTGTCATGATAATCTTGTTGTCGGCTTCAACGGATACGCGAAACATCGGGTTGTCATCAAAACGGCCATTGAGCCATTTGGCGATTTCCTGGAGCATAAAATCCATTGACTGTGTATTGACAGCCTTGTCTTCGGTCCATTCGCCATCCGATTGAACAAACCGATGGGACTTACCATTATGAAGCAAGAGGACGCTCTGAAGGGGTTGGCGATATTCCCAACGCAAGGAAGCCGGTCGCTGATAGGCAAAATATCCACGTGCAACAATGGGGTGTGCCAGGATAGCCATCTGTTTTTCTTGAATGAAATCACCCTTGATCGAACTGATTTGTTCTGCCGCTGAGCGAATCTCCGATAGGGAACTGGCTGCGCACATACTCGTCCACGTGACGGATAAAATCAATATCAGGGCTGATACTTTAGTTTTCGACACCATTGATGCGACTCATATTAATGCTAAAAATGTTGTTATTTTATGAAGATAAGATCAATTTTTTAACTTAAAACTTTAAATTATCCATATTTATCAAACCATCCCACCATTCACACCGATCACCTGTCCGGTAATATAGGAGGCTTCTTCCGAACATAAAAATGCGACCACCTTGGCCACTTCATCAGGCCGGCCAATACGGGCCATGGGAATGAGTTTCTTGATATCATGCATCGGTGCATTGGCCAGCATCTCAGTATCGATCAAACCGGGGGCGACTACGTTGACCCGGACGCCCAGGCGAGCCACTTCGGCGGCCACGGAACGGCTGGCGCCGATCAAACCGGCTTTTGCGGCCGAATAATTGGACTGGCCG
>Ga0055480_10000657_pt1 | contig 13153 bp, 6 predicted proteins | sample Muzzi_PWB_D2_FD_57935 | JGI IMG/M metagenome (GOLD analysis project Ga0055480, IMG submission 57935) | Wetland microbial communities from San Francisco Bay, California, USA, that impact long-term carbon sequestration - Muzzi_PWB_D2 | ecosystem: Environmental > Aquatic > Marine > Wetlands ... | reverse complement strand
GATATGAAACAGCCGCCACTGCTACCACCGGTAGATTGAGCCCCGCTTGCTTCATTGGACCCCATGGTTGTTGCCAGGATCTGGTTGGAATAACCGCTGCGGCCGTCCTGGGTTTGGGCTTGAACCCGGTAATAGTAAGTGGAGTTGGCCGTCAAGGCGCTGTCCGTATAGGCAGCAATGCCGGCGTTCACTTGAGCCACGATTTCAAAGTCAGGCTGATTTTCGGTGCGTCGTTCGACCAGCACCTGGGAGTTGAGGGGGGCCTGGGTGCTCCAGGTGAGTTGAATGTGATCGGTTGCAGCCGAGGCAGCTGTCAAGGAAAGGTCCCTGAGCAAGGTTAGGGCGTTGTAGGCATTAATACGGCCGCCAGATGAAACCTGTTCCGACAAGTTCTGACTTAAATCCACGCTGCTTTCGATGACGGCTTTGAGTTCCTGGGCAGACAAGTCAATGTTTTGCGACAATATCAAGGCTGCCAGGCCGCTGGCATATCCGGCCGCCATAGAAGTGCCTTGCATGAATTGGTAGTTGTCCGCCTGATCGGCCGCGGTCAGCAGCAGGTTGTCGATATAAAAACCCATTCCTGTAATGGCCGAATTGCTTTTAAAACGCAGACGCAGAAAAACCTGGGGTTCGCCGTCCCATGGCCCCAGATCAGCCTTGGCAGTCATCCAGTAGGGCACACTGCCCGAGATGCCGCCGTATTTGATGGTGCTGCCCATCTGCAGGGGGCGTGAGTACCAGGTGGATCCGTTGGTGGATATTTCCAGATATAGATAATCCGCATAGGGTTCCGACTGGCCGATAAGTTGAAAGGTAAGCTGGCCAGCGGATACTGCGCTCAGGTTCTGGACTGGTGCCTGGACCCAGGCGTTGGCATCGTCAGCGTAGTCATCCGTTGGGCTGACCGCCAAGGCGTGCGCTCCCGGCATAGCGGGCGGGTCGGCCATGGCCCAGGTGTCGCCACTGCCGCCAGTGGTCCAGTCGCCTGGTAAGCCGGTTTCGAAATCCTCTGACCACAGCGTTTGGCGGCCGTCCTTGAGGCTGAAGATGCGAATGCCCGGCGCGGCTACATCCACACTGGCGGGACCGTAATTGGAAAACCAGGCCAGTCGGTCCATCTGATCGCTGGCGGCAACCGATAAGATGTTTCCTTCGCTAAAACTGGCGGGATAAAAGGGTTCCATATCCGTGTCTCTGGCATTATTGCCCGCGGCGCAAATGAACAGGGCATCGGTATTGGCCATAACATATCTCAGGGACGTACTGTAGCTGGAACTGCCCCAGCTGCAGTTGATGATCTTGACGCCTTGGTCCAGCGCATATTCGATGGCTTGGATGGCGTCGGCCGTGCTGCCTTGCTCAAAAGCGTTCATGAAGCGCAACGGCATGATGCGCACTTGCCAGGCGACGCCGGCAACACCCCTGGCATTGTCTCCAACGGCCCCAATGATACCGGCCACGTGACTGCCGTGGCCGGAGGCGTCCTGGGGATCGTTGTCCAGGTCGGAAAAATCCCAGCCATGCACATCGTCAATCAGAAGATTACCGTCATCGTCAATACCGTTGTCGGGAATCTCCCCCGGATTGGTCCAGATGTTGGCTGCCAAATCCGGATGATTGAGATCGCACCCGGTATCCACAACCGCCACCACTACTTCGGTGCTGCCCGTGGAAATGCCCCAGGCCGGGAGAGCACCCAGGTCCGCTCCGGCAGTACCGGTATATCCGCTGATTACCTGACCGTTGTTGTACAGTCCCCATTGCTGGTTAAAATAGGAATCTGCGGGAAGGGTTTGCGCGCGGACCAGGTAGTTGGGTTCGGCGAATTCCACATCGGGGCTCTGGGCATAAACTGCCAGGGCTTGGCCCACTGAAGCGCCCGGTTCAAGAACGATATGATGAATGCCGCTGCGACCGATGACCTGGGCTTGGCGCACCCGGGCGCCGCGTTCGAGGCTGAGCCGACTGGAACTGCGCATACCGGATTTATATCGGACCAGCAATTCTCCTTCTTTAAAGAGACTGTTTTGAGCGGCGATCGCAAAATTGAATGCATACAATGCAGTCCAGCCGATCATCAAAAAAATCAATACAGTTCGGCGGTACCTCATGCGCGATTCTTTCTTTTTTAGAAATTCACAGTATTGCAAACCAAAGGAGCTTGCCTGGGTGGATTATCGACCCAAGCGCTGGAGAACTTGAGCTGAGAATTGGAGGTTGGAATTGCTGGGCAGAAGGTTATTTTTGCGCGAGCCCTTAGTGCTGGGGGTGTCTCATAATGGCCATATGTGATTCACAAAGAAACAGCCCGACGCGCATAGCACTATATGTTGAGTCGCCTAAATACTTGACACACAAGATTTTTTCTATATATTATGCGGTTCATAGAAACGATAGAGCACTCTCTTTTTCCTTGGATATACTCAACGGTACCAGTTCGGGCGGGACGGAATGGGTAAGGCGTTAATCATTGCCGACGGGGATGTGGCGGATTCATTACAGCGACTGTTGTCCACTATCGGCCATGAGGTATCGACAGCCAATGATTTGACTCTTGGATGGGCGCTGGCTGCAGAACAGAAAACCGATGCCGTGGCGCTTGGGTCAAAAATGCGCGATGGTGACGGTCTGGCGCTGCTGCAGAGAATCAGACAATTGCCCCATTGCCCCGAAGTGGTGGTCATAGCCGCTTCACCTGATCCCAAGGTGGCAGAGTTCGCTTTGCGCAATGGTGCCTGGGATTACCTCGTGATCAAAAAAGAGGCCGAGCCTGTGGCCGCTTCGATCGACCAGGCCATTCAATACCGCCGGGAACAAAAGGGCGAGAAGACGCCCGTAAGTGTTAAGCGGGAAAAGATCATCGGCAGCAGCACCGGTATGAAACAGTGTCTCCAGCTTCTGGGCCAGGCTGCGGCCAGCGATGCCAATGTGCTCATTACCGGTGAAACCGGAACCGGCAAGGAATTATTTGCCCGGGCCATTCATTCCAACAGCCCGCGATCCAGATCATTGCGCCTGCCCATGCGAAGTGGAAACCCACGGGCTGAAAAGAATTTTGTGGTGGTGGACTGCACCGCCCTTCCGGAAACATTGGTGGAAAGCGTGCTTTTCGGCCATGCCCGGGGAGCCTTCACCGGTGCGGACCGCAACCATGACGGGCTCATCGCCCAAGCTGACGGCGGTTCGCTCTTTTTGGACGAAGTGGGCGAATTACCGCTGGAAACGCAGAAAGCTTTTTTGCGCGTGCTCCAGGAACGGTGTTATCGCCCGGTAGGCGCCCAGCAAGAAAAGCGGAGCAATTTTCGTCTGGTTGCCGCCACCAATCAGGATTTGGAGCAAATGGTGGCCGAAGGCCGGTTTCGGAAAGACTTGCTGTTCCGGCTACGCGCGTTGACCATCGAATTGCCGCCATTGCGCCAGCGGCCGGAAGATATTGAGGATCTGGTGCGATATCACACCGCTCGGCTGTGCAATTCTTACGATATGCAACCCAAAGGTTTTTCAAACGAATTAATGGAGGCCCTGGTCTCTTATGCCTGGCCTGGAAACGTCCGCGAGTTGATCAATACCCTTGACGGCATTCTGGCTTCGGCCGGTAATGATAACACCCTGTATGCCAAACATCTCCCGCTGCACATCCGTGTTCAGATCATATGCACGAAAATGGAACAACCTGACATTGCCGGACCTGAACCGGCATTGGTGGGCGACCTGCCAACGTTCAAGGAATATCGTGAATCATCGGAAATAAAATACCTTGAGGATCTGATGAACCGGAGTGAACGAAATATCCCCAAAGCCTGCGAGTTGTCCGGTATCTCCCGCTCCCGACTATACGAAATGCTGGCCAAATACGGCCTCAATACGTTGAATTAGCCGGTTCCTTGAGTTGATCATTGCGCTTGCGAAACTCAGCCATTCTTTCCGCCACGATCTCTTCCAGGCGGGTATTGAAGATCTCCAAAGCAGAAAAGAATCCAGGGTGATCAGAGACTTTTGTCCCATGGCCTGCAGATCGTAAGACATCCGGAAGCAGTCGCGGAGAAACCATCAAGCCTTCACGGCACGCGGTATTATTTCAAGATTGAACATGAGCGCGCCGGCAGATTGTTTCCGGGAATCAGGATTCTGTCCGGAATCCCGGATAGATAGACCCTTTGCTTCGCTCATCCCCGAGTCTTAATCTTCTCTATTTATTACCAACATCCTGTAAATATTAAATAAAATAATTTTACTCTTACCCGGCACGGTGATTGCTTTGTAGGTTGTTCAGCAAACCATTTTGCAAAGGGAAAGGAGACCGGTTCGGTGATTTTGTTTTACGCAGCTGAAAACAATCATGTTGTGGAAACGCTGGAGCGTCAACTGGCGCCGTACAAGGTGGCCCGGTGTATTTCTTTCAGCACTGCGGAGAAGCGGCTGCGCAAGCCAGGCCACGGGATGCAGATCGCATTGATGATTGTGCGCAACAGCGAAGAAATGGATCGGATCAATGCTATGCGCAATCTGGTGCGCGACGTGAAGCTCATCCTGGTTCTACCGGCTCACGACAGCGACATGGTGGCCCGGGCCCATAAGCTGGGGCCGCGGTTTATCGCCTATGCGGATAATGGCTATGACCAGGTAGGCATCGTGCTGGAAAAGATGATGGGCGTTTCAACCAATAATAGTCAAACAGGCGGGCAATCGGTTTTGTAATGATGAATCGGGAATTCTTTTTCACATTGCTGACTAAATTCATGCTGATCGCAATAGCAGCAATCTATTTGCTGTCGAGCAGCGGATTTGCGGAGGCTGATTTGGCTACACCGGCCTGGTATGACCCTGACGGCGTGGGTGCTGGTCAAGATTGGCATTTCCGGGTTCCAGTGGCCATTCCCAATTTTGCGGCTGTTGACGGCATCATTCGGGTGGATGTGGACTTCAATGCATTGCTGAGCCAAATTGGTGCTTCCGGCACCTTCGATACTGATTCTCCGCGTGTAGTACGAACAAACGGTGTGCTGTGCGCAACCCAACAGTACACGGATACCGTTTATTCAGGTGCTTCGGATGCCGCCGCGAACGGTCGTGGCGAAATACGCTTCTTGCTGGAGGATGACGGACCGACTGTCTACTTCCTGTATTTCGATATCCAGGAGAACGGCGCCAAGAGTCCGTGGAACGTAAATAATACAATCAACGGAAATTTTGAGTTCAGCAGCAATAGTCAGCAGGACCCGCCCGGTTGGAACGGAAGGATTTATAGGACCGGATATCAAGCTATGGCCATTGTGAATGATTTGGGTCATGTCGTTGCCGATCCGAATGGAAGCCCATCTTCAATATCCACCGATGAAACGGCCCGTTCCGGCCAGTATTGTTATATGCTGGGTGCCCGCGATAACGCCGAGCCGGCCGATCGGGACCCGTCAACTCGGCTGGAGCGGACCATTGCGGTTCCGGTCACCAATCCCGGTGTGATCCGAGTCCGTTACAGAATCAAGGGTTGGGACAGCTCGGACAATAATTTCAACGACTGGGACCAAATTAGAATACAGATCATAAGGGGTGGTACCACCGAAATAGTCGGCCCTTCGGCAGGAAATTACACGACCTTGCCCTTCAGTCCCAATTTCGGCCGCAATAACGCCACGACTTTTCGCAGCGGATATGGTCCCTTCAATTATTTCGATGCCGATACCACGGGAACGCACCATTCCGGCATGACCATCACGCCGGGAAGCGCCCCGTGGTTTACCGTGACCCAGGATCTCACACCATGGGCCGGTCGAAATATTACCCTGCGCATTCTCACGAGAAATTCCACCTTATATAAATCCTGGTTTCATGTCGACGATGTGGAGTGGAGTGTGTCCGATGGTTTGTTAGGGACACCGCAATCTTTTGGTGTCAACATCATTGCTCCAAATGATACCACCGTGAGTCCAGCAACCATTTACTACAGCGGAGACATATTGATAATCCAAGCCCGGTTGGACGCCCACGATTCGGGTGTGACGGCAACTCTCTTCGATCCCGGCGGCAATTTAATCCAGAACAATATCATTTTATTCAACGACGGTTCCCACGGTGATGCTTCCGCCGGTGATGCCATCTGGACCAATGACGGCAGTGTCCCTGCTCAGACTACCTATCAGTTTCTGGCGACGGACCCACCGGGCTCCAATTGGCAGGTGGTCGCGAATGCCGCGACCAGTGGAACTACGGTCACTGATGTGCAAGTTTTCACCTTAGTCACGCCGCCCAACATCGTACTGCTGAAATCAGTCCGAACTTTTTCCGATCCGATAAACGCCACGACCAACCCCAAGGCCATTCCGGGGGCGGTCATGGAGTACACCATTACGGCCGTCAACACCGGCGGAACCGGGGTTGACAGCGACTCCATCGTGGTCATTGATGCCGTGCCCGTCAATACAGCCCTTTATGTGGGCGATCTGGGCCAACCTTTCGGGCCGGTGGTTTTTATCGACGGATCACCGGCCAGCGGCCTGATCTACACCGGGCTGGGTAGCGATATCGCCTATGCCAGCAGTGGGCCGCCTTACGCTTATACCTACACACCGGTACCGGATGCCCAGGGCTTCGATCCCAACGTAACGGCCCTGAGAATCAACCCCAAGGGCATTTTCAATGGGGGCATGAACGGCAGCAATCCGCAGTTTACCCTGCAATTCAGGGTGCGGCTGAGATGATGATGAATTGGAGATGAGGCGAAGCATAAATTTGAATGCCAACTAAGTTGCCGGAGCGGTCATCCCCCGCGTGACCCGCCCCGGTGTTGAGAGCAGTAAGAAGGCGACCGTTGCAGAGAACATTGACCTGCTAAATGGAGAGCAGAAAAAAGCACGGAAGCTGTGGAAGGAAAGGTTGAATGTTCCGGCTGAAGGAAGAAAAGATGGTTTTTATCCCCTCCCTGACTGGTTGGTGCCTGCTGGCAGCCTGCCTGATCGGTATCTGGACCGGTCAGGCATGGGCCGCGGGCACCCCGGCCGGCACCACCATCACGAATACCGCCACGGTGACCTACACCCTGGGCAGCGATCCTACGCTGCTGACAGCCGCGGCTTCGAACAGCTTTGAAGTGCAGGAGATCATCAACCTGACCGCCGTATGGCAAGACGCGGCGGATGTGACCGTTGATTCACCCCAGACCGATGCGGTTTTGACTTTTCTGGTGACCAACACAGGCAACGGCCCCGAAGATGTCCGCCTGCTGGCCGACGACACCTTGACCGGCGATGATTTCAATCCTGCGGTGCAGTCCCTTTGGCTGGAAAGCAACGGCAGCGCCGGGTACCAGACGGATGACACCCTTTATGCCGGCTCCGTGGCCCTGAATGCTGACGGGCAAGCCATCGTGTATGTCCTCAGCAACATTGCCGGCAGTCTTTCACAGAATCAGTCCGGACAGGTGCAAGTCACCGCCGAATCCCTCACCCCGGGGGCCGCCGGCCAGTCCGCCGGCACGCTGCTGCCCAATGCAGGCTGGAACGGTGTGGACGCCGTCGTCGGCCTGAGCCAGGCCGTTGGTTCGGCTATGGGTGTCTATCGTACCGCGACCGTGACGGTAACCCTGAGCAAGAGCATCGTAGCCATTGCCGACACCCACGGCGGTCAGCGTCCGGAAGACAACGCCCGGCTAACGTACCTTATTGGGGTGGATGTCGCCGGCACCGGCATGGCCCAATCCCTGGAGATCATTGACGCCATCGCTCCCGAGATGACCTATGTGCCCGGCAGCTTGACCGTTGACGGCATGGCCAGAACCGATGCCGCGGATGGAGACAATGCGGATTTTGACGGCGCCAATGCCATCGTGCACATCAATTTAGGTAATATCGCGGCCCCGGCCGCCTTTACGATTCAATTTGATACAACCATCAACCCTTAGGGAGAAGGAGACAAACATGCAAACGCGTAGAAAAATTCCCATCTGGACGATTCTGCTGCTGGTGCTGCCGGCAGTAGCATGGGCCCAGAACCATATTCAGTTGCGTTCCGTGGCTGAAGTGCAGAAAGAGGTCGTCAATCAGGAAGGCAAAAAGGAGATCAAACGCCTGCCGGCTGAAAAAGTACTACCCGGCGGTGAAGTGATCTTCACCATTTTTTACGAAAATATCGGCAAAGAAATCGTTGAAAAGGCGGTCATCACCAACCCGGTGCCCGAGCATATGGTTTATGCGGAGAACTCCGCCCAGGGTGCGGGTACCCAGGTCGCCTTTTCAGTAGACAACGGCCAGAGCTACGACATCCCCGCCAGGCTCTTCGTCTTTGATGCCACGGGCCGCAAGTTTCCGGCCCGTGTCCAGGACTACACCCATATCCGCTGGACGTTCGACAAACCCCTGCCGTCCGGCGCCAAGGGTGACGTGAGTTTCCGGGCGATTTTAAAATAGGAAATTATCGATCATCACCATAATTGAATCAGGCTAAAGGAGTAAAAAATGAAGACGCAAAGAACAAATCGATTTCAAGCAGTACGTCGGCTGAGCACCATGCTGTTGTTCGGCGCAACCTTAACCCTCATGACCGGCCTGCCCTTCGGCATCCAAACCGCATGGGCGGCCCCCGGCGAGACCGATGCCGGCCTTACCATCAGCAACAGCGCCCAGATCGGCTACAGCGTCAGCGGGGTCGGTCAAACACCGGTGGCCTCCGGAACCGCTCAGTTCGTCGTGGACCATAAGGTGCGTCCGGTGGTGACCAGCCTGGACGGCGGCAACGTATCGGTGGTGGCTGGCAGCGCGGATCAGTACCTGACCTTTCAAGTTCTGAACGACGGCAATACCGCCGGCACCACGGACTTCGATCTAAGCTCGGTGGCCAGCGGCGTGCTCAATATGGGTGCTATCACCTATTATCAGGAAGATGGCACCACCGGCGGTTTTCAACCAGCCGAAGACGGGCCGGCCGTGACGACCATCAGTCTGGCCCGGGACACCAGTGCCATCGTCTATCTGGTGGGCACAACCCCGGGCGGGGCGACGACCGCACAGACCGGTACTTATGATCTGATCGCCACCTCAACTCTGTCTGAGGTTGGCGCTGATAATCCAATGGCGTCGGAAGCCGTTTATGCCGACGATGCCGGATCAACCGCAGGGGACGTTGCCTATGACGGTCGTCATTCGGCCAACGGCACCTTCGAGGTTGTAACCGTGGCCCTGACGGCCACCAAGACATCGGCGGTGGTCGACGATTACGTCAATACCGCTGCTCCCTACTTTGCCATCCCAGGCGCTCTGATGCGTTACACGGTGATAGTCACCAACACCAGCGCGGCGCTTCCGGCCACAGGCGTGACCATCGCTGACACAATCCCGGCCAATACGACCTACGTGGCCAATTCGGTGACCATCGGCGGTACCGGCTATGCGGACGGCAGCGCCCAGGTATCCTATGCAGCCGGGGTGCTGACGGTCAATGCCGGTGATCTGGCGGCCAGCGCTGCGGTCACGATCACATTCGACGTCACCATCAATTAAGGCGGCGGAGCCCGAAAGAGCTAAAGTCATGAAGTGTCTGAACGCCCATAACAAGCACCCCGAAGCCGGAGCAGGCGATCGCATGGCCTGCGCCCGGCACGGGTGCGGGTGTTCGATGCAGCCTGAATCCAAGTTCACTCCCAACACCTCCTCCCTGGGAAAGGGTGCGCGCCGGGCATGGGGCCTGGCGTGCGCCCTCTTTATCCTCCTGATCTGTTTGCCGGCGCCTGCGGGTGCCGTTGCGCCCAATACGCCCATCAGCAATACGGCCCAGGCTTCCTTCGGCATTGGCGGCATGCCCGTGGCTGCGACTTCCAACACGGTAACCCTTTTGACCGTTCGGTATAATACATCCTCCCAAATCGAACTGTTGCAATACGCGCCGCTGCTGGCCGGTGCCCAGCAAGTGGATGTGCCTCCCACGGCCTATGATCCCGATGGCATCACCGGTGGGGCCACCCAGCAGATTTCGGCCATTTATCCGGCCGGTAGCACTACGGCCATCGACCTCTCCCAGCCGGTTCCGCTGGTGCAGGCTTCCATCTATCATCAGGGCGAACCGCTCTTTATCCAGGTCACCGACCCGGACCAGAATACAGACCCTGGCACCCAGCAGATCCTGTGGGTGCTCGTTTCCTCGGCGTCCCTGGGCGACAGCGAATTGCTGCTGCTCACCGAAAGCGGGTCGGACAGCGGACTTTTCATCGGTTACCTGCAATCCAGCGGCCTGGGGCCCATGCAAAGTTACAATGGTGTGCTGGATGTCGCCACGGACGAGCAGATCACGGTCCAATATACCGATCAGCAGGATGCCACCGACACCGCCCTGGTTACAGCTGCGGTGGATCCTTTCGGACTGGTTTTCGACAGCGCCACCGGTCAGCCGCTGGACAATGTCCAATTGACCTTGGTAGTGGATGCCACAGGGCAGCCGGCGGTGGTTTTCGGCGACGACGGGGTCAGCCCGTTTCCGACCACGATCACTTCCGGCGGCACTTTTGTGGACGGCAGCGGTAAAGTTTACAATTTCACCCCCGGCCATTACCGCTTCCCATTCGTGGCCCCCGGCACCTATCGCCTGTTGATATCCGCCCCGGTCGGGTACAGCGCACCCTCTGCGGTGCCCACGGCCGTGCTGCAGACCTTGCCCGGTGGGCCGTTTGTGATTGCAGCGCCTGGCTCCCGGGGAGAAGCATTTGTGCTCAATCCCGGGCCGGCGGTGCGTATGGATATTCCCGTGGATCCTTCCGCCACAGGACTGTGGCTGCGAAAAAGCGTCAATCAGGATACGGCCGCGATTGGCGATTTTGTGCAGTACACCGTCGGTGTGGAGAACAATTCGGGGGCCCTGGCGGCCGGCGTCAGTGTCGCGGACCGACTGCCGGCCGGTTTTCGCTATGTGCATGGATCTGTCCGCCTGGATGGGCATGCCCTGAGCGATCCGCAGATTTCCGCCGACGGCCGCAGCCTGACCTTCGGACTGGGCGATCTGGCCGACGGCGGTTCGACCGAACTGCGTTATGTGGCCGCGATTGGCGCCGGAGCCAAAAGGGGCAGGGCCGTTAACCGGGCTACGGCAACCAACAGCGGCGGTTTGAACTCCAATACAGCCACGGCCGCAGTGACCGTCAAGGAAGATCTCTTCCGCAGTGAAAATGTGATTGCCGGCCGGGTCATCGCCGACAATTGCGACGATCAGCCCACGGCGGCGGACGACGGCGTTGCCGGCGTGCGCATCTACCTGGAGGACGGCACCTATACGGTTACCGACAAGCAGGGCATGTATCACTTCGAAGGGATCTTTTCCGGAACCCATGTGGTGCAAGTCGATACGCAAACACTTCCAGCCGGTTATGAAATGAGTTTATGCGCACAGGATTCCCGGTCGGCCGGCACGCCCTTTGCGCGTTTCGTGGACCTTCATGGTGGCGCGCTCTGGCGCACTGATTTTCATGTCCAAACCAAAACCCCGCCCTCGGGCGAGGCTGTTCTGAAACTGGCCTGTGAATTGAAAGCTATGCAAGTCTACTACCAGGCCGATATCGATGTCCGCGGGGTGGACCTGCAAAATTTGAGTCTTTCGGTGATCTTGCCCCCCGGCAATGCCTATATCGAAGGGTCCAGCCGGTTGGACGGGCAGCCGGTGGACGACCCTCAGGCCGCCGGCCAGGTCCTGATCTACAGATGGGCCCAGGCAAGGGCCGAAAAGAGCCTGCATCTGCGCTTTGGCGTCACCCTGGCCGACGACGTCGAGACCGGGCAGTTGCATACCAAGGCCTTGCTCACCTTCGACTCTCCGGGCGGCAGGAATCAACGCACCGACTTGATCGATACGGTTCTGGCCTTGACTCGCCGGGAAGTACGCCAAGTCCAGACACCGGTGGTGGTGCATTCCCGGTTCGACAGTTTGAGCGAGCAATTGACCGCCCGGGACCGGCTGATGCTGGATCGCTTGTGCACCGAATTAAAGGGGCTGGAAATCGACCATGTCGTCATCAAAGGCCATACCGACAATCGGCCGGTGCGGCCGGACAGCACTCATTTGTTCGCCGACAACCAGGCCCTCTCCCTGGCCAGGGCCCGCAACGTGGCCCAGTACCTGGCCGCGCGTCTGAACCTGACACCGGCTCAAATGACTCTCGTGGGCATGGGGGCCCGGAAACCCGTGGCCGACAACCGCACCGAGCAGGGGCGTGGCCGGAACCGTCGTGTGGAAGTGACCCTCATGACCGTTAAAGTCGACCTGGTGCACGATATCAGCACCATCAAGTGCGAGGATCGGGTCAGCACCCAGACCCGCGGAGGCCTGGAGCAGGTCGGACCTGTTCCGGAGCAGGTACCTGTGGAAAGTGCGCCCGTATTGACATTTGATCAGATCGACATGGAGGCCCTGGCACCCGGATTGGCCTGGGTGATGCCTGGCGATGATTTTCTTCCCAACATCCCCAGTGTCAAGCTGGCGGTGGCCCACGCCCCGGATTGCAAGGTCGAAATGCTGCTGAATGGACAACCGCTGGGTGCCGTGACCTTTGCAGGTGTTCGCCTCAACGGTGCGGGCACCGTGGCCGTCAGCCAATGGGGCGGCGTGGGGATAGTGGAAGGCGACAACCACTTCACCGCAATTTGCAGGGATGCACAGGACCAAGAGGTCCAACGCATCCAAAAAAACATCCGCTATGCCGGCGTGCCGGTCAGCGCAGTGCTGGACAAAGCCCAATCCCGATTGGTGGCCAACGGCCAGGTGCCCCCTGTGATCGCCGTGCGCCTGACCGACAAGCACGGCCTGCCGGCGCGCTTCGGCGTTGTGGGCGAATACAGCGTCCTGCCGCCCCACCAGCCGTACCGACCAGGCCAGGCAGTGGAAACAGACAATCCATTGACCCGCCTCCAAAACGAAAAGCTCCGCTATACAGTGGGTGCGGGCGGCATCGCCCGAATCCAGCTGCAAGCCACCACCCAATCGGGCTATGCGGTGGTTCGAATCCCATTGAACAACATGGAGCACGAGGTGCGGGCTTGGCTGGCCCCCGAGTCCCGGGAGTGGATTTTAGTGGGCTTGGCCGAGGGCACTGCCGGCTATAACGCGGTTTCAGGCAACATGGAAACCCTGGGCACTGCCGATGGTCAAGAGGATTTCTACCGGGACGGCCGGCTGGCCT
>Ga0055480_10000651_pt1 | contig 13237 bp, 13 predicted proteins | sample Muzzi_PWB_D2_FD_57935 | JGI IMG/M metagenome (GOLD analysis project Ga0055480, IMG submission 57935) | Wetland microbial communities from San Francisco Bay, California, USA, that impact long-term carbon sequestration - Muzzi_PWB_D2 | ecosystem: Environmental > Aquatic > Marine > Wetlands ... | reverse complement strand
CGCATGGCCAGGAGGGCTCGAAGCACCCGGCCTCCGTCCATGGGGAAGGCCGGAATCATATTGAACACAGCGAGGCCCATGTTCACCCACAGCAGCTTCCGCAGGAAGTCCCCACCGACGAGGGGAATCTCACCCAGGAGCGGCGAGCGGGTCACCGTCACCATCCACACAGCGATCAGGGCGCCCAGAGCGACGTTCACTGCCGGGCCCGCGAGGGCGACCAGGAACTCCTGCCTCGGATCCTCCGGCATCCGCTCCAGACGGGCAACGCCTCCGATGGGAAGGAGCGTGATGTCGCGCGTCCGTATCCCGAACCGCCTGGCCGTGAGGGCATGCCCCAGCTCGTGGAGGACGACGATGGCGAAAATGGTGAGGATGAAGACGATCCCCGACCAGGCGTCACCGAGGCTGTGCCGGGGGAGGTAGTAGCTCACTCCGACCCACAGGAGCAGGAGGAGGAAGGTGGCGTGCATGAATATGTCGATTCCGGTGATTCGGCCGATCCGGAAGGACCACCTCATGTCACACCTCCTTGGTTGGACGTGGACGTACGGTCCGAAACAGGTACGTCACCCTTCTAGGGCCTAAATCTCGTGCTTCCGTATGCACGCCGCCACGTGCCCGAAGCCGTCCTCGTCCCCCGAATCCCCCGACCCGCCCACCGGCTCCAGCTGTGGCACGACCTGTTCGCACTCGTCGATCGCAAAAGGGCACCGGGGGTGGAACGGGCACCCTCTCGGGGGAGATACGGAGCTGGGGGCTTCGCCGCGGAGTGTGGGTGCCGCGTGCGGCCGACGCGGATCGGGAACCGGGATCGCTTCGAGAAGGGCACGGGTGTACGGATGCGCGGGGCGTTCGAAGATCGCGTCAACAGGCCCGTGCTCCACGATCCGACCCAGGTACATGATCGCGATCCTGTCACTGATATGCTCGACCACCGAGAGGTCGTGGCCGATGAAGACGTACGTGAGTCCCCGCTCCCGCTGCAGCCGGACCATCAGGTTTAGCACCTGGCTCTGAACCGACACGTCCAGCGCCGACACCGGCTCGTCGGCGATGACGAGCTCGGGCTGGAGCGCGAGCGCCCTCGCAAGCCCCACCCGCTGCCGCTGCCCCCCGGAAAACTCGTGCGGGTATCGCTTCAGGAGATCGCCGCCGAGGCCCACGACCTCCAGCAACTCACGGACCTTCTGGACCTGCTCGGCCTTGGTGCCGACCCGGTGCACCAGCAGCGGCTCCCGCACGATCTCCCCGATCGTCAGCCTCGGGTTCAGCGACGAATAGGGGTCCTGGAAGACCATCTGGATGTCGCGGCGCAGACGGAAGAGCTCCGCTCCGGACACCCGGGCGATGTCCTTACCCTGGAAGAGCACGGACCCCGCGGTCGGCTCCTCCAAGCGGTTCAACGCACGGCCCAGCGTCGACTTGCCGCAGCCCGATTCGCCGACGAGGCCGAGCGTCTCGCCCCGGCGCACCGCGAAAGTGACCCCATCGACGGCACGCACCTCGCCGATCTTGCCTCCCATCAGGCCGCCCCGAATCGGGTAGTACTTCTTCAGCCCCTCCACCAAGAGGATGGGGTCGCCGCCTTCGCCTTTCGAGCTCACCCGCCCTCCCCGCCGACGGATCCGGCCGAGCGCCTTCCGCCGGAGTCCGCGACCGCGAGGTGCTCACCTTCCTCGACCGGGAAGTGGCACGCGACCCGCGCGCCTCCCACCGACCGGAGCACGGGATCGTCCACAACGCATCGAACCCGATCGTCCTCGCCGAGCCTTGCGCGCTTCCAACAGCGAGGGGCGAAGCGACACCCCGCCGGAGGACTCAGCAGCGAGGGGACGACACCCTCGATCGTGGGAAGCTCGGACTTCCTGCGGCGTCCCTTCTTCGGAACGCTTTCGAGGAGTCCCCTCGTGTAGGGGTGCCTGCCGCGCTCGAAGATGTCGGTGACGCTGCCCTGCTCCACCACTCGGCCGGCGTACATGACGGCGACGTCCTCACACGTCTCGGCAACGACGCCCATGTCGTGCGTGATGAGGATGACGGCGGCACCGGTGCGGACCTTGAGCTCTCGGATGAGTTGTAGGATCTGCGCCTGGATCGTCACATCGAGGGCCGTGGTGGGCTCGTCTGCGATCAGGAGGCGTGGCTCGCACAGGAGCGCCATGGCGATCATGACGCGCTGCTTCATGCCTCCGGAGAGCTCGTGTGGGTACGAGCCGAGACGAGCCTCCGGCTCGGCGATCCCCACGGTGCGCAGCATCTCGATGGCCCGCCCCCGTGCGGCCTCCCCGCTGAGCGCGAACCTCATCTCCAGGACCTCACCCAACTGCTTCTCGACCGTGAACACCGGGTTGAGTGAGGTCATGGGATCCTGGAAGATCATCGCGATCTCCTTGCCACGGATCCCTCGAAGCTCGCCCGTCGTGAGGCCCAAGATGTCCCGGCCGTCGAAGCGAATCGACCCCCCGAGGATGCGTCCGGGCGGGATCGGAACGAGCCGCAGGATTGCCGAGGCGGTCACGCTCTTCCCGCAACCCGACTCGCCCACGATGCCCAAGGTGCGACCGGCATCCACCCGGAACGACACCCCATCCACGGCATGTAGAAGGCCATCTTCGGTCGCGAACGCGACCTCGAGGCCGTCGACCTCGAGCAGAGGACTGGCCGCATCGCGTGCGGTCACGAGCCCAGCCGCTCGCGCACGCCGTAGAAGTCCTTGTCGATCTCCTCGTCGAGGGGAAGGGCTTCGCTCCTCTCCATCGCCTCCTCCAGCCGAGCCCGGCGATCCGGATCGATCCAGTAGACCATCCAGTCCGTGATCTGCTCAGTCCGACGCGGAAGGTAGAAATCCGGGAAACGCACATAGTCCCAGTAGACAACCCGGATGTAAGGTGCCGACCAGAAGGGAATGTAGAAGGCCTCTTCGTGAACGATGTCGTCGATGCGACGCGTGGCCTCCAACCGCGCGTCGGGGTCGAGACTCTCCTCGTAGATCGCGATGAGCGAGTCGACCTCAGCGGTCCCGAACCCCCAGATATCGTTGTTGTTGGTCGCGTTCTTGAAGTCGGTATGGAGGTACTGCCGTGGGTCGGGATAGAAGCCGGCAGTCCGGGAGGTCAGCGTCATCTCGTACTTCCGCTCCAGACCCCGCTCGAAGGCCGTCCCGGGCTCGAGGAGCTGGAGCCGCATGTCGATGCCGGCCCGGCGATACTCCTGTTGCATCACCGTGAGGTGGCGGCCCAATCCCGCTTGGCCGTAGATGACGGTGAAGCTGGCGGGCCGTCCCTCATCGTCCACCAGGACGTCGTCCGTGGTCGAGCGGGTCAAGGCGAGGCCGCGAAGCGCGTGCCAGAGACCCTGGATGAAGCCACCGGTGCGGGCGTCGTCCGGCCGGTGATAACCTGCCCGCTCGAGGTACTCGCCGGCCGAAACCGGATCGAACGGATAGGAACGCAGGTCGGGATCGGCAAACTCGGTGCCCTCGAAGAACGAGACCTGACGGAAGTACTCGTCGAACATGAGGTTCTGGTTCAGGCGCTCGAAGTTGAAGAGATACTGCATGGCCTTCCGGAAGTCCTTGTTCTGGAAGATCGGCGCCTCGAGGTTCATGTGGAGCCCGTAGACACCGGACGGAACCTCGACGAACACCCTCGCTCGCCGTAGCCATCCGTTGCGGACGGCGTCGAACGTGTACTCCTCGTTCCAAGTTCGGGCCGTGTATTCAACGCCCAGATCCAGCTCACCGAGTCGAAGGTAGTCCAGCTCCCGCTCTGGCGGGATGACGCGCAAGTGGATCCGGTCGAAGTTGTACTGCCCGACGAAGTAGCGCTTGCCGTCACCCCACCAGTCCTCGACCCGCTCGAAGGTGACGGACTCTCCGCGCTGAACGTCCGATACGACATAGGGGCCGACCGCGATCTGGTACTCGTTGTTCGTGCGGCTGACCCAGTCGTCGTCGAGGGTGACGGCATGCGCAGGAGTCGGCCACAGGCCGCCCAGGTCAGAGAGGGGTCGCCAGCTCGGGCGCGTGCCCACGATGCGCAGCGTGTAGTCGTCGATCTTGTCGACCGACTCGTAATACTGCTCCGCATACGAGGCGTAGAACGGATCGACGATGTGCTCGGACTGCATCATCCGCCACGTGAAGACGTAGTCGTCCGCAGTGACCGGCTCCCCGTCGCTGAAGCGTGCGTCCTGGTCGAGCCTGAAGTAGATCGTTCGCTGATCGTCCTGGACCGACCAGTGAGTGGCCATCATGGGGATGAATCGATCCGTCACGGGATGCCGGATCACGAGCCCGAAGTTCATGGTGAACAGCCGGTTCCATGACGCGAACGCGTCGTTGGAGTTCGGGCCCATCAGCCGGAAGGTGAGAGGGTAGGAGGGTATCGAGTAGTTCAGTGTCCCTCCCCGGATGGCGTCCGGCGACCCGATCAGCGGATCGTCCTCGTTCGTCTCCCATACGACGCCTGCCGGGAGCGTGACGACCTCCTGGACGTCGCTCGCGCCGGCCTGCTCTTGCCCGGCCCAGGCGTTGGGAGCCAGGACGATGGCCCCCGTCGCCAGCAGAATGGCGACGGCGATCGCCCCGCGCGCCGCGTACGCGGGCCTACTCATACTTGGCGTACTGCTTCGGATCGAACGCCTCGCGGACGGACTCGCCAATGAAGACCACGAGCACGAGTGTGAACGTCAGGGCTCCGAACGGTGCGAACGTCAGCCAGAGCTTGTCCCGGTTCTCGAGCTGAAGGGCCTGGTCGATGAGCTCGCCCCAACTCGGCGTCGGGGCAGGCAGGCCATAGCCGAGGTAGTCCAGCCCCGTCAGCGCGAAGATCGCGCCGACGATGGCGAAGGGCGTGAACGTGACCAGCGGCGTGAGACAGTTCGGCAGCAGGTGGCGAAATATGATCCGCAGGTGCGAGGCTCCGTAGGAGCGCGCAGCCAGGCAGTACTCGCGGGTCTTCTCGCGGTACATCTCGGTGCGCATGTAGAAGGTGATGCTGATCCACTGGAAGAGGGCCATGAGCGCCAGCAGGACCCAGAAGTTCGGCGCGATGAGCGATGCCATCACGATGACCACATAGAGGAACGGCACCGCCAGCAGCACTTCGATGACCCGCTGGCTCACGATGTCGAAGCGACCGCCAAGGTACCCTTGCAGACTCCCCACGAGCGTGCCCACGGCCTGGCCGGTCAGCACCAAGAACAGAGCGAAGAACATGGAGATCCGGAACCCATAGAAGAGCCGGGACGCCACGTCGCGGCCCTGCGAGTCCGTGCCGAGGTAGTGCCGGCGGCCGAAGTCGGGCGCCGTGGGTGGCACCATGCCCAATTTGGCCAGCGACCGCATGGCGCCCGATCTGGCCAGCCCGACCAGGTCGCCGGTAAGAGACTGATCGGCGTCCTCCATCATGCCTCGGATCCGACCGTCTTCGATGGCGTCGGCGAGCTCCCCGAGCCCGTCCCGCCGGGCCAGGTTCACGGCTTCTTGGTCCGCCCCTCCGTCCAACAGGACCTGGATTTCGTTCAGGATCTCGTTGTACCAGAAGTCGTTCTGGTACGGGTCCCAGGGAATGACGGGCATGAGCACCCGGTTTCCCCGATTTGGATAGCGCGCGTCGGCCGCTGCGATCGCGCGCGGATCGTTCCCCGCAGCCTCGACCGCCCTCCGGTACCGCTCCCGCTCCAGATCCCATTCACCAGCGAGGCGCAGGTACTCGGTCTCTAGGTCGGCCGTTCCCCAGGCCGGCGGGGGCTCCTGGTCGAAGGTCCGCATGGGGTAGTACTCGAAGGTGGGCAAGTACACCCGACCCTCGTACCAAACGAGCAGCGCGCGACTCTCGGCCAGATACGGCGCGAAGATCGAAAGCAGGAGCGCGGCCGCCAAGACCACGAACGAATAATACCCTCGCTTGATGGCCCTGAAGCGCTGCAAACGCTTCCGCATGATCGGGTCCAGCTGGAGCCACCTCATTCGACCGGACCCCGCGGGACTCTACTCGAAACGGACACGCGGATCTACAAAGGCCACGGCGAGATCAGAGACGAGATTCCCTACCATCAGCAGCGCGCTGGAGATCACCAGAAATCCCAACACCACCGGGAAGTCGCGGGCCTGGATCGCCTCGAACGAGAGCAGCCCTACGCCCTGGATGTTGAAGACGCGCTCGATGAGGAAGCTGCCCGTCAGGAAGATACCGAGGAGCGAGCCTACGCTCGTCGCCATGGGAATGAGCGAGTTCCTGAGCGCGTGCACGAACACCGTCCGCCTCCAACTCAAGCCCTTGGCCAACGCCGTCTTCACGTAGTCGGCGCTCATATTCTCCATCAGGCTGTTCTTCATGAGCATCGTGGTGATCGCGAACGACCCGACCAGGTACGAGATCAGGGGCAGGACCGAGTGCTGCATGATATCCGTGATCTGGGCGAACGTACCCAGATCCTCCGCGCCCGGAGACTGGAATCCCCCGATTGGGAAGATGCCGAGCCGGACCGCGAAGACGTTGACCAGTACGGCACCCAGCGCGAACCCGGGGACCGCGTACCCCAGGAAGATCATGACCGACGTCACGTTGTCGAGCGTCGTGCGATGCTTGATCGCCTTCAGGATTCCGAGCGGGATGCAGATGCCGTAGATGAAGAACGCCGTCACCAGGCCGTAGTAAATCGATACCGGCAAGCGGTCGGCGATCACGCGTAGCACCGGCTCGTTGTACCGGAACGAGTCGCCGAAGTCGAGGCGGACCACGTCCCACAGCCACGTCGCGTAGGCTACCGGGAGGGGCTCATCGAACCCGTAATACTCGCGGAGACGATCCAGCTGCTCCTCCGGGATGTCCAACTGCGCGACCGCCCTGCCGCCACCCCCGGCGACCTCACCCGCCGCCCCCCCTCCCGCCAGTGCCATCCGGAGCTGATCGATCTGCCCGCCGGGCACGAACTGGCAGAGCGTGAACGTGACGAAGGTGATGCCCAGAAACGTGGGGAACATCAGGAGAAGACGTCGTACCACGTAGTTCCGCAAAGCCTCACCGCGTGACTTCACTCCCTCCCTCCTTCGCCGCGAGAACCGCAGCCTCGCCCTACCTGTGGTTTGCGGACGGAAGCATGCAACCAAACTCCCCGGATCGCCAGGAGAACGAGGTGGCGAGTGACCCATGAGCGAAGGAGAGGGGCGTGGACTTGACGAACGGCCTCCAGTACAGGTTCTATTCCGATCTGGAGGAGCCGAACCAGATGGACGACAAGCCGTTCCTGGTCAAGAAGGTCTTGGCCGAGCAGGTGTCGGAGCCTCACGAGGACGTCGTGAAGCTCCTGGCGGGAAAGGTCTACTCGGGACGGCTCACCTCGACGTGGGACGCGTGCGTGACGTGCGGCAGGGACCAGACGGCTACATTTACGTTGAGATCGAGGCTCGCGACGGCAAGAAGACGCCGATCTACCGTAGGGTGCCGGTGAACTGAGGGCGCCTACTTCGTGAGCCGGCCGACTCGAGGTCCGGGACCACCCGTGGCACGGACCCTAGAGACAGGGAAACCCGGGAGCTGATGTCTAACACGCATTCGCGATCGAACGAATGGGCCTTGATCCTCGGCGGGTCGAGCGGATTCGGTCTCGCTACGGCACACAAGCTCTCGGATGAAGGCTACAGCGTCTGCGTGGTCCATCGGGATCGGCGTGGAGCGATGAAGCGGATCGAGCCCGAGTTCGAGAAGATCCGCGGTCGCGGGGTCGGGTTCCTGTCCTTCAACACGGACGCGCTCGACCGCGAGAAGCGCGACGTAGTCCTGGACGCGCTGGCTGAGCGCCTCGGGACCGACGGCGCGGTTCGCGTTCTCCTGCATTCGATCGCCTTCGGCAACCTCAAGCTGATCGCTCCCGAGGGGCCGGTGGACAACAGCTCGGGTGAGCGGCTCGCGGACCGGCTCGCGGTGGATCCGAACGTGCTCGCAGAGGCCGCTGACGAGCTGTTCGGAGACGGTGCCGATGGTCTTCGGGGCATCGCCGACGCTCCCGAGTACTCTTCCGAAACGTTCATCGAGGAGGAGGATCTGGCGCGCACGATCCACGCGATGGGCACGAGCCTCCTGGGCTGGGCGCAGAGCCTTCAAGGCAGGCATCTGTTCTGTGCGGACGCGCGCATCTTCGGCCTGACGAGCGAAGGGAACACTGTCGCGTGGAAGGGCTACGCCGCAGTGGCAGCGGCCAAGGTGGCGCTCGAATCCGTGTCGCGGTCCATAGCGGTCGAGATGGCCCACTTGGGGATTCGGTCAAACGTCATCCAGGCAGGTGTGACGGACACGCCGGCACTCCGCATGATCCCCGGGAGCGCCCACCTCAAGGCCCATGCTCGGACCAGGAATCCGTTCGGCCGGCTGACCACTCCCGAGGATGTCGCCAACGTGATCTACCTGCTCTCCCTACCCGAGGCGGCTTGGATCACCGGCGAGGTCATTCGCGTCGATGGGGGCGAAGCGGTATCGGGGCTGTCACGATGAGCTTCTACCTCCATGGACTCGGGCACTTCCACCCGGAAAACGAGATCACGAACCAGTTCCTCACGGACCTCGACATTGGGACCAACGCAGAGTGGATCGAGGAGCGGACCGGAATCCTCAGCCGGCGAACCGTCCTCTCGTTGGATTACATCCGGGAGACGTTGAATCGCGACCTCAGGCAAGCCCCGAGCGCGTGTACGCACACGCACGCGGAAACGGGGAAGCTGGCATCCGAGATGGCGCTGCGGCGGGCCGGCTTGGAGGCGAGTGACATAGGCATGGTCATCGCCGGCAGCTGCAACCCCGAATACCTGGCCCCGGCGGACGCATGCACGATCGCGGCTAGCATGGGCATGGAGGTGCCGTCCCTCGACATGAACTCGGCGTGCACGAGCTTCCACGTCGCGCTCTACATGCTGTCGATGATGCGTCCGGAGGCGCTACCCGACTTCGTTCTCGTGGTCACCGCCGAGACCGTCACGACCACCGTGGACTACTCGGATCGGGCGAGCGCCGTGCTTTGGGGAGACGGAACCACCGCGGCCATCCTGTCTACCAAGGTGCCGTCGCGCTGGCGCGTTCTAGGTAACACGCTCGCGTCGAGCCCGTCCGGCTTCGGGAAGGTCACGATAGGCCACAATGACCACTTCACTCAGGAAGGACGCACGGTCCAGATGTTCGCCATCAAGAAGACCGTGCGGGTCCTGCGCGCGCTCCAGAAGGAGTATGAGGAGCCCGGACGGACGCTTCACTTCGTTGGACACCAGGCCAACCTCACCATGCTTCAGGCCGTCTGCCGACAGTGCGATATTCCCGACGACCGCCACCACCACAGCGTCGTGAACTTCGGCAACACGGGTGCGGCGGGGGCCCCCGGCGTCGTGTCCATGCGGTGGGACGAGTGGAAGGACGGTGACGATATCGCGGTCGTAGGCGTGGGGGCCGGCCTCACGTGGGCCGGCCACCTGTATCGCTCTGGAGACGCGCCGTGACCCACGAGGAGTTCTGTCGGCGCACGCATCTCACCCGGGAAGAGATCCTGGCCATGTCGTATGGCCGGCTCGTCGACGATGCGCCGTCGAGTTTCACTCTGCGGCTCCCCGCCCCCCCCATGCTCATGCTGGACCGCGTGATGGAGATTGAACGGAACGGGGGCCGGGGGCGAATCGTCGGTGAACGTGACGTTCGGCTCGACGACTGGTTCTTCGGGTGCCACTTCACGGCCGACCCCGTGCAGCCCGGCTGCCTCGGTGTCGATGCTGTATGGCAACTCATCGGGCTCTACTGCGCGCTCCGCGGAGCGATGGGCACCGGCCGGGCGCTCGGCTGCAAGGAGGTCGAGTTCTTCGGGCAGATCCGACCCCACGACAAGTTGGTCCGGTACGAGGTGGACATCGTTCGATACCAAGAGCTTCCGGCATCTGGAGCCGCCGTCGCGATCGGAGACGCGAGGGTGCTCGTGGACGGCGTCGAGATCTACAAGATCGATCGGGCGAAGGTGGGAGCCTTCCTGGACATCGACTATGGGGACTACCCCTGGCCCTCGGAGCGGGCGAGAGGTGGCCTTATGGAAGAGGACGCGTGATGGGCGAATCCTCCGGCGTGATCCTCAACTCCGCGGAAGTGCTCGAGATGCTTCCGCAGAAGGAGCCCTTTCTCTTCGTGGACGAGATCCTCGAAGTGGACGATGATCACATCGTGGCTCGATACCGCTTCCGGCCGGACGCCGATTTCTATCGCGGTCACTTCCCCGGCAACCCTGTTACGCCGGGCGTGATTCTCCTCGAGAGCCTTGCGCAGGTGGGTGTCGTCGCGCTCGGGCTGTATCAGATCGCTCGAGATCAGGGCAGAGAAGCGGTCCGCAACGCGCTGGCACTCTTTACGGACGCGAACGTGGAGTTCTCGGGTATCGTGAGCCCGGGCGACCAGGTCACGATCCGCGCGAGGAGAATCTTCTTCCGACGGGGCAAGATTCGGTCGGAGGCCGAGATGACCCTCGACGACGGGACCGTCGTCATTTCCGGGACGATCTCCGGAATGGGGGTCCCGAAGAAGTGAACCGACGCGTCGTGATTACGGGCCTTGGCGTCGTCGCCCCAAACGGCATCGGGCTCGAAGCCTTCGAGAGTGCGCTCCGCTCAGGGGTGTCCGGAATCCGAAATATCGCACTACTCGAGGAGCTCAAGTTCGGCTGCACCGTGGCCGGTGTCCCGCGGGGCGCAGACGCCATCGCGACGGAGATGTTCGACGAAGACGAGCTGCGGGCGATGAACTCCAACCACCGTTTCGGGTGCATCGCTGCACTCGAGGCCTGGATGGACGCCGGCTTCGAGCGACCCAGCCACCAAGACGATCACGTGTTCTGGGAAGCTGGAGCGGTGATCGGGACCGGCATCGGTGGGCTGGATACCGCGGGCGAGAAGTTGATTCCTTTGACCGACTCGGGAAAAGTACGGCGGCTCGGTAGCACGATCGTCGAGCAGATTATGGGAAGCGGGGTTTCTGCGCGCGTGTCGGGCTTGCTGGCCTTGGGTAATCAGGTCACCTCCAACTCGAGCGCCTGCAGCACCGGGGCCGAAGCTGTGGTCGAGGGCTACCAGCGTATCCAGAGGGGCCTCGCTGAGCGCATGCTGTGCGGAGGCAGTGAGGGCTCCAGCCACTATATCTGGGCCGGCTTCGACTCCATGCGTGTCCTCTGTCGCAAGTTCAATGACGAGCCCGAACGAGCCTCGCGCCCGATGAGCGCCACCGCAGCGGGCTTCGTTCCGGGGAGCGGAGCCGGCATCCTGCATCTCGAGAGCCTAGATAGCGCCCAGAAGCGCGGCGCCCGCATCTACGCAGAGGTGCTCGGCGGTGCCCTCAACTGCGGGGGGCACCGGAATGGCGGAAGCATGACGGCCCCGAATCCGACCAGCGTCCGGCGGTGCATTCGTCAGGCGGTCGAGAATGCCGCCATCAACCCCGAAGAGGTCGACGCCATCAATGGGCATCTCACGGCGACGGGTGCCGATGCCGGCGAAGTGGCATCCTGGGCCGCCGCACTGGAACGGACTCCGGAGAGCTTCCCTGCCATCACCTCGACCAAGTCGATGATCGGTCATGGCCTCGGGGCGGCGGGTGCGATGGAGGCGGTGGCATCGATCCTCATGTTGGACGGGGGATTCGTGCACCCCTCGATCAACAGCGAAGACGTGCATCCCGACATCGAGGCCTTTACGGCCTCGATCCCACAGCAGTCTCTGGAGATGCCGCGGCTGCGCACCATCATTAAGGCCGGATTCGGTTTCGGGGACGTGAACGTTTGCGTAGTTTTCCGGAAATGGGGCTCCTGAGCCCCATCGTTCAGGCCCGATTCTGACTGCACAGCCACGCTACGACGGAGTTGCCTGCCCATGGAGCGGAGTGAGATTCGCGATAGAGTCGTAAAGATCATTTCGACCTACGCCAAGAACAAGGAGGCGATCGGCGCCATCACCGACGAAACCGGTATTCTCGATGACTTGGGTGTGAACTCAGCCCGCTTGGTTGACGTCATCCTCGATTTCGAGGACGCCTTCGACATCGAGGTCGAGGACGAAGACGCGGACAGCGTCAACACAGTGGGCGACGCGATTGAACTGGTTCTGTCCAAGGTGGCCTGATTCCCTCGCGGCCCCGACCGACGCTCCCTACCCGGTCACGCCTCGTCCTGGGCGTGCAACGCGAGGTCGGGAGGATTCTTTCGGTCTTCTGGATTCCAGCTTCCGCATTCATCCTCCACGTCATCATGCGTTACCGGATCCAGAATGTGGCGGAGCTGCGGAGGCGCTTCCGCGCCCTGGTCCGGGAAACGGACACACCGATCCTCATCTGTCCGAACCACCTCACGATGGCCGATTCGGCCATCGTAACCTGGGCGCTCGGCGGTTTCTGGTGGTTACTGATGAACTATCGCTGGGTGCCCTGGAACGTACCTGAGCGCAACAACTTCGCGGGGGTTGGGTTCGACCGGGCCGCCGCCTGGATGGTCAAGTGCATTCCGATCGCACGCGGCGGCCCGCGGGAGCACCTCTTGCACGCCCTCAAGAAGATTGAGCATGTCGTGTCTCGGGGGGAAGCGGCCATCATCTTTCCGGAGGGCACCCGCAGTCGCACGGGGCGGATCCAACTGGAGTCGATTGCCCACGGACCAGGCCGGATCGTGAACGCGGTTCCCGACTGCCGTGTACTGTGCGTCTATCTCCGGGGGGACCGACAGGACACCTGGTCCACTATTCCCGCGCGCGGGGATTCGTTCTATGTCGACTTCGAGATGTTCCGACCTGATTCCCGGCATACCGGCCTGAGACGCTCCCAGGACTTCGCCCGTCAGGTCGTCGACCGCTTGGTCCGACTCGAAGAGAAGTACTTCGCGGGTCGGTTGCGACCCCCTCGGTCACCCTGAATCCGAGACCATCCACAGTCGGGAAGAGGGCCTTCCTGAAATTCGGCGGCTGCGAGGCCGCTCGGGCTGCGGCCCACGCGTCAGGCCCGACGCCACGCCCGCGATCTCCGCGCACGAGATCGCTCACCAGATCGGGTGCCAACGCCACCCGCTTTCCGGTCATGTCGCTCGAGAGGCCCCATCGGCCCGCGTGGACCCGGCGGTGGTGGGCTCGGCATAACAATACCGTGTTTCTGAGAGGGCCAGAATGCAATGCGTGGAACGGCCAATGTGCACCGACGGCAGAGGTCGTCTGCCCCCGGGGAACGGGCAATGT
>Ga0055480_10000650_pt1 | contig 13253 bp, 10 predicted proteins | sample Muzzi_PWB_D2_FD_57935 | JGI IMG/M metagenome (GOLD analysis project Ga0055480, IMG submission 57935) | Wetland microbial communities from San Francisco Bay, California, USA, that impact long-term carbon sequestration - Muzzi_PWB_D2 | ecosystem: Environmental > Aquatic > Marine > Wetlands ... | reverse complement strand
TAATATGTACAATTGACCTGATAGACATCCAGGTTCGCGTACTCCTCGCCGGAATAGATCTTGCGCGTATTGGACCCCTTTTCGTCCAGGCCGTTCAGGGTGCGTTCAATCTCTTCCTGAGAAAGAAGATCTTCCACATCCACGACACCCATTCCGTCGTGCGTATCCAGAGTGGTAAGCTGATGCCGCGGGCAGATTCGAAACCAATTCTTCAGTCGCTCGCTGGTATGGTGATAGAGGGTGTGCAGCACCAGCATCGGCAAGGCAAAATCATAGGTCCAATAACCTTTGGCGGCGATCTTTTGATGGAAGCTGTAATGTTCGTGCACTTCGGGGAGCATGATGGTCTCAAATGGGGAGATATATTCCTTGATCCATTCCATGATATCCCATACCTGGGGTTCCAGAAAGAAACAATTGGTGCCCAATTTATGGGTCGTGTAGGCAATGGCATCCATACGAATCATTTTGGCGTTTGTGCGCGCCAATCGTATGAGGAATTGGCGAATCACTTTTTGGGTAACCGGCGATTGGAGATCGAGGTCGATTTGCTCGTAATCAAATGTGCACCAGATCTTTTCCCGCGAGCCATCGGCACGTTGGATCATTGTGTACGGCGGTCGCGGCTTGCGGGTATAAACTTTGGACAGCACATCTTCGTCAAGCTCTCCGTTGGGACTGAGTTTGTTAAAGGATAAAAACATGTCGGCATATTCCGAATCCGGGCCTTTGTCGATATAGTCCTGGAAGTAGGTGGACTGCCGGGAGATATGGTTGACCATGAAGTCATAAGTCAGGTCGAAATCCTTTCCGATCATGTCGATATCTTCCCAGGTGCCGAAGGCCGGGTCGACTTCGTCATAGGTCAGTGGCGAAAAACCACGGTCGGCCGAGGAAGGATAGAACGGCAGGAGGTGCACGCCGCCCACGGCATGAGAAAGGTAGCGGCGCAAGACATAGTGCAGCTCAAGCAAATTGCTGCCCAGACTATCGGGATAGGTGATCAAATTGACTTTGTTTTGGATGCTCATGACTGTTTTCCTTTGCTCAGTTCGATAAACCGGTAGCGCTGTAATCCTTCGATAATGCCGCCGGCGCAATGGCCTTTGGCGAAATAGACGTTGCGACTTCCTTTAAGATCGGCCAATTCATGGCTGTAATTGCCCACCACCACGGCACAAGGTTCGCCGCGCAGCATCTCTTCATCATTGCCTGAATCGCCACACACCAGAAAATTCTTCAGCGGTATCTCCCACTTGTAGCTCAGATACCGGATGGCCTTGCCTTTGGATGCTCTGAACGGCAGGATGTCGAGAAATTCGTCGTGTGAATATATCAAGGTATAGCGGCATTTGTTGGCGGTCAAACATTCATGAATCTTCGGCAACCTTCCCTTGCCGGGCTGCATGTAGTAGCTGATCTTGAATCTTTGCTGGGCCTCTTCTTCCTGCAGGGTAAGGAAAGAGAACTGGTGCAGCAATTGTTCGATCTTGTCTCGATTCCATTTGTGGGTGATATGAGCCACCCATCCTCTTCCCGGTGATTTCTCGCTGCCATAAAAGATGGCGCTGCCGACTGAGCTGATAAGCACATCCGGGATGGGAATTTTGTATTGCTTCAAAATCTTTCTGGCTGATTCGCTGGTCCGACCGGTGGCCACCCCGAAGCCGATGCGCTGACGATTTTCCTTGATGATTTTCAACAGTGCTTTGAGCTGCGAATTTTCTTTGCCGATGAGAGTGTTGTCGATATCCGTGATAATAAAGTAATTCAGTTTAAGCAGTCGTCTGCCAATGGCGTCCTTGGGTTTGGCCGTATTCATATCGGAGGCCTTGTTCTTCGAGACGATTTTCTTGATCTCCTGGGCATAAACGCGGGCATGATTCTGCCACGTATAGTGTTTGCGAACATTCATGATGCCGTTTTTCGAACAGGATTCCCATAAGCCGTTGTCGGTAATTATCTTGCGCAGGGCAGCGGAGATGGCCTTGGGCTTGGTGGGGTCCGTCAGAATGCCGTTGCTGCAATTTCTGACGATATCATTGGGGCCTCCATCATTGGTGGCCACCATGGGCAGTCCCGTAGCAGATGCTTCCAGCAGCGTTAATCCAAAAGGCTCGGTGAGGGCTGGGTTGACAAAAACACCTCTTCTGTCCGCTGCGATGCGATAAAGGGCGGGGACCTCGAACTCAAAATCGTGTTTCTTAGGGATGGCCATTTTTCCGTATAGATCAAATTTGTCCATCATCAGCAGCATACTGGTAAGGACTTCGCGCTCATTGTCGCCCATCGTATCGATGTCTCTGCGAATACCGGCAAATATCGCCAGATTGGCCATGGCTTGCAGCTCCAGGTCTTCTCCGAAGGCGCGGATCAGTCCGGAGATGTTCTTGCGTTTGTCCGGACGGCAGAGGGCCAGTATCAGGGGGCGGTCCGGAAATGTGAAGAATCGGTTGAGCTCCTTGATCATGGAGGCCTGGGCAAACTTTGCATCTTCCGATTTCTCGCTCTCTTCCAGCATATCGTGATAAAAGGGATAAAACTTATCGATATCGATGCCCGGCGGTATCACCTTGTACTGGGAGGCGGATTTGTTCCGATACAGCCCATATTGTTCTTCAATTTCATGACGCGTACTGGTGATCACCAGGTCGGCGCTGGTTAAGATCTCCTCTTCGGTTTCGATACGCTGTTCAATCCTGAATTTTTTATTGATCTCTATTCTGCTCATACCGTCATTGAGCAGCTTGCTCAATTTTGAGCGCCCCAGCGAGTGGCCCGTATAAATGAAGGGTAATCCGAAAATGCTGGAGAGCTGCATGGCGACATATCCGGCGTCGGGGTAATGCCCATGCACGATATCCGGGATGAGACCTTCGCGTTTATTAAATTTTATGGTTTTGTCCGCATATTCAGCCAAATGGGGCCATAGTAGCTCTTTGCGCATATACTTTCGGCCGCCGCACTGAATGCGAACGATGCGCAATTTATCATTGACCATCTCCACCGGATTGGCATAGTCGCTGGAAACCTGTTTGTCAGCCACCAGGCGCGTAAACAGATCCACCCTTCCGATCTCCTTTAGCGTACTCAGATGACGGGCCAATTCGAGAACATAGTTGATTTGCCCGCCGGTATCGGCGTCACGGCCCAGTTCCAGGTTCTCCGCACGCAGCAAACCGTGAATACTAAACATTTGGACATAGGTCTTGTTATGGGGCATCCGGTATCCTTTCAAATTCATTGCCCAGGGAGCCATAAATTCCTTTATCTTCGGGAATCGCTCCCGGCAGTCCGCAAATACTGGCAGCAAAAACCGTGGCGGCCTCAAGGGTCCGTTCGATGGGCAATCCATTCAGGGTGCCGGCGGCCAGAACGGACGCATAAGCATCTCCCGCTCCCACTGTATCTATTACGGAAGCCGTTTTTGCCGGCTGCGCATGGATCGTGCCGGTAGGCGTAATAAGCATGCTGCCTCGGTCACCCTGGGTCAATGCGACTTTGGTGACGTTATATGTATGCATCAACCAATCGATGGCGTCTTTCGATGGAGCAGGACCATTGCAGATCGAGACGATTCTATCAAGTTCTTCGGCATTCAGTTTCAGAATATCCGCAAAGTGCAGCGCTGGTTCAATGGCCTCATTATTTACATGGGGCGGTCGAAGATTTATATCGCAGAAACGTAGGCCGGATGTCGTATTGCGGTTCAAGAATTGTTGAACTTGCTGAAACCCGGACCGTGTGCGTTGCACCAAAGTGCCGTAGTAGATCATGTCCAGCGCAGTGCCATCATTGTTCAGGCACGATGATAAATCAATATGGTCGTAGGCTGTGTCTTCACAGATATCAAATTGCGGAATACCCTGGTTGTCCAATGTCACGTTAACTGTACCTGTGGCGTGGGTCGGATCGAGTTGGACATCGTGGCTGCTGAAACCGTTTTTTTGCAGCATTTGCATTATTTTGCGGCCATCGGCATCGTCTCCTATGCGGGTGATCAATCGCACCGACCATCCCATTTGTTTGAGATGAAATGCAAAGTTGAACGGGGCACCGCCGATGCGTTCATAGTCGGGAAAGCGATCAATGAGGATTTCTCCAATAACGATAATCATATGGTGGCTTTCAGTCTTATAGGTTGCCTTGGTTCCATATCTGATTTGAATGCGGATGCGTGCCGCACGGCGATTGGCTATTATGCGGGCACTGCATAGACCGCGAGCAAACTACAGGTGCCGGTGCTTTGCTTACGGCATACTAATGGCAAGCTATGACGTGTTTGGCAACCCCTGGGAGAATTTTTATCGCCGCAAGGGAACCCGACCGGTCAAATTATAGGGAATTTTGCGTTCTGCGCCGCTGCGGGACTTCAGGATCAAGCTGCCGTTCAATCCATAATCGGCATTGTCGCCCTGCAGTAAATGGTAAGCGGACCGGCCTATCTGAGCGAATGAAACATCAAAGCCGAAGTTGAGAAACGAGGCGGTGTTTCCCATAATCGGCCCCTGGTCCGGGGTGCTGGCCTGGGCAAACGCCTTGTCATTGAGTTTGAGGCTGTAGTCCAGTCGCTTGTAGAGTAAATTAAAGGCGTTGGGGTTGTCTATTTTCAGCCGGCACTTCAAGGTCGCTCCTGAAAATGTGAACCGATCAACCCGGACAGCTTCCAGAGAAATTTTGGGCATCTCAGGCAGATCAATCCTGCCGTGGGACTGGAAAGGTATGGTAAATGGTCCCACCGAGAATCCACCGGTCAGCGCATAGTCAGCACTTTTGGACTGCCACAACTGAGCCACTGAGTTATAAAAATCCAGATACTGCAGGGTTACGGGTACGCTCATGGTGCTTGTGCTTCCGGCCACAAGAGTAACGCCGTGATTCAGTTGGCCGGCGATCAAGTGGCGGCCATCGATCCTCAAATCATAGGCGATCCGGTTTGCCCGTATGCTAATGGGATTGGGGTTTTTAATATTGAAATTGAAGACGGCTGTGCTTTGCAGGAGATCGGCATCGGTCAGGACCATACGGTCAAAAGTGACGCTCGGTTTTTGAACTATCTGATCCAAAGTAGCGCAGCCACTCAGTGGCATCACGGCTGCCCAGGTTATTGCCAGGTAGAAAATGCACAGACCGAGGCGGCATCTTTTGCACGGTGTCATGGATTTAATTCTCCCTGTGTATTTATTTTTCCCCGATGCTGCTTGAGATGCTTCGGCGTTCAGGCAGGTCCTGCGGGGCGCTGAGGAAGGTACTATGCGCCCACTTCGAACATGTCAACAGGAACGCTAATTGATCGGTTCGCCATTGGGTCATTCACTGCGTGATCAAAAAAGGGGAAAAAATATGTTTGATCTGATCTAATGAATCCTCCAAAGGTGGTGTCAGAAATTTCGCAAAAACATCCAGGTGCACCAAAGCATTCACCGCTGAGTCTTTGGATGTAGCCGATCGCACACGCTCGGCCATGTAGTCGTTCAATTTCGCCACATCGTTGTAAATTTTGATCAAGCCTTTAAGATCCATATCCGACGGCTTCAATCCGCGATCTGTAAAATAGCGCGCCAACAGGTAGGTGGCCGCCGCCCGCCACAACGTTTCGTCCTTATTCGCAAAGGGCAGATGGAAGCGCGCCATGGGTTTGAAGAAATGGGTTCTCGGACAACTGCTGCCGGCGATCAGTAGCCCCATGAGGGAACTGATGCCTTCCTGAGCCGAAGTGTTGTGGGTCACTTGGCGCTCGGAGCTGATGACATTGACCCGTACTTTCTCGAAGGACATGAGATGGTCGAAACGATGAATAGCGGAGCTAAGATTCAGCGCAACCGGGCAAAATGGATGCGCTTCATGGGTCAACGGGCAGTGGGGGCATTGGTGATGGGTCAACTCGGTCCAAGACGGCGGGTCTGTAAGCCGATGATTTAGGAGTTCAACTGTTTTTGAATCGAAAATCAGTTCGAATATCTCTTCCGTGCCGTTCGGCAAGGTAAACTTGTAGGTAATGGTGAAGGTCTCGGTCATGGTTCTTCATTTTCCTCGAACAGGTAGTGGTAGCCCATTGACTTTGCTGCATTGTACACACCTTGACCGTTGGATTCAAGGACGACATATAGATACCCCGCCAGTTCGTCCGTCGTCTGGATTTCGAGCCTTTGATGAGGGAGGATTTGCGAGCAATTCGCCGTTAGGCCGGGGGGCAAGTGTGAACTCGGGTTGGCTGGCGGCAATATTGAAGCAGCGAATTTAAACGTTGATACCACCCGCGCTGTATCCTTCCAGAACGTATTACCTGCTCTATGAAGGGCGTGATTTTCTGGGCGGCAAAGCTTCATGGTGTATTCAATCGCTTGGCGTACCGTCACCTGTTCTCCTTGATTCTGTATTCAACAGGGATTTAATAAGGTACCCCCAAGCAGTCCCTTTTCCATGGACTGAATTAAGCAATTAAAATGCCAATGTTTTCCTGTTCGTATAACCGTTTTACTTGTATATATTTTTGCAGCGTTGGCACCCATGGATGCTGTAGATTTGGCTGTTGGTGTATTCATTTGTCTAAATGGATTTGCACTAAATGGCACAGTCATGAGGCCTAATAATGGTGCGGCCTTTACTTTAAGCAGCGTAGTTCAGGTGTGACCGGAGCCTGGCTCATTGTATACAATGGCGAATTTAGAGCATAGAAGCCATCTTAAAAAAGTCTTTTGGCCCTATCTGGGTGTTCGGTCCGGGCTTCAAACCGCAAGCATACTATAGTATGTCGAGGATTTGAAACCCGGTCCCGCCTACACCTGGGACCAAAATTAGTTTTTTGAGATAGCTTCAAATAGCATCGCGGGTGGCGCTCGACCAATTAGGGATTCAATTGCTTCTAAAAGGGCGGACGTCGGTAGTGAATATAAGGGAGCGTACGCGTCATTGGCACCAGTTAAGGTGCACCGTCGGGTGGAGACCCCAAAGTGACCGATTAAAACCTGAAGACGGTGTTTTCTGCTGGTTTTACAGTCGCCACCCCCAATAGCGCAAGAAGCGGGCGAAATCCCACATGTTTGAATCGTCCCGGCGCCAGGGTTTTAGGCTGGTATAGAAAGGGTTGCCGGTTTCGGCAGTATCGGCATAGGCTTTATCCGTGCCCACAAACAAGTCCAGGCTGAGCAAACTCATGAAAAGCGACTCCAGGGGCTTCACCGACCCTTTGACATGACCCTTGAGGACCCCTTCGTTATGGAAGAAACTGGTGGCTCCGTCACCTGTGGGCAGCCGATCTAAGCGCTCCATGGCTTCCATCTTCATGGGGATGATGCGAAACGGGCCGGATGAGAGATCTTCGCCTGAGCGCACTTCAAGACCCATCACGCGGTGAACTCCCGGGCGCAGGAAGACCATGATGCGAGGGGCCGGCACCCCTTTGAAATGCAACAGATCCGGCAAGCGTTCACCATAAATGTCTTGGTTTACGCCTTGCCAATCTTCAGGGAAGGCATCCTTGGGCAGGTAGTCGGTAGGCACCATGGCTTTATAACAGCCGCAGGTGCCGACACTGGTGACCAATACCGGCAGATTGTCAGCATTGAGGGTCACCACCACCAGAATGCCCACGTTTTTACCGGCCGTCAGGTTGAAGGGAATCAGGCTGAAGGGCACTTTGGGAAAATGAACCCGATAGATCAGGTTGGTATAGGAGGCCTTTTTGGTGGTAAAAGTTCGCTGCATGAAATAGACCACAGGCACTTCAGGATCGATGAATATTTCTTCATCATCACCCTGCTGACGGACGGCGGGGCTGCCAATGCGATTAAATTTATCGGCATGGCCATAGGCCACAAAAGCCGGTGCCCAGTTCACAGTGGCGGTATCAGCCGAACTGTCCGTTTGATAGACCCAGTGAAAAGGTTCCGACGGAAGCGGTTGATGATGCGCGCAGCCGATAAACAGCAAAGCGGCGGCAGCCAGTAGAAGCCAGCGGAGTTGTCCTTTTAAACGCTGCGTTTTTTCGTTCATCGCAGTCCCCCTCGTGCATGGACGGCCGTTCGCGCGGCTGAATGCATCTGCCGGAATTGGCCGTGATAGCGTAAGAAGCATGAAGGCACCTATCAAAATAGCACCGAACGCTCAATGATCAAGCCTAAAAGCGTTTGAGCAACAGTACGGCGATCTTGAAATAAATGGTGATGCCCACCGCATCAATGATTGTGGCAATAAACGGACCGGCGGTCAAGGCCGGGTCCAGTCTGATCTTTTTGAGGATCAAGGGCATCAGGGCGCCGGTCAGATTGGCGGCCAGCAGGGTGGCTACCAAGGCCACGGAGACGATGCACCCCAGCATCATGTTGTGATCCTGCAGATACACGCGAAAGTAAGCCATCAACCCCAGGGCGGCGCCCAGGGCCAGTCCCATGACCAGTTCACGCCCGAAAACTCGACCAAAGTCCCCCGGTCGGATTTCTCCCAAAGCCATGCTGCGCACCACCATGGTGGCCGACTGCGTCCCTGCGTTGCCGCAGGTGCCGGTAACCAGGGGGATGAAAAAGGCCAGGGCCACCATCTGGTGCAATACTGCGGCGTTCAGCTCCATGATGGTGGTGGAGAGCAGCGAGGTAAACAACAGCAGCGCCAGCCAGATGAACCGGCTCCAGAACAGCCGCGGCAGGGATCTTTTGAAATACTGTTCCTCAAAAGGCACCACAGCAGATATGCGGTGAAAGTCTTCGGTGCTCTCGGCTTCGATGATGTCGATGACATCGTCCACGGTGATGATGCCCAACAGGAGATTGTCTCCATCCACCACCGGTACGGCCAGCAGGTCATACTTGGAAATGACCGCCGCCACCTCTTCCTCCGCCATATCGTGGGGCACGCTGATCACCTGGGTTTCCATGATCGCTTCCAGATTCATCCGGCGCTTGGACATGATCAGGTCCCGGAGCGAAAGAATTCCGATCAAGCGCCGCTGGACGTCGGTGATATAGACATAGTAGATGGTCTCTTTGTTGGGCGCTTGCAGGCGCAGTTGATCAAGTGCGGTTTCCACGGTGAGCTGGCGGGGCAGCATGGCATACTCGGTGGTCATGATCGCCCCGGCGGTGCCCTCTTCATATTGCCACAATTTTCGAATGTCGTTGCGTTCAGCCTGGGCAATCAGAGGCATGATGGCTTCGCGTACCTCGTCGTCCACTGCCTTGAGCAGGTCGACTCGGTCGTCAGAATCCATGTTTTCGACAAAACGCAACATGGTCTGGGCATTGCCCGCTTCCAGGCAGGCTTCCTGGGTTTCCATGCAGAGCTGGGAAAAAGCCTCAATGGCTTTGTGGTTGCCAATGGCCACCAGCAACTCGATAACTCGCGAGGGCGAAGCACCGCTCTCTTCCAGCGTTTCGGCAATATCCGAAGGGTGCTGGTTCCGTAATGTTTCGAGGGCGTTGTCGAACTCCTGCTCAATAGCGGGGTCCGTCGAACGGTCCATGTTCAAGATGTGGGTCATGACGCGCCTCCTTTACGTCTGCCAGCCATGTAGCCGGCAGAACGCTGAAAGCGCGCGATTAATTGAGCGTCAGAGCAAGCTCAAGGCAGGGGCACTGGTGTCTGAAGGGCCGTATGGCTGCGATCGTATGGAAGATGTTGTGACTTGGAGGTTGCTCGTTGCCGCCGCCAGGGTCCATGTCGTCCATCGGTAATCCTTGTGTTTAAGTACCATCACACCGCCGCCGACTCAGCAGCGATAATAGCCAAATGGTTTATTTGAAACCGCTCGCAAGCTAATCCAATCCAGTGCAGATTGCAAGTCTTATCCTTGACGAAGCACCCTGCGACACGTAAATAAATGCTATCGGTGTTCATTGTAAAACAAGGAGCTGACGATGCAAGGGTATGTGCAGGTCTATACCGGCGAAGGCAAGGGCAAGACCACAGCTGCATTGGGATTGGCGCTGCGGGCCGTCGGTGCTGGGTTGCGCGTCTTCATCGGCCAATTTATCAAAAGCATGGCCTATAGCGAAATCAAGGCCCTGCAGCGTTTTGAGGACCAAATCACCCTTCGACAGTTCGGCAGAGGCTGTTTTATCCGTGGCAATCCCTGCCAAGCCGATATGGAGGTCGCCCAAGAAGCCCTGGAGGCCCTTGGTGCCGCCTTAAAATCGGGTGCATACGACCTGGTGATTGCCGATGAAGCCAATGTGGCTTTTGTGTCCAAATTGATTTCAGAAGCAGACCTGTTGGCGCTTATCGATATGCGTCCGCCCCATGTGGAGTTGGTGCTCACCGGACGGGGGGCGCCACCGGTGGTTCTGGAACGGGCCGATCTGGTGACCGAGATGACGGCTGTTAAGCATTATTACCAAAACGGTGTTCAAGCCCGTGTAGGAATTGAGAAATGATTGCCCGGCACCGGCGCAGAAGGCCGGCTGTATGGAAACCAAGGTGTTTTTACTTGACCCCTGCCTAAAAACATCCTAATTGTAAATACCTTGTCATCAGGTGCTCCTCGGAGCTTGATAGGGAACTCCGTTAAATTCGGAGACAGGCCCGCTGCTGTGATCGGGGACGAAATTCGCAATAGGCCACTGTTCTAAAAAAAGGATGGGAAGGCGCGAAGAGTAGGCGGATCCGAGAGTCAGAAAACCTGCCTGATGAACAGCGTATCGACTTCGTGGACGGAAGCGTGCGCACCCCGATTCTGAGGATAAAAAAGGGACATCCCGGATTGATCAATGATCGATCCGGTTTTTTTTTGGCTGGGAAAAACCATCACCGGAAATTACCGATGGAAGGCGCCATGAAAGCAAGACTGTTTAATATTGGTGTTATAATTTGGATGGCCCTAAGCCTATCGACCAACGTTCATGCCACAAGTCAACCAGCTGCCGAATCATCGAAAAAAGTGGGCATTCTGCTGGTGGCCTTCGGCACCAGCTCCCCTGAAGCTCAGGTATCCTTCGCCCATATCGAAAAGGCCGTCAAGCGGCGATATGCCGGGACGCCTGTGCGCTGGGCTTATACGTCTCATATCATCCGCAAAAAACTTGCCGCCCGGGGACAATACCTGGATTCACCTGCAACAGCTCTGGCCAAAATGCGGGATGAACAATTTACCCATGTGGCGGTGCAGTCTCTGCACACCATCGGCGGCGCCGAATATCACGACCTTCAAACCATTGTGGCGGCTTTTGAATCCATGGGTGGATTTCAGCGGCTCGTTCTGGGCGATCCCCTGATGGCGACCCAGAACGATATGCAGCGCACCGTGGACGCCGTCCTGGAAATCATCCCGTCGCAGCGGCGCTCAAGAGATGCCGTGGTGCTGATGGGGCACGGCACTCATCATCCGGCCAACGCCTTCTATGCGGCCTTGATGTTTCAGCTGCAGCTCAAGGACCACCATATTTATGTGGGTACAGTGGAAGGCTACCCGGGCATCGATCTGCTGGTGGATCTGATGCACACCAATAACATCCAAAAAGCCTGGCTGTTGCCTTTCATGTCGGTGGCAGGCGATCATGCCCGCAACGACATGGCCGGCGATGGCGATGATTCCTGGAAGAGCATTTTAAACCGGGCGGGAATCCAAGGTATTCCCGTGCTCAAAGGGACGGCTGAGTTCGACGGTTTCGTGAACATCTGGATGGATCACATTCAAGACGCAATGAACCGATTCTAACTGGGCGGCCCATGCCATGAACACATCCCAGCGTACAACCCAACCATGCCGGCCGGCGCTACGCCTGCCCACCGGCGTCGTGCTTGTGTTGCTGGCCGCGGTACTGCTGGTCGCCATCGTGATCTCTTCCGGATCGGGGTACGTGAAGGTTCCCTTTGTGGATGTACTGCGCATTATCGCAGCAAAGTTGACCGGATGGCAGGCCTGGGTCGCCCAACAGGGCGACTTGGCGCCGGTGGTGGTCATGGATGTGCGTCTGCCGCGCATCCTGACGGCCACCTTGGTGGGTGCGGGACTGGCGGTGTCGGGTGCGGTGTTTCAGGGTATTCTGCTCAACCCCTTGGCCGATCCCTATACTTTGGGGGTCTCGGCCGGAGCCGCTTTCGGCGCATCGCTGGCTTTGCTACTAAACTTTACCCTGCTGGGGCTCTGGTCGGTGCCGGCCTTTGCGTTTTTCGGGGCCGCAGCCACCCTTCTGGTGGTCATTTTTCTCACGGCCAGCAGCGGCGATCTCTCGTCGGGCAGCCTGATCCTGTCCGGTATCATCGTGGCTGCCATCTTGTCCGCCGGTGTCAGCTTTATCAAATATCTGGCCGACGATGAGGTGAGCATTATCATCTTCTGGCTCATGGGCAGTTTTACCGCTAAAACCTGGGCGGAGGTGGGGGTGACGGGATATGCGGTGGCCTTGGGGATGATCGTCTTTCTGATTTTCAGCCGGGATCTCAACCTGCTGGCGCTGGGCAGCCGTACCGCCGGCTCCCTGGGTGTTTCGCCGCGGAGAATCTCCCTGCTGCTGCTGGTGACGGCCTCGCTGGTGTCCGCCGTGTGCGTGGCGGTATCGGGGATCATTGGTTTTGTGGGGCTGCTGGTGCCCCACATGGTGCGCATGGTGACCGGCCCGGACAACCGGCGGCTGATACCGGTATCCGCCCTGGCCGGGGCCTGTCTGTTGCTGCTGGCCGATACCGTGACCCGGGCGGTGCTGCCCCAGGAAATTCCCATCGGTGTGATCACGGCTCTGATCGGCGGACCCTTTTTCTGCTACATCTACCGCCGGCGTCAAATGCGGCAGATCGGGTAGCGCGCCAATGTACGAACTGGAACATATCGGTTTTGCCCACGGCGCCAAAATGGCGGTGGAAGACCTGACGTTGAAGTTTGAGGGTGGCCATTTTTATGGCATTATCGGTCCCAACGGCAGTGGCAAGACCACCTTGATCGACCTGTTGGCCGGCCATCTGAGGCCCCATTGCGGCCACATCCGCTTGAACGGTCGTGCCCTGGACCGCTATGCGCGCAAGTCCCTGGCGCGCCGCATCGCCCTGGTGCCCCAGGATTATCGCATCAATTTTCCCTATACCTGCCATGAGATTGTCATGATGGGCCGCTATCCCCACATCCCCAGGTTCGCCCGCCCGGGCGATCGCGACCGGTCGATGGTGGACGCCGTGATCCGGCAGGCCGATCTGACTGCTTTTGCCCACCGCTATGTCAACCAACTCAGCGGCGGCGAGCGCCAGCGAGTGGTGTTTGCCCGCAGCCTGGCCCAAGAGACGCCGGTGTTGCTGCTGGATGAAGCCACTTCCAATCTGGACATGCAACA
>Ga0055480_10000649_pt1 | contig 13260 bp, 14 predicted proteins | sample Muzzi_PWB_D2_FD_57935 | JGI IMG/M metagenome (GOLD analysis project Ga0055480, IMG submission 57935) | Wetland microbial communities from San Francisco Bay, California, USA, that impact long-term carbon sequestration - Muzzi_PWB_D2 | ecosystem: Environmental > Aquatic > Marine > Wetlands ... | reverse complement strand
TCACCAACAACACAGAATAATAACGCACCAGCGACAATTCGGTTGACGGACATCTGACTCTCTAATGGCGGATTCTCCACATGGCGGTACGGCCAGGGCGATTCTCTATGCGTTCCTGGCCAACGGTGGTATCGCCCTGGCAAAGACCTGGGCGGCCTGGCATACCGGTTCCGGAAGCATGCTGGCGGAGGCAATTCACTCCTACGCCGATACCGGCAACCAGATTCTGCTGTACCTGGGGCTCAAACAGGCGCGGAGGGCGCCGGACAAAGAGCATCCACTGGGCTACGGCAAGCTCAGTTATTTCTGGAGTTTTATCGTCGCGCTGATGTTATTCAGTCTTGGTGGCCTGTTCTCGATTTATGAAGGCGTGCACAAGATCAATCATCCAGAACCTCTGACGGATATGTGGATCGCGATTTCTGTTCTGGGTATCGCCGTCCTGCTCGAGAGCTTTTCTCTGATGGGCTGTCTGAGGGAAATCAGCGCCATGCGGGGCGAACGCCCATTTCGTAACTGGCTCAAACACACCCGCAATTCCGAATTGATCGTGGTACTTGGTGAAGACGTTGCAGCGCTGCTCGGCCTGACACTCGCGCTGGTATTCGTATCGATGGCAGCGATAACCGGTGATTCGATGTTTGATGCCATCGGCTCCATGTGCATCGGCGTAATCCTGATCCTGATCTCAGTATTCCTGACGATGCGGGTTCAGTCATTACTCGTCGGTCGGTCGGCAGACCCGATGATTCAAAAGGCCATCTCCGAAATAATCAATCAAGACGAAGACATCGAACACGTATTCAATGCCATTACGCTGCAATTCGGGCCCGACACGATACTGGCAGCCAAAATAAAGCTTAAGTCGGGAATCGACATCGACACGGCGGTGGACCACATCAATGCCCTGGAACGACACCTGAAAAGAGAGATTCCGGATCTCAAGTGGTGTTTCATCGAGCCGGACGTCACCGACTGATGCGGGTGGGGGTCGGAGCCGGGCCCTGACCCCGTTGTTGGCAGGCTCAACTCTGTTTGTAGAGATGCACATCCTGTTGCGGGAACGGGATCGAAATGCCTTCCTTATCAAATCTTTTCTTTATCGCTTCAGTCAGGTCGAACCTGACCGGCCAGTAGTCCGCCGTCTTTGTCCATGGACGGACGGTAAAATTCACACTTGAATCTGCGAGCTCCGACACGGCAATCAGACATTCGGGTTCTTTGAGAACGCGTTCATCTGCATCGACCAGTTCCCTGATCGTCTTCCGGACTTTGTCGAGATCATCGCCGTAGCTTACCCCTACCGTCATGTCGACGCGACGCGTCTCGTTGGCTGAATAATTGGTGATGATGCTGCCCATGATCTGGCTGTTCGGAACAATGATTTCCTTGTTGTCGGGAGTCTTCATCATCGTGGTCAGAATCTGCACCTGCATGATCGTACCGGCGACGCCTGCAGCTTCGACATAGTCGCCAACCCGGTACGGGCGGAAAATCACGATCAGAACGCCCGCTGCAAAATTCGACAGAGAGCCTTGCAGCGCCAGCCCGACGGCCAGGCCCGCGGCGCCCATCACGGCGATTAATGACGTTGTTTCGATGCCGACATGGTTGATCGCGGCAATGATCACAAACAGCATCACCAGCCAGTAAACGAGATTGCAGATGAAAGTTTCGAGAATCTTGTCAACTTCCTGTTTCTGCATAAGCTTGTGCAGCGCCTTCGTCAGCGTGCGGGCGACCAGGCGACCGACGTAGAATATGGCGATGGCGACCAGGATCTTGACGCCGAATTCCAGGCCTGATGTTTGTGCGGTCTGCAAGACACCAGCCCAGTCGAAATCAGTCAATGCGGCTACGTCCAGATCATTCATAGGTTAATTCCCCTTCATTCTTGTTAATGCGAGCCAGTTCCCGGCAATGATAAACAGGATGCCGACGACTGCCAGCACAGACCATTCGTAATTCTCGACAAATGTCGAGATCAACAAAGCGACGATCGGAAATAATACCGATGTATAGGCCGCTCTTGCAGATCCAATCTTGCGAAAAAGCGCGATGTAGCAACCGAACGCGACAGCGGATCCGAATATCGCGAGGTAGCCCAGGGAAATAATGTAACCCGGTTCGAAGGAAAAATTGAATTCGCGCCCAAGGAGCACGGCCACGATGGTTGACGCCAGCGCACCCCATGCCATGCCATGGGCATTCACCGCAACGACCGGTAAATGCCGACTGGCACTGACGACGGCGGCCATGTTTCCTAATGAAGCGAACAGAACTGCAAGGATAACCAGGACCAGGCCATAGATCGTACGGTCAGCAAGACTCAGGCTGCCGACTTCGGGCCAGAACAGACAGGAGATACCGAGCACACCGAGCAGCGACGCAAGCATCAGGCGGCCTTCCAGCGGCTTCCTGAAGAACAGCCGCTCGAAAAAAGCGTTGAAAAGCACCAGCATGCTGAACGCGACAGCTACCAGTCCCGATGTGACGTAGCCGATCGAGTAATACGTGAACAGATAATTTGCCGAGAACATCAGCATGCCCGTGACGATAACCATGCCGTAGTGTCGCGCCGGGATTCGCATCTGCCGGCCACTGATCGCCGCATAGCTGAAGAGCGCAATCGACCCCAGTGCAAAACGATACGCGACTGAAACTTCTTCGGCGACGACGCCCAGTTGAAAGGTTATGGCGACCCACGTGGTTCCCCAGATGAGCACAACGAGTGCATACAGGACAAATACCTGCAAGGTCTGATTCCTTAATGAGTCGGGCTATTGTCCCGGCGTGCCGGCGAAGCCGGGCTGAAAACGATAGATATAGTATGGGCCGTGCGACTGAATGTATTCCTTTGATTTCAATACGAGTTCGGGAATTGCGCTGTCGGCGAGGTAGAGCCATCCGTCGGGGCCGAAGGACAGACCGTCAGCCCAGCGAATTTTCGTCGAACGAATGAGCGTTTTCGGTTCGCGATCCCGGCCGACCACGAATACGGACCCGTGTTCGACATCCGTGATGTAAACGTTGCCGCTGAGATCCGAACTCAATCCGTCACTCAGAGGCTTGTCGCTGTAGCGTTCGACATTGTTCCCGAGTTGATGGCCGGGAATCGTAGCGTCTTCGAGATCTCTGATTCTGGCGCGAAACAGACCACTCTGATTCATCGCGCCGAAGTAGAGCCATTCGTTTGCGTAATCGATCGCAATCCCGTCTACACCGGTCTTGAGGTTCACCAGACCACCAAGGAATTTCATTTCCCTGATCGGATTGCTTATGAGAAGGTTCTCTGCCATCACCGACGGATGTCCCTCAAGGACACGCCGGGCCGATCGCGTTGCGACGTCATACACGATTATCGCCGGCGACTTGCGCCAGACACTGGCATCGGCGATGAAGATGGTACTGCCGTCCGCGCTGACCTGGAGGTCCTGCAGGAACGATCCACTCGGCGCTATATCGGAGGGAAACCTGTAATCGTGTGCGATGTTGCCATTTGCCAGGTCGAAGCCGATCAGGCGGGGCGTACCGAAGCCGTGATTGCCGTTGTCGATCGTCCAGAGCCGGTTTTGCCGGTCGATGACCAGGCCGAGCACCGTATTGAACAGATGCGGCTGAACGGTTCCGCTGGGATAGGGAACGGCTGCGCCATCGACCCATTCGAGCAACCGGTTTCCCTGCGGCCTGGATTCCGGATGTACGGTGAAGAAAATTCGACCATTGCTGTTTACGGCAACGTTGCCGATGGGCTCGGGATAGCTCAATACGACTTCGAGCGCATCGTCATTCAGTACGGGTGGGGTCGACAGGTCAGGGTACGGTTCACCGCCACCGTAGCGTACGCGCAGGATAGCGGCGGCAAGCAGTGAGACGAGCAGAAGAAATAACAGAAACTGTTTCAAGGATCTGGAGCGCCTCCCCGCGCCCGCACACAATTCGCAAATTCTACAACCGTTGCACCGTTCAGGCCCAGAGCCTGAGCGCAAACAACCAGGCAATAATCACGATCCCGACAGCACCGAGGCCCGCTGCTCGCTGTACGTTTTGATTTGGCACGTAGCGATACAGATTCGTCAGGAAAATGCCGGCGAGAAATCCGCAAACGAAGCCGCTGAGATGTGCGCCGACGTCCGTGTTGGCATCGCCGGTACCGGTGTAGGCAAGCAGCGCAATACCACCGACAATGGGACCGATCCGATACGGCCAGCGGTCCTGCTTCATCAGTTTGCCGCGCCAAACAAAGCCGGCAACCAGGCCCAGCGCGGCGAATACCGCCGTAGACGCACCAATGGCGCGATGTGAACTGTCGAGGAGAATCGTATTGATCAGGTTGGCGACGCCACCCGAGATCACAACGGCCAGCCAGGTCACGCCGGAGCCCAGGACCCGACCTGCCATGATGCCGAACAATGCGCCAAATACTGCGTTGCCCGCAATATGCGACAGTCCGGAATGCAGTGTCAGCGCGGTGACGGAACGCCACCATTCGCCCTCGCGAATCAGGACGCCGTCGATCCGTCCGGCGGCAAACCAGTTGCGATCGAATGCCGTCTCGCCTGCAAGTACCGCCACGAGAAAAATAACGACGATATAGACCACAACACCGGGAATACCATTTTGAATGACCGGTGTAATACGCGGTGCCGGAATCTTTTTCGCCCGGTTTTCCTGCTCGTATTGCCAGATTTCGTAGCGGGCTTTCTCGAGCTGTGTTGCAGGCACCGTGACGAATGAGCGCCGACCATCCGTCAGGATTTCGTAGGGGATGCCCAGCGAGTGCAATACCAGGCTCCTCTCCGAGCAAGCCTTTTTCGAGTCGCTCTCGAAGGCGACTGCCCAGTCGTCTGTTGGCATATTATCGATTATAAACTCTTTTAAAAACAAATAGTTATATAAATTGAATTGCTTCAGTTTCCGTTCAGCAACGGTCAGCAAGAATGACCTCATCGTCCATGAAATTCCCGGAGTCAAAGGTGAAAGTGCTCAAGAGATGCTTCTTCAGTTTCGCGGCAATCAGTTTGCTGTTCCTGCTGGTGACCCTCCTGCCCATTCATTGATTCTGACACACCGCTCTTTATGGTGGGTTTGAGTTATGCTTTTGCAACTCAATGGCCATGAGGAGTCAGTCAGATGCAACGTCCCGGAATCGACTTTTTCATTGCGGCATTGATTGTGGCGAGTGCTGCGCCCGCAATTCGGGCGGAGGTCATGGATGCCGACATCAACGGCTTCACGATACGTCATTCTGTAGCGATTGCCGCAGACCGGCAAACGGTCTACGAGGCTGCCGTCGCCAATATTGGTGACTGGTGGAGCAGCGAGCACACGGTGTCGGGTGACGCCAGGAACCTTTACCTTACTGCCGCCATACCAGGTTGTTTTTGCGAACGCCTGGGCGATGGCTCGGGCCTGGTACACCTCTCGGTCAGTTTCGTGAATCCGGGGGTCATGTTGCGGCTGACGGGAGGCCTCGGACCGCTGGGTCTGATGGGCGTTGCGGGAAACATGACCTGGGAATTTGACGATGCTGATGATGGCACAATGGTAACTCTGCAATATGCGGTCGGTGGCTACATGCCAGGAGGCCTCGATACCATCGCCGCCGCCGTCGACGGCGTGCTGGTCGAGCAGATGACGCGGCTTGCAGCCTACGTGGAAACCGGCAGCCCGGTCGCCGCTCCGTAATTATTGCTTGCGGGGTTGAACTGTTCATGCAGTTCGAATAGCGTTACGTCCCGCCAAGAATGACTGTCGATACTGAGGACCTGACCAATGACCTTTGTTGTTACCGAGGCCTGCATCAAATGCAAGCTGACCGACTGCGTCGAAGTATGCCCGGTGGACTGTTTTCATGAAGGCCCGAATTTCCTGGTCATTGATCCGGATGAGTGCATCGATTGCACATTGTGCGAACCGGAGTGCCCGGTCGAGGCGATTTATTCGGAAGATGAATTGCCTGCAGGGCAGAAGAAGTTTCTCGAACTGAACGCCGAATTGTCTCAGGAATGGCCGGTCATCACCGAGATGAAGGATCCGCCGGCGGATGCAGACGAATGGCGGGACGTGAAGGACAAGCTCGAGTACCTGGAACGATAGTTTTCGATATCCGGCTTGCCCTGATCAGGCCATCGTTCGACCCACAAACCAGTAAGCACCGACGCCACACAGGCCGGCAGCAATCAGTTGCGGCATGATCTCTGGCACGCGATTTCGCAGAAGTATGCCGCCCACCAATGCGACGGACAGCAGGATGAGCTGTCCGAGTTCTACACCAAGATTGAATCCCAGCAGCGGAATAAAAAGAGACGTGCCGAGCAGGCCTGTTTCCATCAGGAACCCGGCAAATCCGAAACCATGGACCAGGCCAAAGCAGCAGGTCGCAACGAACAACAGCAACGTTGCGCGTCGTTGTTCATGTTGCTGAAGTTTTCGCGCGGCGAGGAGGTAACAGGCAGCGAATATGCCGAAGCCGACGTAAGCAAAAAGTGCCCGGCTGTCGATAAAACCCAGGCTGAGCGCGGCGCCCCCGGTCGCCCAGGCCAGCGCCGCGCTGGCAAACGCGAAACGCGTTATTTCGGTGTGTTGCAGGAGGAAGTACTCGACCGCAACGAGCAACACCGTGAAACCGATAAAGGCCTCGACAAGCTGACTGTTCGCATGGATATATCCGAGCACGGCTGCCGCCAGGCTGATCGAATGGCCCAGCGTGAAGCCTGTCACCGCTATCACGGCACGGCCAACCGATCCGGCGATGAGCAGCAGGCCGAGAAGGAAGGCAACATGGTCGATACCACCCGAGATATGTTCCGTGCCGATGCCGACGAACGATGCAAACGACCAGGATTCGTCCGGGGACAGGCCTCCAAAGTCCCATGTATCTGCAGTATCCGTCAGCAATGCCTCGCCAGCGAGCAGGCCATCAACATACAGCTTTGCGTAGTGCACATGTGCCGGCGCCTGATCGAACAGCGCACGGTAGCGGATCGTGTCGGGTGGTCGCTCGCCGCAATCGAATTCAAGTTCGACGCGAACGAAGCCGGATGCGGCCTGTAAAATGTTGCTACCGGTTCGGACACAGGTCGCGCCGGCACTGGCAACGCTGGTGGTTTCAAGCAGTTGCTGTTGAAAGAGATCCCGGGCGGGTATCGATGCATCGCCGCCCGTATAAAGGATCATCACCTCACGAAGTGGAGACGTTACCGTCGCCGTAATGTGATTGCCTGACAGGTGCCAATGAGAATAACTTTCGCTGCGCGTGTGTGCGGCGGCGTTCTGCCCGACGAGGAAAGCTATGGCGAGCAGCCAGCTGGTCGTCGACGGTCGCGTCACGGTTCTGCCACGGTAATGCTGGCCCGCTGCCGAAGGCCTTCGATGTAGTTACCGAGCGTCGTATCGGCCAGGTTGCGCCGGTAGTCGACTAGCACCCGGTTGCGAATGTTGTTGAGGTCCGTGAGCGTCGACCGCTCCTTCTTATCGATTCTGACGACCACCCACCGGCCTCGTCGCGCGAAGACAGCGCTGCTGCCCTCGGGCATTTCGGCAGCCGCAGCCGCAATGCCCGGGCCGAGATAGTTTCCCAGGATTTCCAGGGACATCAGTCCGGGCGGAAGGTCCGGCATCGCCTGCACACTGTCGTTTGCTGCGGCGTCGTTGGCGCGCAATGCTGCGACAAATGCCTGCGCGTCAGATTCGTCGTCTGTCTGCCACGCTTCGGCCGAGACTTTTGCGACATAGGTGAATCGTTCCGGGTTGGCCGCGAGATATTGCTCCAGTTCCTGCTCGGACGGAGTTGCTGCATCTGCCTCGGCGGTGACAGAGGCGATCAGCGAGTCGATTATTGCCTGCCTGACCGTCGTGTCGGACTGCGTCATGCCTAATTCGATTCCGCGCTGAATCAACAATTCCTCATCGATCAGGCGCTGCAGCATCATGGAATCGTCGCCATTGACCGGTTGTCCCGCATAGTTGATCGCCCGGCTTACCGCCCGGTCATAGCGATCACGACTGATCAACACGTCATTTACCCGGGCAACCGTATCTTCCGGGAGAACATCATTGGCCGTCTCTCTTTGCAGGATTCCGACGCCGGCGACCGCCAATCCGGCAATGGCGCCGAGTGCGAGCAATCGTAAATCGGCTTTTTCGTTCTTCACGGTCAATTCGATCTTCTTCCCGACGGAGGGACTGCTATGCTACCTCAAGAATTTGCACCTACAGAGCCACATGACGGATCTCAATAAAAAAACAGTATTGATTACCGGCGCCGGCGGCGGGTTCGGCCTGCACATGACAAAACAGTTTCGTGCGGCTGGCTGCAAGCTGGTGCTGACCGACCTGAACGATCGTGCGCTACGCGCGGCGATTGGTGAGGCGGGCGACGCACTGCTCGCCTCGACGACCGCTGACCTTGCAACCGAGGAAGGTTGTGGCGTGATTGCGGGCACCTGCACGGCGAGGGGAATCGCACCCGACATCCTGGTCAACAATGCCGGAATCGGTGTTGCCGGCCGCCTGGACCAAGTGCCCAGGGAACGCTGGGAAACACTGATGCAGCTGAACCTCATCTCACCCATGCGCCTGTGTAATCTCTTCCTGCCGGCAATGATTGAGCGCGACAGTGGCCACATCGTGAATATCTCTTCTCTTGCCGGGTGGGCCGGCTCCCAGGGCCTGACCTCGTACTGCGCATCAAAGTTCGGGCTCCGCGGTTTCGGTGAGTCACTTTGCGCCGACCTCGAGGACACGGGTGTGCGGGTGACCAACGTATATCCGTGTTTCAGCCGCACACCGATTCTCGAGTCTCCGCAATTCGGCTACGAGGAAAGGCGCGCCGTTCCCGAATACCTCATCTCGGAACCGTCCGACGTTGTCAGAAAGATTCTGCAAGGCATAGAAAAGAATCGCTTGCATGTATTCCCGGACAAGCACGCCCGGCGCATTCATTACCTGGTCCGATTCATGCCCTGGATCATTCCGCGGCTGAACCGGCGCATGCAGAATGAGTCAATTGTCATGGGAAAAGAGACGAGTTGAGATGGCCAGTATCAGGGCATTCATCGTGCGGCAGATCTCCCGGCAATACATGAAGCGGGTGCATCCGGGACGGGACGTGCATGACTTGCGGCACGGTTTTGAATTGCGTACCGGGCTATTGCCGGTCGCGCATGGAGTGACGGTGCAGAAGGAAAGCATCGATGGCATCGACTGTGAATGGCACGTGCCAGAAGGTTGCAAGGACGCCCCACTGATCTATTACCTGCATGGTGGCGCCTATATGATGGGAAGTCCCGCAACGCATCGGCGCCTCGTCAGTCACATCGCGCGCGCGGCAGGAATGCGGGCTGTGCTGCCGGATTACCGGCTTGCACCAGAGAATCGATTTCCTGCGGCGCTTGAAGATTCGTTGCGTGTATGGAAGGCGTTAATGAAAGGTGGTCAGGATCCGGCGAATATCGCCATCGGCGGAGACTCTGCAGGTGGAAACCTGGCGATGGCTACATTGCTCTCGTTGCGCGATGCCGGCGAAGCATTGCCCGCCGCCTGTTTTCTCATGTCACCCTGGCTCGACCTGTCCGGGGAGGGTGACTCTCATCACACCCGGTCCGGTAGCGACCCCTGGTTCAAGCCGGACTACCTGCCAGAGATCGCCAAACGATTCTGTTCAGACATTGAATTAAGGGACGCACTGGTATCACCGGTATTCGCAGACGCATCCGGATTGCCGCCAACACTGATTCAGGTCGGCGACCATGAAATCTTGCTCAGTGACTCGACCCGCATGGCCGACAAAATCAATGCGGCCGGCGGCAGGGTCGAACTACAGGTCTGGCCAAAGATGTGGCATGTGTTTCAGTTCTTTATTGGCCAGATGCCCGAAAGTAGCCGGGCAATCGACGATATTGGACGATTCCTGCGAACGGCGTTATCTGCGGATCGCAACGAAATCAAGGAGGGCCGGGCGGCCTGAACTGAAGTGGAGAGAAAAATGAGAAAGTTGCACTGTCTTGTCGCATTCGCGGTTTTGGCTTTCAGCGTCCCGGCATTTTCGCAGGCAACTGCGGAATCGCTTTTCCGGACAGACGTCGCCGATGTCACGAACCAGGAAATCGTTGTCCTGGAAGTTACCTATCCGCCCGGCAATAAATCAGCGAGTCACCGGCACAACGCGCACACAATTGTTTACGTGCTTGAAGGCCGCATTACGATGGCGGTCGAGGGCGGCGAGACGAAGACACTCGGCCCGGGGGAAGTTTTCTACGAATCACCCGCCGATGTGCACACGGTGTCAATGAACGCGAGTGACACGGAGCCGGCCAAGATCCTGGTGTTCTTCCTGAAAGAGAAGGGCGCGGCGACGACCGAACCGGCGGACTGATCAGAAGAGGACGGTGACGAGCAAGTTGTCGTTATAGATTCCCGGGTTAGGGGCCTGGTTGGCGAAGATTCGTCCGTAGACCGGGTAGTTGTAGAACGTCGGCCTGCCTTTGCTCGGTCGCACGCCGCTGACGACAAACGTCGGTGGTGTCCCGTCCCCCCAGATCTGCGTTCGGCCGGCGTCCCGGTACAGATTGTAATTCAGAACATCCGGACCGCCTGCAGTGAGAGTTCGGGCTAGTTGGTCGCCGCTCACTCCAGGTCCGATGACGACCGTGAAGAAACCCGGTTGCGCCTGACAACGAACATCGATTTGCCCGGTAATATCGACAGGAGTGGTCGTCAACGGCATGTAGATGCCAAAGTCAATCGCGAAGAGTGTGACGCGACAATTAATCGCATGTGCCTGAGGGGAAATCAGCACCGCGGCCAGCAGGCCCAGTGTAATGGTGATTCTGACCGTACTGGTGGCGAATCTGCCTAATGAACCAATTCCGGTTCGCATAATATATCGCCCAGTTTTTCTATTATGGCGCTGCCTGCTGCGAACGGGACGTCCAGCTCGCAACTTGCACCATTCCATCGTATTTCGACCAACGAAGATCTGTCGATGCCTTCAAGGTAGACTTTCCCGTCGATGCCGACCGGAAAGCGCTTGTCAGGATACTGTACATGAACAATCGCACCTTCCGGTACCGGCGAACCGTCCGGTAGAACGGCACGAAACAGTACATTGTTCGAGATACGAACGTCGAAGTTTACGACAACGCCGCTGCGGTAGTAGGGCATTGTATCCGCTCGGGTATTCCCAACGCTGGCGTTCAACGGCAAGTCATCTATTTCAATGCGTAGCTGATTCTTGTGGTATGGGTAAAGTCCGGGAACGAATACTTGACCATTCTTGTCGGTGCGGCCTATTTCCTGGTTTTCTGCGTACACGCGGACTCCTTCGAGTCCACCGACGCTGACGACGGCGAAAGCATCGCGAATTCGACGCGAGAACCTGGTCATTCCGGACAGGTATGCAAGCGATCCATAAGTGCCCGCCTGCCAGACACTACCTGAATCATTGCTGTCACGAACTTCCATCATGTAAGTTCCATATTCGCTTTGCGCCATGACGCCAGCATTCACTAACGTATTTTCCGCGAATCCTACTCCTACGTGGTATCCGTAACCCGACCCGGTCGGCATATTGCGTCGAAGGACTGTTTCAAGGTTGGGACCGGATCGGTTGGCGGAAAGGCCACCATGAACGTTATATCTGTCGCCAAACGGCATGGAGAAGCGGACTCCAATAATGATGTCGTCGTTATCGGCGTTGACGTACGAAATGTAACTCGACAATGACAGAAAATTTGATAACGTTTTCGAGTGATTTGCGGAAATCAGCAATCGCCCGGATTTTTCCCAAAAGCGCTGTTGGACGATCGACAGGCCGAAATTTCCGAATTCATAAAAACTCTTCCCGGCCGATGCCACCAGTTGAAACTTCGGAATTTCACTGTAGTTGCTTACCTGGTCAAACTTCCTGGTGCTGCCGCTGATTTCGACGTTGTAATTAAGAATTTCGCTGATCTGGCGAAAACCCAGCTGCCATCGACTCCCGAGTCCGTCGCTACTGCTGCTGATCCCAAGGCCACCCTTCAGCGTCCCTCCATTCTTGACGGCATATTGAGCTGCGCTTCCAAGCATGAAGATGTTGCCGGAAAATTCTCCGTGACCCTCGATCGTCAAATCATCGCCAATTCCGTAGCGATAGTTGGCGGAACCGGCGAGAGCGCCGTAACGGAAATTGTCGACGCCGTAATCTTCACGCAGCGCACCCAGATTGAAAGAATAGTCACTCAAGCCCTTGCGAAGAAGGTCTGACGAGACATAGAAGTCCTGCGAGTAAACCTGCTGCCGTCCCATAGCATCTCGCGTGACGACCTGCATCTGGCCGGCGCCGTTAACGACCGGGATATCCTCGAGTACGTATTGCCCCGCCTGAACGTTCTGCGATCTCCGCAGTTGTCCATTGACATAGATGTCCAGGGCGGAAGGGACGGTCGTCTCACCATAAAAGCTCGGCAATGGATACGTTATGAATGTTGGCTGCGTCGAGAAATTCGTTGCAAGTTGAATGCCGCCTATGCGCAACGCGTTTCCCTGGGATCCGGATCTGGAGACAACATCGCCGATCTGCAGGCTGCGCATCCTGGATGGATCATCCCGGGTGTAAGTCAGTGAAAGGACATTCAAGCCCTTGCCACCACTATAGATAGTCTGACTACCACCGGATTGCGTGTGATAACCCAGATTGGCGGTGACATTGCCGAATTCGCCGAAAAATACGGGGCGCAATAGTGCATACACCGATTCAGAATTATCGGATTCCTGGCTCAACCAGTTGACGTCGTAATCAACGTAAGTACCAATCTCCTCGCCGTAGGGATTGACTGCGTGTTCCGTGAAATCGACGGTTCGAAGTGGCATCAGGTTGGCAGGCATGGAGACCTGCAGTTCCATTCTCCGTGCTACAAACTCTGATTCGGCACCGAAAAACTGGTTGATGGGGTAATAATTATTGCCGTGAAACAGCACCGGTTCCGGCCATGGCTCCAGTATCTGCCATTCGCGCAGCACTGCCTCTTCCACAAGGAAAGATCCGTCCTGATCCTGCAGCACAAACGTGTCACCCATGCGCTGCTGATTCAGGTAGAGATCGACTATCAGTACATTCGCATTATCTTGCGCCCACGCGGAAAAGCTGCTGAGAACGAGCAGTGTGCAAGCTGCGCACTTAAGGCGCGACAGGCAATTCATACTCCAGCGATCCCAGGCCTTCGGTCACTACTGTGACTGTACCGCTGGTTTCGCCCTCCGGCAGTGCAACTGGCA
>Ga0055480_10000648_pt1 | contig 13266 bp, 11 predicted proteins | sample Muzzi_PWB_D2_FD_57935 | JGI IMG/M metagenome (GOLD analysis project Ga0055480, IMG submission 57935) | Wetland microbial communities from San Francisco Bay, California, USA, that impact long-term carbon sequestration - Muzzi_PWB_D2 | ecosystem: Environmental > Aquatic > Marine > Wetlands ... | reverse complement strand
CCCAGTCCGGTTAACCTGGATACATCCAGCAATTTCTGGGGCGTACCGTCCGGCTTACTGTTATCCCACATGATCTCGCCCTGGTAGCCAACCACTTTGGCGATCAGTTGGGCCAATTCCAGGACCGTCTGATCCTTGCCCCATCCAATATTTATAATTTCTGATTCATTATAGTTATTCATCAAGAATACGCAGGCCGCGGCCAGATCATCCACATGCAAAAATTCACGCCGGGGAGCGCCCGTGCCCCAGATAGTCGTGACGGGTTTAATAGTTGATTCGCTAAATGGTTGGCTGTTGATCGGATCCAAACCTAACGCCTTTTTAATGTCATCCGGGATGGGCCCGTAAGTAGCCTCCTCCTTTTTGATTTCATCCCAATCACCGGATGATGCTAATTTTGCCAGGTGAAATTTACGGATCAGGGCCGGGAGCACATGGGAGGTTTCCAAATCGAAGTTATCATTGAACCCATAAAGGTTGTTCGGCATCACGCTGATATAGCGGGTATGGTATTCCCGGTTGTAGGATTGACACATCTTCAGCCCGGCGATTTTGGCGATGGCATACGGTTCGTTGGTAGGTTCCAGGTAATCGGACAGCAAATATTCTTCTTTGATGGGCTGCGGGCAAATCTTGGGATAAATGCAGGCGCTACCTAAAAAAAGTAGTTTACTGACATTATTTTCATAGGATGCATGAATGATGTTGGTCTGGATAGCGATGTTCTGATGGATAAACTGCGCCGGATAAAGATTGTTGCCCCAGATGCCCCCGACTCTGGCTGCTGCCAGGAATACATATTCCGGCTTCTCGACCTTAAAAAAGGATTCAACCTGATCCTGTCTGATCAGATCCAGCTCGGCACGGGTTCGGGAAATGATATTGGCGTAACCTTCCGCCGCCAACTGACGCACGATGGCCGACCCTACCATACCCCGATGCCCGGCAACATAAATTTTAGCTGATTTTTCCATCTATCACTTGTCCCTTTTTTTTCTGCTCTCTGCCATTCGTCTAATGTCATCTGTCTTCTGACTGGCGAACAACCACAAACCACGGATTCAGCAAATTTTCTTTATTATAATCAAGCGGTTCTTCGGTATCGTACTTGAATACCTGACCTCCGGAACATTCAACGACGGCCTGGCCCGCCGCAGTATCCCACTCCATGGTCGGACCTGTCCGCGGGTAAATATCCGCCCGGCCCTCGGCGACCAGACATAGTTTTAAAGAACTCCCGGCCGAGATAAATTCAACTTCACCGTGCTCCCGTCGTTTTTTCTCTACAAAGGCTTCAAGTTCCAGTGTTGCATGGGAGCGGCTGCCGGCTATGGTGTATGGGCGATTGGTTGATTGGCTGATCGGTAGGATTGTTGAAACGCCAATAAGATCATTTAATCTTTTTCTTGAGTCACTGTCGGATAATCGGGCCAACTGACCCTGTTTGATCAACAACTCAGCTACTTTATGCGCATCAGCTTTGAAGGAGCCTATTGCTGCCGATGCAATATAGAGCGTGTCTCTGTCAGGCACACAGATGACACCTGCCACCGGTTTATTTTCGCGAATCATTGCAATATTGACGGTAAATTCACCGTTTTTCTTGATAAATTCTTTGGTTCCGTCCAGGGGGTCGATCAGCCAGTAGGTATCCCACTTTTTCCTTTCCTGGTAGGGTATTTCCTGGCCTTCTTCGCTCAGGATCGGAATATCGAATTTTGCCAGATAATTAACGATAATTTCATGGGAATGCTTATCGGCTGACGTTAGTGGGGATTTATCAGCCTTTTCTTCAACTCCGAATTCAGCCGACCGATAAACATCAAGAATGGCATCCCCGGCACGAATAGCAGCCTGAATGGATGTTAACAGGTATAAATTTTCGTTCATCTTTTGATGTTCCTTCTAGTTCGTTTTGGATTGTTGCGTTAGTTAAGATCGAGGTTGATTGGTTGAATAAGAGATTAATTCCATATCGGAACCCAGCTTTGAGCTTAGTCGCCTTCAACACTTTGTGAAGCGTTCCCGGTACCCTAAGTCCGATGAACTCTGCTCATTGCTCTATGATCTTTACCCTCTGCTTTCCCTTATCTGCAATCGTATGATACAGCTCCGCCCTGCCGATTACAAGGCGGAAATGATCTCATTATAAGTGAGGATTTTTTAGAAAAAATGATCGGTTCCAATTATGAAATTACACCTATACCTCTGCCCTCAGCCATCATACTCCTCGGAAGTGGATTGGTCAGCTTGTTTGCGGTACGCAGCCGTGCATAGGACTATTTGGAGGCTATCAATAAGTTGGCGGTTGCGGTGAAACGGAAAGTTTCCCGCCCCAAGTTACTTGTTTAACCAAACCTGATGGTAATGCGGATATCAGTTCATTAACCAGTGCACTTTAACATCAAACTATTAAAACTTTGGAAGAATTTCTTAGTAGTCAATCACAAATCCTCTGAGTTCATTCTTCAATCCTTCAGAGACTGAGATCGCAAATCTTGCCCAATATTCCCTCCCACCTATAAGCGTGTAGCAATTTAGCGCGCGTGCTTATAAAAAACCATCCATATATAAAATAAGGTTCAAAACCTGCAGTTTCGCAATTGATCCAACCGTAAAGTGTAAAATGGTGTAAATTACTGTAAAATTTATGATTTTTTTACACCACATCGCGTGTTTTTTCTTGACTATTCTTAATTCCCTGGTAGGCTGTCAGTTAAGCAGAGGTGGCCCGCCCTGTAAAAACCACCTGAGGTGGCCCTAAGGATTCATCGAGAGTGCCGGTCATGGTTGAAGGAGAGGGCAGGTCAAAATGTCAAGAACGATAACGTATGGTGTTTTATGCTTGATGTTAATGACATTTGCCCCACTGATCAACAGCCACGCAGCAGACCTGCAGCCCTCTGCAAGCAGCGAGTTCAAATCTATCGAAATTAAAAGCATCGATGCACCCGCGAGGGTAAACCAGGCACCTGAAAATACGTTAGCTCAAATAATAGCAACGATCGATAGAGTCGGCCCTAAAAACCCGGCTGACAGGGTCATCCAGGTGCCGCTGCCCAGTGATATCTGGCTTTTAGGCAGCGGATTGCTGGACCTGATTTTAATCAGGCGGAGGCATAAACAGTAAACGTAAAATTAACTGCTTGAATAAGTTGATTAGCGCTCTGGAGGGAAAAGGAATTTATCTATGTTAAAAATCAGTGATGGTTAGAGATTGTTCTCTACCACCAATGCCCTGGAATTTTGCCATCTGCCTTCTAAATCCTAACATCTGCCATTTTGTTATTGGATGCGAGTTACTCTCCGGCGGTTCCAGGGCTTTTTTCATTTATACACAGCGTCATAATTAACCGCCTCTCGCTTGCCCCGTTCGACAAACGCGGACGGACACAGATACTCAGCTTCCGGGGCCCGCGGCGGCAAAAACACCAATCGACCCGACTAAGCTCACCGCAGACCGAAATCTAAAACCCGCAATCGAATGTTTCTCAATTCCAAATTCAATACTATGTCTTCTGTTCTCTGTCTTCTGCCTTCTGTTATCCGAATCACATCACAATCCCCACATACCCCACAAAACTGTCCCCCGGTGATTTATCATAACTAGTGGCGTAGGCAATCTCGTCGGCCTGATTCGCGCCCAGACTTTTGGCGGCCGCGATGGCGGTCGCCGCAGCGCCGGCACAGCAGGCATTCTGACTGGCCAATGCTTCATTGATTACATTTTCAGGATCCAGCGCCAGCATGGCATCGATAACCCGGCGGTCGTTTTCGTGGCGCACCCAGTCCACCGCCTTTTGGCCCCTGCCCCTGGAAGTAAAACCATAATTGGAACCGTAATGGGTTAAATCCGTTGACCCGATGACTTTAGCCGTCAGACCCATTTGCCCGGCAAAGTCAATCACTGATTTGCCGATTTCCAACGAACTCCTGCTGGGCGGCACACCCATGGCAATTATTTTAGTATCTTTGAAGAAATACTTGATAAAGGGCAACTGCAGCTCCACGGTGTTATCCTGGTTAAAGTGATCCGGTGTTTCCAGGGTAAATGAAAACTTTTTAACAAGCTCTTTCGCCAGGCTCGCTTCCACCGGAATTTCTCCAAATGGTGTCTCCCAGGCACCTTCAGCCATTAAATAGCACCGTGAGTTGGTATGCAGGTGCATACCGAAGATCACAATGACATCCGGCGGGGCTTCGCTTTTCAAGCGCCTGATGACGTTGCAGGCAATACTGCCCGAATAATACCAGCCGGCATGGGGCACAATGCCGCCCACCAGGTTACGGTCGGGGGATTTGATAGTCTTTCCCTCTGTCAGAAAACCGGCGATCTCATTTTCACATTCAGAAGCACTTGACGGATACCAGCTTCCGGCAAACACTGCTCTTCTGATGTTTGAGGTTGTCATGATTCACCTCCGGATTTGGTTAAGCTGTTGATTTGTTGAATAGTTATATCGGGGATGATGTTTAATCTTAACAGTATAAACAAACAAAAGGAAGTTGTCCATTCCGATTTAGGAATGTCAGTTTCTGATGCCTAATTAATTATTTTGGTGGAACCCAACGTGATTGAGACATTATTTGGGCAATTGATCTGAACATGTTTGCGCCATTAAAAGCCTCTTAAACACTGTTCAATCTGCCTTGACAGCTTAACATTTATTATTATTGTTTAGATCAACTTTTCATTTAGAAATAGATGCTTATTATGGAAAAAGGGTTGGTAGGGACCAATTGCTCAAGCCAGGAGGATAATATGTGGGAATACACGGATAAGGTTAAAGATCATTTTTTAAATCCTCGTAATGTCGGTATCATAGAAGATGCGGACGGCGTCGGGGAGGTGGGGTCCATCGCGTGCGGCGATGCATTGACTTTTTATTTTAAACTGGATGAACAAGGCAAGATAAAAGATGCAACATTTCAGACTTTTGGCTGTGCCAGTGCGATTGCCTCGTCTTCTGCGCTGACTGAAATGGTTAAAGGCCTCACGCTTGAAGAAGCCAAAAAGATTACCAATGAAGACATTGCCGAGTATCTCGGCGGCCTGCCCAAGGAAAAGATGCATTGCTCGGTCATGGGCCGTGACGCCCTTGAAAAAGCCATCACCTGTCATCTCGGTGAACCCGAAAAAGAGATCGAAGGGGAGATTGTATGTGAGTGTTTCGGGGTGACTGATGTCGAGATCGATCGCGTGGTGAGGGAAAACCATCTTTCCACCATCGAGGATGTCACCGACTATGTCAAAGCCGGCGGCGGCTGCGGTAACTGCCACGATCGCATCCAGGAAATCATCGACTCCATTCTGGGAACCGATCACCCGGCAAAGAAAAAAGTACCGGCCCTGACAAACCTGAAAAAAATCAAACTGATCGAGGAAAGTATCGAGCGTGAAATAAACCCGAGTCTTAAAAAGGATTCCGGCCGGCTGGAACTGGTCGATGTCGACGGCAACCGCGTGCTGGTAAGAATGGGCGGCAATTGCGCATCCTGTGCCAAATCTCCGATCACGCTCAAACACTATGTCGAATCCAAATTGCGCGAACTGGTATCCCCGGATCTGATCGTCGAGGAGGTGCAGTAATGAAGGTCATCTATCTGGATAACAATGCCACGACCAAAGTTGCCCCCGAGGTAGTGGAGGCCATGTTGCCCTATTTGTCCGAGTATTACGGCAACCCGTCGAGCATGCATTCGTTTGGCGGCGATGTGGCTGCTGAAATCAAGCAGGCTCGTGAAAATGTCGCTTATCTGATCGGTGCGGAATCACCGGATGAGATTATATTTACCAGCTGCGGTACGGAAAGTGACGGAACGGCCATCCGGGCAGCCATAGAATCCAATCCCGACAAAAAACACATTATGGCCTCCCGGGTCGAGCATCCGGCCATAAAAAATCTCTATGAGACCCTATCTAAAAAAGGCTTCCGGGTGACGTTCGTGCCGGTCGACCATGAAGGTCGGCTGGATCTGGATTATTTTTATCAACACCTGAGTGATGAAACCGCCATCGTCAGTTTGATGTGGGCCAACAATGAAACCGGGGTAATCTTTCCAGTGGAGGAGCTTTCCCGCGAAGTCAAAGACAGGGGCATCGTCTTTCATACCGATGCGGTTCAGGCCGCGGGAAAATTTCCGATCGATATCAAGACCACCGGTGTGGATATGCTGTCGCTGTCCGGTCATAAATTTCACGCCCCCAAAGGGATCGGCGTGCTGTACATCCGCAAAGGCACCAAGTTCTCCCCCTATATGATCGGAGGCCATCAGGAGCATGGCCGCCGCGGAGGAACCGAGAATGTCGCTTCCATCATCGCTTTGGGAAAAGCAGCCGAAATGGCCAAGAAACACCTGAATGAAAATGGTTATGAGCGTGTCGGAAAGCTGCGCGATAGACTGGAAGCCACATTGATAGAGCAGATTCCCCAATCAATGGTCAACGGTGACCGTGAGCATCGTCTGTTAAATACAACCAGCGTTGCTTTTGAATATGTGGAAGGAGAGGCAATTCTTCTGATGATGAACGAACATGGAATCTGTGCCTCATCGGGTTCGGCCTGCACCTCCGGATCCCTGGAACCTTCCCATGTGCTGCGCGCCATGGGCGTGCCGTTTACAGCAGCCCATGGTTCCATCCGCTTCAGCCTCAGCCGTTACACCACTGCAGAAGAAATCGATGTGGTCATTGAAAAAATGCCTCCCATCATCAAGCGTCTGCGCGGGATGTCGCCATTTTGGAAGGAAGCAGTCGAGCTGAAAGCTCAAAACTGAAAGCTCAAAGCACCGTCGAATTTGGTTAAAAAGCAAACAAGTTTTATAGGTTAAAGTTTAATGAAGGAAAAACCCGGTCCCGCAAAGGCGGAATCGGGTTTCACATTTTTGATCATACTTTGATAGATGTGTTGTCATCGCAGGCAGGATTGAGGATATCAAAGTGGCTTTCCAGCTAAGCATGTATGATTCGAAATCAAGATTATCGAGATTGATAAAGCGGGCAATTGCGGGTGCTGCCTCTGAGCCCTTGGTTCACGCTATGCGCTAAGCTCTTTGCTTCCGACTTCAGCTGATTCCGACTTCCGCATTCCACATTCCGACTTCAGAGGGTTTTCTGTTTAACCCTCTCCCTCAGCCACTCCAGCCAGGGCCCAAATCCCTCTTCGGTTTTAGCAGATATCTCAAAAATCGGCATGTTCGGGTTAACCTGACGAATGCAGTCGAGAGCTTTTTGCTTGTCGTAGTCCAGATAGGGCAGCAGATCGATCTTGTTCAGCAAGGCCACCTCGCATACTCTGAACATCAGCGGATACTTTACCGGCTTGTCTTCCCCCTCCGTAACACTGAGAACGACTACACGGGCATCTTCTCCAATGTCGAATTCCGCCGGGCAGACCAGATTACCGACATTTTCAACGATCAAAAGATCGATGTCATCCAGTTCCAACCCCCCGGCGGCCTTTTCAATCACATGGGCCGCCAGATGGCAATCTCCACCAAATTCATCGGTATTGATCTGTACGACCGGCGCACCGCTTACGGCCAGCCGATCGGCATCATGGGTTGTGCAGATATCGCCGACAATCACCGCAGACTTGATTTCCGGCATGATGTGAGCCAGTGTCCTTTGCAAGGTAGTGGTCTTGCCCGAGCCCGGCGAGCTCATAACATTGATAACGAAAACGCCTTTCTCGGCAAACATCCTCCGATTCTCGCCAGCCATTTTCTCATTGACGTCTAAAACGCGCCGTACCACCTTGATTTCACGGGTGCCGCTTTTTTGGGTGGTAATTCCGGTACCACCGTCCTCGGGGTGAGCATGGGGATGATGGTGATGGGAGTCCGTATGGTGATGATATTTTTGAGTTTTATATAACCTGTCAAGATACATGCTACCCCTCTTCTGCAATTTCGATGGATTCAATGTCAAGTTCCCGGCCGGAGATGATCTCAAGCGACCCGCTCTTGCAATTCTCGCAGGTAAAAGCCGGACCGCTGATGGTCCACTGGGTATCGCAATCTTTGCATTTGGCCACTACGGGCAACTCTTCGATGGCAAGTTTTGCACCTTCAAGCGGCGTGTCTTTGACGGCCACATCAAAACAAAACCGCAGACTTTCCGGCACCACAGCGGCCAGTTTGCCGATTTTTAAATTGACCTTCTCAATTCGGACATCTTTCAGGTTCGGCGGAATGGAGGCCGTGGCGATTTCAATAATCTGCAGCGCGATGCCCATTTCGTGCATATGGTTTGACCCTAAAATTCAAGATAAACAGATTGTAAACGCATATAACCATGCGAATCCAGTAATTGATAATTAAAAATCCGAAATTCGAATTTAATTTGATGATTACCAATATATTATGTGGGGAAATCGGCGGACTATATCAACACCTTTGCACATAGTTCCCCAACTGCTCCCAGATTCTCACAGACATGAATACCGGCGGCATTCATGGCCTCAATTTTGGCTTTGGCCGTTCCGCTGCCGCCGCTGATGATTGCTCCGGCATGCCCCATGCGCCGCCCCGGCGGGGCAGTTAATCCTGAAATGAATCCGACCACCGGTTTACTCATTTTTGTGGCAACAAATTCAGCAGCTTCTTCTTCGGCTGTACCGCCGATTTCACCGACCATCACGACCCCTTTCGTGTCCGGGTCTTTTTCAAAGGCTTCAAGGCAATCGATAAAGTTTGAACCGATAATCGGATCACCACCGATCCCGATGCAGGTAGTCTGCCCGATTCCCTGCAAGGTCAACTGGTTCACGACTTCGTAAGTCAGGGTCCCGGATCGGGATATCACCCCGATCGGTCCTCCGGGTTTATGAATCGGACCCGGCATAATGCCAATTTTAGCCTCACCGGGGGTAATAATTCCCGGGCAATTGGGACCGATCAGGCGTGTGGGCATACCTTCCAGATAATTCACGACCCGCATCATGTCGAGCACCGGTATCCCCTCGGTAATCGCGACAATGACACCGATTCCGGCATCGGCTGCCTCCATAACCGCATCCGCCGCAAAAGCGGGCGGAACAAAAATCAGACTGCAGTTGGCACCCGCTTCATCCACCGCGTCTTTTACCGTATTGAACACGGGAACCGCATCCATCTTCTGGCCGGCCTTCCCCGGCGTAACCCCTGCAACAACCCGGGTCCCGTAATCCACGCAGTGACGGGTATGAAACTGCCCCTCCTTGCCGGTGATACCCTGAACCACGACCCGCGAGTTTTTATCTACAAAGATGCTCATTGTTTGTCCTTTGGACGTTTGGATGGTTTAAATCGTCAGGTTCGTTACGTTCGTTTAATATTGGTTGACGCGTTGATTGGTTGATTTGTTGAATAGGGTAAATGGATGTAAGCCTATTTTAACCCTCAACCCGTCGACCGTTGACTGATTGGCCGATCCTGCATAAGCTTTGGGTATTGAACTTTCAGCCTTCAGCTTTGAGCATTGCGCCTAAGTCGCAAGCACTCTGCTCGCTACGCTATTCCCTATGGTCTATAGCCGCTTGTGTCCGCTCGGTCCCCAGTCCTCATCGCTCAGTCCTCTATGCTTTCGCGATATCCGCCACCTTCCGGGCGGCGTCATTCAAATCTGCTGCGGTGATCAAATCCAGGCCCGATTCGGCCAGTATCCGGCGGCCTTCCTCAATATTAGTGCCTTCCATGCGGACAACCACCGGAACATTGATTCCGGTTTTGCGGGCTGCCTGAACGACACCTTCGGCCAGCACATCGCAACGCAGGATTCCGCCAAAAATATTAATCAGAATGCCTTTGACACTGGGATCGCTTAAGATGATCCTGAAACCGTTTTCAACCATCTCGGCGCTGGCACCACCCCCCACATCCAAAAAATTGGCTGGTTCGGCACCGGCGAGTTTAATCAAATCCATGGTGGCCATGGCCAGTCCGGCGCCGTTGACCATATTGCCTACGTTGCCGTCCAGATTAATATAGTTGAGATTATATTTGGAGGCTTCCACATCCAGCGGGTCTTCCTCGTCAACGTCCCGGTATTCCAAAATGTCCTTATGCCGAAACAGGGCATTGTCATCGAAGTTGATCTTGGCATCCAGCGCAACTACGGAGTCCTCTGCGGTAAGCACCAGGGGATTGATCTCAACCAGAGAGCCGTCGCAGTCCACAAACAACTGGTAAAGATCTCTCAGCAACGCCACGAAGGCTTTCATTGAAGCAGGCGGTAGATTGAGGCCAAAAGCGACCTGCCGGCAGTGATAGGCCTGTATGCCCTGCAGGGGATTGACGGCAACCTTGATGATTTTCTCAGGAGTTTGGGCCGCGACTTCCTCGATGTCCATCCCACCGGCCTCACTGGCCATGATAACGATCTTGGCGATCGCCCGATCGGGAATAATGCTCAGGTACAGCTCTTTTGCAATATTTAAACCCTGCTCCACCAGAATCTTTTTAACTTCCTGCCCCTGCGGGCCGGTCTGATGGGTGACCAGATTCATGCCGATGATCTGCCCGGCAATGCTGCTGACCTCCTGTTCGGAATGGGCCAGTTTAACACCACCGCCCTTGCCCCGCCCCCCGGCATGAATCTGAGCCTTAACCACAACCGGGTATCCTCCCAGGATTCTGGCAACCGCAACTGCTTCTGCGGGACTAAACGCCACCCGTCCCTCCGGAATGGGCACACCGTATTTTTTGAAAAGTTCCTTGGCCTGGTATTCGTGGATTTTCATTTGCAAGGTTCTCCAACAGCAGGAATCGAATTACACGCCTTGTGGTAAATCAGATGAATTCGCCCTCAGTTAATGGTTGAATCAGTATACAACGCCCGGAGTCCAGCGATCATATCGGATCAACTAAAAACCGGGCGCCTTAACCGCTTTGCCTTTAACCGTTGGCCTTTAGCCTAGTTCCTTTTATCCGATCACAGCCAGCACATCTCCCTTGGCTACCGAATCACCGCTGCTGAAGTTAATGGCTTTGATGGTGCCGCTGACGGGGGCCGGCAGTGCATTTTCCATTTTCATGGCTTCCAGAATCAGGACCGTATCACCCTCTTCAATCGCATCACCGACCTTTTTTTGGTAACTGATGATCATACCCGGCATCGGAGCCTTTACCGGCGTACCCTCAACGGCGGCGGCCGGCTCAGCCGCTGCGGGTGCCGCCGCCGGCATAGCTGCGGGTGCAGCAGCCTGCGGAGCAGCGGGCAGTGTATAAGCCGGCGGTGCCATACCCGGCATGGGCTGCACATAGTTGATCACCGGAGCGCCGTCAAGCGAGTCGACACCGACTTCAAAATATTCATCATCGACGAACACATTAAAGGTCCGCACATTTTCGCTCTTGGCAGGGGCGGCTTTTTCAGGCTTTTCAACCAGCTTTCCGGCTTTGGCCTTTTTAAGAAGTTCAAGTTCAGCCTTGGCATCCTCAAGTGTTCTGGGCTTAACCTCTGCCGGCGGTTGTTCCTTGCCGTATTTCCATTTCAAGAATTTCTTGCCGGTCACCGGATAAAGGGCATAAATCAACACATCATCCAGATCAACGGCCAACCCTTTCGTATCTTCTTTGGCTTTGTCCAGTTCCGGCTCTAAAACCTCGGCCGGACGACAGGTTATCGGCTCCTCACCCCGTGCATAGCCTTTCAACGCTTTCTTCTGAACTTCCGGATCAATGGGCACGGCGGTTTTGCCGTACAGCCCGTAGCAAAGGTCTTTGACCTGGGCCGTAATCATCTTGTAACGCTCATCTCCTTCGTCAAACAGGACATTGTTAACGGTCTGAATGCCGACAATCTGGCTGGTAGGCGTCACCAGGGGAATCTGACCCAGGTCTTTTCTGACCCGCGGCAGTTCGGCAAAAACCTGGTCTATTTTGTCGAGGGCATCCATTTCTCTCAACTGATTGACGAGGTTGGACAGCATGCCGCCCGGAGTCTGGTGCAGCAGCACATTGATGTCGATAATCGACATTTTCGTATCGTCCAACAGGTGCTTGTACTTGGGCAAAATCTCCTTTTCGAGGATCTCATTTATCGCTGCCAGTTGCTTAATGTCAAATCCGGTATCTCGGTTTGTGCCCAACAGCGCCATCACCAAAGGTTCGATGGCCGCATGGGAGGTTCGAAAAGCATAGGGAGACATGCAGGTGTCAATTATGTCCACCCCGGCTTCAATCGCCTTGAGATGGGACATGGATGACATACCCGATGTAAAATGGCTGTGCAAATGAATCGGCGGTTTGACCTGTTCCTTCAACGCTTTAACAACGGCAAAGGCGTCATAGGGCGCGATCAGACCCGCCATATCTTTGATGCAGATGCTGTCTGCGCCCATAGCCTCGAGGGCCTTGGCCTTATTGACATAGTAATCAATGTTGTAAACCTCCCCACCCATGCGCGGCTCGGTCATGGTATAGCAGATGCATCCCTGAAAGTGCTTGCCGTTTTCCTTGATCACCGGAACCACGGTTTCAAAATTACGATAATCATTTAAGGCATCAAAAGTCCTGAAAATGTCCATGCCGTTGGCACAAGCCCGCTCCACAAAAGCGCGGGCCACATCATCAGCGTAGTTGCGATAGCCTACCAGGTTTTGGGCCCTCAAAAGCATGGAAAAAGGCGTCTTTTTAATATAGCGTTTCAGGGTCCGGATCCTTTCCCAGGGATCCTCATTGAGGAATCGATGCATGGTATCGAAGGTTGCACCACCCCAGACTTCCATGGCCCAGAAACCGACGTCATCCATCATTTCGGCCACCGGAATCATATCTTCGGTGCGCCCCCGGGTGGCGAACAGGGACTGGTGGCCGTCACGCAGTGACAGGTCTTCTATTTTAACGGGATTTTCCGCAGCCGGTCGATCTTTGTCATAGTTCATGGTTGTCATTTTAACTGCAAGATCTTCGCTCATTTTAACGTTCTCCTGTAAAAAATTATTTTTTGTATTATGCGTCAAATGTGTGATATTTTGTGGTTCTAAAAACGAGATCCTCGCTGAAATGTCCGCAGCTGCATCAGGTTGCGCATCTGCATCTGTGTTTGTCTACCATTCATGCTCCAGGGTGAGAATGCCGTTGCCGGAGCAGAAACAGATGGCGCCTGCGGCATGCCGCCCATGGCCGCCTGCTGCATCATGATGGCCTCTTCTTCTTGAATATAGTACATCACCGCCGCGATCGCCGCGCTGATTTTCTTTTGGTTGTCCATAAGTACTCCCCAACATATTGAAGATTGAATACTGAATATAGAAGGTATTCCATCTAATTTAATTGATT
>Ga0055480_10000647_pt1 | contig 13272 bp, 11 predicted proteins | sample Muzzi_PWB_D2_FD_57935 | JGI IMG/M metagenome (GOLD analysis project Ga0055480, IMG submission 57935) | Wetland microbial communities from San Francisco Bay, California, USA, that impact long-term carbon sequestration - Muzzi_PWB_D2 | ecosystem: Environmental > Aquatic > Marine > Wetlands ... | reverse complement strand
GTCGGCGTCGAGCGTCACCTGGGCGCCCTCGGCGCGGGGGTTGTAGGTCCCCAGCACCTCGATGAAGCGGCCGTCGCGCGGCGCCTCCTTATCGGTGACGACGATGCGGTACAGGGGGAGTTTCTTCCGCCCGATGCGGCGCAAGCGAATCCGTGTGGCCATGATGGTTTGCCTACCCTTCCCGGTGTTACTGGGGGAATCCGGCTCCGAAGGGGAGCTTGCCCCCGGTCTTCCCCGCGCGTTTCATGAACTTCTGCATCTGCTTGAACTGCGACAGCAGCTTGTTGACCTCCGGGACCGTCCGGCCCGATCCCTTGGCGATCCGGAGTCGCCGCGACCCGTTGAGGAGGTCCGGATTGGCGCGCTCCTTCGGCGTCATCGAGAGGACGATCGCCTCGATGTGGCGCAGCCGGTCCTCATCCACATTGGCCTGCTTGAGCATCGCCGGGTTCACCCCCGGCAGCATCCCCAGCACGTTCTTGAGCGGCCCGAGCTTTTGCATCTGCCGCATCGCCCCCAGGAAATCCTGGAGGTCCATCCCCTTCTTGGACCCGGCCTTCTTGGCCAGCCGGCGGGCCTCATCCTCATCTACCGTCTTCTGGGCCCGTTCCACCAGGGTCAAGATGTCGCCCTGCTGGAGGATGCGTCCCGCCAACCGCTCCGGGATGAAGGGCTCGAGCGCGTCGAGCTTTTCCCCCACCCCGATGTACTTGATCGGCGCCCGCGTGACTCCGTAGATCGACAGCGCCGCACCGCCTCGGGCGTCGCCGTCCATCTTGGTGAGGATCACCCCCGTGATCCCCAGAGCCTCGTGGAAGCCGCTGGCGATCCGGACCGCGTCCTGCCCGGTCATCCCGTCCGCCACCAGGAGGATCTCCTGCGGCGGCACCGCGGCCTTGAGGGCCGTCAACTCGGCCATCATGGCGTCGTCGATCTGGAGCCGGCCGGCGGTATCCACGACCACCGTTCGCGCCCGCGCCTTGAGTGCGGCCTCGATCCCGCGTCGCACCAGGGCCGGGACGTCTTCGGCGCCGTCCTCGGCGTACACGCCGACACCGACCTGCTCTCCGACCGTCCGGAGCTGCTCCACCGCGGCCGGCCGGTACACGTCCGCCGCGATCAGGTGGGGCGCCTTCTGCTCCTGCTTGAGCCGCCGCGCCAGCTTCCCCGCCGTGGTCGTCTTCCCGGAGCCCTGGAGGCCCACCAGGAAGATCACCGTCGGCGGGACCGACGCGTGGGCGATCGGGGCCTGCTTCTCCCCCAGCATCGCCACCAGCTCGTCGTAGACGACCTTGACCAGCTGCTCACCCGGACGGACCGACTTCAGGGCCGTGACCCCGACCGCCTTCTCCTGGACCCGCTCGAGAAACCCCCGCGTCAGCTCGAACGAGACGTCGGCCTCGAGGAGGATACGCCGGATCTCCCGAAGGCCCTCGCGGACGGCGTCCTCGGTGAGCACCCCCCGCCCCGTGAGTCGCCTGAGGGTCTCCGTGAGTTTTCCGGACAGCTCGTCAAACATAAGCCTGGAAGAATACGTGACTTGGAGAGTGCGGGCAAGGCAGCGGGCTTCGGAGGGAATGGTACAGGCCCCACACCAACCTCCCGGCGTAATCTCCGAGAATATCGACCTCTTGCCACGTCGGTCTCGGAACGATTTCGAGGTCGCGCGCCAAGACCATGAGATACGAGAGTTCTGAGAGCGAGCTCAGAGGAGGTATCCTGACCTGAAGGAGCGGCAGGCCTGTCACGACCTCATCCTGAGGGGTATTTGCCCCTGACGGCGAGTTGGCCATCCAACGAGCGTCACGGACCAACGCCTCTTCTCTCGCCGCCGGCCGCTGGCCCGGGTCCCACTCATTCTGGTCTTCCGCTCGAAGCTGGGTCCCAGGGGTGGGACACTCTGGCCGCCATTCGACGGTGCCTGAGTACCGGGGTCCGAGAGTACCGAAATGAGGTTATCCCCTACCTGTCCCACGAAGGACCTCGGCGGAAGTCGTGAATCAACACGGCCCCGCTACCCCGCTGCCCTGCCTTTCAGCCTGCGCTATTATCCCAGGATGGATCCCCAGACCCTCCTCCTGGGCGCGGTCACGGTGTTGGTCGGTGCCCTTTCAGGGGGGATCACCAACGCCGTGGCCATCTGGATGTTGTTCCACCCCTACGAGCGCCGCGGCTGGGGGCCCTTCCGCCTCCATGGCGCCATCCCCAAGAACAAGCCCCGCCTAGCCAAGAGCATCGGCCGGACGGTAGGGGAAAAGCTCCTCACGGCCGAGGACATCACCCGCCGGATGGACGCCCCGGAGATCCGGGAGAAGTTCACCGGGGCCCTCGACCACATTCTGGGCGACATCCTGGAAGCGGAGCGGGGGCCCCTCGAGGAGCACCTCGATCCGAAGCTCATGGCCGCGGTTCGGGAGGCGTTGGCGAGTGTGGGGGAGCGGGTCGCCGTCAAGCTGGCGGACTACACCCGCCGGGAGGAATTCGCCGGGCAGCTGCAGGACTGGATCGCGGCCCTCAAGGCGGAGGTGGGGGATAACACGGTGGCGGAGGTGCTGACCGAGGAGCGGAGGGACGCCCTGCACCAGCGGGTGAACCAGTGGGTGGTCCAGTTCGCCGAAGGGGAGGAGCTCCACGACACGCTGGAGCGTTTTGTCCACGGGCAGCTCGACAAGTTGGCGACCGACGACCGCCCCCTCCTCGACCGCCTCCCCCCAGGCCTCATCGGCGCGGTGGAACAGGGGATCACCGACTACCTCCCGGTCGCCTTGGAGCGAATCGGGGCGGTACTCAGCGACCCCGACGCCAAGGGCCGTATCCAGCAGGCGCTCCGCGACGCCTTCGACCGCTCGGTGCGCGACATGCTCCTTCACGAGCGTATCATTGCCAAGTTCGTGGTGACCGACCAGACGTTCAAGCGGCTTCTTGATGGGCTCGAGAAGGACGGCTTCGAGCGGTTCGCCTCCACCATGACAGCGCCCGAGATGCGCGCCCAGTTCTCCAAAGCCGTCAACGACGCCGTCGTCAACTTCCTCCGCATTCCCTTGGGGGAACGGATCCGCCGGCTGGGCCCGGACAAACGCGCCGGCCTCGAGGAGACGCTGGTCGACTGGCTGATCCGCGTCACCCGCGACCCCGGCGCCCGGGCGGTCATCGGGCGCACGCTGGACAAGGCGCTCGGTGCGGCCGAGCGGCGCACCTGGGCCGAGGTCGTCGACCTCCTCCCCGGCGACAAGATCGCCGGTGCCGTCACCAGCGGGATCGCCAGTGCGCAGGGCCAGCGCTGGATCGCACAGGCGGTCGATGGGATGATCGCAGGTCTGATCCGCCGCCCCCTCGGACGGCCCGCCAACTGGCTAGGGCCGGAGACGACGGCGTCGGTGAAGGCGGGGATCATCGACGCCGCGTGGCGCTGGACCCACGAGCAAGTGCCGCGGATCGTCGAGTCGTTCCGGATCCAGGACGTGGTCGAGCAAAAGGTGCTCGGCTTCTCCACCGAGCGGATGGAGCAGATCGTCCGCGGCGTGACCGGCCGGGAACTCAAGTTGATCGTTCGGTTGGGCTACGTCCTCGGCGCCATGGTGGGACTCCTGGCCTTCGCCATCAACCTCCTCGCCAACCGATAGGGATTCCGGTCCGGCCGCGGGGATTCCGGTACCGGACCCGCCGTCTCGGCCGGTTACCCTCGGGGGACACTTCTCCAGGGGGACACCATGATCGGTCGGGGGGCGGGCGAGTCGTTCATGCAGGGGGAGAGTCCCGCGGAAGCCGGGGCCCGGGTGGCCAACGCCCTGGCAGACGCCATCCCGACGGGATCGGAAGCCACCCACCGTGCGGCCCGGGGCTTCAGCGACCGCGAGGTGATCCTGGGACTGTCGTTCCTGGCGAGCGTGCTGGAGATCGCGGCCGCCAGCGCCAAGGCATTGGCGATCGTGCAGAGGGAACGCTGCCTTCACCCCGGCCCACGGCTGGTGGCCGAACGGCCGGAGGGCGCCCCCTCAGTGCACTGAGGCCGGCTCGCGGCCGATGACCACTTCGGGAAGGGCGGCCCACCGATCCCACGCCGCGGGCGCCAACACCATCCGCACCACAGGGATCCCATCCACCGTGAGGCGCTCCGCCTCCGCGCGGTACCCCGGTCGCGTGTCCCGAACGTGGCGGACGAGGAGGTCTGCGGTCCCGGCCGCAAAGCGGTCCGCGTCGCGGGCGCTGTCCCAGGCGAGGAACCAGACGAGCGCCGGCCCCGCCGGGGAAGCGAACAGGCGATAGCGGTCCCCGCCCCACCCGATCGGCATGTCCGTCGTTGGGCGTTGGTGGCTCAGGAGGACGGCGCGGAGGACCTGGATCTCGAACTCGCCGAGGTCGTCCTGATAGCGAACGTCTGGCGTGCTGTCTACAAAGGCGACAGTGAGCGGCACGTCCCCCGCGAGGAAGCGCGCTGGGTGCAGCACCTCCTCCGTGGAGGACGGCATTCGGGGACCGTAGGGGACGGTGTCGGCGAGGGGGCTCCGGCTCCACCAATCGAAGAACCGCGCCCCGTCGAAGTAGGGGAACAACACCGATTCCCGAATGATGAGTGGCGCGACCAGAGTCTTGGCGGCTTCTTCCCTCCCCCGCTCCGCGGCCAGCTCCCAGAACCCAGCCTTGTCCAATGCCTCGGGCGGCGCCAGGAGCCGGAGTGACGCGTAGTTGGCCTGCCCCTCGAGAATGGCCTGCCGCGCCATGGCGCGATCGTTGTCGCGGTCGTCCCTGAGGAGGGAGTCGAGCGGGAGATACTGGTCCTGGAGCGCGTGGATGAGTTCATGCGCAACGGTGATCCGGGCCCCCGCCTCGCCGGCGATCCCCCCCTCGACGACGAAGAGGGTGAGCGAGTCCGGATCGTAGAACCCGAGGACTTGCTGAGTGAGGAGGTCGACCAGGAGCGGATACAGGTCCAGGGTGTCGGGGATCAGGCCGAGCAGCCCATAGGTGGTCCGGACGTTGGCCAGGCGATCGGGGGGGAGCTGTTCCGCGACCTTGGCGGCGAGGTAGCGCCGGAGCTGCTCCCGATCACGGGTGGCCCACCGTGGAGGCGTGCGGAAGGTGAGGCCGGTAACGTTCTCCACCAGTGGGGTGAGGCTGTCCACCAGGTGCCCGACCGCCGCGGCACCGGTGGCGCCGGCGGCCGGTCCGCGACACGCCGCGGCGGGGATGGCGGCCGCTAACCCAACAAGTAGCCGGCGTACCATGACAGGAGGGCGTCGCCAACGAGGTAGGTCGCGGCCGCGCCCAGCGAAAGGAAAACGCCAAAGGGCACGAGCTTCTTGTTCCCGAGCAGCGAGATGGGGACGAAGACGATCGAGCCGAGGAGAGCACCGAGGAAGATCGTGAGCAGCACACCCTGCCAGCCGAGAAAGGCCCCGACCATCGCCATCATCTTGACGTCGCCCCCGCCCATCGCCTCTTCCTTGAGCACCATCGTCCCCAAGGCCCCGACGCCCCACAACACGACGAAGCCGACGGTCGCCCCGAGGAGCGCGTGCCACAGTCCGCTCCAGCCGTCGAGGAGGCTGAAGGCCACGCCCAGCACGGCGCCGCCCAGCGAGAATTCGTCGGGGATGATGTACTCGCGCACGTCCGTGACGGCGATGCCGAGGAGGATCGTCCCGAAGAGTGCCCAGCGGAGGCCCTCGAGCCCAAAGCCGTGCTGCGACGCGGCAAAGGCCCAGACCCCGGCGGTTGCCACCTCGATCAGGGGATAGCGCCACGAGATGGGCGCGTGGCACGCCCGGCAGCGACCCCGAAGGAGAAGCCACGAGACCACCGGGATGTTGTCGTAGCCTGCGATCGGGGCGCCACACCCCGGGCAGCGGGAGCGGGGACGGATCACCGATTGCTCGGCCGGCCAGCGGGCGATGCAGACGTTCAGGAAGCTCCCGACGACCGCGCCAAAGAGCGCGGCGACCGCCGGGGCAAAAGGGATGTCGAGGCTACCGTTCACGCGTGACCTCGTAGAGGAGGATGCCCGCCGCGACTGTCACGTTGAGCGACTCCGCGTTAGGGGAAAGGGGGACGGCGACCCGGGCGACCGCGGCGTTCACCCACCGGTCGCGAACCCCCGCGCCCTCGTTGCCGAGAACCAATGCCACCGGCCCTTCGGCCGGTGCCCGCGCGCCGATCGCCTCGCCGCCGGCGTCGGCGACCCACACCGCGACGCTCCGCCGTTCGAGCCAGTCGGCGAGTGCGCCGTCTTCCGAACGTAGCGCCGGGAGTCGGAACAGGGCACCCATGCTCCCACGCAGCGTTTTGGGTCCGTACAGCTCGGCGGTCCCGGGGAGCGTGACCAACCCGGCGGCGCCGAGCCCGAGGGCGGTCCGTGCAAGGGCGCCGAGGTTCCCCGGATCCTGCACGCCGTCGGCGATGACAATGGGGTGCCGGAGCGCGACGGGGAGGTCGTCGAGGGCATAGGCCGGGGGCCGCACGACCGCAATCACCCCTTGAGGCTGTTCGGTATCGGCCACGTCGGCCAACGCCCGGTCGTCGACTTCACTCAGGTGAGCGCCACTCTCCCGGAGGGCCGCCTTGAGGGCGCGGCCCCGTTCGGTACCTTCCAGGGCCGGCGCGACCACGGCGCGTTCCACCGCGCCGGCTGCGAGCGCCTCCTCGACGAGGCGCACGCCCTCCGCCAACGAGCGGCCGCGCCGGGCCCGGCCGCGCCTGCGGTGCAGGTCGCGGACCAACGAGATCACGTCACCCACGGTGAATGCTGCCAGTGCACATCGCCCTCACGATCGCCGGCTCCGATTCCGGCGGCGGCGCCGGGATCCAAGCCGACCTCAAGACGTTCCATCAGTTCGGGGTCTATGGGACGTCGGCGATCGTCGCGGTCACCGCCCAGAACACGCGCGGTGTTCGGGCGGTGCATCCCATCCCGACACCGGTCGTCCTGGCCCAACTCGAGGCCCTGGCCGACGACCTCCCCCCCGCGGCGGTCAAGACCGGAATGCTGGCCACGGCCGAGATCGCCACGGCGGTGGCGGGGGCGATCGCGCGCCACGGTTGGCGCGCGTACGTCCTCGATCCCGTCATGGTGGCGACCTCTGGCGATCGCCTGCTCGATGAAGATGCCGAACGCGTCATCCGCGACGCGCTCCTCCCGCGGGCCGCGGTCGTGACCCCGAACACCCCCGAGGCGGCCATCCTCGCGGCGACCCCGGTCGCGAGCGAGGCCGACGCGATCCGGGCCGGCGAGTGGCTCTTGGCCCACGGCGCGCGCGCGGCGCTGGTGAAGGGCGGACATCGCGGTGGGGAAACCATCACCGACGTCCTGGTCACCGAAGGCGGCGTCCACCGGTTCCGCCACCCTCGGCTCGACACCACCTCCACGCACGGGACGGGGTGCACCCTCTCGGCCGCGATCACCGCAGGGTTGGCCGCCGGTCGGACCCTCGACGACGCCGTGGGGGACGCCCTCGACTACGTGCACCGGGGGATCGCGGCCGCACCGGGATTGGGACACGGGCACGGCCCCCTCCGCCACGACGTCCCCCCCCACACCGAGTAACGCTACCGTCCCGCCTCGGCCGCGACGCCCTCGATCAGGGCGCCGAGGCGCTCACCCACCTGCCGGCCCACCTCGAGCACCTCGTCGTGAGTGAGCTTCGCTCCCGTCATCCCCGTGCCGGCGTTGGTAATGGTGGAGACCCCGAGGCAGCGGAGCCCCAGGGCCCGGGCGGCGATGACCTCCAATACCGTCGACATCCCCACCGCGTCCGCGCCGAGGCGCTGATACATCCGGATCTCGGCCGGGGTCTCGTAGCTGGGGCCGAGAAGCCCGGCGTACACCCCCTCGGCCAGGGGGATCTTCCGGTCGAGCGCCACCCGGCGCGCGGTTGCGCGGAGCGACGCGTCGTACGGGTCCGACATGTCCGGGAAGCGGGTCTCTCCGGGAAGCACCGGCCCGATCAGCGGATTCCGAAAGGTGAGGTTCAGGTGGTCGGCGATCAGCATGAGGGTGCCGGGGGCAACGGTCCAGCGAAGGCCCCCGGCGGCGTTCGTGAGGATCACCGTCTCAATCCCCAAGGCGGCGAAGACACGGACGGGGAGCGCGACCAACTCCGCGGCGTGTCCCTCGTAGAGATGGAACCGCCCGCTCTGCGCCAGCACCTCGACGCCTCCCAACCGCCCCGCCACCAGTTCGCCGCCGTGTCCCGTCACCGTGGGGAGGGGAAACCCCGGGATGGACCCATAGGGGATCCGGACCGGCACCTCGAACCGATCGACGAGGCCACCCAGGCCGGAACCCAGGACGATGGCGACGCGGGGGCGCCGGTCTCCCAGAGGCCCGCGGATGGCCTCGGCGGCCGGGGCAAGGCGGTCCGTCGAGCTCACGTCAGCATGCCCGCCAACGAGGCCGACATGAAGGCCGCCAGGTTGCCGCCGATCATGGCGCGAAGGCCCAGGCTGGCGATCTCGCTCCGGCGGCCCGGCGCCAGGCCGCCGATGCCGCCGATCTGGATAGCGATCGAGGAGAAGTTGGCGAAACCAAGGAGGGCGTAGGTGGAGATCACGGCGCTCCGCGGCGACAGGACGTTCTGGCTCAGATCGCCGGCCAGCTTGATGTACGCGTAGAACTCGTTGAGCGTCACCTTGAGCCCCACCAGGCCGCCGACCGTGCTGGCGTCGTGCCACGGCACGCCCATGAGCCAGACGAGCGGGCGGAGGAGGAGGCCCAGGAGGTACTGAAGGCTCAATTGCGGTTGGTGGATCACCCCACCGAGCCAGCCGAGGCCGTAGTCGACCATGGCGACGAGGGCGATGAACGCCAGCAGCATGGCGCCGACGTTGAGCGCCAACTGCAGCCCCTGTCCCGCCCCGGAGGCGGCCGCGTCGATCACGCCTGACTCGTTCTTCTCCACGTGGAGGTGGAGCGAGCCCTTGGTCTCGGGGACGCCGGTCTCCGGCACCAGAATTTTTGAGATCAGCAGACCGGCAGGCATGTTCATGACACTCGCCGCCAGGAGGTGCGAGGCGATGCCCGGAAAAAGCGGCGACAAGATCCCGACGTAGGCGGCGAGGACGCCCCCTGCAACCGTGGCAAAGCCGCCCACCATGACAGTGATGAGCTCCGACTTGGTCATCGTGTTGACGAACGGCTTCACGAGGAGCGGCGCTTCCGTCTGCCCCATGAAGATGTTGCCCGCGGCGGACAGCGTCTCGGCGCCGGAGGTCCCCAACGTCTTCTGCATCACCCAAGCGACGCCTTTGACCACGAACTGCATGATGTTCAGGTAGTACAACACCGACATCAGGGACGAGAAGAAGATGATCGTGGGGAGGACGGTGAAGGCGAAGAACGATCCGGTATGGGCGACGAGGCCGGCCGAGGTGTCGAGGGCGCCCCCCGGACCGGGGATCCCCACGGGGACCGTGTTGTCCACCAGGTCACCGAAGAGGAACGACGCCCCGTTCCGTGTGAACCCCAGGAGCCCGGTGATCACGTCGCCCGCGAAGTGGAACACCTCGCGCCCGAACCCGGTCTTGAGAACGATCAACCCGAAGACCATCTGGATGGCCAGGCCGGCGCCCACCAAGCGCCAAGGGATGCGCTTCCGATCCGAAGACATCAGCACGGCGATCCCCAACATCGTGGCCATCCCCACGATCCCCATCAGCCGCGACAGAAACGGCGTATCCAGGCCGCCCTGGCCGGGGAGGGCCTGTTGGACCAGGCTCAAGAGGTCCGGGGTCACGGGATCGCCGCCAGTTCGAGCTCCAACTCCGCTCGAAGCGCGCACCGCTCCGGCCAGGGGAGAAAGCCGCCGTCACAACCGTACAGGATCATCTGATCGAGCTCCTCTCGGCCAAAGCCGAGCGCGGTGTGGGCCAGCCAGAATTCATCCGTCAGTGTCACGTTGCTCATGAGCCAGCCGTCGGTGCAGAGGGACACGGCCAGGCCCTGGTCGTAGTAGGCCCGGACGGGGTGCTCGGCCGCGGTCGCAACGGCCCGCGTGAGGAGGTTGCTGGTCACATTGATCTCCACCAGGATGCGGCGGTCGCGCACGTAGGCCAGGAGCTCCGGATCCTCCCGGAGGCGGGTGCCGTGTCCCAGCCGGTCCGCCTGACACAGGAAGATCGCCTCGGCGATCGACTCCGCTCCGGCGGCCTCCCCGGCGTGCACCGTGATGCCGAGGTACCCGCGCCGCGCGATCTCGAAGGCCTCCCGGTGTCGTCCCGGGGGACGCCCCGCCTCGCCGCCGGCCAGGTCGAAGCCGAGGACCCCGTGGTCACGACACGCCACCGAGGCCTTGGCGATCGCCACCGATTGGGCGGGATCGTAATGCCGGAGCGAGCAGTTGATGATGCCGGTGCGGACCCCAAACTCCGCCGCCCCACGGGCGAGCCCGGCCGCCTCGGCGGTGATGATCTCCTCCAGCGCCAGCCCGCCTCGCGTGCTCAGCCACGGACAGTAGCGCACCTCCAGATACCGGACGTTGTCCGCCGCGGCGTCGGCCACCATCTCGTAGGCGACCCGCTCGATCGCCTCGGGTGTTTGGAGGAGGCCGATGGTGTAGTCGAATCGGCGAAGATACTCCTCGAGGTCATGGGCATCTTGCACGTGCATGAAGCGGCGGAGGGCCTCCGGATCCTCGGTCGGCAGGGCGATGCCGGCCTCTCGGGCAAGGTCGAGCATCGTCTGGGGACGAAGGGACCCGTCGAGGTGCACATGGAGTTCGACTTTGGGAAGCCGGGCGACGGTGTCACGAGTGAGCACGAGTCTCCTCGTGTTGACGTCGCGCCGAGACGACCACGCGGACGATACTCCCCGCGCGGAGGGAGGCATCCGGATCGAGGCGGATGCCGCGTCCGTCGGTGAGATACGCCGCGCCGGCCTCGAGCCGGGCGGCCAACGTGGGGTCGTGCAGCTCCACCGCCCGCTGGGCAGGCGACCCTTCGGGCAGCCGCACAGCCCGATCATCCACGAATACCGTCATCATCGGGAACTCGTCCGGTTCAGATCCGTTCAGGGGAGGACAAACCGCGCCGCGGCCGGTGCCTCCACCGGTTGGGGGAGTCGTCGGAGATACAACGCCAGGGCGTCCACGTCCAGGACTCGAGTGCGCCCCGGCACTGCGCCAGGGGGGAGCGCGATCGGCGAACCGGCTAGTTCCCCGGGCACCGCGACCGTGTACTGACGGTGGTCATCGAGCTCGCTCCCGTCAGCGAGACGCACGTCTCGCACGCGGCTCCCCGGCTGGCGGTGCGGGTCGTAGCGCACCGTCAGGCCGGCAACGTGGACGAGCGGCGCTTCCCCACCGACGGCGTTCTCGAGGAACGTGCGGAGCTCCGCCCCGCTCATCGTGGCGTTGATCAGCTCCAGCCGGGCGGGGAGCACGCGAATCAGGTCACCATAGGTGACCTCGCCGGCGCCGAGGCCAGCGCCCAGTGCCCCGGCGGGCACGACGCCCACGTCGGTGCGTAACGCGTTCCGGAAGGCATCGGCCACGAGGTTCCCCAGGGCCGAAGGCCCTGGCGTCCGCGGCGCGGGGAGCTTGAGGCGGGCCACGGTATCCATCGCGAGCGCGTCGGCCGTGCGCTGGTACCGCGCCACTCGTCCGGCCAGCAAGGTATCCGGCTTGGTACGGGGATCGACCCGGACCTGCGCCACCCGTGTCCGCCAGCCCCCCTCGGACCGGTACAGGTCGACGACCGCGAAGCCCGCACCCCGCGGCGCCGGACGCACGACGGGAATGCCCGCCATCATGGTGTCGCGCGCCGGTCCTGCACCGCCGCCCGCCACCACGAGCGTGAGGCCGGCACCGGCGAGCCCATCGACGACCTCCGGGAGCGCACCCCGGCAGCCCGGCGTCGGGCACGTGTCCTGTGCCTGGGCCAGCAGCACGATCACGTCCGGCCCACGCCCCCGCAGTTCCTCCAGCATCGGGAGGAGGGGCGCGGCGCCCGCGCGAAACTCGAAGTCGAGCCGGCCGGGCATCGTCATAAGCGCGGCGCGTCCCGGCGAGAGGTAGCCGATCACGCCTACCTTGAGCCCGCCCGCGGGGATCTCCTGGTAGGGATGGACCCATGTGGGCCGGGCGCCGGTGGCCGAGGCAAACACGTTGGCCATCGCCCACTGTGTAGTACTTTCGGCCATCCGCTGGCGCAGCGTATCGAGCGGCCACGCCAGGTCTTGGGGGCCGGCGGTCGTCGCCGCGATCTCAAGCCGGTTGTATGCCTCCACGGCCGGCCGGCCGTACTCGAGATCCGTCAAGAGCGTTCCGCCGAGATGACCTCCGGCATCGAGCCGGAGGGAGGGACAGTCGCAGGCCGCGGCCACACTGTCCATCGCAGTCTTGAGGGCGGCGACGCCCGCCGTGGTCGGATCGGGAGCGAGCGCGCCGGAGAGGTCCGTGGTGGCGAGGATCCGGAGAGCCGGTACCGAGAGCTCGGCACGGCTCGCCCCCTTCGGCGTGAAGAGCGCACGAGCCCCACGCTCGGCCGGCGGCGGCTCGAGTCGCCAATTGGCCTGCGAGAAGTCCCCCGGGTCGATCCGGGCACGCCGCCGGATCGCGTCGACCAGGAGGTCGCGGATGTTCTCGCCGCGATTGTACACCACTGGGGCACCGGCCAGCATCCGAAAGCCGCCGCCGCCCGACTGGCGGTAGCTGTTGAGGGCCAGGGTGAACGAGTCGGTGGGCGTGACGGGAACACCGTCGACCGTGAGCGTCACGATCCGCTTCCCCACAGGTTGCCGGAGATCGATCGTGTAGTCGGCGCCGAGGAGGATGTCGAAGTTGTATCCCGGTACGCTGTCGTTGATGGTCACCTGTCGATCTACGACGCGATAGTACCGCGAGGCGTACTCGAGATACTCCTTGAGCTGCGCCCCGGAGATCTGGATTCCGACCAGGGTGTTCTCGTATGGATAGAGGGCGGCGACGTCTGCAAGACGAATGTCCCCCGCGGTAAAGCTGGCCCCGGTGTTGAACGCCGCCGTCGACGACAGCTGGGTGTGGGCCCGCTCACGTTGGACCGCATTGACGAACGTGATGATCGATGTGGGGCCGGTCCGGGCGTAGCGCGCCGACATCGCCGCGGTGGCGGTCCCGATCGGCCGTTGGACGTAGACCCGGACGGCCTGCTGATCGCCGGCGAGCCGCCGTTCTACCCGCGGGTCGGGCTCCACGACTGCCAGCGGGACCTCGTCACCGCGGATCCGGGCCACGCGCCACCGGGTGCCGTCGCGAACCAACCACACGTGTGCAACCGCCAGGCTCTGGGCGAACGGGCGCGGTT
>Ga0055480_10000645_pt1 | contig 13287 bp, 13 predicted proteins | sample Muzzi_PWB_D2_FD_57935 | JGI IMG/M metagenome (GOLD analysis project Ga0055480, IMG submission 57935) | Wetland microbial communities from San Francisco Bay, California, USA, that impact long-term carbon sequestration - Muzzi_PWB_D2 | ecosystem: Environmental > Aquatic > Marine > Wetlands ... | reverse complement strand
GCATTGGCGAATGCCGACGAGAGTGCGCTTTTCGTCAGCAACAGGGGTACGCGGATCAGCGGCCGTTCGGTTCAGGCCCGCGTGGATCACTGGGCAAAAAGGCAGGGAATCGACACGAAGGTCTACCCACACCTGTTCCGGCATTCGTTCGCGACGCATATGCTGGAATCGAGCCACGACCTGCGGGGCGTCCAGGAGCTGCTGGGACATGCGAATATCAGCACGACACAGGTCTATACCCACCTTGACTTCCAGCATCTGGCCCAGATATACGACAAAACCCATCCAAGGGCGAAAGCCAAGAATAAAACCTGACCGATACGGCGAACGATGGGGTCAGAGCCCGGCTCTGACCCCAACTTCCCGTTCGACGGTCAATAGAGGAACCGATCAAATGGAGCAATTTCGAGGGACAACCATTGTCTGCGTCAGGCGCAATGGCAAGGTCGCCATTGGCGGCGATGGCCAGGTCAGCGTCGGCAATACCATCATGAAGGGCAATGCCCGCAAGGTCAGGCAACTATCGAATGGGCGCATCATTGCCGGTTTCGCCGGTGGTACTGCGGATGCCTTCACTTTGTTCGAGCTTTTCGAAAGCAAACTGGAGCAATATGGCAACCTGACCAGGGCGGCGATCGAACTCGCCAAGGACTGGCGTACGGACCGGCGCTTGCGGCGTCTCGAGGCACTGCTCTGTGTTGCGGACGAAGATAGCTCGTTCATCATTTCGGGCAATGGAGATGTGATCGAGCCGGAGAATGACCTCATGGCAATTGGCTCCGGCGGACCATACGCACAGTCCGCCGCACTGGCGTTGCTGCAGAATACGGATCTCGAAGCACGTGAAATTGTCGAGAAAGCATTGTCGATCGCCGGAGATATCTGCGTCTTCACCAACCAGAATATCGCGATCGAAGAACTTCCCGCCACACGTTCGTAATGGACCAAGCCAAATGTCACAAATGACACCGAGAGAAATCGTCCAGGAACTGGACAAGCACATCGTCGGCCAGGACGAGGCGAAGCGCTCTGTCGCAATTGCTCTCCGCAATCGATGGCGGCGCGTTCAGGTGGATGAACCGCTCCGCAGCGAGATCACACCAAAGAACATCTTGATGATCGGTCCGACGGGTGTTGGCAAGACGGAGATTTCCAGGCGCCTGGCCAAACTGGCCAAGGCACCCTTCATCAAGGTCGAGGCGACGAAGTTTACGGAAGTCGGGTACGTGGGCCGCGAGGTGGACAGCATAGTCCGCGACCTGATGGACATCGCAGTCAAGATGACGCGCGAGGCGGAAATGGCCAAGGTGCATCACCGGGCAGAAGATGCTGCCGAGGAAAGAGTGCTCGACGCCCTTCTGCCACCTCCCCCGTCGAGTGTTGGCTTCACATCAGTAAGCGAAACCGACCGCCGGGACAGCGACACACGGCAGAAATTTCGCAAGATGTTGCGCGAACGAAAACTGGACGAAAAGGAAATCGAGATCGAAGTTCAGGCGATTCCAATCGGCGTGGAAATCATGGCGCCACCGGGCATGGAAGAGATGACCAGCCAGTTGCAGGGCATGTTCCAGAACATGGGCGGCAATCGCCAGAAAACCAAGAAGCTCAAAGTGAAGGAAGCCTTGAGGCTGCTGACCGATGAAGAAGCTCTGAAGATGGTTGACGAGGAAGAGCTGAAGTCGAAGTCGTTGGAGGCAGCCGAGCAACACGGCATCGTATTTCTTGACGAGTTGGACAAGGTGGCGCGACGCTCCGAGACGGTCGGTGCGGATGTGTCCAGGGAAGGCGTCCAGCGCGATCTGCTGCCGCTCGTGGAAGGATGCACGGTCAATACCAAGTACGGCATGGTCAAAACCGATCACATTCTGTTTATCGCGTCAGGTGCGTTTAACGTCTCCAAACCCTCGGACCTGATTCCCGAACTGCAGGGCCGATTTCCGATCCGCGTTGAGCTCAAGTCACTGACGACCGAGGACTTTGTGCGTATCCTGACCGAACCGGACGCGTCGCTGACATCACAGTACAAAGCACTTATTGCGACGGAAGACGTGTCACTCGACTTCACGGAAAGTGGCGTGCGTCGCCTCGCCGAGGTTGCATTCCACGTCAATGAAAATACGGAGAATATCGGTGCACGACGGTTGCACACGGTAATGGAACGACTCCTGGAGACGGTTTCGTTCGAGGCCTCGGACAAGAGCGGAACCAGTGTGCAGATCAACGCGGGCTATGTCGATGACCATCTGGCCGAACTCGCCAGGAACGAAGATCTGTCCCGATATATCTTGTAGACAAACACGAGAACGCTGATGGATCGCCCACCCAGTGAAATAAGGCTGCAGAAGAAATCGCGGCAACTTTCCATCGAGTTCGACGACGGCAGCGTGTTCGAGCTGCCGTTCGAGTACCTTCGTGTCCACTCGCCTTCGGCCGAAGTGAGGGGTCACGGGGCCGGCCAGGAGGTACTGCAGACCGGCAAGGAAAATGTGCAGATAACAGCGCTTGATCCGGTCGGGCATTACGCTATTCGTATCGTCTTTGACGACGGACATGACACCGGCCTGTATACCTGGAGTTACCTGTATGAGCTGGGTGCGCACAAGGCCGAGCGCTGGCAGGCCTATCTCGACCGCCTGACTGCAGCAGGGTATCCTCGTCGGCCCGCGCAGGAATCCGGTAATTCATGACCAAGGAAACGACCCATTTCGGTTATGAGACCGTCGCCGTAGGCGAAAAAGCCGGGCGGGTCAAAGGTGTATTCGATTCCGTGGCCGGCAACTACGACCTGATGAACGACCTGATGTCCGCCGGACTTCATCGACTGTGGAAACGGTTCACGGTCGATCAGGCAGCGGTTCGCCGTGGCCATGTCGTACTCGATCTGGCAGGTGGTACGGGCGATCTCGCAAAAGCGTTCGCCGGCAAGGTCGGCGGCAACGGCCAGGTGGTGCTCGCAGACATCAACATCAGCATGCTCAAGGAAGGCCGTCGCCGACTGGTTGACGCAGGTGTTGCCGGAAATCTGTCCATCGCCCAGGTTGACGCAGAGAAACTACCTTTTGCTGAAGCAACTTTCGATTGCATCACTATCGCGTTCGGCCTGCGCAACGTAACGGACAAGAGCGCTGCCCTGGGCTCGATGTTGAAGGTCCTCAAACCCGGCGGAAAAGCGATGATTCTCGAGTTTTCGGAACCGTATCCGGCGTTGAAGCCTGCATATGATCTCTATTCATTCAAGGTCCTGCCGTTCCTCGGCAAACTGGTTGCCAGCGACCAATCGAGTTACCAGTACCTGGCCGAGTCCATCCGTATGCACCCGAACCAGGCGACGCTGCTGCAAATGATGCAGGACGCCGGTTTTGCAAAGTGCCGCTATCACAACCTTGCCGGCGGTATTGTCGCCTTACACATCGGTTACCGGGTCTAGGAGGGCGCGGATGGGTCCACTCGAAGCGCTGTTGCGGCCCGTTGCGTCGATGATCAATCGCCAGATCGGCGCCAGGACTCCTGCACGCGAACTCTGTGCCGAACTTGCCGATCGCGTAATGGCCCTGCGGGTGGAAAACACAGCGCTGGCAATGTACCTCATCGTCGACGACGGCCAGGTCACTTTGTCGACCGATTACTGCCAGGAACCGGACGTTGTCGTTTCAGGAACTTTGCTTGCGCTAACGCGGCTCGCCGGCCCGGCTGGCGACGCTGTCATCAGGGAAGGTGATGTGGAACTTACCGGTGACGCCGTTCTCGCGCAGCAGTTTCAGAAGCTGCTCCGCTACGGGCGCCCGGATATCGAGGAGGAGCTGTCGGGCGTTGTTGGTGACGTCGCCGCACATGGTATTGGAAAATTTGTCCGTGGAGTCAATGAATGGCGCCGGCAGGCACAGGACACGATGCGGCAGAATATCGGTGAGTATCTGCAGGAGGAAAGCCGCACGGTTCCGACACGCGGCGAAGTCGACGCATTTCGCCGTCGGGTCGACGCACTGCGTGACGATGTTGCACGATTCGAGGCCCGGCTGAACGCTGCCGTACCGAAGTCTGCACCAAGGGACAACAACTGACACATGTTGCGAAGAAAGACTCTTCTGCGGCTCATTCACATTCAACGCGTGCTGGTGCGCCACGGCCTCGACGAATTCATCACATCGGCACACATACTGCGGCCCCTGCGCTTCCTGTTTTACCTGTTCCCGCGCGCGCGCGACGTATCAGAGCCCCTTGGCATGCGCATCAAGTTGGCGCTCATCGAACTCGGACCAATTTTTGTCAAATTCGGCCAGGCAATCTCGACGCGACGTGATCTGCTGCCGACGGACATTGCCGATGAACTCGCACAACTGCAGGACAGGGTTCCACCGTTTCCGGCGGATGAGGCAATCGCGATTCTTGACAGGGCTTATGGCAAGTCGGTAAACGAGGTTTTTTCGCGTTTCGACAGGAAACCATTCGCGGCCGCATCGATTGCTCAGGTACACACTGCTGCATTGCAGGACGGCACGGAAGTCATCGTCAAGTTGCTGCGACCCGGTGTTCGCGAGCTGATTGAACGCGATCTGGATGTATTGTTCGCAGTGGCCGGCATGGCCGACAAATACTGGCATCTCAGCAAACGGTTACGGCCGCTCGAAATCGTCGCAGAGTATAAGAAGACGATAATCGACGAGCTCGACCTGGCGAGAGAGGGCGCGAATACAGCACAACTGAAGCGAAACTTCGAGGGCTCCGAGCTGTTATATGTCCCCGAGGTGTACTGGGATTATTGCCGGCCCGAGGTATTGGTCCAGGAGCGAATTTATGGCATACCGATCAATGATATGGTCGCGCTCAGGAAGTCGGGTGCCAACATTCAGGTGCTTGCGGAAAATGGCGTGGAGATCTTTTTCACGCAGGTTTTCAGGCACAACTTCTTTCACGCGGACATGCATCCGGGGAACATATTCGTCATCGTCGATGATCCCGAAAAACCGAAATATGCTGCCGTCGATTTCGGCATTGTCGGTACACTAAGCCCGACTGACCAGAAATACCTCGCCGGGAATTTCCTGGCGTTCTTCGATCGCGATTATCATCGTATTGCCAAACTGCACCTTGAGTCCGGCTGGGTTCCTCCCGGCACTCGCATAGACGAGCTTGAATCCGCGGTGCGGTCGGTCTGCGAACCGATCTTCAATAAACCCTTGTCCGAGATATCCTTTGCCCAGGTCATGATTCGATTGTTCGAGACGGCCCGGCGATTCGATATGGAGATTCAGCCGCAACTCATCCTGTTGCAGAAGACACTATTCAATATCGAGGGACTTGGGCGTGAACTCTATCCGCAGTTGGACCTCTGGAAAACTGCACACCCCATCCTGCGCCAGTGGATGAGGGAGCAACTTGGGGGGCGCGCGGCACTCAGGCAGTTGCGGGAAGATTTGCCACAAATTCGGCAAGCGCTGCGGGAGTTGCCCGGACTGATCAGGTATCTTTCGGAGCAAATCGAGCACGACGATCTGAAACTCGATTTGCATACTCCCGAGCTCGACGACATCTGTGAGCAGCTGAAAGCTCAGCAAAAGCAACGATTTGCTCTTGCCGTTGCCGCCAGCGCACTGATCTCCGGTACGCTTGTCCTGACCCTCGGTTCTTCCACCGTCCTGGGATGGTGTCTGGTTGCCGCCGGCGGCCTTATTTCTCTCTTTGGCCGGCCGACCAGCTGATAAACCGTTCCCGCTCGGGATATACTGGGCGGGCGTCAGACCATAATAAAAATATCGACGCCTTTGGGGATCAGGTATGACGGACAAGGCCCATGCGGAGTTTGAGCAGCTCATAGCCGTGCTCGCAGCCGCTGAATCAGAACAGGAACAAGGAAAGATCGTAAAGTCCATCTGGGATCGTTTCGGCACCAGTGGTGCGACGTTCATTTCCGACATGGCGAATTTCTCCAGCACATCTCGTTCGCTCGGAATCTGTCATTTCCTGAAGCTGATTCATCGCGCACGCAACCTTGTTGGACCCATCGTCAGGGACAACAAGGGAATTCTTCTGAAGTGTGATGCGGACAACTGTTATGCGTATTTCAAAGACGCAGACAGCGCCATTCAAGCCAGCTTCGATATCAATGCCGAGTTGTTTCGTTGCAATCAGTCCCTGGATATGGACGAACAAATTTTTTTGTCGGTGGGTGTCGACTATGGCGACCTGCTGCTCGTCGGTGAAACCGAGTTCTACGGGGACCCTGTGAATACGGCGTCGAAACTCGGCGAGGATCTGGCAGTTAAAGGTGAAACGCTGGTCACCGAACGGGCCCTGCACCACGCATCATTGAAGGTCAGCGCAAATGCCGAGCGCATGGTTGCCCGCGTATCTGACATCGAGATCACCTATGTTCGTATTCCGATGACTCGTGCGATCAGGGGCGAGCTCTGAGCGGTTCCGCAATGGCAGCGAATCAACCGAGACTCGAAGCGCAGGCCCTGAACCAGATCCTGGAAGTCACGCGGAAGCTTGCCGCGCCGTTTGATCTGGATACGATGTTGATCGAGGTCGTCAATGCGGCTCGCAGTATTCTGAATGCGGAGCGCGGTACCGTTTTCCTCTTTGACGCAGACACCGATGAACTCTTTATCAAGGTCGCAACCGGCCTTGATCCGATAAGAATCCCGGCTGACAAGGGCATTGTCGGTGAATGTGCGCTCACGCGAAAACTGATCAATGTGCCCGATTGCTACGCGGACGATCGATTCAATCGCGCCATCGACAAACAGACAGGATATCGCACTCGCTGCATGTTGACGCTGCCGCTGATTGGATATGAGGATTCGCTGATCGGTGTATTGCAGATCCTCAACAAGAAAGACGGCGTTTTCGATGATCAGGATGAATACGTTGCAACGGCGCTCGCTGCACAAGCCGCCGTTGTCTTGCATCGCGTAAAGCTGACCGCTGCGATGATCGCATCGGAGAAGCTCGACCGCGAGATTACGGTAGCCCGGGACGTACAAATGGGCACTCTGCCAAAGCGAATGCCCACGCTCGAAGGATACGAAGTGGCCGGTACGTTTACGCCGACGGATCAGACGGGTGGTGATCTCTACGATTTCGTTCCCGTCACTGATGACCAGCTGTTCGTTCTCATGGGTGACGCAACGGGCCATGGCATCGGTCCCGCACTGAGTGCGACTCAGGTCAGAGCCATGTTGCGCGTCGCCCTGCGGCTCGGTGCCGGCCTGGTCGATGCATTCAGACATATTAATGATCAGCTTGTAGAGGATCTGCCCGACGACCGATTCGTGACGGCGTTCTTCGGCTTGCTCGATTCTTCGGTGCACGAGCTGCAATTCCATTCCGGCGGCCAGGGACCGATCCTGCATTTCCATGCGCAGACAGGTGAGTACGAGTGGTGCGAACCATCGACATTTCCGCTCGGTTATATGAATCAGATCAACCTTGGTGATCCCGTCGTTGCAAGACTGGAGCCGGGCGACATTTTCGGTGTGATATCCGACGGGATATACGAGTACGAAAACGAATCCGGCGTGCAGTTCGGACAGTCCGGTGTGACGCGAATTATCGATAACTATGCGGGCGACAGCATGGATGGCCTCGTGCAGGAAATCATGCGGGCCGCCTATGCTCACGGCGGCGCTGTCCCGCAGGCTGATGACATTACGATCGTACTGATCCGGCGATTACCGGATTAGTGCTAGTTAGACCACATGCAGCGTGCCTGTGCGTGGAATAACATGCCAGTTGGAAAAAGAACGGGCTAAGAGCCTATAGTTATATGCGCGCAGGCAGTGGACAGAACAACAAGGTGGATTTGGCCGCCCGATAACCCACTCCACTGAATCACAGCGCGACGGTGACATCGCCAGATGCAGAAGAGTTTCGCGAGAAGTTATGATTCGCTGAAAGAGATCTACGACTTCACTGAAGATTTCTTCCAGGCCGAAGACATTGCCGAGCCAACCCGCTATCCGGTGCATTTTGCGCTGGAAGAATTGTTCACCAACATGGTCAAGTACAACCCGGGAAATGACCACGACATCCAGTTGAATGTCGAAAACGGCGGCGACCATGTCACCGTGACGATGACTGATTATGACGTTGATGCGTTTGACGTCACCGTGCCGCGAAAAGTGGACACGAAGTCGCCACTTGCGGACCGTCCTGTGGGAGGACTTGGACTGCACCTGATCAGGCGCATGGTTGATACGCTGGATTACCACTACGCTGATCGGCAAAGCCGGATCACGTTTACCAAGAGATTTGAGTAAGCAGATGTTCGAAATCGAGTTTGGCGATGACGGCAACATCCGGTGCATGGGACGCCTTGACGCGGCCCAATGCGAAAAGGCACAGAGATTCATGGACTCACTCGCCGAGGCCGGAACGCTCGATTTTGCAGGACTCGAGTACATATCAAGCGCGGGTCTGGGCGTACTACTGAAAACACAAAAACGACTGGCCGAGACCGGGGCCGCTCTGAAAATAATAAACGTTAACAACCACATCAAGGATGTTTTCCGGTATTCAGGATTCAACGCGATATTCGATATAGAAGCGTCCGGAAACTGAATCCATTTCGCCGGATTTGATGTGCGTCGGGGAGGATGACGCGATTCTGGCTATGAAACTGACGACTATTGATCCGCAACGCGGATCGACCGCGCGTTCGGCATCCGGCCGATCGTCCTTTCTGCCGCGGACATTTTTTTTTCAAGTATCACCAACTTTTCGTTTTGCCGGCGGTATGTATGAATAGGCCAGACGATACAGGTCTGATTCGAAACTGCATGAAAGGCGACCGGAAAGCATTCGAGGCGTTGCTCGTCCGATACGAAAAACCGGTGTACAACGCGGCGTACAGGATGCTGAACAACAGAGAGGATGCGCGGGACGTAACGCAAACGGTATTTCTCAAGGCCTATGAACACCTGGGTGATTTTGACCCGAAGTTCAGGTTCTTCAGCTGGATATACCGGATTGCCCTCAACGAATCCGTCAATTGCCTTAACAAGCGTGATCGAACAGAAGAGCTGGCCAGCGAACCCGCAGCGGAGACAGGTGGACCGGAAGATGCGATGGAATATGAAATGCGCAATCGACAACTCCAGTCTGCATTGATGATGATCAAGACGGAATATCGAACAGTGCTGGTTTTGAAACATTTCCTGGACTGTAACTACCTGGAAATCAGCCAGATTCTCGACATTTCGGAAAAGAAGGTTAAGTCCCGTCTGTATTCCGGACGGCAACTTCTCAAAGACGCATTGGCCACAGGGCGACTCAACTAATGGCGATCGACCGCAAATGGGCAGACCTTATCAACGCCGAAATCGACGGACAGATTTCGGCGGAAGATCAGGCCCTGCTCAATCAACACCTGGCGGAAAACGCTGACGCCATGAGATTTCGCAATGAGCTCGCTTTACTCTGCGGTGAACTCGACGCGATGCCTGATCTCGATCCGCCTGCGGATCTGCGACAACCTGCGCTGGCAGGGCCTGGAGGTTCGGCCGGGACTTCCCGGAAAACCGCCGGGCGTAACTGGCTGGTGGCTTTCAACCAATTCCTAGGCATAGCGCCGGTGCGTTACGCCATGAGTTTCGCTGCGGGCGCGGTATTGACCTTCGTGGTGGTGAGCTCGGATCAGATATCGCGCCGGGCATTCGATGACGTAACCGGCCTCGTGGGCACGATGTCGGAGCGGGGTATGTTGAACGACACCGCGAGCGTAGGCTCGATGGGGCTCACTCTCAACGAGCTGGCCGGCTCGGTCAGCATGAATAGGTCAGGACCGCTCTTGATTCTGGATTTTGATCTCGCCGCGAAGGGACCTGTAGAAATCGTGGCACTGTTCGATGACCGGGACATCTGGTTCAACGGGTTCGCCCAGCTGGAAAGCACCGGCACAAGCGTGGCGGCCCAGACCGGACGCGTCACTATTCGAATGGAAGGTCAGCGGCGCTATGCCGTCTACCTGCACAGCACGGGCCGCAATGCGGCTACTGTAAAGCTGCAGTTCTTCTCAGCGGGGAAACTGTTGCATGAGGGCGAATTGAGTTTCACAGATAACAACTAGGCCGGATTACCGTTTTCGACCAACTTTTTGCGTCGAGCGTGGTATTTCAGATTACGAAGTCCCATTTCGGGTCTTAACAGGGGAATATAGATGGCTACTTCATTTAGCAAGACAGTTCCGATCATCGTGGCGTTTGTAGCGGGAATAGCGATCGGCTACCTCGCCTCGGAAATCCCGCCAGGTGACGACAGCATGAGCGGAACTGTGGCACCGGCAGAAAGGTATCGCGCAGACAGCATGTCCGAACAGGACATCCTCCTCGGCGACCAGTCGCTCCAGGAGTTGATGCAGACAGACGCGTTTACAGCCGTCATGAACAATCCGGACCTTGCGGGCCTTTTGGCCGATGCTCGATTTAGCAAGTTGTTCGCAGACGCGAGCTTCAATGCCCTGTTCGCGGATGCGCGCTTCAGCGAACTGTTCCAGGATGCACGCTTCAGCGACCTGTTCCAGGATGCCAGTTTCAGCGACCTGTTCCAGGACGCCAACTTCAGTGCATTGTTCCAGGATGCAAACTTCAGCGAACTGTTCCAGGACGCACGCTTCAGCGATCTCTTCCAGGATGCCAGCTTCAGCGCACTGTTCCAGGACGCACGCTTCAGTGACTTGTTCCAGGACGCACGCTTCAGTGACTTGTTCCAGGACGCGCGATTCAGCGAATTATTCCAGGACGCGCGCTTCAGCGATCTGTTCCAGGACGCACGCTTCAGCGACCTGTTTGCCGAAGCGAATTTTGCCGAGCTGGCAGATAATCAGGCGTTCGCAGAGCTAATGGCCGACGCTCGCTTCGCCGACCTGTTCCAGGACGCCAATTTCAGCGCTTTGTTCCAGGATGCACGATTCAGCGACCTCTTCCAGGATGCGCGCTTTAGCGACCTCTTCCAGGACGCCAACTTCAGTGCCTTGTTCCAGGATGCACGATTCAGTGAGCTGTTCCAGGATGCGCGATTCAGCGACCTCTTCCAGGACGCGCGCTTCAGTGAACTGTTCCAGGACGCCAGCTTCAGCGCATTATTCCAGGATGCACGATTCAGTGAACTGTTCCAGGACGCACGCTTCAGTGACCTGTTCCAGGATGCCCGCTTCGGTCGATTGGCCGCAGACGCCAACTTCTCCCGGCTGGCCGCTAATGCCAACTTTTCGCGATTGGCAGCAGACGCTAACTTTGCCAGGCTGTTTTCGGATGCAAACTTTGCCGCTGCAATGGGACGAGGGGCACTTCGTTAGGAGCCAGTGGAGACCTGATCTGAAGGACGCCAAAATAACTCACCAAACGAATGTGAGTTCGTGAATCGCGGGGTGGATTCTCAAAGTATCCACCCCGCTTTCTGCGTATAAGAATAATGAAAATCGCACACCGCCAAATGTCATTGCTCCCCGTGCTTGCGGCCAGCGCACTGCTCGCAAACACCCCGACCTGGTCGCAAGGTCTGGCAGCGCTGGAGACCGACGATCTGCGCCTGCTCTATTTTGATCCCATCCAGACCTACCTGGCCCCACACGTGGCAAGGTGCTTTCAAAACTCCCTGCTTGGTCACCAGTCACTGCTGAACTTCGCACCCGAGGAAAAAGCCACGGTGTTCCTCAAGGACTACTCCGATTATGGCAATGCGGCGGCATCAGCCATTCCCAGGAATACCTTGCTGATCGACGTGGCTCCGATCAGCTTTACGTTCGAGACGTTCACGACAACCGAACGCATGTGTACGCTGATGAATCACGAGCTTGTTCATATCGTCACGACAGACCAGGCAACTCACCGTGATGCGCGTGCGCGCAAATTTTTCGGCGGGAAAGTATCCCCGGACGCCGAGCATCCGGAATCCATTCTCTATGCGACATTGACGAATCCGCGGATAGCTGCGCCGAGCTGGTACCTCGAGGGTATCGCCGTCTTTATGGAGACGTGGATGGCCGGTGGATTCGGCAGGGCACAAGGTGCCTACGATGAAATGGTGTTTCGCTCCATGGTCCGTGACGGGTCATATTTTTATGATCCGCTCGGTCTTGAAGCGGAAGGAAGCAAGGTAGATTTCCAGGTCGGCGTCAACAATTACCTGTATGGGGCCAGGTTTATGAGTTTTCTGGCCTACACCTATTCACCCGAGAAGCTCATCGCCTGGGTGACAAGACCGGAAGGCAGCAAGGGTCACTACACCGAGAATTTCGAACACGTGTTTGGCAAGCCGATGGAGCAAGCCTGGCAGGACTGGATCGCATTCGAACATGAATTTCAGCAGAAGAATCTTGATTCCGTCCGGCAGTATCCAATCACCGCGTTCAGGGATATTTCGGATCGCGGACTGGGATCCATTTCAAGGACTTACTTCGATCCGGATTCCCGCGAACTATTCTGGGCGCTACGCTACCCGGGTGTTATTGCACATGTCGCCAGCATGTCGCTCGATGACGGCGAAACGCGAAAGTTCGACGACATCAAGGGCCCCATGCTTTACCGGGTTACGTCGCTGGCGTTCGACCCCGATTCGAGGACCCTGTTCTATAGCGCAGACAACTATGCGTACCGCGATTTGATGTCGATTAACGCCGATACGGGCGAGTCCAAAATGCTGTTGAAGGATGCGCGTATCGGCGAACTGGTCTTCGACCGGGCCACGCGCGATATCTGGGGCGTGCGTCATCTGAACGGAATCGCCACACTGGTTCGGCTGCCGTATCCGTACAGTGAATGGACCCAGGTTCACTCGTTTCCTTACGGTCAGCTTCTGTACGACCTGGATATTTCACCGGATGGCAGGCTGCTCTCAACCTCGTTTGGTGAGGCCAACGGCGACCAGTCCTTGCGGATTTTCGAAATTCAGTCGCTGTTGCGGGAAGACGTGACGCCGATCAGGCAATTCGACTTTGGACAGGCGGTACCGGAGGGATTTGTTTTTTCACCCGACGGAAAGTACCTGTACGGGAGCTCTTATTACACGGGTATCTCCAACATATTTCGCTACGAGCTGGAGACCGAAGAGATAGAGGCTGTGAGTAATGCCGAGGCTGGGTTTTTTCGCCCCGTTCCCCTGGACGATGGGTCGCTGCTTGTTTATCGATACACGGGCGAGGGGTTTCTCCCGACCATAATCGATCCGCAGCCACTTGAAGACGTCAGTGCAATCAAGTTTTTCGGCACCGAAGTCATCGAGAAATATCCGGAGTTGCAGGAGTGGCAGGTTGGTTCACCCGCCGATATTCCGCTCGATGAACTT
>Ga0055480_10000640_pt1 | contig 13304 bp, 5 predicted proteins | sample Muzzi_PWB_D2_FD_57935 | JGI IMG/M metagenome (GOLD analysis project Ga0055480, IMG submission 57935) | Wetland microbial communities from San Francisco Bay, California, USA, that impact long-term carbon sequestration - Muzzi_PWB_D2 | ecosystem: Environmental > Aquatic > Marine > Wetlands ... | reverse complement strand
CGTCCTCGCCTGCATCGATTGCCGTGCCGGTGAAGGTGATCGAATCGCCTACGTCGTACGATGTGACCACAGGACCCGTAATCGTCACCACCGGGGCGTTGTTGCTGACACCCGCGACGGTAATGCAGGTCTGCATGCCGCCACCGGTGACCGCCGCGTCGGTGAGGTTCAACCGGCGCTCGATGAGCTTGAAGTCATCTTCGTACTCCGGCGTGAAGACAGCGTCCTTGGTGGAGCCGGGCATCAGCAGGGTTTGGTACTGGGTGCGGGCAAACGGATACTTCTTGCCGCCCTCTGCCACCAGGTCGAAGTGCGCTCCCAGCAGCATGGGCGCCAGCTCGCGCAGCCCGGCATTGTAAAGCCGGAGCAGGAGCCGATCGCCCTGACCGATCCCACTGTCGATGCAGGTGGGGGGGATACTCCCGGTGTCGATGCTGACGTCGACCCAGGCGCCGCCGGAATAGCCATGTAGCAGGAAGTACTTGGGCTGGTAGTCCAGGGTGCTGGTCCAAGGAGGTGACCCGTAGTCACCGTTTACTACCGCTCCGTGCAGGGCCGGGTCCACCTCGGAGTAGAACAGGTCCCGCTCCTGGGTGTACGGCACGCCGGAATAGGCCATTCCGGCTGCACTGTCCTTGGTGAGCGCGCCATAAAGCCCCATCTGGACCTGCACCTGCGGATGGGTGCCGCTTTCGTACAAATAGGTGCCCGGTTGCAGGTTGTCCCAGGTGTAGGTCTGGGTTCCGCCGCTGGTTGCTGCCTCCTGGACGAAGGATTGGACCCGGCCGCCGACTATAACCGGACTGAATCCGGTGGGCATGGCCTGGCCGGGAATGACAATGGACACCGGCTCGATGCCTGGACCGGTCAGATCGTTTCTCAGGTGAATGGTCAGAGTGCTGTCTCCGGATCCCACTGTCAGTTTGGGGCCGGGTACCGTAGCACTGTCGGGCGGGCATGCTGGCGTAACGCCGGCATCGTCGTCCATTGCAAAGCCCCATATGGGAACCATGGTCGAATCCGGCATAGTCATGTCGACCGACTGGGCGCAAAGCCAGTATTCCGCGGCAAAGGAGGGGGACGCCAGGAGCCCGAAAGCAACCAGCATCAATAGCACCAGTTTGCCAAATTTAACTTTTTTATGTCTCATTATTTTCGCCCTCCTTTCTTAGGGTATGGGTGTGCCGGGCGGCTCGATGACCACGAAGCTCAGCATGCCGCCGGGGAAGATGTCAAAGTTGGTCAGCTCTTTTTCGTTGTGGGAGTGCCACATGAAAAACAGCCCGCCGTTGAGGTTCAGGCCGCCTTCGCCCGGGGGAAGCTGCCCGAATTGCCCCAGAAAGGGGCTGCCGCTGTACCAGCCGCCGAAGGTCAGGTCCTGCAGTCCGGGCAGGCTGACCGGGATCTCGACCCCGTGGTATTCACAGTCTTCACCGGTATCCGGATCGATGCCCGGAGATGGGCCCTGATTCAGGTTCATTCCATTGCACTGGTGCTGAAAACCCGGCCCGGTGCCGTAGATATCCCAGCCCAGGCCCTTGCTGGTCCAGTCGAAGATCGCGTCCACCGTCCCGCCCGGTGTGGGTGAGATGGTGAATTGATCCGTTGCCAGATTGGCTGACGTCCCCCCGTTGCTGGAAAGCAGCCGGCCGTCCCGCGCGATGATGCGCGAGTGGTTGCCGTGGGGGTGGAAGGCGTGCTGATCCCGGCCGCCGCCGATGAGCCGCAGCAGGACCTTTTCGCCGGGACGGGTCCTGGCCAGCGCGCCGTAGGGCTGGTTGGGACGCCAGGGCACGCCGTGGTCCGACAGGGTGTCGACGCCGTTGCGGCCGTTGATGAACCAAAAGACCGGAAAGGCCTCGGTGTTGTCGACCAGGTTCATGAAGCCGAAGTCCACCAGGTCGTGGATATACGGATCCATTTCGCTCAGCAGAAACAGGTACTCGTGGTTATAGGCGCTGTCGGGGGTGCCGTAGGCCGTGCGGTTGGTTGTTTGATTGAAACCGGCCGGCCGCACGATGATGGCCCCCACCAGGCCCATTTCCACCTGCAGCTCGGTGTTGGTGCCGCTGTGGTACTCGTAGGTGCCGGGGTGGGTGGCGGTGAACTGGTATGACACTGTACCGCCCGATGCGGCTGCCTCCCTGGTTAGCAGTCCCGGTGTGCCTGAAGGGGCTGCCGGATCTGTCACCTCTCCCTGGCCGGGAAACACAATCGACGTGGGCACCGAGAGGGTGTTGGTGAGGTTGACCGTCACCGTGTCCCCCTGGTTGACGATCAAAGTCGGCCCGGGGTATTGCACCGCGTTGCTTCCGTCTCCGTAAAGCCAGACAAACAGGCTGTCGCCGTCCGGGGTGGGAAAGCTGGCGGTTCCGGTCTCCAGGTTGAATGTCGGGCCGGTGATGCCGGGGATCTCAGCATTGGCGCTTGCGCCGGCCGCAAACAGGAACAGGAGCGCAAGGGATAGGATCACGCTCGTTCCGTGATATTTAATAACTTTTCTTTTCATGGCGCTCCTCCTTTATGGTGATACAGATGCAATTACGATTTCAGTCATGTAGCCGCCGTAGTCTTCCTCGTTGTTGCTGAGGTAGTTGAGGTTGGTGGCATACAGGAAATAGGTGCCGGCTTCCACGCCGTTGGTGTCGAGAATGACATCGGTCGACTCGCCGCCGCCCAGGTTGACGACGTTGGTCTCATAGACAACGTCGGTGCCGTCGGGGCCGCGCAGCAACCGCGCGTCGCGTCCCACCACCTTCATGGGGATGCCCATCACGGTGATGGTGTAGTGCTGGACGATGCCCAGGTTGGACATCCGCAGCAGGATCCTGTCCCCAACATTAGCCGTGATCAGCGAACTGACGGGCTGCGATGAGGGCTGCTCGCAAAAAACCGTGTCTCCGCCGCAGCTGTTGGGAGCGGGCGGAAGCAGATTCCCGGCAACCGCAGTGTCCGGGTAGCCCCGCCCGTTTAGCGTGGGGTAGGTGTCGATCATGTCGGCGAATGGCAAGGGCTGGGTGTCGCGGCTGGCGTCGTGGAAGACTTTGTCGAAGGCCTGAAGCTGAATGGGGTACTCGACGTCATAGGCGGTGGAGCCGTCGCCGTCGTTGTAGACGTATCCGTAGGGCCCCGAGCCGCCTTCCTGACCGGCTTGAGTTGCCGTGTCGGGGGATTCAACCGTACCTCCAATCCCCGTCTGATTCTGAATCGGATCGACGTAGAGGTTGCCCAGCATGCCCATCTGCATGTGCTCGGTGGCCTCCACGTGGCAGTGGTACATGTAGGTGCCGGGCTCCCGGTTGTTGTAGTAATAGGTGATGCTGGCCTGCTGGTTGATGGCCACCGCCGACTCGGGCAACCCGTCGAAGATGGCCGAGGCATTGGGGAAGCCGTGGTAGTGCACCGTGTGCGGGTCGAACAGGTCCGGCCGATTGAAGGTGCCCACATTGGTCAGAGTCAGGTAGAACTCGTCGCCTTCCCTCATCCGGATGGTGGGCGCCGGCGAGTTGGTGCGAAAAATCCCTTTTGTCAGAACCTGGTTCTGGGGTATGCCGGTGACATCCGAAAAGCCGAAGACATACAGCTCCTCGCCGTCACCCATGGTGACCCAGCCGTCGCCGCCGGTCAGGTGCATGCAGGAGACGTTCGGCAGGTCCGTGTCATCCGGGTCCAGGACTGCGCCGGTCCTCGGATGCACCGCTGGGATGCCGTCCCCGTCCTGGTCCTCGGGGCACTGGACGAATGCCGCGCCCCAGGCGCTGGGCGGAGGTCCCGCGATCAACAGCAGGGCCATCAACAGCGGGATCATAAAGATTATCTTATGACGTTTCATATTTTTGCTCCTTTCCTTAAGGTTAAAGGTTTGAGAAATTGAGGTTAAAGGTAAAAGGCTAAAGGTTAAAGGTTGATTTACAAAGTTATGGGTTAACTGAGACATTTTGATATATTATTTTTTTGGGGACAATTAAAATTAGAGCACATAGCTCATAGCTGAAAGTTCAAAGCTGAAAGCAACTGGAGCTGAAAGATTGATTAGCCACATTTTTTTATCCGTGTTTATCTGTGTGTATCCGTGTCCGATTGTTTTATTTTTTTAAAAGCCGGGCATCGCGATTGATGCCCGGCTCGGGGTTCACGGTTAACGGTTACGGCCCAACGCCTCCACTTCCGGGACCGCTGTCCGAGTAGTCTCCCTGCACGCCCAGCGGCGTGTAGTAGATCTGCACGAAGTTGCCGCCCTCGTCGGCTGCTGATGCCGCCAGCAGATCGTTGAAGTACGGAGCTACGAATTGGGGATTGTTTGCGTCGTTCCCCATTCCGCCGCCGCTCGAGTACATGCAACCGTCAAAGTCCGTCAGCGAAGTCAGCCGAGATCTCGTGGGTGCCAAGCAGACAGCGCCGGCTCCGACCACCCCGAGATCCCAGTAGACCGCAGATTCACCGCCCGCAACGTTGGGCACGAGACCACCCTGGGTGTTGCCGGCCTCCATGTCATTCCAGTAGAACGCGCGGTTGTTGTACAGGATGTTCCGGTCCAGCACCACCGGATTGGAGAAGGTACCCCCGAAGACATCCGCCAGCTCGGGGCTGTGGGGCCGCGAGACGATGCCGGCGGGCTGCGGCGCGGTCGGCGGCGTGCCGATGCCGGCAAAGACCGAGGTCGCTGTGCTGTCGTTGTCGGCGATGGTATTGCGGAAGATCTCCACATTGATGGCGTCCTGCAGCGAGACGCCGGCGCCGCCCAGACCGGTGACGTTGTTGACGATCACGTTTTGGATCACACCGATCATGTACGAGTCGCCCATGACCACGTCGTCACCATTGACCATACGCATGGCGATGGCGCCGCCGTCCGCCGATCCGCCCAGGTTGCCCTGGAACAGATTTCGGCCGATGGTGACGCTGCCGGTGCCCTCGGTCATCCCGGTGGCATCCAGATCGGGGTCGCCGGCAATTTCGACGCCGCCGCCGCCGCCGCCGATGCCGAGCCCGGCGCCGGGCTGATCGCCCTGGAAGACCTCGTTGAACGCGATGACGTTTCCGTCATTCGGCGTATTCCCACCGATTGTGCCTCCGGCGCTCAGGCCGCGGTGGGCGATGCCGCCGCCGCCGCTTCTGGCGAAGTTGCCGCACAGCTTGTTGTTGTTGATGCTGTAACCGTCGGCTCCTTTGTAGATGGCGATGCCGCCCCCGGCGCTGTAGCTGCCGTTTTCGAGGATATGGTTGTGGTGAATATTGACGCTCGGGTTGTCGCTTCCATCCGGAATCGCCACCCCACCGCGGGCGAAGGCCACCACCGTGGGATTACCGATGCGGATGCCGCCGCCCAGGTTGCCGGCGTTGGATTTCAGGACGTTGTTGCTGATCTGGAGTCCATCGGCGTATGCGTTGACATAGATCCCGCCGCCCAAATCCGCCAGGGTTACGGTGAATCCGTCGACACGTGCCCCACCGGTGAATACCCCCGGAAGCGGAGACACGAAGATGCCGGGGCCCTCGCCGTCCTTGAGGAAGAAGTCCGGCTCGTTGGGGTCCTGCCCGGGAAGCAGGCCGAGATCTCCAGAACCGACCAGCTCGGCGATCTTGTTACGCCAGGCCACCAGCGGGTTGGTGAAGCCGGGGCCGGAGCTGAAGTGGCTGGCCACGATGGTGGTGGCGCCGGCGCCGGCGCCCTGGAGCGCCGCATTCTTGTAGAGGATGGGCAGCTCTCTATAGGTGCCCGGGTCAACCAGGATCAGAGCGTTGGGTCCGGCTGCGTCGATGCCGGCTTGGATGGTGGTATTGGCCTGAGTCGGGCCGACGCGCACGATGGTGGCCGGGCCCTTGGTCATGGTGACGCCATAGGGGCTGGACACGCCGGCCGCAGTAGTCACCGTCAGCTGGCCGGTCGCTAACTGATTGAAAGCGCCGTTGTTAACATTCACGGTGATGGATTGATCAGTCCATGATGTTATGCGGGCGGAGTTAAATGTGAAGCCACCGATGCTCACCGTGCCCTGGGTGTTGCCGAAGCCGTAGTGGCGTGGGACGAATTCATCCACGAGCGGCGGATCGGCCGGGTTGCCGAGAGTGCCGCCGGGATAAGCCGGGTTGCGAACCATGACATCGCCCGCCGCCCAGATGGTGAAGTTATATCCACCCGAGGGGATGTAGGTGCCGTTGACCGCTGGATCGCTTGTCGTGACCTTGGCGATGACCGGCGCAAGCGCAGGCTCTTCGCAGTCAAGCTGGTTCTGCAACGCGCCCACGAACGCCGCCTGGCGGATCACCGGGGTGTCCAGGTAGGTGGTCCGGCCGGCCTCGAAGTTGAAGGTGTAGCAGGTGGTGCTGTACTGCGCCCGGAAGCGCGGGTCCGGGGAGCCGTCCGGCATAGTCGGGTAGTTCAGGCAGAAGTGGTGCATCTTCGGCCCCACGCCGGTAGGGGTGGGCAGATCGATGGCGTAGGTGGAGGGCGCCAGGAAGTTGTAGGCCCCGAACTCGTCGCCGTAGGTGTGGATGATCTGCTTGCCGGTGTAGTCGAACACCGCGATGGAGATCCACGGCGGCGAGAACTTCTCGGTGAACTGGGGCTTGCCCGGCGCCAGCTCGTTGGCGAAGTCGTCGGTGATGAGCCCTACCGCCCGGGCCGCCTTGGGCACGTCGGTGAACAGATGGAACTCGACCGCCGCGTTCTGGCCGCTGCCCAGATCGACCCGCTTGCGGTCGCAGAGCTGCCGCGTTTCGCCCGCGAAGGGCGCCGCATTGTCGGGATCGGTCAAATCGACGCCCGGCAACGGAGTGACGTTGTCCGCCCGGGTCAGGAAGCTGAACAGCGCCGGCACGACATGGTCGTCGCCCACGCACCGAGGCGGCAGGATGGCCGGGATCGGCGTGGGGCCGAAGTCTACGTTGCGGTCCTCTTCTTTCAGGGTCTCGTAACCGGGCGGGGTGGCCGCCGCGACGATGTAGGTGGCGGGCTTGAGGTACTGAGCCGGGGTTGTGCCATCCGCTGCGAGACCGGTGTTTGTAAAGGTGCCGCAGTCATCGATAGAGTCATTGTTGCCAGGAGTGACGTCGTTGCAGTCGATCTCCGGTCCGAAGGCCCAGCCGCCGTCGAAGACGCCCGGCACCGCCTGGTTCCAGGTCCGGAGCCCCTCGGCGCACTGCTCGATGGGCACGTTGGTGCCGTGGATGCTGACCGGAGTCCCCGTGCCGAGCTCGCAACCCTCGGGCGGGGCGTCGTCCCAGGAGTCGGCGTAGGCGACCATGATGGCGTCGCCGTAGTCGAAGACATTGGCAGTGCCGTTGTCGACGTCTTCAGGGCCGGGAAAGTTGCCCAGTGGGTAGTTGTCCACATCGGCATAAGTGGGGACATAAGGGAAGTCTGCGCCAGGAGCTACGGGATCCGGGAAACCGTCGCCGATTTCTCCGGCGATCGACTCGGGGCAAACCCCGAAGACGGCTTGTAGACCATTGGAGTTGCAGACTACGTCTTTGTACAGGGTGACCTGCAACCGCGGGATGCCGGCTTCCCACGGCTCGACTGCCGCCAAGCGCGGGTCGTCCTCGGCGCGGGTCGTGGCGTAGGTCGCGGTGCCCGAGATGCCGCCGTTTTCGTCCATGCCATAGTTCTCTTTGTACCATATGTAGCGCTGGTTCTGGCCGGCAAAGACCTGGAAGGCCTCGAGCAGGGCCGTGCCGTCCTGGGTGCTGTTGGACGGGTTGCGCCTGCCCTCGCCGTCGCCGTCCGTTACCGGACCGCCCAGATCGTTGGTGACGTCGAGGCCGGTTGCCTTGAAATTGGCGAAATCAACTTCGCCCACCAGCCAGTGGAAGAAGGGAAAGACGGCCTGAAAGGGCACGAAGCCGGTGGAGTCGGTGGGGAAGGCCTTGTAGATGGTGCCGTCGCGGAAGCGCAGGTTGACGTTCTGCTCCGGTAAGCCGACGCCATCAAAAGAAACATAGTGCTCCTGCTGGCCGAACCACATGGGTGTGTTGACGGGTCCCAAAGCAACGGGATTTATCCCATCCACGGTGACCGTATTGAAGCTGATGATGTGCAGCAGGGAGACATCCCAGATGACCAGCTGGTAAGTGCCGGCCGGCAGGTTGGGAATGGTGAAGTTGCCGGTTTCGTCCTCGCACAAGTCCGCGAAGACGCCCTGGGAAACGCCCCCCTCGAGGCGATTCAGACCGACGAGGCAGCGCTCACCGATCGCATCTCCCTCCGGTGGCGGCCCGTTGAAGAAGGCAATGGCGGGCGGCCGCGAGAGATGCCCCTTGTGGACCTGACCGGTGACGGTGCTTCCGCCTGGGCCGGTGAAGTCAAATTCTTTTGTGAAGCCGTAAAAGGCGTGCCAGAACGGGGGGCCGAACTCCACCAGGAAGGGCGGCTCGTTGGGCCGCACCCAGGCGTCGATGACCTGGGTGCCCTCGATGGTGGTGGTCTGCCGCCAGCAGTGGTCGGGGTCGGTAATGCAGTCGGGGGCGGGCGGCACCACCTCGATGCCGTACTTGTTGGGCGCCAGGTTCTTGATCAGGGCCTCGCCGTTTGCGTCTGTCACGATGACTCCGGGGCCGACCGTGTTGACGGATCCATCGGGGTTGTAAGTGGTGCCAAGGGGGTTGCCAAAGTAATCCTCGACGATGTCGCCCCCCCCGTCCATCAGGGTGACGGTGAAGCCCGGCAGCCCCGGCTCGTCGACATCCGGCGCGTTGTTCAGTGGCCCGCCGTTGCCGTCATGGAACACCTTGATGGAGACCTGGGCGGTCTCGATGGGGTTGGTGCGCACGTAGACGGTCACGCTCTCGGTGTTGTCGACGACTGTCACGGGCGAGCCGCCCATGTCGTAGGTGGTGCCTTCGTCGCTTCTATTGCCGAATGGCAGCACCGAGACAAAGTAGCGCCCCGGTGCAGGGGTGATCGTCGTCGAGCTTAGAGTGGGTTCCTCCCCGCTGGCCACCACCGGCGCGTGGCTCTTGTGGAGGCTGATGGACAGGGTGTTGTTGAAGACGGCGCCGGAGCCGGGGGTCGTATCATTATCCACGGGCTGGTGAACCCCAGGTTGGGGATCATGCGTGGTGTCCTCCTCCAGCAGCCACTTGAAGCCGGATACCGAATTTTCGTCCTGGTCAACCACGTTGACCGTAAACGCCAGGACATTCGTTGAAACGAATGCGCCGATGATCAGGGCGAGCAAAATGATGGACCATCTGCCGGTCCCCTGTTTGGGAGAATGATTCATGATTTGCATTCTAACCTCCTTTTTGGAAATTGATGATTAATGGAAGGGGTGAGAAAGATTTCTGTCTGTTGGTGTCGGGTTCGGATTCGTCGAATGATCTATTAATGATACCCGGGGGTCGCTGTTTTATGATCGCACCCGGACGAATACCGACAGAACTAAAAAAATTGGGTTAAGAAGTCGGTCGGTCACCTCCTTTTGCATCTGATTGACTGAGAGGGAAAATCGTTTTGAAAACTATTTCAAATGATTTAAGATGGTTATTTCCATTATTAGAATCTGTCATCTACTATGAGCAACTCCCGTGCCAAAAAGGGATGGGTGATGATTAGGAAAATTAAGATAGGTAATTTCAGATAGTTATGATTGAAAGTGGCAGCCGGTCCAATTGCCGGCAGCCTTGTTAAATAGCGGTTCTGACGACGCCGATTCGGGAGGTTGATTAGCAGAAACTATATTATTACGGATAGTTAATTGATAATGTGCCATTTTGGGAGGCTCGATTTTGGGTCGGTATTATCGCGGGAGGAAAGAGAGGTGGCTGATTTTCTTACCGGTGGACAAGATTGATTAAATAATCCAGCTTATCGTTTTGCTCAGGGCTGAGCTTTTCATACTCCAGGCCGCAGATTCGGCTCAGGGAGCCGCTGAAGGAGCCGTCCGCTTCAAGATTGGCAAGGTCGTAGACGACCCGGCAGGAGATACCGGTCAGGTGAAATCGCCCGAAAGGGATTGCGAAGAAATCAATCACCACCGAATCCAGGCTATTTAGAGCCACCGGGTGGTATTCCGATTTAAAGCCGCCCAGACTGAGGTCCAGGACCGCAGTCGTTTTAAGGGTTTCAACCCAATATGCAAAAATCTCGCTGGACGGCACCGTAAAGCGCGGAAATCTTCTGCGTTCGAATTTCAGATTTGATTGGCTCATGAGCTTGCCTTAGGGGCCCGACGTCTCCCAAAATGATGCCGTCAGGCTTTGAGTTGCCGATTTTAAAACCGGCTCCCCGAATCGGATACCGGATCGACAGATTCCTTTGTATACCGGCGGTCAGTTGATGTTCGATGAACATCCTTATTAGAAAATGTGCGACTAAATTGCGGTTATAATCAGAAAGGCAGGCGATGTCCGCCAAGCCTGCCTCCTGTATTTGATAACCGAAATTCAGTCTACTCGTTCAACAGTGTGGCAACTATCGTGCCAGGGATAAAATATGAAGTGGGTTTAAGGTATTTATTAATTATTCTAATAGGTTAAATCATGATGTTGTTGCCATCCAATGCATGGCGCTATCAGGGCGGATATCGCTTCGATATGCCGATATGGAACCATATTGATAATAAAATAGTCGAAATTCCGGATAGTTATATGTAATAGTGCCACTTTGGGGCTGGTTGTTCTGATGGACCAAAAGAAACATATTTAAGACAGCTGCTAAATTAGGTCGGGAAGCCGGGGTTTACTCGACTCCGTAGGATTCAAGTTTTCGTCTCAGGGTGTTTAAGCCGATTCCTAGAAGCTTGGCTGTCCGGGATTTGTTATTAGCCATCTGGCTGTATGCCAGCAGAATGTGCTTTTTTTCCAACTCCGACAGCGGGACGATCGCAATGTCTTCCGGGGAGCCTGTCGTGCTGATTTTTGGTCTGGATTTTCTCAAATGATGCGGCAAATGTTTGACGGAGATCGGTCCTGCCTGGGCCAGGTTCACGGCTGACTGAATGGTTGTTTTCAACTCGCGAATGTTGCCGGGGTAGTCGTAGCGGGCCAACAGGGTCATCGCTTCCTCATCGATATCGGCGCCGCCGGCGCCGCAAAACTCCTCCAGGAAATGGCTCATTAGCAGCGGAATATCATCCCGGTGGGCCCTGAGGGGCGGCAGATGCAGCCACCCACCCTTGAGGCGGTAGTAGAGGTCATTGCGGAATTGTTTCTGGAGCATCATTTTGTCCAGATCTTTATTGGTCGCGGCGATAAAGCGGATGTCCGCCGTGCGGATCTGGCTGGTTCCCAGTTTGATATATTCTCCCTCCTGCAGGACGCGCAGCAGTTTGCCCTGCAGCTCGAGGGGCAAATTGCCGATCTCATCCAGAAACAGCGAGCCTTTATTGGTATGCTCCAGATGCCCCATCCTTTCCTTCTCGGCCCCGGTGAACGCGCCTTTGGTGTGTCCAAAAAATTCGGCATCAAAAAGATGGCTGCTCAAAGAATCCATATTGATCGGGGTAAAAGGGAAATCACGCCGGGGGCTGGCGGCGTGGATGGCTTTGGCCAGAAGCTCCTTACCGGTGCCGGTTTCACCGGTAATCAACACCGGCGCACTGCTCGCCGCGTGCAGTTCGGCCTCTTTCAGGATCCGCAGCATATTTTTCGACCGGGTGACGATGGCTTTGAAAGCTTCAGCATTGTCCAATTTGGGGACCTGTTTGCGTTTGCCGATGTCCAGAATATCAAACAGACGTTTGCGCTCCAGGGCCCGTTCGATAGAAGAGACCAGATCCTCCTTGGAGATCGGTTTAACCAGATAATCGTAGGCGCCCCTGCGTATGGACTGTACCGCAACCCGTGCCTCGTCGATGGCCGTAACCATAATGCACTCAGTTCGCGGACTGCAGTTTCGAATCGTCTCCAATAGCTCGATGCCGTCCATTTCTGGCATGGTGATGTCGATCAGCGCGATATCGAAGGCGTTGCCGTTTTTAAACAGCCGGGCGGCCCTGACCGGGTCTATTTCAGTAGTCAGGTGTTTATACCCGGCGGTGATCAGCCCCCTGCGAATACTTTCCAGAAAGTCCTGTTCATCATCAACGACGATAATACTGTTTTCCATGACATGATTCCTTTGTTATGATCTCCGAATCACGATGCGGGTTTTTGCGATGCTGCCTCAGCCTGGATTCTTTTGACAGCAATCTCCAGCTGCATGGCGGCGCCTTCCAGCAGATCCAACACTCTCATATTGATCATGTCCTTGCGGGGGTCGGCGACATATATATAACCATGGCTGTTTGTTTCAACACGCAATGGGATCATGGCAAGGGTTTCAAAGCCTGAGTCCTTAAATAATTGAATGATCCTGCCGGTCCGACTGTAATGATGCGTGAAAAGGTGCTTAGTGGTTGAGTTTATATACATGGAGCCGTATTCCGAACAGGTTTGATTTCCGGTCAATCCTGCGGGGCTCTTTTCTTCGTTACATAAGTCACGTGATGGAGATATCGACAACCGGCTGATCGCGTCGTATAATTCCTTCTTAAATCCGGCGAAAAATTTGAGATGAACCTTTTCGATCGGTTCGAGCAGCTGCACGCCGGCGGATGCCAATGCCGTCTGCTCCTGGATCGCCCTGACGAATTCAATCAGCAGGGGCTGCAGGCTGTGCTGACGATAGGCGATTTGAAGAAATTGGAGGGCGGCCTCGAAGGCCTTCTGGTTCAACTTGCGCTCCTTAATTTCCGCCTTTAGCCTGGCTTGGGTTTCAAGCATTTCGTCGGAGTGTTCTCTCAGCAGATTTTCAAGATGATCACGGTATTTGAGCAGCTTTTTTTCGGCCAGTTCGCGTTCTTGTTTTTCTTTTTTAACGGCGGAAATATCACTGTTGCCGGCACGTTTCCCGCGATATCGGCCGTCACTGCCATAAACCGGCTGGCAAATATGATCGATCCAGCGTTCCTGACCATCCCGGCTGACAATGCGATACTCAAAAGACTGGGCTCTTCTGGTAGCCGACTCGTTGACGAAATGCTCGGCAACGCGCTGCCGGTCGGCGGGATGGATGATCTGATTCAGCAGCTGGGGGTTTTGCTGAAATTCTTCAACCCGATAACCTGAAATACGGGCACATGACGGAGACATATAAATGAATTGGCCTTTTTCACTGACCCAGTATTCCCAATGATAAGTAAAGTCCGCCACTGTGCGGTAATTTTCTTTGCTTTCATTGAGCGCTTCGCGGGTTTGTCTGAGCCTGTTGATCGTGTTTTGCGCATGGGATCCGAAGATAACAAATAGACACAACACCGTGATACGTGTATAAATTTCATAAAGGTTCGGTCCAAAGAAAAAAGCAATAAAGTTGTATTGAC
>Ga0055480_10000639_pt1 | contig 13313 bp, 9 predicted proteins | sample Muzzi_PWB_D2_FD_57935 | JGI IMG/M metagenome (GOLD analysis project Ga0055480, IMG submission 57935) | Wetland microbial communities from San Francisco Bay, California, USA, that impact long-term carbon sequestration - Muzzi_PWB_D2 | ecosystem: Environmental > Aquatic > Marine > Wetlands ... | reverse complement strand
CAGCAGCAGGACGTCATCGATGTTGACGAGATTATTCGGTATCTGCGGGTGAACGTCGACGTAACCGAGGGGCGGCATGATCCCGGTGCCCTGGAATTTGATGATCGCCGCGAACACGTCCTGGATGTTCGTCGAACCGTCGGGGCCCAGCCAGACGGTGCCTAACAGCTCGCCGACGCAGTCACCCCATAGCTTGGGCGTGGGCTCGGCGATCGTGTCTACCACAAGGGGCGGCGTGAACGTGATCGCGTCGGCGGTGGTCAAAATGCCGTACGACGCGACCGGGATGATGCCGCAGTCGGAGACGTGTACCACGTCTTCCGGCCATATGCGAAAGACCGGCGCATCGACGATTCGCGCGATGTTCGCGCCTTCGGTTCCGCCGACGTCCGCGCCCGGCTCGCCAACCCATCCAAGGGCGACCTGCGCACCCGGCCCACTCAGCAACTCCACCAGAAAGGCCACTTCGCGGTCTTGGTTGGCGGGAGCAAACGATATGTACCGGTTCTTGCGTACGCCGTCGACGCCGGGTGCCGGCTGGGGGATGGTGGCCGTAATGGCAGGTAACGCCGCACGCCACGCGCCACGACCGTACGTGCCGGCCGTAATGGTCGCTTCGTCGAAATCGATTACCAAATCGCCGATGTTGACGTTGGGAAGATCCGTGCCGTCCTTGACCCACGTGGCGCCGCCGTCCTGTGAGGAATAAACGCCCACGCCGGAGCCCGCGTAGAGTCCAGGCGGTGACGCGCGCCAATCCACGGCCAGCGCGCGGGATGAGATGCCATTGGGCATATTGCCGGTGACGTTGCTCCAACTGACGCCGTAGTCTTCGGTGCGTAACACCCGCGTCCCGGATGTGCGATGAAACGCGACGTAGGCCGTCGCCGGGTCGTCTGGGTCAATCATGATGTCGCTGATCTGACCACTCGGAAGACCGGTACTTCGAATATTCCAAGTAGAGGCGTCCGTTGTCACATACACTCTGCCGGTCGTCGAACCGGTGTAGATGGTATCCGAGGCGCCCACGGCCACGGCAATCGCGGTCAGGGTGCCACCGGCCGCGACGTTCGTGCTACTGATCGCCGTCCAATTTGCGCCGGCGTCGGCGTTGCGGGTACGCCACACGCGGTTCGTACCACCTAGTAGTGTCTTGGGGTCGTTAGGGTCCATCACCAGCGGCGCGATAAACTGCGCGGGATCATCACTCCAAGGGCCGGTGATTTCGCCATTGAAGGAGCCGCCGAAGAATCGGAAAACGGCCAACCTGACGTACGTCGTGTACCGGATATTGGGGTTGTTGAAGTCGTAGGCAAGAAATCCGCCGTCGCCGCCGATGACCTGTGGCCACTCATCCAGACCGAAGTCACGGCCGACCGTACCGTTATCCTGCGTGCCGCCCATCATGCGCGTCGAGCCGTAGGGTGCGACCCGGTCGCACCATTTGTCTATGCGGAGGAGGCGCGTCGCAGGACGCGCATCACAAATGCCGGACTCACGAAGCAGGCAAGGATGCCTGCGTTACGGAAGAACGCGTCCCGGTCGCAAACTCCTTTTCTTTTTGCCTTCGAACGACTGACACCTGCAACCTTCTCAGGGCAACAACGTTTCGATCGCTGTCCATATGTTGGATTGTGCCACGGCGGGGTGCAATACGATGGGCATGATCCGATCAACACGCCCGTTCACGGGCGTTTCCGACGGAGGCGGTCCAGGCCAGCCGTTTTACGGCGGGTCTTTCGGAGCAACATTTCTAATGTTCTCGACTTGATGGAGACCCCGTTTTCAACGCGGTTTTCAATCCCGCGGGGAACCTCGCGGTGCATGATCGCATTCGGCTCCCCATCGCTAACGGAGACACTTGAATCGAGAAGGCTGAGTTTCTAAGGTACGTCGTCGTTCGCTCGGGTCCGATTCACTGTGGGAAGTGTCGAGCTACCAGGGCGCGGGCGCCATGCGGCGATTCGCTAGGGGTGTGAGGTCACTGAAATGTCGCTTGCAGACATCACAAGTTTGCCGCCGTCTGAATTCTACGTGTTCGTCGGAGCGGCATTGGTGCTGCTGGTGATTCCCGGCCCTGCGGTCCTGTTCGTCGTCGCCCGTAGCGTCGAACACGGAGTGAGAGCGGGCATCGTCTCCTGTCTAGGCCTGTCGCTCGGGGGACTCGTACACGTTCTATTGGCCGTGCTCGGTCTGTCGGCGATTTTGGCCACGTCCGCGATCGCTTTCGGTGTGGTCAAGTTCGCGGGGGCCGCTTATCTGATCTATCTCGGTATTGCCAAGTTGCTCGAGGACACGAATCGAATGAGCGAGCCGAACAGTAGCGAGAGTGATCTTGCGCAGATCTTCTGGCAAGCCGTTGTCGTTCAGATGTTCAACCCGAAAGCGGCTTTGTTTTTCCTCTCGTTCTTGCCGCCATTCGTCCATCCATCAACGGGAAGCGTCTCGATCCAGTTGTTTACGCTCGGCTTGTTGTTTGTGGCCATAGCGCTGGTCACGGATACCATTTATGGCGTGGTGGCTGGGTATCTCGGCAGGGTCGTCACGCCGTCGGCGCGTGTCCTGGCCGTACGGAAGTGGGCCGTTGGTGTCACGTACATCACGCTCGGCGTAGCGGCCGGCCTGTCCGGCTCCAACAAGAAGTAGTTTTCTTGTAGGAGTGCCTATCGAATGGCACTTAGACACCGTCACAACATCGCAACATCGTCGCTTGCGTGCAGGCGACCGGTTTGCGAGTCTCTTCGGCGGTCATTTGTAAGTTATCGGTGATCAGTTCAGAGTCTTCAGCCGTCAGCCTTCTCGATGGGAGGTGGCCGCCCTATCTGTCATGCCATTGCCCCGCTCGCTTGCGCTCGGGGCTCTGGTGTTTTCCCTTCGTCGCTTCGTCGCTCCGTCGCTACCTTGTCATCGACTTGCATCGGCGACGCAACCCTGGCGAATGCGATCGACGATATGGCAATTCGGTCGCACGTCAGCCCAGCGGTCGCACACGCGGAGCACGTATCGCGTGTCGACGTCCGGGTGCAGCGGTAGCCACGATACGAGGCGATTGAGGACTTCGTCGAGAATGGCATTGTGTTTGGGCAGGTCGACGGTGGCGGGAACGTCCACCGCCAGCGCGAGCGCGCGTTCCGCCGCCGCGAGCGCATTCTCGCGCATGGCCACCCCCAATGACGCCTCAAGGAGCGGCTGGACAAAGCCCGGCGCGCATTCGTCCGATCGCCACTTCGACACGAGCACATTCCAGTGACCTTCGAGATCCTGCCACTTGGCCACCGCGAATCGGTTGACAAGCGTACGACTCGCCTTGGCGAGGAATTCCGTGGCGATATTCTGTTCGACTTCGTTGCCGTGCGTTTGGAGCCGCTCGAGGGCCGCCGACAGCAACTCTGCCACGGGCATCTCAGGGATGGCGTCGATGTCATTGTAGAGATGCCCTATTCGTTCCCGGCCCTCGACGCTGACATCGGAGAATGCACGCGACGTCTCACGCGATAGGCGCTCGAAATCTCCACTTCGCCATCGTCGCAGTACGAAATCGATCCACGCGGAGCGACACTCGCGAGGCTTCGGTGATTCTGTGGTGTCGACGTAATCGACGGGCTGGCCGACGAGACGCGCCTTGGCCACGCCCTTGTCGTCGCGCAGGACATTCAGCACGTGTTGACGGCCCGTGGAAAACCGTAAGCCTGCACTGAAGGAGGCCTTCATGCGTGTCGGTCCCGGTAGACCCAGCAGCAATGCTTCGGTAGTTGTGAGCCAGTCGGACTCGATCGACACAATCTGCCCGCGCGTGCCGAACAATGCTTCGATGAGAAACGCATCCCAGCCGTTGGTCAACGACGGATGGAACGACGGTGGCGCTTTGCGCAAGCTGTCAACCTCGACCTCCAGCGCGAGTTCATCGAGCACAGCAGGCGGCTGCAGCACCGGCTCCTGTAAACCGGCGGCGATCATCGCACGAAGGATGAGGAACGGATTAAACGCACAATCCGCAAAACGACCCGCGTCGAACACCACCATGTGGGTGTACACGCGCTGTCCGCCACGGCCGGTGTGTTCCGCGCCGGCTTCGCACGACAGCGCAACGCAAAGGCGCCCGGTCGGCAAAGCGTAGAAGGAAACGCCTGATACCGGCCAGGCGCTCCCGTCAAGACCGTCTTTGCTACACAACCCTTCGTGAGACGGCGAGTTGCGGGTCATGCATTGTTTTTCGTTTCCTTGCAGGCCTCCGCTGGCCGCGATGATGCGATAACCCTCACCCATCGGCGTCCGTACGGATGTAAAGATAGCTTGGTCACATGGCAGCGTGTAACAGCTCATGTCCGGTCCTCTTTGTGACTCTAGAGTTTGCCGAGCACCCACTCGAATGGTTCCAGTATTCCCCTGGGAGCTACATGAAGGGGATAAGGAATGACGTTGTCGTATTCGTCGGCGCCGTATCCAAGCGCGCCCACGACACTGGTGGCGAAGAACTCGAAATGTTCGAACCGGGTCTGACAGATGTTCCAGAGTCGGTTCAGGTTGGTCTCTGCAAATGCTCGTGGATTGTCAAAGCAGTCCGGGCTGTAGTCGGCTTTGGAAAGCACGATGGCGATGGGTGTGGAGAGCTTCTGCGAAGCCTTCGTGGCGATCACACCATCCAGGTAGCTCATCAGCTTGAGGGCGAAGAAGTCGGGCTGTGACGAGCCAGCGCCGGCGAGGGCGGCGTCGACCAGCAGGATCGCCGCAGAGCTTTTTTCGAGCAGTGAGCGTATGACGGTGAAGGTGCTCGGCGCCGCGACCTCGGCCGCAATCGCTTCGCCCGCCATGTCCGGCATCACCAGATCGTAAATGCACTTCTTGTCCGTCTTGTCCATCACCTGGTAGTACGCCCAGTGCCACTGGTCGGCCTCGACCGCGGTCTTAGGTGGAAACTGCCGGCCCGCGAGGTAGCTGATCACCGTATGCTGAAGGTTGACGGAATAGGCGCCCTTCGGCACGGCTTCATAGTCTTCCGCCTTCTTGGACAGCATGTCGAGCAGCATGCCCAGGTACACCGTCTTACCGACGTTGCTGTCGCCGATGACGGTCGTAATGCACGGGTCTCGCTCCTGCGTCAAAGCTTCCTGAATTAACGACATGGGTGCGAAGCAGTTGCCGCACACCACAGCGTTGCCGGGATTCCTTGTCTCGCAGATCAGACACGGCAGATCAGTATCGGTTGATATTGTAGCTGTTTCCATTGCAGTCACTTTGACGAATCTCCGTCTCAAACGCCGTTGATCCAGCCGGCGTCCTGTATGTCCATGGCACAACGAATACCGGTGTTATGATTCCTCGCCAATGCGATCTGCCCGGTTCTGAAGTGCGACGTACTCTGCGTTTCGAAATAGGTATCGAACGCACCGCCGCGTACGGCGTGCATTGGCATTTCTCCGACAATCGGACGACCCTGATCGTCCGTAATGTTGTATTCCGTGTTGGTCCACTCCCACACGTTTCCGATGAGCTGGAGCACCTGATTGGGGGCCGCGCCGCGGGGATACTCGTTGACCGGCACAGTCCCGTGGTGGCGAGAAGACCAAACATTGCAGCGCTTGTTATCCATGGCGTCACCCCAAGGGAAACGGCGCAGCAAATCGGCCGAGCTGTTGATGTGCCAGGAAGATGCCATTTGCCATTCTGCATCGGATGGCAGGCGCTGTCCGATCCACAGCGCAAAGGCTTGTGCTTCATACCAGCTTACGCCGACGACCGGATGATCCGACAGGCGCGTATCGTGTCGACCGTGCCGCCAGAAGCGAGGTCCGGGATCGCCGGTAAGGTCCTTCAGCTCGATCAGGTGTGGCCAGATCTCTTCCGGCCAGAAGTCGAGATTGTCGTAACCACTGTCATCCACGAAGTGCTGATAGCGCGCATTCGTGACGCAGTGCACGTCAAGCAGGAAAGGTTCGATCTCATACTCTTCTTCGGCGGCGCCGGGTTGAGCGGAGAGCGTCGCGGCGAGCGCCACGTTGCCCGCGGGCACCAGCGCCATGCGGCGTTCCATCACGCGCTGCGCCTCGGCGATGGCCGACTTGCCACCAGGTTTGTCGCGCCACATCGCTTCATCCTTCAAGATGACGTTGAGTCGCTCTTGTTTGATGAGCTTTTTCAACGGGTCGGCCTCAGGAGCTTCGCGCGGTGCCGCTTCAAAGTCGGGCAACTCGGGAGCCTGGACCGCCGGTTTGGCGCGGCCGTTTGCCTTCTTGGCGGATGTTTTGACTGCAGTCTGCTTGTTACGTGCGAATAGCTTTAGCGCCATGATGGGTATCCACTCTCTTAACAATCCTCATCACAATACTAGACACCGATTGCCCTTCGTTTGGCATCGCGACGCAGCTTACGGAACTGATCCGCTTTGCTGCCCGCGGCCGGCTGAGGGGTTGGTGCCGCAGCGGGTTGCGGCGTCACGGGTGCCACAGGCTGCGACACCGGTGTGGGTTCCGGCAAATCGACCGCAGGAACCGGAGACGATTCGTGCGGTGGCTGATCGGCTCGCGCAGCGCCGATCTGTTCCAGCATCACGCGTCGCTGATCGGCCATTTGCCTTTGCTCCTGAGCCAATTGTTCCTGCAAGGTGGCTAGCATGCGGTGCTTGTTGGTCAACTCGGTCGCGAGTGCCTCCAACTGCTCGGTACGTGCTTGCAGCTCCGATTCGCGCCTATCGAGAGATTGGCGTATGGGCTCCAATTCCTCATTCTGCTGTGCGAGTTGCGATTCATTTGCCTCGATGGCCGTCGTCCGCTCCGCCAGCACCTTTTCCAGCTCTTCTTGTTGGCGCCGCGCTTCGAGTAGTTCGGACTTTTGCTGTTCGAGGTTTTTTCGTTCCTCGTCGATCTGCTGCCTTTGTCCATCTATTTCGGCGGCGTGCGCGCCGGTTTCTTCGATACGCCGGGCCAGTTCGGCAGCCCGCGCATCGAGATCCGCGCGCTGACCTTCGAGGTTTTGCGCCAACTCGGCAAAGGCGCCGCGTTCGGACGCCAACTCTTCCTTGTCCTTTTCGAGTTCCTTCTTGCGCTCGTTTAGGGCCAGTGAGTCTTGGTGCAACGCCTGATGCGCCCGGCGAATTGCGGCCAGCGATGCCTTCGCCCGCTGCTGCAGTTCAGAGACATCGGGTGTTTCCGGTGCCGTGGAGACTCTCTCTTTGGCTTCCACAGATCCATCCTCAGTGTTACGTCCCGACGCATCGCTCGGTCACGTCGGACTGGGTTTCATGCGGAGCGGCACAATGAGGCCGCCCGGCACTGTCAATAAGCGAACACCTTTCGGCTTTGCAAGCGTACGATATGACTTGCCCGTGTGGCCACGGCATAGTGATTCCCATTTGGTCCGGTTTCGTTTGAGGCACGACACCGTCTCGTGCCATCACAGGCGTAAGCCGATTATCGGAACCGAGGTTCGGCGCGCAAGTTCTCAGGAGAGAAACCCGTCGTGGCGACTTGACGAAATGTAGACTTTTCTGAGCCGTGAAGTTGGACGAACTTTGCGGTGTCTACGTTCTGTCAAGGAAGAGTCGCGACGGTGCGAGCGACGCCGACCGATTCGCGTGTTATCGAACCTGCCCGCCGACGGGCGGGGTGCCAGCCGGGGACGCCTAGACATGGTGCAGACGCTATCCTCACAAGAAGCACTCGCGGCCGCCGACCAGGAGTTGTCGGCCTTCGAGGAATCCGTGGCGGTTTACGAGTCTCATCTGGCCGAATGGTCGGAGGACATTGAGGTCTCGCTGAGTCATCGCCAGGAGTCCATACAACATCACGAGCAAGAGACTGTGGCGCGGCTCGAGCAGAAGGCAAAGCAGCTTGAACAAGAGCGTGCCGACCTCGATACCGCCAAGGCGGAATTCGAAGCGCTCATGCTCCAAGTCCAGCAGCGGCGACAAGCCTGCGAGGAGCGGGAGCGCAACCTTCAGGCCGAAGACGAGCGCCTGACCGCGCTACGCAGTGAAATCGAAAAGATCCGTGCCACGGAGAAAGACGAACTCACTTCCGTTCGGGAAGACTTGCACAAACAAGCCGAGGATGTGGCGAAGGAGCGCACATTCCTCAACCGGCAGCGGACGGACTGCGAGGCCGCGCAGAAGCAACTCGACGCGCGGCAGGCGGACCTTGCGGCACAGCAAAAACAAATCGAGGAGGTCACGGCCAAACTACAGACACAGCAAACGCGCCTGCAAACACTGTCCAAACAGGTGAATGACGACCGGGCGTCGTTGCAGGAACAGACCAAGACCGTCACGCGCGAGCAAGCGGACTTGGAAAAGGAGCGGCAGAAGCAACGCAAAGAGCACGAAGCACACGAATTGGACCATGCCAAGAAACGCCAGGCCCTCGAACAGGCACAAGCGAATATAGAGGAGCGCCAGCAGGCCGTTAAGCATGCAGAACTGAGTGTCAACGAGCAACGGAAGCAGATGGAGGCCGCAGCACAGGACCTCGCCAAGCAATCCAAAGCCGTCGAAAAGGGCCGTGCCGGCGTCGAGGCTGCCGTACAGCAGCAGGAGAAGAGAAAGGCTGAACTGGATTCCCTTCGCGCGTCCCTCGAATCGGCACAGAAAGAGATTCAGGCGCGCGAGGCCAACCTCAAGAAGGCCGAAAGTGAGTGTGACGGCCGCCAGAAGAAGATCGACAAAGAGCAAGCCGCAATTCAAAAGCAGATTGAGAAGCTGGAACAGCAAACCGCCAAGACGGCGGCCAGCTCCAACGAGCTCGCAGAGCGAAATGCCATACTGGCCGAAAATCAAAAGCGGTTGGACGACGATCGAAAGCAGTTTGAAGTCGAGCAGCAGAAACAGCGACATGAGATCGAGGCGGAACAGGCGTCCGTCGAATCACAAAGAGCTGAGTGCCGGGCACTAGAGGCCGAACTCGAAACGCGGCAGGGCGCCCTGGCCGAGGCCGAGAAAGAAGTCACCGCGCAGCGAGAGCAGATCCAGATTGAGGCCCAATGGGTACAGGATTCCAAGCAGCAACAGCAGCAGTTTCAGGCCAAGCTCGCGCAGCGCGAAGAGAAGTGCGCGCAACTCGAGCAGGCGCAATCCGAAAACGGCAAGGAACTCAAGGGCGAGCGGGCGCGCCTCGAGCAACTTGAACAGACATTGACAGAACGCGCCGCTGATATCGATGCCGACGAAGGAAAAGTTTCGCAACAGCGACATGCACTCGATGAGCACCAGCAGCAACTGAAAACCGAAGAAGAGGAACTGCGGCAGTGCCGCGACACGCTCGCGCAAGAGCGTGAGAGTTTTGCGAAAACGCACGAAGCCGACGTGGAAAAGCTTGCCGCGGAGCGCAAGGCATTGGCCGACCAGGCCGCGGCCGTACAGAAGGAGCAGAAGGATCTCGCGGCGCAGCAGCAAACGTTCGAACAGAAAACAGCGGCCTACGATCAGAAGCGTGTAGCGATCGAGAATCGACTTCAGCAGGAACGTGCCAAAGTCCAGGAGCTTGCGGACCGCGTGCAGCGGGAAAGTGAAAGCCTTGCCGATCGTGCTGGGCAGCTCGACAAGCGCCACGACGAGCTCAACCGGATGGTGGCCGACTTCCAGAATTCTCGCGGGGCCCTTGAGAAGGACCGCAATGCACTCGAGCAAACCATTGAGCAACGCGAGGGTGAGTTGGCGGATGCCTTACGAGAAGTATCGCAGCGCGCGCTGCAACTGGATGAACGGAACAAGGAACTCGAAGCGCGCGAAAACGCCGTGCGCCAATCCCTGGACAAGGTCAAAAGTGCTTCCGCCGGCTTGAACGAGGAGAAGTCAGGCCACGAACAGCGCGCCGCTGCCCTTGCAAATTCCGAGGCGGCCCTCGCTGAGGCGCGCAAGAATTTGGAAGATGACCTGAAATCGCTGGAGAAACAGCGGAGCGACCTTGCCGAGTCGGGAAAGGCCAAGGAAGCATCGCTTTCTCAGTGTACGCAGAAACTGAAGGAGGAGGCTCAGGCGCTGAAGGAGCAGCAAGCGAAACTCGAGCGTAACCGCCGTGACTTCGAAGAGAGTGTGCAAAAGCTGACCAAGAAGGAAAGGGAATTGCAGTCCCGGGAGGCGGATCTTCAGCGCGAATCCGAAAAGGTCGTTCAGCGCAAAGAGTTTATCGAAAAGCGGCTTGCGGAACTTGATGGAGAGAAGAGCCACGTCGAGCGGGCCAGTGAGGAACTCAAGCATACGCTGCGCGAAGACGCCAAGCGAGCGGAAACCGCCGAGGCCGAATTGGCCAAGGCGCGGCGTACACTCGCCGATTTCCAGCAAGACCTCAAGCAGGCAGAACAGCGCCGAGCCGAAACAGAAAAACGACTCGAAGAAACTACCAGTGCCCGGTCCGCGACGGAGCAGGCCGCCTCCGCGGCCTCCCAGGAAGTTGAGCGACTCAAGCAGGAAATTGAGAATCAACGAAGTGATGCGGCGAATCTGAACGATTCAGTGGCGGAGCGCGATCGTCAGATTGCCGGGCTCCAAGAGAGGCTCGCTGCGCTGGAAGGTCAGGCGGCCTCGACTGCCGGCGCAGAGGCGGATCTGATCCAACTGCGGACCCAGTTAGGCGAACTGCAGGAGACGCTCAGGCAGCAACAACAGCAAAAGGCCGAAGTCGACAAACAACTGGAAGAGGCACTGAAAGACCAGTCCGCGAACGGTGACTCTCTAAAGTCAATGCAAGGCGAAGAGGAAAAGCTTCGCGGCGAACTGGCGAACATACAGGGCGAAATAGAAAAACTTTCACATGTCGTCGAAGAGCGCGATACCGAGATCTCGCTTCTCAAGGAAGCGCTGGAGACGGCGGAAACACGGAGTGTACCGGCTGCCAAAGTCGGGATGGGCGGTGAATCGCGCGAGGCGTTATTCACCAGTATAGGCGCGTTTTGGACCTCGTTCGCCGACGGCGGGCTCGCGCCGCCGAAAACACCACCGTCCCAAGAGTCGCCTGGCGGTACGACGGATGCTGACCACCCGGCCGAGAATCCGGCACGGAAAACTGATCACAAGAAATCGCAAGGTGCGTCGGACAAGCCGGAGGCCTCAGGAGCAGATCCCAACGCGGCCAATGACGTGGATATGAGTCAGGCGGCGGCCATGCGTGATGCACTCGATGCCGCCCGCGCAGAAATAAAATCCTCCCAGGAGGAATCGCCGACCGCCCCGATGAAAGACCGTGACGCGGCAGCGGAGGCCGCGTCAGATTCGTACAACCCCGTACAGTTCACCGGCCGCCCCGCGGCGTCTGACCCGCAGGCCGTCCCCCCCACGCCGATAGCGGAGGAGGGCGACGCCGACAGCATCGATCTGGACGAGGCTACGCGCGCCAAACTCAAGATGCTTCGTCGCCTGAAGCCCGGCGCCACGGTCAAGGAACTCCTGGCGCAGATGCGGGCGGAGAAAGACCAGCCGGAACAAAAGCAAAAGAAACGCTGGTTCTCACGGAAGTAGACCACGTGCTACACCGGCAACGTCGCTGCGCCCAATTGCCAGCTTGGAGTCTACCTCAAAATCCGACGACGATCAGAGGCCGGCACTGGCGGGCAAGCCGGTGGCACCCTGATGGAGTTTCTGGGATAGGCTCTTATTCGGGCGAGGCGTCCGGCAAGTCGCGCAACACGGCTCGGACCGGGCTTGCGTCGAAGCCCACCAAGAGTAACGGCAGCGCGATCAATTCGTAGACACCCGCAGGGACATCGTCGAGGCGAAGGCCTTCCAAGATAGCCATGTCGTGCCGCAGTATCGCACAGTGTGATGGCAAGTCCTTCGAGTCTGACAGATCCACGCTGGGCGTATCGATCCCGACAAGGCGAACGCCGTGATCGGCCAGATGATCCACCAGCGCCGGCGCCAACGCCGCAAAATCCTCGTTGAACGCCGATGGATCGGGATAGGATCCCGTGGCGAACAGCACCCGCGTGGTCCTGGGCGGATGGGGTAGGGATTCCACATCGATTCGCGCCCCGCGCGGCGCCTCGACCCGCACAACTTCGCAAGGGCCGATGTAGAAATCCAGCGCTCGCTTTTCGATCGAAGGCGCGTCGACACCGTAGTGGCTCGGCGCATCCGCGTGCGCCCCGAGATGAACCGTGGCGTGCAGGGTCGAGAGGGTGAGATTGTCCCCCTTGCGCATATCGCAGAGCACTTCACGTGTCATAGGCGTGTCGCCCGGCCACACCTCGAGTGACTCGTCAATCGAAGGCGTTATGTCGTAGATCATATCGCGTTGTTCCATATTGATTGCACATTCGTGCCACAATCCGAACGCGGTTGTCCGGAAAGGCGTCTTGCGCAATTGTGGGCGAGAGGCGGCATCGTGTCGAGTATGCACCTGAAGATGGCCATTTGTTGGTGGCGCTCGCTCTGCTGCCGCGATTGCCTATCGACCTTTCGATGATGCCGTCGCAGTCGAATTCTAAAGCTCAGCGCAGCGCCTTGGCCTCTATCAAAACAGAGCAAGAGAAACTCTCTCGCGGCGACAAGGTTTTGTGTGTTAGTGGAAGGATGGCACAAAGGCGCGCCAGACCTCGGCGGTGCGGACGATTCAGTGGGGAGTGACGCGCAGACGTACCGCAGGCATCCCTGCCTGCTCTTCTTCCGTTCGAGAAGCGCTAAGAAAAGGAGCAGGCAAGGATGCCTGCGGTACGAAAAGCAGCGCGCCGTTGGTCGCAACTAATCTTTGAGTACAATGTTCTCGCGACGAGGGTATTTTGAGGGTCGGTCATACAAGAGCCGGTGCGCCATGCTGATGTCGAGGCACACTACGTGTTACCTGAGCCGGCATCAGGATCAAGCCGCCCGGATCGCGCTTGGTGTGCGCCGGCTGTTCTTGGTGCATAATGGCGGGGGCAATACCTGGCTTAGCCGAGCGAATCGCACGCAAGACATGAAGCACGCGCCGCTTGCCATTTGTCATGGGGAGCGCCAGAATCACGACGGTTTCTCTTGCCGGTCGCCCGAAACGGAGGGCGCGTGAACCCTGAATGGCAGGACAACTCGGCTCGTGCGCGTCGGTCCTATTTGGTTGGACTGGCACTCCTCATTCTCGCCGGTGTTTTTTGGAGTATCAGCGGGGCACTGATCAAGCTGGTCCACCACGGCGGCGAAGGGCCGCCGCCTGTCGTCATCGCGTTCTACCGCTCGCTTTTTGCGGGCCTCGTGCTTGTGCCGCTCGCGCGGAGGAAGTTCGGCACGCTGAAATCGGACACACCCGGGCGATCGCTGTGGGGCCTGCGTCCGGCTGCCACCTGCTGTGTGGTGTTCTTCACATTGATGACGGTATGTTTCGTGGCCGCCAACACCAAGACGGAGGCGGCCAACG
>Ga0055480_10000636_pt1 | contig 13344 bp, 13 predicted proteins | sample Muzzi_PWB_D2_FD_57935 | JGI IMG/M metagenome (GOLD analysis project Ga0055480, IMG submission 57935) | Wetland microbial communities from San Francisco Bay, California, USA, that impact long-term carbon sequestration - Muzzi_PWB_D2 | ecosystem: Environmental > Aquatic > Marine > Wetlands ... | reverse complement strand
CCTCGAGGGCATCCGCCATCGCCGCGCGCTCGAGCTCCCGGAAGGCCGGCTCCCCCCGCTCGGCGAAGACCCGCGTCACCGGCATCCCTTCCCGCCGCTCGATGATTTGGTCGAGATCGATGAAATCGGCGCCGAGCGTCTCCGCCACGCGCCGGCCGACGGTGGTCTTCCCCGATCCGGGAAGTCCGATGAAGATCACGTGCTGCCGCACCTAGCTCTCCTTCCCGGTGGCGGCCGGCGGGCGGAGGGACTCCCACCGGGCGCCGAGTCCGGCGCAGTACGACCGGAAGTTGCCCAGCATCTCTCCGAGGCTGTCCCCGCCGAACTTCTCGACCATGGCGTCCGCCAGCACCAAGGCGGTGACGGCCTCCGCGATGACCCCCAGCGCCGGCACCGCCGTCACGTCGGAGCGCTCACTCTGGGCCTTGGCGGGCCGGCCTGTCGCCAAGTCGACGGTGGCCAGGGGCGCCATGAGGGTGGAGATCGGCTTCATTGCCACACGCGCCACCACGGGTTCGCCCGTCGTGATCCCGCCCTCGAGGCCCCCGGCGTTGTTCCGTGTGCGGCGGAAGCCTCCGCTTCGATCGCCGGAGGGGGGGTGGGGATCGCGCATGATCTCGTCGTGCACCTCGGAGCCCGGCCGCTCGGCGGCCTCGAATCCCATGCCGATCTCGACGCCCTTGACGGCGGGGATCGAGGCCAGCATCCCACTCAGACGACCGTCCAACTTCCGATCCCAATGCACGTGGCTTCCCAGGCCGACCACCACACCGCGGGCTACTACTTCCACCACCCCACCGAGGGTGTCGCCATCCGCCTTGGCACGGTCGATCCGGGCGACCATCTCCGCCTCCGCTGCCGGGTCGAGGGTACGGACCGGTGACGCGTCGGCGGCGGCGTTCAGGTCCTCCGGAAGCGGATCCTGGCGCCGGGCATGGATGCCGCCGAGTGAGACGACGTGGCTCCCGATGGACACGCCGAACTCCTCGAGGAGCACCCGCGCCGCCGCGCCGGCTGCCACGCGCGCCGCGGTTTCCCGTGCGCTGGCCCGTTCCAGGATGTCGCGGGCGTCGAGGCGATCGTATTTGAGAACGCCCGCGAGGTCGGCGTGCCCAGGTCGGGGTCTGGTGACTCGGCGGCGGCGGAGTGCGTCCGGGTCTCCCCCCGGTGCCATGACGTCTTCCCAGTGTACCCAATCGCGGTTGGGGATGAGGAGGGCCACGGGGGAGCCGAGTGTTTCCCCGGCGCGCACCCCCGCCAGGATCTCCGCCTGGTCATTCTCGATCTTCATGCGGGCGCCGCGGCCGTGCCCGCGCATTCGCCGCGCGAGCTGGGCGTCGATCCGCTCGGCGGTGAGGGGGAGGCCCGCCGGGAGGCCGTGGAGGATGACCACCAGGGCCTTCCCGTGGGACTCTCCGGCGCTCTGGAAGGTCAGCCGCATGGGACGCTCCGTACCGCGGCACCGGGGGTCCAAAACACGAGAGCCCGGCACCCGCCGGGCTCACACGTGCGCTGGCCGATCCCGGCCGCCATCGGATGCCTACTCGTTGATGCCCGGATCGATGATCCGTGGCGTCACCAGGATGATCAAGTCGCGCCGGCGCTCCTGGTCACTCGAGAAGGCGAACAGGTTGCCGATCAGCGGGAGACCCGAGAGGAGGGGAATCCCCGACTTGGTCTTGGTAACCTCGGTGATGGTGAGGCCGCCGATGACCGCGGTCTCGCCGTCGGCGACGAGCATCTGGTTCTCGGCGTACTGGGTCGGGAAGTTGAAGCCCAGGTCCGCCGCCGCCAGCGCCTGCACCGCCGAGCGCTCGGCCCGGATGCGCATGATGATCTGGCGGTTGTTGGTGACCGTGGGAGTCACCTTGAGTCGGATACCGGTCTGCTTGAACTGCACGGTGGCCCGCGGGAGGTCGGCACCGCCGCTCCCGGATCCGGCGTCGATGATTCGCACCGGGGTCTCTTCACCGACCACGATATCGGCTTCGCGGTTGTCGAGGGTCGAGATAAGGGGTTCGGCCTGGACATCCGCCACCTGGACCTGCTCCAGGGCGGACAGGAACGAGGTTAGGGAGAAGCCACCGATGGACGTGCGCCAGACGATGTCGAGCGCCGACCCGGTGATGTTGCCGTTGGCGTTGGCGATGGCCGCCACCGATTCGCCACCGACCACGACGGTTTGAGGATCGAACGGATCGCCGGACGTCGGGTCGGGGCGCTGCAGAATCTGATTGAAGAAGACGCTATTGTCGCCGATGTCGTACTTCAGCCCGAGCTGCTGGAGGTCGGTGCGGTCGACGAACACGATCTTGGCCTGGATCGCCACCTGCGGGGTGCGGATATCGAGGCTCTTGATGAAGTCCGTGACGTAGCCGATCCGGCTCCGGGTGTCCGTGACGATGAGCGAGTTGGAGCCCGTGTCCGGGACGACCGAGCCGCGATCCTTGGTCAGGATGCCCGAGACGCTCCGGGCCAGTTCGGCCGGGCGGGCGTAGTTGATCTTGACGACGTTGGTCTGCAGCGGCTCCAGGGAGTCCTGCGCGTGGAGTGTCGCCGGGTCGTCCACCCGGATGATCCCGCCGGGGAGCTCCTGGGCGGAGAGGCCCTGGGTGGCGAGGATGGCATTCATCGCCTGGTCCCACGGCTGGTTCTTGATCTCGGCGGTGACCGTCCCGGTGATGTTCTTCCCGAGGATGATGGAGCGCCCGGAGAACGCGGCGAAGCCGGCCACGACCTCGGCGATGTCCGCCTGGTACCAGGTCACCGTGATGCGGCGCTGCTGCCCCTGCACGATTGGCGGGGCGGACGTCGTGGACGAGGTCATCACCACGGCCGGCCGGCGCGAGGCCGGGGGCTCGGGCGCTTCGAGGTCGCCCGGGGCGGTGGAGCTCCAGGACAGGAACTCCCGCTCCGAGCCAAAGCTCACTTGGATGGCGTCGCCGGTGCGTTCCAGTCGGTACTCCTTGAGCCGATCGAGCTCGAGCACCACTCTGACGGTGTGGTCGTCGTACTGGCTGGTGCGGACGTTGAGCACACCGCCCCGATTGACGCCGTCGTAGAGGCTCCGGGCGTGGGGGTTGAGCGTGGCGCCGACGATGTCGATCACCAGGCGCGAGGGCGACCCCAGAGTGAAGTCGCGTACCTCGATGGAGCCGCGCACGGCGATGAGGATCTCGGCCCTGCCGGGGGACGACACGAGACTGACGCCCGTTACCTCGCCGCCGGCGGGTGGCTCGTCGGCTAGGGCGGGGGCCGCCGTGGCCGCCAATGCCATGGCGGCGAGGGCTGAACGGAACAATCGGGTCATGGGGTGCCTTCCTCCCGTTTGGGAAGCGCTATCGTTTCTTGCCGTTCAAAACCGAAGTCCTCGATAGTGAACACGACATCGGTGCGCCGGATCTGGGAGAGGCGCCCGCGTCCCACTTCGTCGCCGACCCGCAGCTTGTGAGGCCGGCCGGTGCCGCGTTCGCGGAGGAGTGCCACGCTGTTGCTCGGCCGGTCGGGGTCGAGGTAGATCCCGACCAGTTGCAGGTCGCTGATCTCCGGCCCCGACGACCGTAGGTTGAGCAGTGAGCTGAAGGGGTCACGACTCCCGCCCCCATAGCTGAACGTCTCGCGAGACAGGCGCATCTCGGCCTGGCGGATGGAGTCGGCCTCGGCCGAGTCCACCGCCGCCTGCGCCATCCCTATCGAATCCACCGCCTGGCCCTGACTGTCGGGCGCCGCCGCCATCGCCTCGGGGCCACCTGCGGCCGCGCTGTCCACCGCCGCCGCGTCGCCGCCCCCGCCCCCGCAGGCGGTAAGGAACGCCAGGAGCACCAGTCCGATCAGCTTACTTGGCACTTTCGGACCCTCCGGCTGGGGTCGTCTTGACGTAGGTGCGGATCTGGAAGCGGGCCTGCAGCAAGGCGCCAGTCGTGTCCCCTAGCGCCCGGGCCTCGGTCATGGAGGCCTGCGCGAGGTTGACGTCGATCGGCACGATGATCCGCTGGAGCGAGGCGATGTCGGAGAGGAACTCGCCGATTTCGTCGTAACGGCCCAGCACGGAGATCGTGTATTTGTGGGTATTGAACGGCTCGGGCCCCTCCTCCACCGCCAGCGGCACGACTTCCGCGAGGTTGACGCCGCGGATCTTGGCGCGGGTGGAGATATCATCGAGGAGGTTGGGCACCTCGTTCCGCTCGGGCACCAGGCGTCGCAGCATGCCGAGAGAGGCGCGGTGGCCTTCGATCCGGCGGCGCAGGTCCTCGACCGTGCCCCGGGCGAGCTCGCGCCGGGCGCTGTCGATCTGGGCGTCGAGCGCCGCGATGGTGTCGCGGATCTCTTGATTGTGGGCCTTCCCGGCCTTGATGCCGGGGAGGCCAATCATGTTGATCCCGGCGCCGTCATAGCCCATGTAGCCGACCAGGAGGGCGACGAAGATGATCATGATCGCGGTGGTCCGTGGATTGCCGCCCATGGCTACCTCACCGACTGGCTGAGGGGGACGGTGCGGATGTACGCCGAGTCCGCCCGGTTGAACGTCGCCCGGATCGCGAAGGCCGTCACCGGCCGGTCACTCTCCACCACCGTCCGCGCCGAGATGGGCGAGACATCCCGTAACCACGGCGAGGCCTCCAACTGGCGGAGGAAACGGGTATACGCCTGGATGTCCACAGTCCGGCCGTCGATCTGGAACTGCACGTCCTGCGGCGTCATGGCCAGGTCGACGCTGTCGGGGGACGGCGCCGGCGTGAGCGTTTGGATATTGACCAGCCACGTGTACGGCGGGAGCGCCTTGGCGACCTCGTCCATCAGGTGGGGCCACACGTAGCGATCGCCGTCCACGGTGCGGATCACTTGGATCTGCGAGACCAGCGAATCCCGGATCTGCTCCTCGCGGCGCTTCTGCGCCACGATGTTCCGGAACCGCCGGGCCTCCTGGCGCTTGGCGTCGACTTGCGGCTCCAGCCGGCGCCGCTCGGCCGTCATCCCGACGATTTGCCACACGAGGAAGGCCACCACCAGGGCCGCCACGCCGGTGGCCAAGAGGAGCATCGGTTCCTTGACCTTGGACTTGACCCCGTCGAACCACTGGCCCAAGGAGGCCATCGGTGTCGCGGCGGTCTTCCGCTTGAGTCCCGGTCGCAGGTTGATCGTGATCATGAGGCCTCGGCGTCGGTAATCGGGGTCAGGCCGCGGTCCTGAGCGCCAGCCCGACGGGCAACATCAGGAGGGGAGCGATCTCGTCGATGTTCATCGTGTCGAACACGCCCTCCGCCACCTGGAGCCGCTCCAACGGATTGGCGACCTGTACCGGGAGGCGGAGCCGATCCGCCAACACCCGGTTGAGCCCCGGAATCCGGGCGCCACCACCCGTCGTGAACAGCCGCGAGATGCCGGCAGTCGACCGGCTGGCGGATTGGAGAAACGCCGCCGCCCGCTCGATCCCCACCGCCAGCTCTTCACCACGAGTCTCCAGGAAGGGATCGAGCACGTCGCTCCGCTCGAAGCCCTGAAGCAGCTTGTCCGCCTCGTCCGCCGAGATGCCGCGCTCCCGCTGCATGTCCTCCCGGAAACGCCGCGTCCCGACCGGGATGTCCCGGGTCAGCACCGGCACCCCGTGGTCGAGGATGTTCACATTGGTCTGCTCGTGCCCGATGTTCACCAGGCCGACGACGCCGGACATGGCGTCGGGGTAGTTCACTTCGAAGGCGTTGTGGAGCGCAAAGGCGTCGACGTCTATGACGCTGGCCTCGAGCCCGACGTCCGCCAGGAGGGCCACCTTCGTCTCCACCAACTCACGCTTGGCCGCCACCAGGAGCACGGTCATCTGGAGCCCATCGCCCTCCGGATCAAGAATCTGAAAGTCGAGCTCCACGTTGTCCATGTCGAATGGCACGTGCTGCTCCGCTTCCCAGCGGATCATATCCCGAGCCTCGGCCTCCTTCATCCGGTCCATCGTGACCTTCTTGATGATCACGTCGCGGCCACCCACCGCCGTGACCACCTGCTTGGCCTTGATGCCCGCCGCGGCCAGCAACCCCTTGATGGCGTCCGCGACGATCCCGGTATCCACGACCTCTCCCTCCACGATGGCATCGTCCATCACCGACGTGAAGGCGACCTTGCTGAGGACTGGCTCACCGGTGCCGTGGCTGATCGCAACGAGCTTGATCAACCCACTCCCGATATCCAGCCCTACCGTGGTCCGTTTCCGACCGAATAGCGCCATAAGTGCCCGATTGTATTTGGGGAGAAGACGGGTAGGCTACGCTACCACCCGCCCTGCCGTTTGTCAAGCTCCTAAGATGCTTGAGGTCACCACCAACAACCTATTAATATACGAAGACTTATGCCGTTCTGTCTCGCTCCACTCGACCACCGGTTTCGGGGTCCTGTCGGCCCCCCAACTTGCTCCCCCCGGAGTACCTCGACCCCGGGGAAAGCCAGTCGGTTGAGGGAGGAGCGGTCGCCCGAGCCGAAGGCTTGGGCGCGTGCAATTGGAGCAACCGATGTGCCATCGCTTGCATTTTTTAGTTAACTCTCTATCACATCGCGACTTACGGGTGTCGGGCCGAGGACGGTGAGCGGCATGGAATGCAAAACTCCCGGCGGTTTCGCGACGATTCTTTCGGGATGCGGGAGGAAGAAACCACCGCGCCGGCTCCCAAACGGCTCCTCACCAAGGAGATAAGCCGAACCACCAGGGCCCCCGGGGGAGGGACCGAACGGCTCCGGAACCACTGTCGGAGTCCACCAACACCACCACAGTGCGCCGCGACCCGACACCGGATCCCGGCCCAACCTCGCCCGCGGACTCCACCAAGAACAGGCGCCGGTTGAGCCGACGGAGCCGAACGGTCGCCGAGGCGCCGGCCCCTATCGGGACCCCTCCAAGGAGGCGCCATCCCGGTCCGACCGTGTCGGCCCCAAGGGAGGCCCACCCGGCCAGGGTGGCCTCCCACCCGGCGTCCGCGGCCGCACGGGCCCGAGCGGCCTCCCCCACGGCCCTCCCAGCCCAGGCCTCGACCATCGCCCCCCAGAAGAGGACGCCGATCAGGGCCCCGGCCACCAGCAGGGCCATGACCGTGATGCCGAGGGCGAACCCCTCCCGCCCCCGCAAGTTCGCCCTCACGGCCCGCCCCATCCGGGGCCGGCGTTCCGGAGCGTGATCATCGCGGCCAGGGAGTCGACCAGCGCGGTGCCTATCGGAACCCGTCTTCCCCCGTGTGAGCGAGTGATTGCTCGCACGGTCATGGCGACGGTCCCAGCGTCGGTTAGGCCGGAAACAGGAAATCCCCCGACACCGCTCACCTGGATCTCGAATCCAGATGGGTCCAGTGGCCCGAAGGCCGGCTCGACGACGCCTCCGCCCGTGAGCGATTGCTCACCCAGCCACGTGTCCCCGCCGGACATGTAGGATCTCACCTCGATGATCTCCCATGAAACCACCGGGGCGTCCAACCGGACCGCCACGCCCCCGGCCAACCGTGGGTCCGCCAGAGTGATTACCGACAGTGCCGAGTCACCATCGGGACACGAGGCGCTTCCTGCGTTCCCCAGCACCGGGAGGCGGAGCCACGCGTCGTCTATGGTGGTGGTCGTGTCCCACTCGAGGAGGACTGCCATCGAGTCCCGCCCTGCCACGGGTGGCCTGCCGTAGCCGGCGGCCCGTCGGAGAGTCACCGAGCCACTCGGGTCGGTCGAGCAGGCTACTCCGATCCCCCGTCGCGCGCGGAAGCGGACCCTCCCCGGGAGGACATCGAGGATGTCGCTCCGGCCTGTCCCCCAGCCCACGTTGATGAGCTCGCTGGTGAGGTAGTCGATGGCGCCGCGCACGGTGGCCTGGAGTTCGGCGGCGGCGCGCTCGTCTCGGAGGTGGCGCGAGGTGGCCACCAGGAGCCTGAGGGTGAGCCCAGCCACGACTAGGCCGAGCACGAGCGCCCACAGGACCTCGAGGAGAGTAAGCCCCCACCGCGTCATGACCCGCACCCAAGAAGTCCGAGGGTCGTGTCGGCGCCTCGGCCGCGCGGGCGTGGATATTCCACGACCACCTGGAGGGACCTTGCGCTCCCTGAGCCCGTAGCCTGCCATCGTTCGCGGAACACGCCGTACCGCGCGGATCCGGCGGCGAGTCGCGGGTCGAGGCACGTCGGGGAGGTGGCGCGGGCCCAATCTACCAGGTGTTCCACCCGGCTCGTGGCGATACGGGCCGCAACGGTCTCGGCCCTCCCCTGGGCGGTGAGCCGGGTGACCAGTGCCGCCGAGCCGGCGTACGCCAGGACCCCGACGGCGAGGAGGAGGAGGGCGACGACGACTTCGATGAGGGAGATCCCGCGTCTGTCCATCGGGGCGGCGCTCCGCGTGGGGGAGCCACACGGTAGGGCCGAGGAGCGTGCCGGTGAGAATCCGGAATCGGCGAAAGGGAGCTTGGAAAAGGCGGCTCTAGGGGCGGCTGGGCGGGTAGAGGCGTCTGGGACAGTAGATCGCGCACCCATGGTGGCACGTCCTCGCGGGGGGCAATTCCCGCCCCGGATGTCATTCCCGCGAACGCGGGAACCATCGGATGCCTGTGGAAGAGCTGCGCACTTCCGCCGATCCGATTCGCGAACGGCGCCCCGCCCGGCCGATTCGAGCCCTGAAGGGCTCGCTCGGCGCCTGCGGCGACCAATCCTGAAGGATTGCTAGAGCCTCGAAATCGGTGCTGGGACATGAATCGCGAAATCGCCGTGGGACGCAGGCGCAAGACGCCAGCCAGATTCGGGAGCGGCGGAAACGCGATCGCGTGGACCATGTCGAGGGGCACTTGAAGGTCGAGCGTCCTTCAGGACGCGCCGCGTAGCGCCGAGCGAACGCTTCAGCGTTCGAACGGGAGGGCCCGAGGTGGGGCGGCGAGAACGTCGCACGCTCACGAGTCTGTCATGGGGCTATCGCAAAGCGGCTCGGTCGCCTTCGCGCTGTTTTGCGTTCTTCGCCGTCGCCATTCGCACGGAGCGGGCGGTCGATCGCGGGTGAAGCGACAAATGGATTCCCGCGTGCGCGGGAATGACATTAATGGGATGCGTCCATCACGACTCTCTACCGCCCTTACCGCCTCCTACCGCCCGGCCGCCCGAGCCGTCAGGCCGCCTAGGCCAGATCATACCGCCGGAGCTTGTAGAACAGCGTCCGGAGGCTGACGCCGAGGAGCTTGGCGGCCTCGCGTCGGTTGCCGCCGGCCGCGGCCAGGCTGCGGCGGATGGCGGCGCGCTCAAGCGCCTCCACCTGCGGCTTGAGCCGGAGCGTCTTCCCGTTGCCGTTGGGGCCGGCGCCGTTGTCGCTGTGGAGGGCGGCCGGGTCGGCGAAGGGTGCAAAGTCGGCGGAGTCGAGGCGGCCGGTCTCACTGAGGACGGCGGCGCGCTCGACGGCATTTCGGAGCTCGCGGACGTTGCCGGGCCACTGGTAGCTGGACAGCATCGTGAGCGCCTGCGGGGTGATGCTGATCGGCCGACCGAGGCGGCGGGCGGCGAGCTGGGCAAAGTGGGCCAGGAGCGTGGGGACGTCCTCCGGCCGTTCGCGGAGCGAGGGGAGGTGGAGGTGCACCACGTTGAGACGGAAGTAGAGGTCGTCGCGGAACTCCTTCCGCCTGACGGCCTCGTCGAGCGACTTGGCGGTGGCGGCGATCAAGCGCACGTCGACCCGCCGACTGCGGCGGTCGCCGACGCGGCGGATCTCTCCTTCCTCGAGAAAGCGAAGGAGCTTGGACTGGAGCGCCAGGGGCATCTCCCCGATCTCATCGAGGAGGAGCGTGCCGCCGTTGGCCTCTTCCACGAGCCCATGCCGGTCGCCGACGGCGCCGGTGAAGGCGCCCTTCACGTGGCCGAAGAGCTCCGACTCGAGCAGATGCTCGGGGATGGCGGCGCAATTGACGGCGACGAACTCCGCCTCGCTCCGCGGGCTCAGATTGTGGATGGCGCGGGCGAATACTTCCTTCCCCGTACCGCTCTCCCCGGTGAGGAGGACGGTCGTGTCGTAGGCGGCCACCTTGGTGGCCAGCTCGATCGCCCGGCGGAGCACCGCGCTCTCGCCCACGATCTCGTCCCGCACGGCGTCGGCGCCGAGCGAGGCTCGGAGCGAGGCGACCTCTCGGCGGAGGCGCTCCCGCTCTTCCGCCTTGCGCAGAGTCAAGATGACCTCATCGGGGCGGAACGGCTTCTGGAGGTAGTCGTAGGCGCCCTCGCGCATGGCGGCGACGGCGGCGTCCTCGTTGCCGTACGCGCTCATCATGAGGACGAGGCCCCCGCCGTGACCGGCGCGGTAGCGCTGGAGGAAGGTGAGGCCGTCCATCGCCGGCATCCGCACGTCGCACAGAATGACGTCCGGCTCCTCGTCGAGGACCCGGCTCAGGGCGTGCTCGGCGTCGCCGTCGGCATCGACCTGATGCCCGGCCTCCTTGAGCAACAAGCCGAGCGACTGGCGCAGGCCAGCGTCGTCATCGACGATGAAAACTCGCATCCGCTATCCCGCCTCCGGCAAGTACACCTTGAAGACCGCGCCGCCTTCACGGGCCCGGTCCACCCACACGACCCCGCCCGATTCGTGAACCGTCCGTGCGACCATGGCGAGCCCCAGTCCGGTACCCCGACCGGGGTCCTTGGTCGTGTAGAACGGGTCGAACACCCGATCGCGGTCGGGGTCCGGGACACCCGGCCCGTCATCCGCGACATAGAGCACCGCGCCCGGCGTGCCGGCCGGGATGTCGGTTCGCCATGGCCGCGTCGCGGACCGGCGCTGGTCGATATCCACCCCGCTGCCCTCGTCGCCCGCACGGTGCTCGAGCCGGCGCGGCTGGAAGGCCTTGGCCACGGTGCCGACCTCGATCGTGCCGCCGGGAGACGCGTCCCGGGCGTTGAGGAGGAGGTTCACCACCACCTGCTCCAACGCCTGGCGATCACCCCGGACGGGCGGCAATTCCCTTGCCAACCGGACCTCGATCCGCTCGGCCTTGAGGGCGCCTTGCTGCCGAAGAAACGCCAAAGTCCCTTCTACCACCGTGTTGAGGTGCGTCTCCCCGGTCGCGGATCGGGGACGGGAGTAGTCCAGGAGGCTCTCCACGATCCCGTCGATTCGGCCGATTTCTCCCTCCAGGGCGGTGACGATCTCCTCCTCCACCCCCCGGTTTCGCAAGACCTCGACGTAATTTCCAATAGCGCCGAGGGGGTTCCGGATCTCGTGGGCCACCCCGGCGGCCAGCCGCCCAATCCCCGCCAACTTCTCGGCGCGCACCGCTTGGGTCTGCGCGTCCTCGAGTTGATCCCGCATCAGGCGGAACCGCTCGCCCAACCTGGCGAACTCCTCCGACTCGAAGCGCGGGTCGGTGCCGGCGGGGCGGCCCTCGGCCAAGCCGTCGACCATCTCCGCCAAGAGATCCAGCGGGCGGAGCACGAGGCGCCGAGTGAGCGCCAACCCGAAGAGCACGAAGACGACCGTGGTGCCCAGCCACAGGGCGGCGAGGGCATAGAACGTCGTCTCAGCGTCGTCCACGCTCAGGAGGAGCGTGATGAGCCCGACGAGGATGACCGCGGCCGATGTGAGAAAGGAGAGGTTAAACAGCAGCTCGGCGCGGAGCGATCGTCGGGGCGCCATAGGAGTCCGGCCTCCGCCGGCCATCGGGAGCGAATCCGCTACGGTGTGCAGGCGATGACACCTTCGACCGTGGCCGGGGCCAGAGCCGAGGCGGTCCCGCGGAACAGCGCGCAGGTCCGCGTGGAGAGGCCCGGCACCGAAGCGGTGGCCGACCAGCCGGCGTTGGTGGCCTCGACGATGTTGATCGCTACGTCTTGCGACGGGTTGTACAACAGCGTGGTCGAGGGCACCGCCCCACCGTAGTAGGCGAAGTTGTCGGCGACGTAGGCTTCCTGGGCGGTGGCCAGGTTGCGGAGGTCCCCCCGCATCTTGGCCATGTACGCCTTTTCCTTGCTCGACGCGAACTTCGGGATCGCGATGGCGGCCAGAATGCTGATGATCACCACCACGATCAGCAACTCGATCAGAGTAAAGCCCTGCCGGTCCGCCGTCCCCCGCACCCGACCCCACAGGAGCGTACGGTGCCACGAGGCGCGCCCCATCCTGGCAGTGGCTGTCGATGTCTTTGGCATCCGTCCGCTCCTCCGGTTAGTGCAAGGGGCGGTGACCGCTACAGCCACCGCCCCCCGGCACATCTTCACCAACGGTGATCGCCGCTTACGGGCAGACAATCACGCCATCAAGGGTCGACGCCGTGCCGCCACCAACGTTCACGTGACAGGCGTTCGGCGTTCCGGAGATGGACGAGTTCTGGACCGTGAGGTTGTACCCGCCGGGCGTACCTGCGCTGGCGGTAGCGGCGTTCCCGGACGACAGCACGAAGCCCTGGTTGGCCTGCAGCTGGCCGTACGTGCCATAGGTCGAGAAGTCCGAGAAATACCCTTCCTGGGCCGTCATGAAGTTCCGGATGTCCGTCTTGATAGAGGCCAGCTTGGCCTTATCCTTCGTGGACGCGAACTTCGGAATGGCGATCGCCGCCAGAATGCCGATGATCACGACGACGATCAGCAGCTCGATAAGGGTGAACCCCTTGCGATTCATCATAACCTTCCTCCCATGGGTGACCGCGTGAAACAGTGTGAGCAAATCGGACTGATCCGTCTCGCCCAGGGAATAGGCAACCACCATGCCAGTCACCGCCTAATTGTCTAAGTCGCTGTGTAATAATGACCTAAGTGGTATTTCCCGGTTGCGATTCCGGGCTCGAAACCCCAAAGGATCTCGGATTTTGCAAGGCCTCCCCGGTCCAGCTGCCCCTGCGGGGCTGACGCCAGCCCCGTGATTCCGGCAGCCTCCCCCTCGGCGACGGATCACACCCCTGCCGTCCCGGGCCTCTCCAGCATGTTCCCAGCCATCGCCATCGGCCTCCTCGCCGCGGCCCCGGCTCTGGTGATCCTCTCCCACCAGTTCGTGTACGACGATCTCCTCATCATCCGTGACAACCAGACGGTGCACGCGCTGGCAGCGCCCTGGCGCTTCTTTGCGATGCCCTACTGGCCACCGCAATTCATCGGCGGGATGTACCGGCCGGCATCAATCCTCCTCTTCGCGGTGCAGTGGGCCGGCGGCGGCGGTAGCCCGGTGGTATTCCACGCCGTGAGCATCGCCCTCTATGCCGCCCTGGCGCTGGCGGTCTACCGGCTGGCCCGCCTCCTCCTCCCCCCGGGAGCGGCCTGGGCAGCGGCTGCCATCTTCGCGGTCCATCCGGTCCACACCGAGGTCGTGGCGGCGGCGGTCAACCAGTCCGAACTCCTGGTGGCGCTCCTCCTGGTGGTCGCAGCCACCGTGTACATC
>Ga0055480_10000635_pt1 | contig 13358 bp, 8 predicted proteins | sample Muzzi_PWB_D2_FD_57935 | JGI IMG/M metagenome (GOLD analysis project Ga0055480, IMG submission 57935) | Wetland microbial communities from San Francisco Bay, California, USA, that impact long-term carbon sequestration - Muzzi_PWB_D2 | ecosystem: Environmental > Aquatic > Marine > Wetlands ... | reverse complement strand
ACGAATCCGCTTGCCCGGATGTTCGGCCCAGATCTCCTTGGATCTCGCCTCTGCCTCGGCCTTGAGCTCGTCGATGGTGACGAGCTCCAGCGAGCGGGCGTAGCCGGCCTGGAGCAGGCTCTCGGCGTTGTCCTCGAGGCTCGTGTCGTCGTCGTAGGTGAAGTCCAGGCCGTGCTTCGCCGCGAGCTTCTCGAGCGCCGCGCGATTGCCCACCCGAGCGACCAGGGCGAGGGCGGACACGTTGTCGATCCCCGGGATCACCGAGTTTCCGAGACTGCGAGCGAGCTTCTTCGCTTCGTCCTTCGCGCCGGCCCGGCGGATCACACCGGCGGACGGCCCGATGAACCCGATGCCCGCATCTTCGATGGCCTGGATGAAATCCGCATCCTCGGCCATGAATCCGTAGCCCGCGAAGACGTGCGTGTAGCCGTTCGACAAGGCGATGTCGATGATCTCCCCGATCCGCCGGAGCTTCTCTTCCTGGCCCACCCCCATGTAGTCGGTAACGCGGTGAATGTTCCGGGAGAACCGGAATGAACGCACTTCGGGGGCGATGCAGCGCGGATAGACGATTGAATCCTTCTCGGAGAGCAACATGCCGTACTCGCGCATGCCGATCTCATCGAAGACCTCGAAGGCCTCCTTTCGGACCGGGCCCCGGCAGACGACGAGGCACTTGACGTCGGCGAGGGAGAAGGACCGCAGCCACTCCGACGCGGACTCGTGGAAGGTGTACTTCTCGGAATCCCGGGTCGGCATCATTCGTGTTCCCGCTGTACGCCCGTCATGGCAGACGGTCGGTACTTTCGCATCAGGTAGCCGAGGTTCTTCGCGAGCACCCGTCGGCTCTCGCCCGGCATCACCACGCGGCTGACCGAGCCGAGCGAGAGCGCCTCCTTGGGATTCATCAACTCCCTCTCGTATCGCGTCGAAAGCGCCGCCAGCGCTTGATCACGGGCGCGTGCGGCTTCGGCCACGGAGCCTCCGGAGCGCCGGGCCTTCGCATGGGCGGCTTCGATGTCGCGAATCTCGTCTTTGTAGACGAAATCCTTGCCTGCCGGCCCCATCACGGCGATGCGGGCCATGGGCAGCGTAAAGACCATGTCGGCGCCCACGAAGTGCGAGTTGTAGCTCGCATAGGCGCCGCCGAAGGCATTCCGGATGATCATGGTGATCCGCGGCGTGCGGACGTCGATGATCGCGTCGAGGAGCTTTCGCCCCGCGAGGATGATGCCGTTGCGCTCCTGCTCCGTTCCCGGGAGAAAGCCGGTGGTGTCCTCGATGAAGATCAGCGGAACGTTGTAGAGGTTGCAGAAGCGGATGAACCTCGTGCCCTTGAGCGCAGCCGCGATGTCGATCTGTCCCGATGCGACCGCCGAGTTGTTCGCGACGAAGCCGACGACGTGCCCAGCGAGACGACCGAATGCGGTGATCAGATTGCGGGCGCGCTGGGGCTGGATCTCGAAGTACTCGCCGTGATCACAGATCTGCTGCAGATAGAGCGTGATGTCCATCGGGGCGTTCATACCGGCGGGCGAGGTGAAGGCCTTGCGGAAGAGCCGGTCCTCTTCCCAGGTGTGACGGTCCACCGGGTCCGAGGTCTCTGCGAAGGGAGCGTTTTCGTGGTTGTTGTTGGGCAGATACGACAGCAGACGCAGCGCCGTGCGCAGAGAGCCGAGTTCGTCGTCGGTAACCAGGTCGCAGACACCGCTGTGCCCGTGAACGCCGGGACCGCCGAGATCGTCGGCCGTGACATCTTCACCCAGAACGGATTTCACGACGCCAGGCCCGGTGAGCCCGATGAAGGTGTCTTCGCACTGGATCATGAAGGATCCCTGGCGCGGCAGGTAGGCCCCGCCGCCGGCGTTGTATCCGAACATCAGACTGATGCTGGGAACCACACCGCTGATCTTTCGCAGCGCCGTGAACGCCTCGCTGTAGCCGTCGAGGCCCCCGACGCCGGCGGGAACGAAGGCGCCCGCGGAGTCGTTCATGCCGATCAGGGGGATGCCGTGCTCGCCGGCCATATAGATCAGTCGCGCCAGCTTGTCGCCGTTGGTGGCATCCATGGAGCCGGCGCGCAGGGTGAAGTCGTGACCGTAGACCGCCACGTCGCGGCCATTGATGTCGAGGATCCCGGTGACGATCGAGGCGCCGTCCAACCCCGGACCCCAGTTCTGCCACAGAATGTTGGGCTCGTTCCGGGTCAGCACCCGGATGCGCTCCCAGACGGTCATCCGGCCCTTGGAGTGCTGGACCCGAACCCGCGCCGGGCCGCCGCCCTCGATGGGTTTGTCGAGCAGCTCCTGCCCCGCGACCAGGCTCTGGTCATAGGCGCTGGCCGGCGTCCGGCGGGCCGTTCCAGCTGCCTGGGGTGCGCTCTCGTTCGGAGCTTCAAACGGGTTGTTCGTGGAGAGGGCCGGGGTGCTCATGGTCTGCTCTGGCAGCCGTCCGTGCTTTCGGGGTTTACGGATATTCTGCCCGAAAAACCGGGCTCTTGCGCGCGAAATGCAGAATTCGCCTGATGCTCTCGACCGCCTCGCGGCCACCGCCGGCCGGGCCGGTCGCTCGACCTCGCCACGCCGATGCGGCCCGCGACGGCGGATTCGTCGCTTCGGAGACGCTCTCTCGTGCGCGCACGAGATTACTCGTTTTGGGCGGCGCAGGCGAATCCTTCCGCGGTCGGCACCGGGGCTCGGGCCAGACACACCCGGCCGCTTCGGATATGCTCGCTGCGCAATGCGGGGGGAACCAAAGTGACGGCATGGATCGTATTGGCCGGCCTGGTCGTGCTGCTCGTCGCGTCCGTCGTGGGCATCTTCAACAAGCTCGTGGCGTACCGCAACCGCTACAAGAACGGCTTTGCCCAGATCGAGGTACAGCTCAAGCGGCGCCACGACCTGATTCCCAATCTCGTCGAAACCGCGAAGGGCTACATGGCCCACGAACGCGAGACGCTCGACGCCGTCGTTCAGGCCCGCAATCGCGCCACCGAAGGTCTGCAGCAAGCAGCCAGCGATCCCACCAACGCGGAGGCCGTGAAGGGGCTCGGCAGCGCCGAAGGGGCGTTGTCTGGCGCCGTGGGAAGATTGTTCGCAGTCATGGAATCCTATCCGGACCTGAAGGCGAGCGATAACATGCGGCAGCTCAGCGAGGAGCTGACTTCCACCGAGAACAAGGTCGCGTTCGCGCGACAAGCCTTCAACGACGCCGTCACCACCTACAACACCTACAGACAGAGCTTCCCCGCAGTCGTGTTGGCCGGGATGTTTGGTCACTCCCAGGACGCAGCGCTGCTCGAATTCGACAGCGAGGTCATCGCCGAAGCCCCCAAGGTCTCGTTCTGACCGATCCGACCCCGGGGCGTCGGTCGGATGATCCGCCACGCCTCTCGTTCCGGGCCGAGGTGCCACCGTGGCGACGGATTTCTTCGAGAACCAGGACCGTGCTCACAAGAACACCGGTCGCCTCGTCGTTCTGTTCGCGCTCGCCGTGTGCGGAATCGTGGCGATGCTCTACGGCCTGGCCGTCGTGGTGCTGGGCTATCCGGGGCAGGATCCGTACACCGGCACCATGGTCGGATCGCTCGCGTGGTGGAACCCCGAGCTGCTGGGGCAGGTAACGCTGGCGGCGTTGGTCATCGTGGGCGGAGGCAGCCTCTACAAGGTCGCTCAGCTCCGCGGTGGGGGCCGCACCGTCGCCGAACACCTGGGCGGTCGGCTCCTACACGTGGAAACCGGGGATGTGCTCGAACGACGACTCCTCAACGTGGTCGAGGAGATGGCGATCGCCTCCGGAACCGCGACGCCTCCGGTTTACCTGCTCGACGAGGAGCGGGGCATCAACGCGTTCGCCGCCGGATTCTCACCCGATGACGCCGTGATCGCCGTGACGCGCGGCTGCCTGGAGCAGCTGTCGCGCGACGAGCTCCAGGGCGTCGTCGCTCACGAGTTCAGCCACGTCCTGAACGGCGACATGCGTCTCAATATCCGTCTGATCGGTGTGGTTCACGGAATCCTCCTCATCGGGATCATCGGCTACTTCCTGCTGCGGAGCGCGGCCTTCAGCGGCAGGTCGCGGCGAAGTGGTGACCGGGGAAACAGCGGTGCGGCCCTGCTGGTGCTCGGGCTCGGCCTCGTCGTGGTCGGTTTCCTCGGGACGCTGCTCGGCAACCTCATCAAGGCCTCGGTGAGCCGGCAGCGTGAGTTTCTCGCCGACGCATCGGCGGTGCAGTTCACCCGCGATCCGAACGGAATCGCCGGTGCGTTGAAGAAGATCGGCGGTCTTGCCGAAGGCTCTCGCGTCGAGCACCCGAACGCGCCCGAGGCCAGCCACATGTTCTTCAGCCGCGGAATCGTCTCGGGCATCAGCTCGCTCTTCTCTACGCATCCACCGCTCATCGAGCGCATTCGTCGACTCGACCCGGCCTTCGAGGGCGGCCTGGCGGAGGGCGGCGCCACCGCTCGGGGCGACGCCGTCGGCGCCATCTCCGGCCTCGTCGAAGCAGATGCCGTCGGCGCCGCCATCGACCAGATCGGCGTAACGAGTCCGGCCCACCTGCGCTACGCCGCGGACCTGATCGCAGGCCTTCCAGCCCCCGTGGTCCGGGCGGCCCACGAGCCCTACGGATCTCGGGCGCTGCTTTATGCGCTCCTCGTGAACCGCGATCCACGGTCGCAGCGAACGCAGCTCGAACATCTGGCGAAGCATGCGGACCCGGCCGTGGAAGATGAAACCCGGCGTCTACTGCCGGTGGTGGTCGGGCTCGAGGAGGCGGTGCGTCTGCCGCTCGTCGACATGCTGATTCCTGCGCTCCGGCAGCTCTCTCCCCCCCAGTACGATGTCTTCACGGCGAACGTGACGGCGCTGATCGCGGCCGACCGGAAGATCGACCTCTTCGAGTGGACGCTGCAGCGGATCCTGTTGCAACACCTCGCGCCCGGGTTCGAGAAGGTGAAAGCGCCCCGGGTGAGGTACGCCTCGGTCGATCGCGTCGCGGGGCAGTGCCAGGTGGTGCTGTCGGCGCTGGCCCGCGCGGGCGGACGTTCGGAGCCGCAGGCGGTCGAAGCGTTCGCGTGCGGCGCCGACGCGCTCGGGGTCTCCGGGCTGGCTCTGCTGACGAGGGAGCGCTGCGGCCTCGCACCGCTCGATGAAGCACTCTTCGCACTGAGCGCGCTGGCGCCGCTCGAGAAGAAGCGCCTGCTCCGCGCCTGTGCGGTCGCCGTCAGTGCCGATCGCAGGGTCACCGTCAGCGAGGGCGAGCTCTTGCGAGCCATCGCCGATTCGCTGGGCTGCCCGATGCCGCCGCTGCTTCCCGGTCAATCGCTCGTCTGACCTCGCCGGCGCGGCGATGCCGAGGGCCGCGGGCGAGTGGCCGTCGCCATCCGATGTGGCCGGCGAGGCGTGGCTTGCGGCTGCCCCCCCCCGGCGTACCCTACGTCGCTGCGCGCACGGTCTACGCCGTCTTCGAGCGCACTGGAGCCGGAGCGAGGGCGATGGGTCGGCTGGACGGAAAGGTGGCGATCATCACCGGCGCTGCGCGGGGGACCGGTGAGGCGACCGCTCGCCTCTTTGCACGCGAGGGCGCTCGCGTCGTGGTGAGCGACGTTCTCGATCAGGCCGGTGAGCGCGTTGCGCAGAGCATCGGTCAGGCCGCCTGCTTCGCGCATCTCGACGTCACCTCCGAGGACGACTGGCGCGCCGCCGCGACCATGGCGGTCGATCGTTTCGGCGGTCTCGATGTGCTCGTCAACAATGCAGGCGTGTTGCTGATGGCGGCGATCCAGGACACCAGCGCGTCCGACTTCGAGCGGGTCGTTCGGGTCAACCAGATGGGCACGTTTCTCGGAATCAAGGCGGTGATCGAGCCGATGAAGCGCGCGGGGCGTGGCTCCATCGTCAACATCTCTTCCGTCGACGGGTTGACCGCGAAGAACGGCCTGGTGGCGTATGCTTCGAGCAAGTGGGGGGTTCGTGGGATCACCCGCGTTGCGGCGTTGGAGCTCGGTCGATTCGGAATCCGCGTCAACGCGGTCTGTCCAGAAGCGGGGAGCCCGCACATGATTGCTCCCTACGTGCCCGCGGGCGTCGACATCGAGAAGGCCACGGCCCACAGCCAGCCGAATCTCGCTCCTCAACGTGACCGCGCGACGTCCGAGAAGATTCTCGATATTGCCAAGCTGGTGGCCTTTCTCGCGTCCGACGACAGCGCCTCGTGCACCGGGGCAGACTTCGCCATCGATGGTGGCAACACGGCGGGCAGCGTCGTTCGCGGGCTTCCCGGATCGTGAACGATTCGCGTCCGGGCCCTACTCGTACTCGATCTCGTACCCCGGAACGAGGTCGAAGCGCGCCTCTGGGCTCAGGGTAGGGAAGACCCAGAATGGTGCGAAGGCGATGTCCAGAGCACCCATCACGACGCGATAGGGGAGCAGCAACACGCCCTGGACGAAGCCGAAGGTATGGGACGTCACCGGTGCACCCCACATGTCGTCGAACTCGCCGGGCGGGTCGATCGCCGACATCATCGGATCGGCCGGAGCGGTCAGCAGACCGTTGATGCCGGCCAGAACGTTGTTGAGGGCCGTCGGGAGCTCGAGGGGCTCCGGCTCGGGCTCCGGCTCGGGCGGGGGCTCCGCGCTCGCCGCCGCCGCGAGTGTGAGCACGAGTAGCGTTGCTGCCGTCGCTGCCAGTCGTCGCATTCGGTCTTCTCCTCGGGTGATCGTGCAGCAACCTGCTCGTGCGTGGTGCGGCCTCGAGCGGCCCTCATCGTTGGCTGGCGCATTCTAACACGAGCCAACGCGAGTTCGGGCTCGCTGGGCGGGGCGCAGCCCCGGGGTCGTTGCTCGAGTCGATCCTCGGCTTCGACGGTAACTCTCTAGATTGGCGTCGATTTTTCTCTCCGTGCAAGTCGCTGCTCGGCGTCGTCGCGCGGTCGGCCGCGGCCTGCGCATCGCTGCTATCCTCGGGCCCAGGGCCGCGACTGCGAACGCGGCACCGGCTCCCAGGTCGGGCCTCGTGGGTCGAAATGAGACTCGGACGTGACGGGAAGGAACCAGGCGATCGACATCCCCACCGCAGGAGGACGGACCACACAGCGGCGACCGCCGTGGATTCGCGTCCGCGCACGCGGCGGATCCCCGGGATTCGACTCGACGCGTGGTGTGTTGAAATCCCTCGGTCTCAATACCGTCTGCGAGGAAGCTGCCTGTCCCAACATCGGTGAGTGCTGGTCACGGCGGCACGCCACCGTGATGATCCTCGGGAGCGTCTGTACGCGGAAGTGCGGCTTCTGCAACGTGAAGACCGGCCGACCCGACGCCGTCGATCCCGAGGAGCCGGCGCAGCTCGCGATCGCGGTGCAGAAGCTGGATCTGCGGCACGTCGTGATCACCTCGGTCGACCGCGACGATCTCGCCGACGGCGGCGCCGCGCACTTCGCGGCTTGCATCGGCGGCGTTCGGAAGGCCTCGCCCGGTACCACCATCGAGGTGCTGACTCCCGATTTCTTGAGGAAGCCCGGCGCGGTCGAATGCGTCGTAGCCGCGGGTCCGGATGTCTACAACCACAACCTCGAGACCGTGCCCCGTCTCTATCCGCTGGCCCGGCGCGGCGCCGACTACCGCGCCTCGCTCGATCTGCTCGCTCGTGTCAAACGGACCTCGCCCCAGATCTTCACCAAGTCGGGCATCATGCTCGGCCTCGGCGAACGGGACGACGAGGTCGGACAGGTCCTGGACGACATGCGAGCCGCGGGAATCGACTTCGTCACGATCGGGCAATACCTGCGTCCTACGCAGGAGCACCTCCCCATGATTCGCTACGCCGCGCCTGCCGAGTTCGCGCGCTGGGCGGACACGGCGCGGTCGAAGGGCTTTCTGATGGTCGCTTCGTCGCCGCTGACGCGCTCGTCCTACCATGCCGATCGCGATTTCGCCCTGCTCGCGGCTGCGCGCCGGGGCGGGGTCAGGGCACCCGCATAGGGCGGAAGGGAGCGGATGCACAGTTCCATCATCGACGAGCCCGACATCGATCCCGAAGAGACCGAGGAGTGGCTCGCGGCCCTGGCTTCGACGATCGACTCCGACGGTGTCGACCGCGCCCACTACCTGATCGAGCGCCTCATCGAGGCGATGCGGCGTTCGGGTGCGCACCTCCCGTACAGAACCACCACCGCCTACGTGAACACCATCGCGACGGCGATGGAGCCTCCAATGCCCGGGGAGCCGGGCATCGAGCACCGCATCCGCTCGATCATCCGCTGGAACGCCCTCGCCATGGTGATCCGTGCCAACAAGGTCAGCACCGAGTACGGCGGTCACATCTCCAGCTTTGCCTCCGCCGCCACGCTGTACGACGTCGGCTTCAACCATTTCTGGCGCGGCCGCGACCACGAGTGCGGTGGCGATCTGGTCTACATCCAGGGCCATTCCTCCCCCGGAATCTACGCCAGGGCCTTTCTCGAGGGGCGCATCAGCGAAAGTCAGCTGAAGCGCTACCGCCAGGAGGTCGAGGTCGACGGTCTCTCCTCCTACCCGCATCCGTGGTTGATGCCCGGCTTCTGGCAGTTTCCCACGGTGTCGATGGGATTGTCGCCTCTGATGGGAATCTATCAGGCGCGTTTCATGAGATACCTCGAACATCGCGAGTTGATCTCGCCCGCTGACAGAAAGGTGTGGGTCGTTGCCGGCGACGGCGAGATGGACGAGCCCGAGTCGCTGGGGGCGATCTCGCTCGCGGCGCGAGAGCGTCTCGACAACCTGGTGTTCGTGGTGAACTGCAACCTGCAGCGCCTCGATGGCCCCGTTCGCGGCAACGGCAAGATCATCCAGGAGCTGGAGGGGGTGTTCCGCGGAGCAGGCTGGAACGTCATCAAGGTGTTGTGGGGTGACCGCTGGGATCCACTGTTCGCGAAGGACAAGGACGGGATCCTGATGCGGCGCATGGCGGAGGCACTGGACGGAGAATACCAGAATTACAAGGCCCAGGGGGGCGACTACACGCGGCGCGAGTTCTTCGGGAAGTATCCGGAGCTCGAGAAGATGGTGGCGAACCTGTCCGATGACGACATTCGGAACCTCAACCGCGGTGGTCACGATCCCCAGAAGGTCTACGCGGCCTACACCGAAGCGGTGAAGACCACCGGCAAGCCAACGGTGATCCTCGCCAAGACGGTCAAGGGTTACGGAATCGGAGAGTTTGAGGGCCGCAACATCAGCCATCAGATGAAGAAGCTCGGAACGGAGTCGATGCGGGCCTTTCGCGACCGCTACCGCATTCCCATCTCCGACGCGGACCTCGACGAAGCCCCGTTCTACAAGCCCCCCGACGAAAGTCCCGAGATCCGTTACCTCCACGAGCGTCGGAAGGCGCTCGGTGGCTATCTCCCCTGGCGGCGGAAGAATGCCGCACCGCTGGAGATCCCGGCGCTCGACGTCTTCGCGCCCATTCTCGCCGGCTCGAAGGATCGGGAGATGTCGACCACCATGGCCTTCATGCGCCTGATAACGCTGCTCACTCGTGACCAGGCGGTCGGCGACAAGGTGGTGCCCATCGTTCCAGATGAGGCGCGAACGTTCGGAATGGAGGGCCTCTTCCGCACGCTGGGCATCTATTCGTCCATCGGGCAGCTCTACGAACCCGTGGACGCCGGCCAGGTCATGTATTACCGCGAGGACGTCAAGGGTCAGATCCTCGAGGAGGGCATCAGCGAGGCCGGATCCATGGCTTCGTGGATCGCTGCGGCCACGTCGTACAGCAACTACGGAACCCAGATGATCCCCTTCTACATCTTCTATTCGATGTTCGGGTTTCAGCGAGTCGGCGACCTCGCGTGGGCAGCGGGGGACCAGCGCGCCCGTGGCTTTCTGATCGGCGGTACCGCCGGGAGGACCACGTTGTCGGGGGAGGGACTGCAGCACCAGGACGGCCACAGTCACCTGCAGGCCTCCACGATTCCCAACTGCGTCGCCTACGACCCCGCCTATGCGTACGAGCTCGCCGTGATCATTCACGAAGGCATGCACCGAATGTATGTGAGACAGGAGGATGTCTTCTACTACATCACCGTCATGAACGAGAACTACGTCCAACCGGAGCTGCCCCAGCGCGCCGAAGCGAAGGAAGGGATCCTCCGCGGGATGTACCTGGTGCAGGAGGCCAATCCGAAGGTCAAGCTGCGGGTCCAGCTGATGGGGGCGGGTGCAATTTTGCGCGAGGTGCTCGCCGCTGCGGAGCTGCTTCAGGAGGACTTCGGAGTGGCCTCCGACGTCTGGAGCGTCACGAGCTTCACGGAGCTGCGCCGCGACGGCATGGACGTGGATCGCTGGAACATGCTCACCCCCGGCGGGCGACCTCGTGCGAGCTTCGTGGAGACGTCGCTCGCGAATCGCCCCGGCCCGGTGGTTGCGGCCACGGACTACGTTGCGATGGTTCCCGAGCAGATTCGGCGCTTCGTTCGCCGCCCGTTCCGAGCGCTCGGGACCGACGGCTATGGGCGCAGCGATGCCCGGCGGCAGCTGCGGCATTTCTTCGAGGTGAATCGTTTCTTCATCGCGGTTGCGGCGCTCGACGAGCTCGCGGGCTGCGGGGACATCGAGCGTACCAAGGTCGCGGAGGCGATCGCGAAGTACGGCATCGATTCCGACAAGCCAAACCCCGTGACGGTATAGGTTCGGGAGAAGGTCGTGGGCGTCGAGAAGGAGGTCCGGGTCCCCGACATCGGAGATTTCGAGGACGTCGAGGTGATCGAGGTACTGGTCGCGAGCGGCGACGTAATCGACGCCGATGCGTCCATCGTCACCCTCGAAAGCGACAAGGCGACCATGGAGGTGCCGTGCCCCTTCGGAGGCGTGGTGCGCGAGGTTCGGGTTCGGGTAGGCGACCGCGTGAGGGAGGGGACCCCGCTGCTGACGCTGGACGTCGGCGAAACGTCGGTCGGCGAAGCGGCGTCCCCGCCGGCCGAGCCGACGCGGGCCGCGCCGTCTGCCGAGCCGACCCGGGCTGCGCCGCCTACCGAGCGATCCGCGCCCAGGAGCATCGCGTCCCCACAGCGCGCCCGCGCGACCGCTTCCGATTCGGCTGGTCATGCGAGCCCGTCCGTGCGGCGGTTCGCACGCGAGCTCGGAGTCGACGTCGCAAAGCTGCGCGGCAGCGGTCGCAAGGGCCGGATCCTCCGCACGGACGTACAGAGCTACGTGAAGGAGGCCCTGCGCGGTGCGCCGCCTGCGGAGAGCGTCGTCCACGTCGGGCCGGCCCCCACGATCGACTTCGCGAGCTTTGGTGCGATCGACGTCCAGCCGCTCTCCAAGGTCCGCAGGCTCTCCGCGGCGAACCTGCATCGAGCCTGGGTGACGGTTCCCCACGTCACACAGCACGACGAAGCCGACATCACCGACCTCGAAGCACTTCGACGAGAGAGCCAGGGGGCGGCCGAGGCGAAGGGCGTGAAGCTCACCTTGCTCGCCTTCGTGATGAAGGCCGTCGCCGCCAATCTTCGCGAGTTTCCGCAGTTCTGCGCGTCGTTGGACGAGAGCGGCGAGAATCTCGTCATGAAGCGCTATTGTCACATCGGCGTCGCAGTCGACACGCCCGTCGGGCTCGTGGTTCCGGTCGTGCGCGACGTCGATCGCAAGGACGCCTTCGCGGTTGCGGCCGCGCTCGGCGACCTGAGTGAGCGCGCTCGCAAGCGGCGTCTCCGTCGCGAAGATCTCGAGGGCGGCTGCTTCAGTATCTCGAGTCTCGGTGGCATCGGCGGGACGGGGTTCACTCCCATTGTCAACGCTCCCGAGGTCGCGATACTGGGCGTATCGCGTCATTCCTGGAAGCCCGTCTTCACCGAAGGAAGCTTCGTGCCGAGAATCATGCTTCCGCTCTCACTGTCCTACGACCACCGCGTCATCGACGGGGCGGACGCAGTTCGTTTCACCACCCGACTCCGGACGCGTCTGGCCGATGGCGCCAGCGCTGCGGAGGCTCTGGCGGCGCCGTGAGTGACGCGGGGCGAACAGGGGCGCCCGCCCGGGTCGAACCGTTCGGATCGCATCGGCACGTCGAGGTGCTGGTGATCGGTGGCGGACCAGGCGGGTACACCGCCGCATTTCGCGCTGCCGACCTCGGGAAACGGGTCGTCATCGCGGAGCGCCACGACGCGTTGGGCGGCGTCTGCCTCAACGTCGGGTGCATTCCATCCAAGACGCTGCTGCACGTAGCCGAGGTGATGAACGACGCTCGCGAGCTGGCCCGGAGCGGGATCGTCTTCGGAGACCCGAGCATCGACCTCCAACGTCTCCGGGCCTACAAAGATCGGGTGGTGTCGCGCCTGACGCGTGGTCTCGCCGGACTCGCTCAGCAACGCGGCGTGACGATCGTGCGTGGGAACGCGCGTTTCACGGCACCCGATCGGGTGGCGGTCGAAGGGCCGGAAGGCGCGGTGACGATCTCCTTCGACGCTGCCATCGTGGCGAGCGGCTCCCGGCCGGTGGAGCTTTCCGGCTTCCCCCATGGCGATCCCCGCCTGCTGGACTCGACCCGGGCGCTCGAACTCGCCGACGTTCCGTCGCGGTTGTTGGTGGTGGGCGGAGGAATCATCGGGCTCGAGATGGCGACGTTCTACCAGACGCTCGGATCCGCCATCACCGTGGTGGAGCTCACCGACGAGCTGATTCCGGGGTGCGACCGCGACCTCGTGCAACCCTTGCAGCGGCGACTCTCGAAGCGCTTCGAGAACATCTTCCTGGGAACCCGCGTCGCTCGAGTCGAGCCCGAAGCGGCCGGTCTGCGCGTCTACTTCGAAGGAAGCGACGCACCCGAGTCGGACGTGTTCGATCGCGTGCTGGTTGGCGTAGGGCGGCGGCCGAATGCCGACGCCATCGGTGCGGAGGAGGCGGGTCTCGTCGTGGACGATCGTGGCTTCCTGACGGTCGACGCCAGCCAACGCACGAACCTGCCCCACATCTTCGCCGTGGGGGACGTCACGGGTCCCCCGATGCTGGCGCACAAGGCGATCCACGAAGGGCGCGTTGCGGCCGAGGTGATCGGGGGCCTTCCCGCGGCATTCGACGCGGCGGGGATTCCGTCCGTGGCCTACACCGACCCCGAAGTCGCCTGGGTCGGCCTCACGGAGACACAGGCTCTCGAACGCGGCATCGCGTTCGAGAAGGGGGTCTTCCCCTGGTCAGCCAGTGGTCGCGCCCTGTCGATGGGTCGCGGAGATGGCATCACGAAGCTTCTGGTCGACCCAGAAACGCGGCGGATCCTCGGTGCCGGGATGGTGGGGCGACACGCCGGAGAGCTCGTCGCCGAAGCCGTGCTGGCCCTCGAAATGGGTGCCGATGCGCAGGACGTCGGTCTGTCGATTC
>Ga0055480_10000626_pt1 | contig 13448 bp, 12 predicted proteins | sample Muzzi_PWB_D2_FD_57935 | JGI IMG/M metagenome (GOLD analysis project Ga0055480, IMG submission 57935) | Wetland microbial communities from San Francisco Bay, California, USA, that impact long-term carbon sequestration - Muzzi_PWB_D2 | ecosystem: Environmental > Aquatic > Marine > Wetlands ... | reverse complement strand
GGAAAACCTGCTCTCAAAATTTTTCGGCGAGCCCGTGAAACCGGCTGGAAAATCCTTACCCCGCAAATTCCGTAAGAGTTCGGTTATCAAATACCTGGGTGGCATTGAAAAGGATCAGTCTCTATTTTTGATCGAACTCAAAACCGGTCAATTTTATGGGGCGCTCTGGCCATGGCGGCGCAATAAGGCCAAAATTGAGATCCATCTGGGGTATTGCTCAGATTGGATGACCGATGAAGATTATCAGCAATTGGAGAACTTGGTTCACCGGTGTGCTTCGGATCGGGCCTTCGAACAAATGGATGCCGGGATCGGCGGCCAGATTCATGGTATCAGCCTGCCATCGTTCCTTCAGATGGCCGAAATGGAGAAATCTTCATTTACCTTACGGGTCACTTCTCGAAATCGGGTGGGCGTGCTGCATCTGTCCGAGGGGACTTTGATGGCCGCCCAGCTGGATGATCTTTCCGGACATGACGCCGCCTATCGCATTATCAGCTGGGATGATGTCTCCATCGATATCGAACCGATGAATCCATCCCAACAAGATGAGATCAAACAACCATTGATGCATATCCTGATGGAGAGTCTCAAGCTCAAAGACGAAGCGGCTATTGCCCAGGAGACTGCGCCGCCAATGCCCAAGGGACGGCCCAAGGCCAGACGCCGCCCCGCGCCGGGAAAGCCCTCTAAGCGCCTGGTTCGCCTGGAACGTGCGCCGACGCCCCAGGCGCCGCGCAAAAGACTGCCGTTGTTAACGCTAATCGCTATCGGCGTAGGCGCTTTTGCCATTTTGGCGGCCTTTGTGGTGGGGTATTTTCATTATTTGGATAATCGGCATTTATCGGATGGCTATCAAGAACTTTTGGAACAAGTGGATAAAGCCGAAATCCTGGAAAAAAAGCTGAAACTCGTTCAAGCGTATAAAAATGACCATCCCAATTCTCCCTATAAGGCTTCGATTCAGTCCCGGATTCTGGATTTACAAAAAAAAGTAGAAGACCGCGATTTTGAGCAAACCACCCTGGCTGTCAGTGGGCTGCCTCTGGATGAACACTATGAGGATAAAGCCATTCAATTATTCAGTCAATTTCTGGATAAGTACCCCAATAGCAGCAAATCCGAACAAATAAACAAATCTGTCGCTGAAATTAAAAATTTGCTGGATCAATACTATTATGAGGAATTAAAGCGAGCCGCTCGCCTGGATTTCAACAAGCGGTTGGATACCTATCGACGGTACCTGGAAAAGTTCCCGAGCGGACGCTTCAAAAAAGATGTCGGGGTTCTAATCAATGAAATGGGTGAAAAGTATCTGGCTTATCTGCAGGAAGAGGCCGTACAGTGCGAGCAAAAACGCAGTTGGGAACCTTGCATTGAACATTGCGAAAATTTTATGAAAGCCTATGCCGGGCTGGATTTGTCCCAGAAAGCCGTCCAATTGAAGAAACAACTAGAAGATAAACGGGATTATTTCCAGCTGCGCAGGAAGGCCGAAGACAACGAAGGCGACATTAACAAAGCCTACGAGCTTTACAAAACCTACTTGGATGAACACCCTGGAAGCACGCAGCGCCCGGAGATCGAAAAGGAGATGGCTCATCTGGCCCAACAAATTAAAGCCATGAAAAATTGGTTGGCCGTCCGTTCCTATGCCACCAATAATAGAAACGGCTTGTTTGAGCGCATTCAAAAAGTGGATCGGTATTTGCGCAGCAATATTTCCGGACTATTTGCCGGAGAAGCACAATCCTTGCTGGGGCAGCTCGAAGAGGAGCGACAGGGCAGTTTGCGGAATAGTCAAATCCAGGCCAAAATCCAAAATGAGCAAGCCCGAATTCAACGCTTGAAAGAAGAGCGAGCTCGGATGCAAGCGCGAGCCCGTCAGCTCGAGTTGCAACTGGAATCTCAATTAAAGAGCTCTTCCCGATATCAGGCCAATGGCGACGGCACGTTTAAAGATCTTTCCACTGGTTTGACCTGGTGCCTCTTGGATTCTTACCAGGAACTGGGGGGGTGTGTGACCTACGAAGCAGCCCTGAAATATGTTCAGCGCCTGCGTCACGGTGGCGTTTCAACCTGGAGAATGCCTTCGGCTAATGAATTGGCCTCCTTGTACAAACAATCCCCCTTTTTCCCATTGAGCGGCGCCCAGTGGTATTGGAGCGCTGAAACAGCCGTGAAGGGATATCATTCGGTGGCTGAAGTGGTGAGCGCCGAGCACGAGCCTGTATTTCAGCGCGCGCAGCGTGAACTCACAGAATGCGGAAACGTCCGGGCGGTGTTGGCTACTCCATAATGAGAATTCAATTGGTTTTATCCCCCGCCTCGTCCTTGCACCTATTCCAAATTTTGAAACCATATCCATTGAATTTATGATTGAATTATCGGTCGGAACATAATATAGGGATCTCTTCTTCTTTAATTGCTGAATATAAATTTGCTGTTCGTTATCATTTTGGCAACAGGGGGTAACCATGCGTAAGTCTGTTTTATTTGTGACCGTTGTGCTGATGGGTTTGGTTTGGGCGTCGTTATTAATCGCAGACGATGAGATGTGTGTTCCCATGGGCGAGATTACTCTTGCATCGTTGGCCAAAGATGCCCAACGTTCCGAGGTCACTTTCCCCCACGCCGTTCATTTCAGTTACGCCTGTCAAGAGTGCCATCACAAATGGAATAAAATAGAGGCGATTCAAAGTTGTACCACGTCCGGGTGCCATGATCTGGACAAAGCCCCGGTGGATGAAAAAGGAAAGCCAGTTAAAGATAAGGTTATCAAAGCACGTTATTACAAAAATGCCTATCACGACAACTGCATCGGTTGTCACAAAGAGATCAAAATGAAAAATAGAGCCATGGAGGCATCCAAGGCAGCATTGGGCGAAAAACTGCCGCCCACCGGTCCTACCGGATGCATTCAGTGTCATCCTAAAGAGGAGTAGGCGGTTTTTACCTACCTACCATGGTTGCAGCCGTTCTATGTCGCTAAATAAGTAGTCTCGCCGTTTGTACGGCGAGACTTTGTTTTATCACAGCTTGTTTGCTGGACGTGGGGCTATGTCTTGTTGACTAACAGACCGCCCCTGAACACTTCGAAAGCCGTTTTAAGGGTCCCCTTGAGGTAATCCTTCTTTTCATCTACGATTTTCTTGCTTGCTTCCCAGAGAACCACCCCGGAAAAAAGGGACCAGAAAATATCCGCCAGAGCCGTTGGATGGCGGTTTAGGAAAACACCCGCATCGATCCCCTCTTTAAAAATGGCGGCTATGGCGCCGATTGATTTTCGCGACAAGTCTTTTATTTCTACCAGGAGTTCATCGGAAAGATTTTTCAAGGTTTCGCTGGACTGTAAATGGAACATGTTGATGATGATCATGGGGTCAAAGTCATAGACATCATACATGGCATCCATGAGGGCGTCCAATTTTTGTACCGAATCCAGGCCGGGCTCCTTATCGACGTGGGTTACTCTGATATGCAGGTACTGTAGAATGCGCAATGACAGCGAGGCATACAGCTCTTCCTTATTCTTGAAATAAAGATAGAGGGTGCCCGGACTCAGCTCAGCTTCCTTGGCAATATCCTCCATGGTGGCCTTATTAAATCCTTTTCCCGAAAAAACTCTTTTGGCGGCCACGATGATTTGTTGGCGGCGTCTTTCTTTCTCACGTTCTTTACGTTCTTGAATACCCATTATTCAATTCCTGATTTGTTTCTGCGTGCAGGTCCATTTCCATTTCAACTTATGACTGCTCCCTTACAGGGGCGTGCGAGCAATGCCTACATGGACTATAAATTGCGAAATGTCAATTATTTTATGAATGGTTTTTACCGTAAAATTGCCAAAATAACATTGATTTATAAGCTTTTTACGTTCGGAAAAGAGGCGTGCTGATGTACCGTTCGCCTGTGCTGGGTAAAATGACCACCAGGCGTTTTCCAGCGTTCTCCTTGCGTCGAGCCACCTGCAGGGCGGCCCAAACAGCGGCGCCCGATGAAATGCCGCAAAGAATACCTTCCTGGTCGGAAAGTTGGCGGGCGGTCTCAAAGGCCTCATCATTGGTCACTGTAACCACATCGTCGATAATGCTGCGATCAAGAATCGCCGGAATAAATCCGGCCCCAATGCCTTGAATCTTGTGAGGCCCTTTCTGACCACCGGAAAGAACTGCCGACTCGGCCGGCTCCACGGCAATGGCTTTAAAACCAGGATTCTTGGCTTTGATAAATTGCCCGACGCCTGTGATGGTGCCCCCGGTGCCCACGCCTGATATCAGGATGTCCACCTGACCTTCCGTGTCTTCCCATATCTCAGGGGCGGTGGTTTCCCGATGGGCCATGGGATTGGCCGGGTTCTCAAACTGATTGGGCATATAGGCGCCCTCGTTTTGCGCGACAATCTCCTCTGCCTTGGAAATGGCCCCTTTCATTCCCTCGGAACCCGGTGTCAAAACCAGTTCGGCGCCCAGATGCCGGAGCAGTTTCTGGCGCTCTATGCTCATGGTGTCGGGCATGGTCAAACAGAGCCGATATCCTTTGGCCGCGCACACAAAAGCCAACCCAATGCCGGTGTTCCCGCTGGTGGGTTCCACGATCAATGATTGGGGGCCGATGCGTCCCAAACGTTCGGATTCGGATATCATATAGTGGGCGATGCGATCTTTAACGCTGCCCAAAGGGTTGAAAAATTCGAGTTTGGCCAAGACTACGGCCTGCGTGCCCGCAGCTGTTCGATTCAGCCGCACCAGGGGCGTATGTCCCACGGTTCCTTGAATGGAATTGAATATTCGCATGTCAGACTCCTTTATTGGCCGATTTATAGATAAGGCGCGGCTGTTCCATAATCACAGTGGTATCGGCCGGTACCGATTCGGTCAGCCAGACATTGCCACCAATAACCGAACGGGTGCCGATGACCGTATCGCCACCCAGAATGGTGGCCCCCGAATAGATGATCACATTATCTTCGATGGTGGGGTGCCGTTTTTTGCCCCGGTACTGTTCGCCTGCATTTTTCGGCAGGCTCATGGCTCCCAAGGTAACGCCCTGGTAGATCCGCACATCTTCACCGATCAGCGTGGTTTCGCCGATGACCACGCCGGTGCCGTGGTCAATTACGAAGCGATCCCCGATGGTGGCGCCGGGATGGATGTCAATACCCGTGACGCTATGGGCATGTTCGCTCATGATGCGGGGCAGCATGGGCACGCCGAGTTCAAACAGACGGTGGGCCACCCGGTAAACCATGATGGCGTAGATACCCGGATAGCTGAAAATGATCTCATCGTGGCTTTTTGCGGCTGGGTCGCCATCATAGGTGGCTTGTACATCGGTGGTCAGGATAGTGCGAATGGCCGGAACCGATTCCAGAACCTTTAATGCTTTAACCTGCCCGGTCTCTTCGCAATGGCTGCAGGATTGATTATAACGCAGACAGTCATGCCGGATATGGTGGACGATTTGCTCGGATAGCCTGTCATAGAGCAGCGATACGGTCTGGCCCAGATAATATTTCATATTGGCCGGGTCTACCGGTTCCTTGGAAAAATAGCCCGGGAAAAGGAGTTCCCGGAACCGGTCAATCAGATCCACAACATACCCTTCGGCATGAATGGTTTCGTAGTCGATATGGGCATAACAATGGGTACTGCTGCAATGCTCGATGATGCGTTCGGCTATTTCCGGCACCCTGGATTTCAATTGCTGGCAGGCAACCAAATCGATTTTGCAGGCATCGGCCTCTTTGTAGCGATCTGTCATGGACATTCCTTTTCGCCGTGGCCCTAATGCCGCGGCTGAAGTTGTGATAAACATAAGGCCCTTTGCATGTAAATCAAGCCATCCCGGATAGTTGTCTCTTTTTAATTGGTGTTCTCAATTTGAGGCTTCGAGTAATAGTTTTCAGAAATTAAACGCAGATAATATTTTTATTGCCATTCACTGCAATTAATGTACTATTAAATGTCACACACCCCACTCCTCTACATTCCATTAGGGCTGCGACTGATGAAGAAAAAATATATCGTGACCCCGGCACTTGTCGTGCTGGGCATAATGATTGGTTTTCCTCTATTCAGCATGACCTATTACACCATGGTGCGCACTTCCACGCCGGAGTTTTGCGCGTCCTGCCATGAAATCAAACCGGCCGTACGGGCATGGCGGGCTTCCACACATGTGAATAACGCCGCTGGCGTGGTGGTGGATTGCATGGACTGCCATCTGCCGGCACCGCAGAACACCTTTGATTTCTTTTTTTCCAAAACCTACCACGGCATCAAAGATGTGATGGCTCATTTTCTTTACGGCGGTTATAATCGCGCTGAAGAAAGAAACAATGCGTATGCCGCATTTAAAAATAATCAGTGCGAGAAGTGCCATCGCAATTTGCTGACCATACCCAACAGGCGCGGCGCCATGCTGGCCCACCGGTCCGTACTATACGCCCGGACCGGATATGAAAAAAAATGCGTGGATTGCCACTACGACCTGGTTCACAGCGACAAGATATACGTGATGTTTCGGCAGTATCGTAGAGTACCTTACCAAGCCAAAGGTCTTCGTGCAGAAAAACTCGCTTTTAAAATCCGAAAGGAGGATGGCAGATGAGAAGGACGCTGCCCTGTTTAGTGATCGCGATATTTTCGACATTATGCATCGTAGGTTTCGGTACGCGGGCGGTTCAGGCCCAGCAGCCCAATTTTCCCAAAGTCAAGGAGTACAGAATCGAGCGCAGTATGCCGCCGCAAGCCACCGCCTGCATTGAATGCCACCGAGCAACCACGCCGGGCATCTTCGCGGACTGGGCTAGAAGCCGGCACGCCAATGCCAACATCACCTGCCTGGACTGTCACCTGGCGCAACCCGGAGACCAGGACCTGGCGGCGGGCCACGATAACTATTACCACCGCTCAGACCTGCCGTATGGGCAAGACCAATATAAGGTTCCCATCGCTGCAATCGTGACGCCCAAGGACTGCTCGCGGTGCCACCCCGACGAAGTGATGCAGTACACCAAAAGCAAACATGCCAACACCCTGGAAATCATATGGAAAATAGATCCATGGTTGAACAAGGGCATGAACTCGGACAATGAACGCAAAACAGGCTGTTTCAACTGTCATGGTACCATCGTCAAGATCGACGACAAAGGCGCACTGGACCCTGCCACATGGCCCAATGTGGGCGTGGGGCGCATCAACATGGATGGCAGCAAGGGGTCCTGCACCTCTTGCCATACGCGCCACCGCTTCTCGGTAGGCGAAGCCCGTCGCCCCGAGGCGTGCGACCAATGCCATCTGGGGCCGGATCATCCCCAGATCGAGATATTCAATGAGTCCAAACACGGCACCATGTACCACGCCTATGAGAAGGAATATAATTTCGATGCGGCCGGCGGCACATGGACTGCCGGGATCGATTACCGCGCACCTACCTGCGCGGCCTGCCATATGTCCGGTTCGGGCAAAGTACTTACCAGCCATGACGTCACCGAGCGCCTTTCCTGGGAGACTCAGGCGCCCCTGACCATCCGTCCCGCTGATTTCAAACCCTTTCCGGCCGGCACCGATTGGAAAGCGGAACGGGGTAAAATGAAAACCATTTGCCAGCAATGCCACGGCGACTCCTGGATCGAGGATTTCTACAATGGATTCGACAAGACCGTTGAGGAATACAACGAGGTCTATTTCAAACCGGCCAAAAAGATCCTGGATGATTTGTATGGCAAAGGATTGTTGGACAAAACCAAATTCTTCGATGAGCATCTGGAACTACAGTTCTACGAATTGTGGCATCATGAAGGACGACGGGCCCGTATGGGCGTCATGATGATGGCTCCCGACTACGCCTGGTGGCATGGATTCTACGAGTGCAAGAAACGCCTGAATGAATTTACCGAAGAGGCGGATGAACTGATCAAATCGGGTAAAAAAGCACATATCTATCGCGACTACCCCAATGCCACGGGTGATACGACCCGTCCCGCGGTGATTTTTGGCCCGCAAAAATAGCGCACGGGAGATAATCTCTAAAAAGCCCCCTCGATGATCGCACCGAGGGGGCTTTTTGCTTGATTTTTATGTTTTCGTGAGCAGGTTAGTTGCTGACAAAGGCAAATCAAACCGGCAGGGAGTAATTTAATGAACGCTTCAGACCAGTATGATGTGGTAATTCTGGGCACCGGACCGGCAGGCCTTCAGGCAGCCATTCACGCTGCACGCAAAAAGGTATCGGTTCTGGTGATGGGCAAGGAGACCAAAAGCAGCCTATATCATGCCCACATCGAAAATTTTTGCTGCATCTTCAAGACCACCGGTGAAGAGATTATCACTGTGGGCCATCAGCAGGCCACCAATTTTGGCGCCCATTTCCTGGACCAGGATGTATTGCAGATTCAGACCGTTGAAAGGGGTTTTACAATAAAAGTGGAAAGCGGCCGGATCATTGAAGCTGCGGCGCTGATCATTGCCACTGGCACCCAGCGCCAGCGCCTGGGGGTTCCCGGGGAGAAGGACCTGCTGGGCAAAGGGGTTTCGTATTGTGTGGACTGTGACGGTAATTTTTACCGAGGGCAGAATGTGGCCATTGTTGGCGGTGAAAGTGCGGCCGTGGACGGTGCGTTAACCTTGGCCCTGATCGCCGGACAAGTTCATCTGATTTGCAAACAACTGGAAGTTTCGGCCGATTTGAGAGAAAAGCTTGAAAACAGCGCCGTTCAGATCCATCTTGGGGCCCAGGTGGAGACCATTGATGGTGAAGGCGAAGTCCGGTCCTTATTGCTTAAAGATGGAACCCGAATTCAGGTGTCAGGGGTATTCATCGAGCAGGGGGCCAAAGGGCTGATGGAGCTGGCCACCAATTTGGGTATCATGCTGGACGATGAGATGAAATATATCCGAACCGACAAGCAGCAGGCGACCAATGTCCCGGGTATTTTTGCCGCCGGCGATGTGTGCGGCCCACCGTGGCAGATGGCCAAAGCAGTGGGAGAAGGCTGTGTAGCCGGCATTAATGCGGCCAACTATGCCAAGAAACAACGTTGAATCGCCGAATAGACCATTTGACGATATCATATAAGGAGCGAACCATGGCAAAAGTAAAAGGTGTCATCATCAATCAAGAAGAGTGCGTGGGGTGCCAATCCTGCGTGGAACTGTGCCCGGATGTTTTTGATTTCGACGAGGATGCGGAAAAAGCAAGTGTCAAGGAAGGCCATAACAGCGATGAAGAGTGTATTCAGGAAGCCATCGACTCCTGCCCAACCGAGTGCATTGAGTGGGACGAGTGATGACAGCTGCTGGTTGCAAAACAATCAAACCAGGATCGCAAACGTTTCTGGTTTAGAGTTCAAAGTTCAAGGTTGATGGCCGGGAAGAACCGCGACCTCGCGGTCCTTCCCGGTGGCTGTTACCGGCGATCAACTCTGCACACAGAAATGCCAAATCCAAATTTGAAATTCCATACACCTATTTCACCAGCGGCAGCTTATGGGAGGCCCAGTCCATGATGCCGGCGCTGAGGTGATAAATTTTACCAAAGCCCTTGGTTTCCATCAACCGGAGTGCACGGCCGCTGCGGTTTCCGGTCCGGCAATAAACCAGATAGGTTTTAGTTTTATCCAGTTGGTCCAACCCGGCTGAAAACTGGGCGCTCTTGTAGTTCAACAATTGCGCACCGGCGATGTGGCCCTGGCCATATTCGGCAGGGGTGCGCACATCCAGAATGACAAACGCCGGGTTGCTTTGATTTTTCTGAATCAATGCCTGAGCCGCAGGGGCGGATAAATTATGAATGTCGGCGGCCCAGGTAAGGCCGCTAGTCATTGTCAAAAATAAGACCAGGCCCAGCAGGGCCGGCTTGAAGTGCATGCTCTTCATGTGCGGATCTCCTTTTTCAAATCAAGTCCGAATTTTTTAATTCGTTTCCAGACCGTGATACGGCTGACGCCCAGCATGCGGGCGGCTTCGGATTGATTGCCCGCAGTTTGGTGCAATACTCGGATGAGTTCTCTTTTTTGAGCGTCATCCCCGTTTTGGACAATGGTTATGGGTGGCGGGCATTGATGGGACTCCACACCTAAAACTTTGGGTGGCAGGTGCCGCACGTCGATCCCGCCGCTGGGGCACAGGACAAAGGCGTATTCGATGGCATTGCGCAATTCACGCACATTCCCAGGCCATTTGTACTGCATCATTTTTTGCATCGCTTCGGGTGTCAGGCCCAAGATCTTTTTTCCGGTTTTGACGGTATTCAAGCGGATAAAACTCTGTACGATTGCGGGAATGTCCTCCGACCGCTGCCGTAATGCCGGGCAGTGCAGGGGAAAGACATTGATGCGGAAAAATAGATCTTCCCGGAAGATCCCCGTGGCGATCAATTCCTCAAGGTTGCGATTGGTGGCCGAGATGATGCGAACGTCCACTTTGACAGGGGTATGCTCACCGACCCGTTCGATTTCCTTTTCCTCCAAAACCCGTAGAAGTTTAACCTGTGTGGCCGCCGGAATATCGCCGATTTCATCCAGGAAAATGGTACCTTCATGGGCCGCTTCAAAACGCCCGATGCGGGCCCGGTCTGCGCCGGTATAGGCGCCTTTGGCATGGCCGAAAAGCTCGCTTTCCAGCAGATTTTCGTTCAGCGCCGCACAGTTGACTTTAATATAGGGCTTGTTCTTGCGGGCGCTGACTTCATGAATGGCATGGGCCACCAGCTCTTTGCCGGTGCCGCTTTCCCCGCTGATCAGTACCGGTGCTTCCGTCAAACCCACATTTTCAACCATCTCGAAAAGATCCTGCATGACAGGTGATTGGCCCTGAATGCCATGGTAACCGTCGTCCAGGTGGAAAGTGCGTCGCAAGGCAAGAATCTCTTCCTGTTGACGAACAAATTCCGACATATCCTTCAGGGTTTCGACTGCCCCCATCAAGTTGCCGTTTTCATCTCGCAATATGGATGCATTTTTTACAATGGTCACCGTCCGGTTGTTTTTATTGGTGATGGTACAGCGTTTGGCTTTCACCCCGCCGGCCGCGTAAAGCCCGCACCACTTTTGCCCGGCCCCCTTGGCGATGATTTTGCAGCCTGTACAATCCAGCACCCGGCAGGATTGGCCTAGAAGTTCCTGGGCTTTATACCCCGTTAATTGCTCTGCGGCCGGATTGACCGCCACAATCTGGCCCGCCGGGTTCACCACCATGACGCCATCTTGCAAGGTATCTACAATTGTTTTCCAGTAACGGGATAAGTCCATGGGCGGCTCCTGGTATCGAAACTGTTAATCTGTATGGTTAACAGATGTTAACATAACAACGGCCGATCCTTCCTGCAAGTGTTCTTTTGGTTTTTAATTTCCTTTAATTTCAAGTTGTTAAAATATTTCGTGTTTCTGGCACAGCCGTTGCTCAACTTGGTTCAGGCGCCCCTGGGCATTGTCAGGGATGACTGAAACGTTTTGCATGGAGATCCTCAGGGGAACAATTATCGAAATGGTTGGGTTTCCGAAACAAAAAAGGAGGCATTATGGGATTATGGTCAAAAGTGGGAAAAACGTTTAAGCCGTGCTGGGCAGTGGCTGGCATGATCACGGTCTTGGTCATGGCACTGCCGTTGGCGGGCTGGGCGGCTGACGACACCCAGGCCCTGCGCGAACAGATGAAGGCCATGCAGCAACAGATGGAGGTGCTTCAGAAGAAGCTTGACCAGGTGGAAGCGCAATCGGACAAGCAGTCACAGGATGCCCAGGAAATGGACGAACGGCTCAATAAAGCCGAATTGCATTCCGCAACAGATAAATTATCACTGGGCGTTGAATTTCGCACCCGGGCCGACTCCATCCATTACGATAATATTCGCGTGGCGCCTGAAGCCATTACCAATGGCTTCTTCACGCCGATCACGGCAACGCCTCCTGGATTTAACGGTGGCACCCTGGCGCAGATTCAACAGGGCATCGCCAATATGGCCGCCGCCGGCATGGTTCCGGCCCCCGAGCAGGTGGATGCCGACAATGACATCATCTATACCAATCGCCTGCGCCTGGAGATGAAAGCGCGCATCAATCCCCAACTCACATTTGGCGGGCGCCTGGCCGCCTACAAGGTGTTCGGCGACAGCAGCGGGGTGAAATTCAACCAGGGCAGTCTGGGTGACGTCACTTTTGACGGCAACACTTCCAGCCTGCCCCATGGAGATACCATTCATATGGAACGGGCATTTTTCAACTACAAGTTCGATACTGAAACCGTGCCCGTCAACTTGTCCGTGGGCCGCCGCCCGTCCACTGAAGGCCCTCCCCTGGAGTATCGCAACAACAGTTTGGAAGGCGGCTCTCCGCTGGCGACCGTTATCAATTGGCAATTTGACGGCGCATCGCTGACCTTCGGCCTGGAAGATGCCGTGGGGATACCGGGTGCCGCGCTCAAATTGTGCTATGGGGTGGGTTTTGAAGGCGATTGGGGCAACAGCTCCTCGCTGGCTAGCTCTCAACCCGCCGTGGACGATGTACACATGTTCGGCCTGATCGCCGATCTTTACAACGATGATGTCACCAGCGCGGTGGTGACTTACGCCCATGCTTCGGATATCACCGATGGATTTACCGGGCTGACGGTCATGCCATTCATCGTTTCCAGAGAAGACCGGAATGGCGACGGCACCGACGAATATTACTTTACAGCCAACAGCGGCGGCTTTGTCAGCCGTCTGGAACCCATGACCAATATCGGCGACTGGGATGCTGCCTCCTTACTGTTGCGTACCAATCTGGCGGAGAAAGTGGCCGACGTGGACCTGTTCCTGGCTGGATCCTGGAGTCACACCAAACCATCCCAAATCTCAAGTAATCCGTTTTATGAGATCATGGGGCAAGGGTTGCTGAGCTCAAACGGCGATTTGCAGTCCCAAGACGGGTACAGCATCTATGCGGGCATTATCTTTAATCTGCCCTGGGATGCCCGGCTGGGTCTGGAGTACAACTGGGGGTCTGAATATTGGTTTAACTTCACCGGTGCCGAAGATTCCCTGGTGGCAAGCAAAATGGCGGCCCGCGGCCAGGTATGGGAACTCTACTGGCATCAACAGATCTTCAAGGATACCTTTTTCGTCACCTTGGGTGGACAGTATTATGATTACGAATACACGGGCAGCGGCAACCCCCTGGGGGCTCCCGTCAAGATATCCGAAGCCAGTTCATTGGATACCCTCAACGCCGTTGTCGATCAAGTCTGGGTCGGCTATTTGTCCGCCACGTTGCGCTTCTGATTGGACGACCGAATTGAAAGAGGTCAATAAACACCTTTCGGTGGCGGTTCTGATTCATGAGATCTCACAGTGGTCCGAGGCCCTGTGTACAGGGAAAACACTTTCGGAAACCGGGGCCACTGTGAGCTTCTTTTGCCTGGGATATGCACCCATGACCATCGAACCTCCCATACCCGATGATTTTG
>Ga0055480_10000625_pt1 | contig 13455 bp, 13 predicted proteins | sample Muzzi_PWB_D2_FD_57935 | JGI IMG/M metagenome (GOLD analysis project Ga0055480, IMG submission 57935) | Wetland microbial communities from San Francisco Bay, California, USA, that impact long-term carbon sequestration - Muzzi_PWB_D2 | ecosystem: Environmental > Aquatic > Marine > Wetlands ... | reverse complement strand
ACGGCGTCGACGTAGGGGGCGGTGTCGGCCGCTGTCGCCCCGTACAGTCCGCCCCAGGTCCCGGGTGCGATCTTGCCCAGGATCTCAGCTGGCACCGCAACGTCGGCCAGCTTCGGCTGACCCATGAGTTCGCCGGCGACAGTGGCGGACAGGCGCACCCGGTCGTCGCCGCCGGCGCCGTCCAGGTTGTAGTCTGCCATCGCCAGGGCAGTGTCGGCGAAAACCGCATTGCCGGCCCCGGGCACCGTGATCGCCCCCCGGTACCAGGCGATGAGCCCGGCGAGCGCATCAGCGAGATCGCGTCCGGCAAGCTCGATGATGTCACGGCGCAAGGGGTGGTCGTTGGGCAGCCGGGCATGGTGCCTCCCGGCCACAGCCAGCAGCACCACGGGCAGGTAGAAGACCAGCCTGGCGTGTGCCGCGAGCTGGGCCGGGTCGCGTCCGGGCTCGGCCTTCAACCATTTTTCCAGGTCAAGCTGGAAGCTGCGGAAGCTCGTCACCGGCAGCTTGACCAGGGCGGACAGACTGGCGGTGACGTCGCTCTCGAAGAAGACGCTCCAGTCGCCCGCCTTGGTGTTGCCGGCGTCGTAGAACTGGATGTGCCTGGCGAAGCGCTGACCGAACAGCACCAGATCGGGAAGGTCGCGCTCGTCGGGCAGGAAATAGTCCGTCGCCAGTTCCGCGCGGCGGCGCCCGTCCTGGGTCAGACCGGAACGGATCAGGGGGTTTCGCTTGGCACAGGATTCCGCCACGGACTCACCCCGCCTTCAGATAGTAGGGATAGACGAAGTTGAAACGCGAATTGGCCCCGCGCACCTTGTAGCCGATGGCGATGAGCAGGATGCCGGCCTCCTGGTCGGGCTCGACGCTCACCTGGTCGGCGTCGATGCGCGGCTCGTGATAGATGATGGCGGTGCGGATCAGGTTCTCGAGATAGGAGACGCGCGACGCGTTCATGGTCTCGAACACGCTGTCGTCGAGCGCACAGCCGAAACGCGGGTTCATGATTCGCTCTCCGAGCGCGGTGGTGAAAATGATGCGCAGGCTCTCTTCGATGTCGCGGATGCCTGTGCTCATGGACACGCTGGCGGTGGAGTTGTCGAAGGCCGGAGGGAAACTCCAACCACTGCCGATGAACGGGTCTTCGATGGCCATTGACGCTCTCCCTAGCCGATCATCACGGTGAACTCGCCAAGCACGATACTGCCGCCGTGCGCGGTGCTGTCCCCCACCCGGGCAGCCGGCTTGCCGCCGATGGTCACGGTGGCCGAACCGGCAATGATGGTGTCGGGTGGACCCGAACAGCTCGCGCTGTCACCGACGACGGCGGCGGGCAGACCGCCGATCAGTACCGTCGCCTCGCCCGGCCCGGTCACTGGTCCGCCGACATGGGGCACGGTGCCCGTGACCATGGGGCAGACGTGAAAATCGGTGATGCGTGCAGCTGGCGGCATGGATCCCTCCTCTCGCTCAGTTGATGTTGACCAGCGATCCCTTGACCACAGTGGTGGCGCTGGATTTCAGTTCGGCCCCCGCCGAGCCCTCGGCCTTTAGGCTGGCATTGGCGGTACATTCGATATTGGTGCCTTCGATCTTGACGTCGCCGGTGGCGCTCAGCTTGATGTCCCCCGGACTCTCCACGCTGATGCCGTCGGAGCTCATCTCCACCTTGTTGCCGTTCTGGTCCTCCAGCAGGATGCCGCCGTCTTCCTCCGACAGGACAAACTGATTGCCAGCCGGGGTGTCGATGGTGGCGACGATGGTGTCGTCGTTCCAGTGGATGCGCATGCCGGAGCGGGTAACGATGCCCTTCTGATGATTGTCGTCGGTGCCGGTGATGGGATTGGGCTTGGCGCTGGAGTGGAGCGCGCCGAGAATCACCGGATCGCGCGGATCGCTGTCGAGGAAGCCCACCACCACTTCGTCACCGATCTCCGGCCGGAACGAAGTACCCCGGCTGTCACCCGCGTCCAGCAGCGCCTGGCGCGCCCACACCAGGCCGTCGGTCTGGGTGATGGTGGGGATGCGGATCTGGATGCGGTCCTCGTCGGCCGGGTCGCCCTGCAGTGCGGCGATGACTGCGATCTGCAGGCCCTGGACCGGCGGAATGGTGCCGCCCGCCGCCGGCGCGGCGACCGCGTAGCGTTCGGCGTGCGGGCGCGGGTTGGAACCGATCAGCGCCTCGGTCACCCAGTCGCCGCGTCCGAGGCGGTGACGGACGCCGGAGACGAAGCCCAAGCCGTTGAAGCGACTGCCGAAGCCGCTCATCTCGATCAGCACCCCCGGCACCAGCGCCTCGGTGCCCTGCACCCGCACCCGCCCGCGAACCGCTGAACGGCGCGAGCGCCCCATGCCGGCGGCGGCCCATTGGTCCAGCGCAGCCTGATCCCGTGCGCCGGGATGGCTCAGCGCCGCTCCCTCGCCGCCCGCCTGCGCCAGTTGCGCACCGGAGATGTCGCCCGGGCCGGGGGTGGCAGCGTCGTCGGCCTCGGCGGTGATCAATTCCTGGTTGGCCGCATCCCAGGCGCCGGTCTCGACGGCGGTGAGCTGGGTTTCGGCATCCAGTTCCAGCTCTGCCGAAAACAGGCCGCGCCCGAACACCGCCGAACTCGCCGCCGCCCCGTCCACAGTGGGCACGACGATCTTCACCATGCCGTCGATGCAAGTGACGGCCAGCCCCGCCATCTCCGCCCGCATGATGACGAAGTCCCAGTCGCTGACCTGGTGCTGGACGATCTGTGGGTGTACCAGATCCGTCGGGCTGACCTCGACGGTGAGGCCCTTGTGCAGGCCGATAACCTGCTCCATCACATCGGCATCCGTGACGTCTGTGAAATTGCGCGAGCGGCGCCCCAGCGTCATGCGGAACACCGGGTCGCGCATCTCCACGATGAGACGCGAACCACCGCGCGCCCCGACCTCGATTCGGTGGCGTGTAATCACCCCCTTGAAAAGGGTATTTTTCTCGGATTCATAGCCTCCCAGAATCTCGACTTCTACCCCGGGGATCAGACTCTCCTGTTCGGAAATGGCGAAGTTCTGCGCGGCCGCGTCGCCGTCGAGTAACACCATCGTCGCCTTCGGCACCCGGTTGACCTCACGTCGGATCTCCAGCGATACGATGCCGTACTCGGCACCCAACGCGTCGCCGCCGGCCTTGACGGTGAAGGTGGTCAGATGCGTGGGACGGGCGTTGCCGAGGCCGGGAATACTCATGCTCACCTCACTTCAGCCGCGGCAGGTCCAGCGTGCTGCCGGTCCGGAGTGCGCGCACGGTGTCGAGACGATTTACACTGGCTACCGCCATGTAGTAGGCAGGGTCCTTGTAGACGCCGTTGACAATGGTGGATAGAAGTTCGCCTTCCCGCACCTGATGGACGTGGTCGATGTCGGGCGAGGCGAGGTTCTTCAGCAGTTCGCCGAAGCCTTTCGGGATATGCTCGCGGAAGGTGACCGAGAGCGTCGCCCGCAGCGGCAGGCCTGCCGGGGAGAACAACTTGTAGGCCACCGAATAGCTTTCCAGTACGGTGGTGGCCACCAGCCGGCCCCAGACCAGCATCAGGAAACGGGGCCGATGCACATTGCCGCTAAAACCGACGGTGGCCTTGAACAGCTCCAGCTGGGCGACAACCGAAAGGCCCGTGGATGGGGCGACCGCGTCGAGCCCCCCAGCCGGCGGCGGTGCCGGCGACACGCCGGTGCCGTCCAGCATTAGTTCGAAGCTGTACTTCTTCGGATTCACCGACTCGAATTTGGCCTCGGCGCCGTCGGCACCCTGGGGCGGTTGATCCGGGCCGTACTTGAATTCGGTGGTATCGGTGTAGGTCTCCGGATTGAACTGCACGACGAAGGGCGGCCCCGCCGGCGGCCCCATGGCGCCTTCGGAGTCCTCGAAGGGAATGATGGTCAGCTTGAGCAGCGCGCCATCCACAACTCAACGTTCCCCCACCCGGTCGAGTTCGCGCTCCAGGTAATCGATCACCGCCCGGGTCACCTCCGCAATCAGGGCTTCGCGCTCAACTGGGCTGGCACCCGCCGCAGCGTCCGCCCCGCCACCCGTCTCGCGCGTCCGCTGCACGTCACCCCGGAACACCACTTCATTGATGAAGACAGGCATGGAGTTTTCTCGCTCAGTCGACGCGGAAATACTGGTACGCCAGTTCCAAGGTCTCGATGACGATCTCGGAAGTCTCGGCACTGAAATCCGAGACCACCCATTTCTTGGGCCAGGCACCGACCACGGTATAGGTCTGGAGCGGCATGTGCATCTCGTCGAGCAGCGTGACCCAGACCGTGACCGGCAGAATCACCAGGTTCCGCACCGCGTCCAACACCCAGCTGCGCAGGCCCGAGTCCACCAGGAGCCCGCGCTTGAGCACGAGATCGGGGTAGCGGCCGCGGACCGGCAGCTTGTGCGAGAAGCGATTCTCGCCGCCTTCGTTGTAGGTCTGCTCTTCCAGTTCCATGGTGAGGCCCGATACGTCCCGGAAGCGCACGTCGCGCTGGGACGCACCCGGCACATCGAACTCCGCACTGAAGTGGAAGCCGACCGGCGGGACGTAATATTCGCTCATGGTCACTCGTTCTGGATGGACAAGCCGTCGTGCGCCAGCTCAATGGACTCGATGGCCACCTCGTTGCCGTCGGCCTTGAGGTCGGTGGCAGTGATCTTGGTAGGCCAGGCGTTCTTGACCTTCCATACCATCACCGGCTCATGCGCCTCGTTAAGCAGGCTCACCGTCACGTCACGGCGCTCTATGGTGTTGAGCGATACGCTATTCCACCAGACAAAGTAGTCGTTGTCGGATTTGAATACGCCGCGCTTCAGGGTGATGTTGGGATACTTTTGCATGCCCGGGATCTTCATCTTCGAATACTCGGGCAGGGCGCCGTCGCGGTACTCGATCACCTCCGTCTCCACGTCGAGACCTGAGACCTCGGTGAAGCCGATACGCGCGCCACCCCATTCGACCTGAAAATGAAATTTCGGAAGCGGATAGTTACTCATGTCGTCACTCCTGGTAGCTGGATCGGGGGCTCATGCCGGCTCAGGCTTCGGACATCTTCTGCATGAAGCGCAGCACGATGAACTCGGCGGGCCGGACGATGGCGAGATGCACCTCGACGATCATGTAACCGTCGAGGATGTCCTGGGCGCTCATGGTCTGGCCCAGCCCGACCACAACCCGGAAAGCCTGCTCCGGCTTGGCGCCCATGAGCGCCCCATCGCGCCACTGGTTGATGAGGAAGTTCTCCACCATGGTGCGGACCTTGACCCAGGTATTGGCATCGTTGGGCTCGAACACGAAGTCTCCGATTGCTTTCCTGACTGACTCTTCGACGAAGTTCGCGAAGCGGCGCACGCTGATGTACCGCCACTCGTTATCGTTGCCGGCCAGGGTGCGTGCGCCCCACACCATGGTGCCCTTGCCGAAGAAGGCCCGGATCGCGTTCACCGACTTGCCTGTGCCGGCATCGATGTTGAGGCTGTCCTGCAGATCATTGGTCACCTTGACCGCCGGTCCCACTACCAGGCTCAAGCCCACATTGGCCGGCGCCTTCCACACGCCACGGCTACGGTCCACGCGGGCGTAGACCCCGGCCATGGCGCCGGAGGGCGGGACTGTGACATAGGCCTCGCCGATGAAGCTCTGGATTGCCGAGTACACCGCGGTCTCCGTGTTCTTGATGTCCAGGCCGGCATCATTGAGCTTCTTGCCGGCCGCGCCCGCCACCGGCGCCAAAGTTTCCGTACCATCGTCCTTCACGGTGACGGTATTGAAGGTCTTGAGAGTGACATTGGCGTCGGAGGTACGGAACGGCACATTGGTGGACAGGTAGGGGAAGTAGGCCGCCCCGTATTTGACGAACTCCACGGCATTCTTCGTGACTTTGGCGCGGAAATTCGTGGTGATCTTGGCGTTGTCGTCGGTGCCGCCGCCGATGGCATTGCGCACGTCGGCAATGGTGAATCGGTCCTGGGTTTTATTGCAGCTGCTCAGCGCCGCGTCGACCACGCTGCCGTAGTCCGCGTCGTTCAGTTTCACGGCATCGGGGAACACCAGCAGCGTCGGCTCGTCCACGGCCTCCAGGGCCGTGATCGCGTCGGTGAAATCCTTCTTGGCCGCGGCGGCGTGGCCGCCCACCGAATAGACGTAGCAAGGACCGCCACCGTTGGCGAAATAGAGCTGCATGGAATAGTGCATGAACTGGGCGGGAACGGAAGGCTTGCTGTCCCAGCTCAGTTGCACCCCGAGCAGGCTGCCGCCGGAGGTGACACGCTTGTCCACATTGACCAACAGGTCCTGCAGCGGCGCCTTGCCGTAGAGGGCCACGTATTCGATCAGCGAGGTAATGCGGACGGCCTGCTTGGTCAGGTCCTCCCCCTGCTTGCCGGTGGCCTTTTCGGTGTAACCGACGAACACCGGCACGGCGGTGGCCACCGGAGCGATGGAAGGCGGGAAGACCGGGATCTCCTCAATATACACGCCGGGAGCACTGTAGCTGGGCATGGTGTCTCTCCTTGTTCTGGTGTCATCATTACATGTGGTTGAGGTCAAACGTCGCGAACCGCCAGCAACGGCGGTCAGATTCTTCGTCGGAACGCAGCGGAATAGTTGCGCCCGCCCGCGGACTCGGCGCCGAGGGCGGGATCGGAACATTTGGCCAGTTTGAGGCTGGCAGGGTTCGGGGTCTTCGTCATGTCGACCCGGGCATTCAGGCGTCGCGCCACGATACGCGCCGCGTCCGCATTCTCCACCGTTGCCCCCAGACTCAGCTGCCCGGATGGGCGTGCCGTACCGTCGGCCTTGAGGTTGGACAGATAGAGGTTGGGCCCGGCAGCCGTGTCCAGGTTGGGGTTATAGCGGGCAAAAAAGTCGGACTCGGTGAGCCGGATGCCAAACACGTATGGTTTGCGCACCGTGTTCGGTGCCAGGTGCGCGCCGCCGGCCTCGGGATTGAACTGGGCACAGAGCCGGTAACCATTGCACCATGGTCGGTAGACAAGACGGTAGTCGGCGAGGCGGCGGGCGGTCTCTGCCGTGGGTTCGAAACCGAGTGCACGGATGACCTTGCTGCTTCCGTGCTCTGCGACGGTGACCAGGAGACGGAAGGCGATGATGCTCATGTGATTACCGTATCGAGTTCAATGGTGGTGACTTCCGGCGCCGCCGTGGCGGTATCGAACTGGACCTTCACCAGGCGCACCTTATAGACGACCGACGGGAAGTAGGCGCCGCCCAGCACACCCCAGAGATGATTGAGCTCCTCGAAGTTCATGTTGACCATCTCGATAACCAGTTTTTCGAGCGTGGCGGGGAAGGCATTGGCGCCGGGACCGGCCTGGGTGGTGGCGCTGAACCAGCGATTGTTCTGGAACAGTTCGACAGTCTTGGAAAGGTGGACGAGGCTGGAGGCGTAGGTGAGGAATTCAAAGGCGAAGAGCAGGTACAGATTCAGGTAGACCGGCGGCTCGACATATTCTGTGTGGCCCTGGCGGCGCTCCACGTGCGGCGTGTTCCTGAGCGCCGTCTCCTCTTCTACATTCACCAGAGAGATGTAGGCCCCCGGGGGATTGGCCTCTTCGACCAGTTTGCGAGCCGAGTTGGCGATGACCTCGTCGTCAGCGACGGCCAAGTGGTCCCTCACCTCCCTGCGAATGAACTCGACTGCATCCGCAATCATGAACGCATCCTCCTTGTCTGAGCGTCATGCGTCAACTCGCGCGAACCTAGTCTGGATACCGTAGCATTGTTCCCGCAGATTTCAAGCGAAATTGTAACGTCGAGCCAACTTCGCCTTGAATCTCGCTGAATGATTCCTGCACTTACTCTTCTTCTGCTCCCGTCTCAATTCCGATTATCTTCACAGAAGACACTTAAACCTTCCTCACTCCTGTCCTACCGCCGGTGACCACCTCTCTTAGCCAGCCTGTAATCACACTTGAACACTGGCACATCTAATACGTATTTATACGTATTACAACCGAGATGCCGCTTGTTGAACACGATGACATGATCGAAAAGTTTTCGGCTTAGCGTCCCGATCATTCGTTCCACATAGGCGATTTGCCATGGCTACGCAGCTGCCGTGATGACCTCGTCGATTCCCTGGCTTTCAATCCTCCGCGTAACGCAGTCGCCGTATATCCCGTCGCCGTCTCGAATCAGATAACCTGGAGCAGTATCAAACGGAAACGCTTCGACAATCTGTTGCGCCGTCCATTGCGCCGTTGGATGTTCGGTCACGTTGAAGTAAACAATTCTCCGCCGGTCGTGGACCAGCACGATGAAGACGAACAACACCCGAAACGTAGCCGTCGGGACGATGAAAAAGACGATCGATACGAGATCTCGAACGCGCTGATCCAGGAATGTTCTCCACGCAGGTGATGGGGGCCCGGTCCGCTTGGGCTTATACTTTTCTACCGTTGACCTGGCAACGTCGATTCCAGGCATCGCGAGCTCAGCGACAATCTTCGGCGCGCCCACCTCGGGCTGGCTTCCCACATTCGCCCAATAAGCTTTCTGAGCTCTGGCGAAATTCAAGGTCGGCCTGTTTTGGTCGACTGACTCAGTGCGCGCCAGTAGTCATGGAATCGCTTTCTCTGCCAGGTTGTTCCGGTCCGCGCCCATCACCCATTCTCAACCTGCCCTTAACAATCCGGAGAAAATCCTGGTGTTCATACACGGAGGGACACGAGGTCATCTTTGCCTGTGTTTGTTATTCGCTGCGGGGTATTGGCTGGTATCAACGCCACATCATATCTTTGCAGCTCGACAGGCTTGTCATCACCTATCTCCACCTCGCCTCTTCCCTTCAATATCACATATCTCTCAGATGTATCCTTCAGATAGTGCAACATTGCTCCTTCTCCGGGTTTCACGATGGCATGCACAATCGAACAATCATTGTCAGCATCAATATTGAACACTTCGATGATTCGACAGTTCTCCGGCGAATCAAAACCGGTTTCCTCGTTATATCTATAAACATGATTCATCTTCTAACGCCTGTGCTGGTTGCCACATCGATGTCCGACTATGTCTCATTGCAGGTATATGCATGCGAGAGCGACCATTAGTGAGATCGCCGATATTGAAAATATCGCATATTCCGCTTTCACCGCCTGTTTATAACCGTTCGTTTTATAACTGTCGTTATCAGCATCACCGGTCACGCGAATATACTCATCAAGATTACTCACAAGATCCTTACTGAACCCGTTTTCAAGAGCGCCGACCACCAATTGGTCGCTGCAATAATTGGAGATTCGAATCTACCCTACAGCGGGACGAAAGTTCATGACAAGTGCAGCAGCTTGCGAATCAATTTGCCAGGCACAGTCATTTTCTCATCTCGCCAACTTACTCCGAGTGCAATCAGTCATGATCTCAGCGAGACGCCTGGCTTCACTGGCGAGATCCGGTGCCCCCGGGAAGAATCCGAGATCCTGGCGCCACCAGTTCACATAGCGCCGCAGCTGCAGCACTGTCGAGCCGAAGGGGTCATGAGAGGGAGACTCCTTCAAGACCGCGACCCGTTTCTTCATCTCGACCAGGTACTCCTCCGCCAAGAGGTCCGTCCCTTCACCGAGAATTCGGTCGAGGAGCGCGAGCTCGGCGAGGGAGCCCTGAGCCCAAAACTCGTTCGGTCGCCGGCGATCGACCTCCGCCGCCCGATAGGCCGTCTTCCAGTGCTCGGTGTTCATCTCTCCGGTCAATGCTGCATCGATCGCCAGGTATTGGACCGCGCTCCAGTGGTGCGACGGGTTCGCCTCAAAGGCGGAACGGTACCAATCGCGCGCCCGCGACAGAGCCTCCTGCGACTCGCGTTGGCTGGACGCATCCTTGAAGTGGTGGAAGCAGAGTTCCGCCAGGCGTTTCTCGGCGCTGCCGAGCAGTCCGCGGTTCTCATCCAGCGCGGCCCCGTCCCGGGTCTCCGAGAGCAGGTTCTTGAGACCGCCAATTCGTTCCTTCAGCGCGGTGCGGATTTTCATCAGTTCGGCCGTGTCGCTGCCTTCCCTGACCGCCACCTCCGCCCGGTCCCTGAGGTTCTCGAGCGAAGCGAGCTGGGAATTGAGACGGATATCCTCCAGAAAGTCCGCGTATCCCTCTCGGAGTTCGACGTAGCCGACGAGGCTCACCCAGTCGTGCCCGGCCTCTTCGCGTTTCTCATAGAGCTCTAGCCGAGCGCGATGCAGGGCGGTACGCACGTCGAGTCCCTCGAGCAGGTCCTGGTAGAAGCGGCGAACGAGGATGTTCGAGCCAGGTATAGTCAACGGAAGCTGCGATGCCACAACCACCGGAAGACCGGAGACGTGGAGCTCGTGGGCCACACTTTTCTCAGGCGTAATGGTGTCAGTCTGGTTGGCCGCGTCGCAGGCAGCCAGCGTCACGACGACCGCGGTGGATCGGGCCCCAGTGAGCGCTTCGGAGAGCTGCTCCGGCGTCACGACGTCCATTCCCTCGATCCTGTGATTGAACGCAATGCCGAAACGATCATCGTTCTCGTCGTGCACAGGATGGCCGTGTGCCAGCAGATGCACGTGCGAGAACCCCTTGCCGTCTTCGGCGGCTTCCTCTACCGTAACCACGAGATCTCTCAGTCTGGCGTTCCCGATCTCGAGGAACACCGTTTCCTGACCGGACGGCGGAAGCCAGGGCGCGAGTGCCGCGAGCAGTGCCTCGCGATGCTCGTCCTTTGGAACCCATCCTCCTGCGGACGACCACACATACAACACGCGCGGGCGTGTCGGCCAATTCGGCCGCCGGTCCATGAAGCGGCCCCGGACTCGGCGGGTGAGGACCACTCCGCCGCCACTCAGGAACAAGGGAGTGCCGTCTTTCGCGAGGATCGCCTCGAAGGGCAGCGCGGACAGCTCCGCCGCATTCACCACCAGGTCTAGCTGCTGCAGCTCCCCGGCGCTTTCCTCCAGAACGGAGAACAATGTTCTATCCTGGTCTCCCCCGTCTGGCCTCAAGCCAAGGAAATCCGTGGTCAGCCTGGTCAGCTCCTTCAACGCATCTTGCCGGTCCTCCTCCGAAGCGGCGCCGTACCGGAGCTTTCCCATGAGCTTGTTGAAGGGTCGCTGATCGATGGTCATCTCACACGGTCGAACCGGAAGATTCGCCACCGACCGGAGGTATTCGTCCTCTGCCCGCAAGATTCCGATACTCAAGTTCTTGAAGCGGGCAAACTCGACCAGCGTGGAATTCATCGTTCGATACTCCACTCGAGGACGATCCCGTCCTTGTCGTGCTCGGGGTACGACGTAGTGTATCCGTACGCGTCGCGCAGCTTGTCGTCGTCCCAGATCTCGGTTTCCTCGGTGCGGTAGTTGAAGATCAACTCCGGACTGTCGCCGCCGTACTCGATTACGCGGGCCACGGCCTCGGGGTGCGGATGAGAGAACTGCTCGCCATTCGTCGAGAAGATGTAAGCCTTGCAGTCGAGGTGCTTGATCAGATCGGCGCTCACACTTCCGCGGCTCCCGTGGTGGGGCAGCTTGCACGCGTCGAGCGCGAGCTTTCCGTCGCCGAGGCGTCCGATCGTCTCCACCAGCGTGCTCGGGTGGGTGTCGCCCGCCAGCAGAATGCGAAGGGAGTTGTACTCCAGGAGGAACGCGATGCTGCTTCCGTTTGCCGCCGAGTTGTCTTCCTCGAAATCCTCGCGCAGGAGCCGCTCGACGTCGGGCCGCTCCGCCCGCGATGCAGCCTCATGCCTTGAGGCGTCGAGCGTCTTGAAACGGCCCTCCTTGCGTGCCTCCTCCAGCTCTTCAGGCGTGATGTTAATGTCCTCGCAGGAGTGTTCCCAGTCCTTGCGCAAGTCTGCGAGCATCGGGACCGTCGGGGCCATCAGGGTCAGGCTAAGGCCGCCGTCGAACTCGACGCGAGGGAGCGGTCCCTGCTTCGGAACCACCACGGCCTTCTTATCGAACCCGCGGGAGTTCCAGCTGAGACCGTTGCTCAGGAGAAGATCGGTGAGCTGCTCGCCGTGCTTGCCGGCAAGGACATCCGCTGGCTTGTCGGGAATGTGCCGGAAGCCATTGAACCAGACGTCCCTCGCCTTGAACGGAAACTGGTCATCGAGTGCCAGCTCGATGATGCCCCGGATATGGTCGTAGTCGACGTGCGTGACGACCAGCAGTTCGAACTTGCGTTCCTCGTCCGAGAGCTGCTTGAGGCGAGGCTTCAGGGCGCGCTTGTAGACACCCGGCGCGCCGCCGTCGATCAGGATGCGTCTGATCGAATCCTTGCCGTACTCAAACCAAATGCAGTCGCCATAGCGAGCCGGGAGTACTTCCAGTCTGAACATGTTTTGTCCTCCATTATCGCGTGCTGCAACAAGGATTCACCGACGCGGCAGTGCATGCTCACTACCGGAGCGCCTTGCTGCAGTCACGAGTCCGCTGGAATCCTGGCAATCAGATCCTTGCGACTTCGCATATAGTCCAGCAGGTTCTTGGGACGATATGATTGGTCGTACTCGAGGAGCTTGAAGGCCGAGTCATGTACATCCAGACCACCGGCGTTGGCGTATGCGCGGATGTCGCGGTCACCGGTCTCTCCGCGGAGACCGCTAATCCAACCTCTGACTTTCATGAAGCCCTTGTAGGACTCGTCGCGAGTGTCGCCAAACCAGGGACGGTAGAAGTGCAGGAAATCCTCGTCAACGACCAAACCCTCTGCCTTGGCAGCGTCGATCATCCAGCGCAGCGCGCCGTTGGCGAGTCCATCGTCTGCATACCCTCCGCCGATACTCGTGTGCACACCCGGGAACCATCGCTGCTCGACAGATTGACCGGCATGAGCATCCCGCCAGATCTCGGGCCTGAAATCTGTGCGGCGTTCATCGATGGCGATAGCCTGCCGTGCAACCGATACACTTGCAGGTGGCTTGTCCCCCACGTGGAAGGCCAGGCTCGGAGCTGCCGTTTGCTCCTTTCCATCGAAGTCCGCGCGCAGCCGGGAACCCAAGGCGAGCACCGTATCGTAGACACCGAGGAAACGGATCCGCGCAGCCGTCGGCGGAGCAATTTTCTTCCCAGTCCCGATGAGTTGCTCCATGAATGACTGGCTGGCTCCGGTAGCCGCCTCACTCTCGATGTAGTGCTTGAAAAAATCAGGAATGAAGTAAGCATCGTGCTTGTGAAGCATCCCCCCCATCCAGTCGATGAAGCGACACAGGCTGCGGGCCTGACCTGCGCCGCGGCTGAATCCAAAAACAAAGATCTCGTCGTCGGGCAGCGCGTTCCCGACGATAAAGGAGTAGGCGGACTCGACGTTTTGCTCGAATCCTGCGCCCCACGCCCCACCAAGGAAAGAGTCAAACTTGGCAAGCGCCTTGTTGCGAAGGCCCCTCTGCGCGCAGATTGCGCCGACTCCTTCGTCGTAGTAGGAGATCTGATCAACCTGGTCGTCGCCTCGCGGAACCACGGCGCGGTAGGTCTTG
>Ga0055480_10000624_pt1 | contig 13460 bp, 12 predicted proteins | sample Muzzi_PWB_D2_FD_57935 | JGI IMG/M metagenome (GOLD analysis project Ga0055480, IMG submission 57935) | Wetland microbial communities from San Francisco Bay, California, USA, that impact long-term carbon sequestration - Muzzi_PWB_D2 | ecosystem: Environmental > Aquatic > Marine > Wetlands ... | reverse complement strand
AACAAACAGAATCCAACGAAGATGGCCGCCATGTACGTGATCGGCAAGAGCACGCTTTCGCGCACGACGCGCGTCACCGCTTCGGCGGCCGGTCGAGCGACCAGCCACAGCAAGCCATACAACACCAGCAAGACGGCCATGCCGATCGTCACGCCGACCGACAGGATCCACACCGGCGTGAGCCACATCTTCAAACTGCCGAACAACACGAAAGACATATGATTCCGCACCGAATCGATTTGAAATTGTCTGCGCCGAATAACTCGAATGGATTGCCGATATTGCCAACCGGCCTATCCATCAAACCCTGAACTGCCCGACCGATCAAGGCCTGAGCCGGACGGCACAACGCGCTTCGCCTGCTTTAGTACCGAATCTCAAATCCGGTGAACTCTCCAGTCGCTGGTTGCGTATCTACCCGTTCGTCTCGAATGTGCCGGATCATGCGTTCGCGGACGTCGTCGAGGAAGGCGACCAGCTCGTGCTTTTCTCCTTCGGCGACAAGTTCGACCCGGCCATCGGGCAGGTTGCGGGCAAAACCGGACACGTCGTATCGCCCGGCGATCGCCTGCGCCGTGTATCGGAAACCGACTCCCTGCACGTGGCCACGATAGTGGACTACGCGGCGTTGGTGGCCGATGGGCGGGCTCATGCTTCCGGCGTCCACATTACGCAGTCGCCTGGACAGCGGCTGCCTGTCGTCGTCTCTCTCGCCAGTTCCGCATAGTATATCCGTCCGCTGCTGGCACTGCCAGCCTTGACCAGTGGGGGCAGTTCCTCTAACCTCCCCGCGCGATGCCGTCTCTCTTGTTCAGCCGCCGCCGAATCGTGTGCGCCGTCGCGCTCGCGCTGCTGACGTATTCGGCCGCCACGTCGGCTGCCGAGGAAGGTGTCGTCGTGCTCCGCAACGGCGGCGTCTTGCATGGCAAAGTTTCCACCGTCGGCGAGCGCTACCAGGTGACTCGGCCGAACAGCGCCATCGAAGTGCCGACCGCCCAAGTGCTGCTCGTAGCCGACTCGATGCTCGACGCTTACCAGCGGCAGCGACAGCAACTGCCACGCGACACGGCGGAAGCACATCTCGCGCTGGCGGACTGGTGTCTGCGCTACAGCCTCTTGCAGCCGGCATCCGACGAACTCGCCGACGCCCGCAGGCTCGACCCGCGTGACCCGCGCGTTGCGCTCTTGGAACGGCGACTCGCGGTGGCCCGCGATGCGAAGACACAAGCGACCGGCAGCGCGATCGGCGAGTCGCACGAAGACACGACCGCCAAGGACGAGTTGCGGAAGCTGGAAGCGGCTGCTGCTGATCTGCCGCCGGGTGTTGTGGAAAAATTCGCGCGCAAGGTGCAGCCGCTGTTGGTCAATAGCTGCACGACCTCCGGCTGTCACCACCCGGCCGGAGATCAATCATTTCAGCTTGATCGGGCGGTCTTGCACGGCCTTTCGAATCGCCGCATCACGCTCCGCAATCTTGTGGCAACGCTCGAGTTGGTGAACCGCGAGTCGCCGCAGCGGAGCGAATTGCTCTCGATCCCGCGCCAGTCGCATGCAGGCATGAAGCGTCCGATCTTTGGCCCGCGGCGGGAATCGCAACTCGAGCAGCTCGTCGATTGGGTCGGCATGGTCACCGAAACGGGAGTTGCGGACGAATCGGCCGTTCCGGATGCAATGCCCGCGCCTATGCATGCCGCGGGGGTCGCCAATCCACGCGAGCGACCGCCTCAGTTCATCGACAACCTTGTGATTCCGACCAACGTCGAAGAAATGGAGGCGCTCCTGAAGAAGCAGCCGAACCGTTTCGGCGCGGAAGTCAAGCCTTGGGCGCCGAAGGATGAGTTTGACCCGGAAATCTTCGACCGGCAGCAGAACCACGCGGCTGCGGAGCCACTGAACGCAAACGAGCAGCCGCCGGCGAGTCGTTGAGTCGCAGTTATTGATAGTCGCCTTCGTAGGCCGGGGGCTCGGGCGCAGGTGCGAGGTACTCGGCGTTCGGCCGGTTCTCGTTGCCGCAGTCGCAGTTGCTTGTTGGTACACCACTGGTGCTGCAGGCACCTCCGGAACAATTACATGGGCAGCTGTTGTCGCAAGGGCTGCAGGCGCCGCAGTGGCTTACCGAGCCGGTACGGCCGCAACCGCAATTGCAGCCGGCGACTGGGGAATCGTAGTCGCGGCAGGAGCTGCAGCTGCGGCAGCCGCCAGCGAGCGAGAGCGTGGTACCCAGGACGACCGACAGCAACAGACGTCGAAGCATTGTAACCATTCCTTCCCGCGCACGATGGTCTGCCGGGGCGAAGCTGCGTGATAGCATCCGGCGACAAGATGAGCGCGCGTCGTGTAGCATTCCATCGGCCCGCGGGACGGGTGCCGGTGAGGAAAACTGCGCGAATGATGCGGGGCAGAGCAGCCGACAATGCCATCAGTCGCCGGGTGCCAGCGCGCGGCGAATCCGTGGATCCGCGAGCGTGTCGGCGACGAACTCGACCCCTGCGAAGTCGTGGCTGCGGGTGTGACGACTCGGTACAGCGACAGTGAACGCACCGGCCGCAACTCCCGCCCGGCAGCCGTTTTCGCTGTCTTCGAGGACCATCGTTTGCTGCGGCGCGAGATCGAGCCGCTCGGCCGCGAGTCGGTACACGTCCGGCGCCGGCTTGCCGTGGCCCACGTCCTCGGCGGTGAGCACGAACTCGAACCGCGCGTGCAAATCGAGCCGGGCGAGCACGTCGGCCGCGCAGGCGCGATGGCCGCTGGTGGCGACCGCCTTGGGAATGCGGGCTGCCTCGAGCACGCCGAGTAGCTCCAAGAGGCCGGGCATCGGGGCGAGCGACGCCTCGAGCAGCGTGTCGCGCAGCTGCGACCGCTCGGCGTCAAGCAGTTCGACCGAGTCTTCGAGCGCGTGCCACTGGATCATTTTGCGAAGCGATTCGGCCGTGGGCCGCCCCATCATTTGCGATCGCAACTCGTCGTCGTAGACTTTGCCGCGGCGACGCAGCACCTCGACGTCGGCCAATTCGTAGACGTCTTCCGAATTGACGATCAGCCCGTCGAGATCGAACACGACGGCGGCCAGGCGTGGCGAGTCGGTCATGAATGGTCCGCTCCATTGTCAAGTCGGTGGAGCACGCCTGCGAATTCGGCCAGCATGATACTCGTCGCCCCCCAGACGCAATCCTGGCCCAAGCGCAGGCAAGGGGCGCGAAACACGAGTGGTCCGCGCTCGATGCTCATCGTGCCGCGGCAGCTGGGATCCAGCAGCGTGTCGAGCGGCATCTCGACGACGCGTTCGACTTCGCGGTCGTGCGGCTGCCACCTCGGCGCTCCGCGCACCACCGCGATGCAAGGCGTGACGCGAAAATCACTGACGTAGACATAGCACTCGCCAAGTTGACCGAGCAAATCGACGGATCGGAATACGCCGAGTTCCTCCGCCAGCTCGCGACGGGCGGCATCGGCGACCGACTCGCCCGGATCGACGGCGCCGCCGGGGAGGCTGATTTGTCCGCCGTGCCTGCCGAGCGCCGCGTGGCGGATCGTGAGCGGGATGTACCAGCGACCGTCGCGGCAAAAGAGCAGGACGACCACCGCGGCCGGGCGGGCGGAGGGCGGAGGCGGTCCGAAGTTCCGACCGTAGCTTAGCTCTGGCGCCAAGGTGCTCCCATCGTAGCGATGGCGGCCGCGCGCGGCGAGCGCGACCGAGAGCCGCTCGGGGAAATCAACTGTGGTTTCGATCGCTTTCATGCGGGACAACATACACCACATATTCGTCGTTGGGGTGCTCGCGGTTCGGATAGACGGCCCTGAGCGCCAGGGGGTGATCTTGGTCGGTCACAATGTAGGTCGCACCATACAATCGCGCCATCTCGACGGCGCGCCGGGTCCCCAGTCCGCCGACTGTATCCAGAGGTTCCGACTGGTCGTCGATCTGGTAGTAGAAGATATTCCGCAGCCGGTGGAACCATTCGACCATGCTGCGGGCATCTTGTGGAATATCTTTCCAAACGGCGACCTCCGACCGACCGGTCCGCCACTTGAAGGTGGTGGCCCGTCGCGGCGTGAGGAAAGTCGCGTTGGGGGGCGTGTTTTCGGCAATCCAGTTGCAGGCGTCGACCCAGGCGGCATAGTTGTGCATCCGCGCATCGGCCGGCGGTACGGGACGCAGGAATCGTTCCGCGGTGTGGAGTCCAATGTGCCAACCGGCGACCCCAATCGCCGCGGCCAGACCCCACACCGCCCACGATTTTCGCCATTCGAAACCTGCGGCGATCAGCGCTGCCGCCTGAAACGCCACAGCCAGCGGAACAGCGACGTCGGTCGTGCGAAACCAGTAGTATCGCAACAGCGCTGCGGCTGTCACCGGATGATTCCAAAATATGATCTCAATGGCGAAGCCGATCACGGCCAGCGCGACCGCGCCCCAGGCGTACCAGGTGATCACCCGCAGGCCGTCGTTCGTTTGCGCTACCACGCGCCGGCTAACACGCGCGAGTAGCCAGAGTCCGACGATTAACAAGGCGTGTCGCGCAATTCGCTGCGTAATCTCTGCTGTCGGCAGCGTGAGCAGCGATAGGTGGTGGGGTAGCCGCCGGAACACGTAGATTTGGCTTGCCTCGGCGACGATTTCCGGCGGCTGATGCCAGGTCAGCGCGATTGCAGGCACGACGCCAACCAGCGCCAGCAGCCAACCGACGATCAGGCCCGGCAGCATCGAGAAGAAAGACTGGGAGCGGGAAACGCCCGCTGAGCCGCTGCCGGACGGCATTCCCGGCTCGGCAGGAGCCTCGCCCTTCCACCGGAATAGCCAAATGCCACCGCACAGGATCACCGACCAGCCGCCGACCAGGACGTGGAACGCGCTCGCGGCGCCGAGCAGGATCCACACCCGGTTCCAACGCCGGTCGACCATTTCGCGCAGCGCCAGGAGCACAAAAGCATACGCGAAGCACTTGGCTTCGACGCCGCCTACCACCCACTCGCCGGCGAGGTGCGAGGTTTCTGTGAGCGTCACCCACAAAGCCGCTGTCAGCACCGACGCGAGCGGCACCGGCACGAGCCGCCAGCTTAGCCGCTGCCATGCCCAGGCCAAGAACGTCCACGCCAATACGCGGCCGCCCCAGGCCGTCACCGTCAGCGAAAGGAATTGCGTGATCCAGCCGAGCGACCAGACAAACAGCCCGTGGGCATCGGGTGAGTTGAGGAACAGATCGCCCGGGCACCAGCTGGGGTCCCAAAAGTGCTTGAGGCGACTGAGGTAATGTGCCTCGTTGACGTGCGGTACTGGTTCACCGGCAATCACGAAAAACACCAGTAGGATGAACAGCGCCTCCCACCAGCGCGCGCACGCCGACTGCCGTTCGACGCCAGATCGGATATCGGCGGCTGTAGAATCATTCGTGGTCGTGGTGCGTCGCATCGCGTGTTATCCGTCAGCCTAGTCGCCGGGCGACAACCGAACCAGCCGAATCATTGACCGCTCCGCTTGCTGGTTTGGCGCTGGAGGGCATATTATGGACGAGGCACTTCCCTACCGACCCTCGCGTGGCGAACGTTGCATGGCGAACAATGGCACGACTCCGGGCGGGCAATTGCGGGCGATCGTCGAGTCGACCTCGATTCAAGTCCCCGGTGCGCCCAGCGTGCTGGTCGCCCGGATGATCGAGGACGCCGGCTTCGAGGCGGTGTATCTCTCGGGGGCAACGCTTTCAGCCAGCGTGTTGGCGATGCCGGACATCGGGCTCTTTACGCTCACGGAATTGGCTCAGCAAGTCGACTATATGACGGCGCGAATCGCGGTGCCGGTGATTGTCGACGCCGATACCGGCTTCGGCGACACACTGAACGTCGAGCGTGCGATCGCCGACTTGGAGCGGGCCGGCGCCGCGGCGATTCAGCTCGAAGACCAGGTGCTGCCCAAGCGATGTGGCCACCTATCGGGCAAACAGCTCGTCACGACGGACGACATGTGTGCCAAGCTGAAAGCTGCCGCTGCGGCCCGGGCCGACGAAGGCACCGTGATTATCGGACGGACCGACGCTCGAGGCGTCGACGGATTTGACGCGGCCGTCGCTCGAGCGCAGCAGTATCTCGACGCGGGTGCAGATCGGGTCTTCCCAGAAGCACTTGCCACCCCGGACGAATTTCGCGCGTTCGCCAAGGCGGTCGACGCGCCACTGGTGGCGAACATGACCGAGTTTGGCAAGAGCCCGTTGTTGGGCTTCGATGAGCTCGCCGAAATGGGCTACCGGGCGGTGCTCTATCCGGTGACGCTGTTGCGGGTCGCGATGAAGGCGGTGGAGACGGCCCTGGCGATCCTCGCGGCCGACGGCTCGCAACGCGAGCTATTGGACCTGATGCAGACCCGGCAGGAGTTGTACGACTTGATCGACTATCGCACGTACGAGTCGCGCGACCGGGAGTTTTTTCAGTAGAGCGAGCTTGTGGGGCCAGTCCTGCCGCGGACTGGTCGCCGGCGGGTCGTATCGCTCGAGCTGAATCGCCGCCCGCGCCCCCCCGCCGCGCATTTTTTGCCGATTTCCAACGCAATCTTCGCCATTTTCTCTTGTTCCGGTGGCAAGATTCTTCTACACGTCGCCCCCCGCCGGACGATAGGTGTCGTGGTGGCCGGCCCGTCCGGCCCCGATTTCGCACTCCAAAGTGCGCCGGCACGCCAACCTTGGCCGGATTTGTGCGTAAGACTTGGATAGGGACAGGCTATTTGCATCCGAGAGAATGAGGTATCTGCCATGAGCCACGATGCGCGTGAAGGTGAGCCCCGCGACGCAGAACCGAGGCACCCCGGTAGCGGCGACGTGACGGTCCAGGAACTCACTTGGGCCCTGGTCGACGATCAAATCGACAGCGGCGAATTCCAGCTATTGGAGAGCATGCTGCTGAGCGACGATGCGGCGCGCCGTGAATACCTTGATTGCATACAGCTGCACTGCGATCTGACGGCCCATTTTGCCAAGCCGGCCGACGTGGCCGCGGGGGGCACGTCGCCCGTTTTGAGCTTCTTGGGTGGCGCTGTTCCGCCGCTCGACGCGCCGGCCTCGCAGCCCTAGTTGGCCGACGAATCGAGCCTCGATTGCTCACGGATCGGGCAGAGGATGCCCGCGGTGACCGCAGTGCCCAGGTGGGGGTCACCCTACCGAGGCGATTGAGCGAAAATCTTCGCGGAGTGAACGGTAGAGCTTCCGATAGATTGGGAAGCCTGCGTCGTACTTCGACTTCACCTTGCCATTGGTCTTCGTTTCGCGCGTCGTCTTGACGGTGGCGTCGCAGGCTTCGACGACGTTCTTGAATTCGCCGGCTCCGACCGCGGCCAGTAGTGCGACGCCGTAGCCGGGCCCTTCGTCGGCAGCCATCGAAACGACGGTCTTGGCGAGTACGTCGGCCTGGAGTTGCCGCCAGAAGGCGCTCTTCGCGCCTCCGCCCGAGGCGCGAATCTGTTTCACCGCGACGCCTTGTTCTTCGATAATCGCCAGGCAATCGCGGAGCGAGTAGGTGACACCCTCGAGGATCGCGCGGACCATGTGGCCGCGCGTGTGTTTGAGCGTCAGCCCAACGAAGGCGCCGCGAGCGAGCGGATCGGCGTGCGGCGTTCGCTCACCGGCGAGGTAGGGCAGGAAGAAGAGACCTTCGGCGCCGGGCGGCGTCAGCTTGGCCTCGTCGGTCAGCATATCGTACACCTCGATCTTGTGCCGCTTGGCAATGATCGCGTCCGCCTGACACAGGGCGTTGCGGAACCATTGCAGTGATCCGCCGGCGGCGAGTGTGACGCCCATCATGTGCCACTTGCCGTGCACTGCGTGGCAGAAGGTGTGGAGCCGCCCCTCGGGATCGACCTGCGGCGAGTCGCTGTGGACGAACACCACGCCCGAGGTGCCGATCGACGTGGAGAGCACACCCTTGCGGACGATGCCGTTGCCGACCGCGCCGGCCGCACAGTCGCCCGCCCCGCCGACGACCACGCAATCGGTCGAGAGGCCGAGGAGCTTTGCCACCTCGGGCGTCAACTGGCCGGTGACCTGTTCCGACTCATAGCAGGTCGCCAGCAGGCTCGGATCGAGTTCGAGCTTCTCCAAGAGCGGCTTCGACCATATGCGCTTGGCCACGTCCAACAGCAGCATCCCGCTGGCGTCGCTGACTTCCGTGGCAAACTCGCCTGTGAGCCGGCGGCGGACATCATCCTTGGGCAGCAGTACCTTGGTGACTTTGGCAAAATTCTTCGGCTCGTGGTTCCGCAGCCAGAGGATTTTCGGCGCCGTGAAGCCCGTCAGCGCCGGGTTGGCGACCATGCCGATCAGCGCCTTCCGCCCGCCGGCGCGCCGCTCGATTTCCTCGCACTCGGCGGCAGTTCGCTGGTCGTTCCACAGCAGGGCCCGCCGCACCACGCTGCCTTTCTTGTCGAGGAACACCGAGCCGTGCATCTGGCCCGAGAGACCGATCGCTTTCACACTGGCTGGTTTCAGCTTGGCCTGCTTCACCACCGCGCGAACCGTTTTGACGGTCGCCTGCCACCAGTCGTCCGGGTCTTGCTCACTCCAGAGCGGTTTGGGATGGTAACTGGGGTAGGTCGCCAACGCCTGGCCGAGGATCTTGCCTTTCTCGTTGATTGCCAAGGTCTTTGTGCCAGACGTGCCGACGTCGATGCCAAGATACACACTCATCGCGGTGCGCTACTCCATGGAGAATTGTGTGCGAAGGAACTTGAGAAGAATCAACGGGTGGCTGGGGTCGAGCGACAGCGAGCCCCCAGTTTCGAGCCGCTGGGGGCTCGGCCGGACCTCGACCCCAGCCACCCTTTTTCTTGTGGCGGTTGTCGCCTGCGGTTGCTCGAGCGAGCCGACGGTCGCGCCGCAGGCGGCCGCGTCGTCGACGCCGCCGACCAGTGTAGCACTACGCGTGCTGGTCGTGAATGAGCCAGGCTTGGCCGAGGCCGTCGAGCGGCTTAAAGGCGAGTGGGCGGAGCGCACCGGTGGAACGCTCACAGCGGTCTCGCGGCCGTGGGACGAAATCGCGCAGTCGCAGGCGATTGACGCCGATCTGATCGTTTTTCCGACGCGGTACTTGGGCGAGCTCGCCACGCGCGGCTGGCTGCGCCCCGTGCGGCAGAACGTGCTGGAGAGCAAGTCTTACGATGCGGCGGACGTGCTGCCGCTGGCGCGCCGCGAGCTGGTGACCTGGGGAGGACATGCGATGGCGCTCCCCTTGTGCGTCGACTTTCCCAACAAGGGTCTATTGTTCGAGGCAGCTCCGTCGGTGGCCAGCAACGATCGCCTCGATGTATTGTTTGATGCCGAAACCATGCAGCCGCGGATCGCGGAGCGACCTTTCGTGGAAGCCCTGGCGCAGTTGTCGGCGTCCCCCGCGCCCAGCGGCATGCGATGTCCGCCGGTGTTGGGCTGGGGTGACCAGATCGCGGCAGTCACCTCTGCGACTCGTAACGCGGCCAGCGCGTTCAAGCTGCTCGAGTGGCTCGCCTCGGCCGAGATCAGCACGCAGCTATCAGTTGCCGTCGAGGGTTCGCTGCCGGTTCGCCGTTCGCTGGCATCGTCGCCGGCATGGTACGGCTCCAAGCTTACTGCGGACGAGCGGACGAAGCGTGGACATTCACTCGAAGCGGCGCTGCGCTGCGAACGTTATCTTTTGATCCCTCGAATACCAGGCATCGACGAATACCTGACCGCGCTTGACGACGCGACAAAGGACGCCGGCGATGCTGACCCGCAAGCCAGGCTGGACGAAGTGGCCGCGAAGTGGGAGGCGACGACCGACCGCCTGGGCCGCGAAAAGCAGCGTGCCGCCTACCTCAAACACCTCAATATCACCGAGCCGTAGGCGATTAACCATTGGGCCGTAGGCTATTGACGGCGGGCTTGCCCCGAGCAAGCTCGGCCGCTTGTCAATCAAAAGGGGGACCGCTAGGGTGAAGGGCTCCCTGTACCCGTTTTTGCCGCATTTTGCCGTGGCTTCGCGTGACGGAACATGATCAGCAGCGCCAAAGACCAACCTCTTGAATTCCGCGAGCGGATCGTCATCACCGGCATCGGCCTCACCGCGCCCAACGGCAACACGCCGGCCGACTATCGGGCGGCACTGCTGGCCGGCAAGAGCGGCGTTCGCAAGTACGAGATCCGCTACGTCGGCGAGACGCTGGCCGGAATCTGCGATTTCGATGAGCTGAAGTATCAGAAGCGGAAGGAAGTTCGCCGCGGCACGCGCGCCGGCGGCATTGGCATCTACTGTGCCCACGAAGCGGTCGCCGACTCGGGGCTCGATTGGGCGAACCTCGACCGCGAGCGGGTCGGCGTTTACGTCGGCGTCACCGAGCACGGCAACGTCGAGACCGAGAACGAAATCTACGAGATCAAGGGCTACGACTACGACACGAGTGTCTGGTCGCACCACCACAACCCGCGTACCGTGGCCAACAACCCGGCCGGCGAGATCACGCTCAACATGGGCATCACCGGCCCGCACTACACGATCGGCGCCGCCTGCGCCGCCGGGAACGCCGGGCTGATCCAAGGCGCCCAGATGCTGCGGCTCGGCGAGGTGGACGTCGCCATCACCGGCGGCGTCTCCGAGAGCATCCGCACGTTTGGCATCTTTGCCGGCTTCGCCAGCCAAGGCGCGCTCGCCAAGCACGACGATCCGACCAAGGCCTCGCGGCCCTTCGACCAAGACCGCAATGGCATCGTCGTCGCGGAGGGAGGCTGCCTGTACATCCTGGAGCGATTCGACGATGCCCGCGCTCGAGGCGCGAAAATTTATGGCGAGCTGGTCGGCTACGCGATGAACAGCGATGCGAGCGACTTCGTGCTGCCGAACCCGTCGCAGCAGGCCCGCTGCATGGAGCTCGCCCTGCGGAGCGCCCGACTCAACGCCGACCAGATCGACTTGGTGAGCACCCACGCGACGGCGACCCCCAGCGGCGACGTTCAAGAGTGCATCGCGCTGCGGCAAGTGTTCGCAAATGATGCCCAGCCGGTCGTCAACAATACGAAAAGTTTCATCGGCCACGCGATGGGGGCGGCCGGGGCGCTGGAATTGGCCGGCAACCTGCCGACGTTCGACGACGGCGTCTGCCACCCGACAATCAACATTGACCGGCTCGATCCGGAATGTGCCCTGCCCGGCCTGGCGGTGAACGAGCCCCGCGAGCGGAAAAACAGCCGCTATGTCCTCAACAACTCCTTTGGTATGTTGGGGATTAATTCGGTTGTGATTATTGGAAAAGTGTAGGTTAGGCTTTCCAGCCTGACGCCAAACTAGCGAAAGACTGTCAGCCTGGGAAGGCTAACGTACGAGGAGAACCCCCGGCATGAATGCTGCCGAGATTAGAGAAGAAGTTTTGGACATCCTCCGCGACATCGCTCCGGATGAAGATCTGTCGCAACTGGACGATGAGAAGCGATTCCGCGAGCAGCTCGAGCTCGACAGCATGGACTTTCTCGACATCGTGATGGAGCTCCGCAAGCGGCACCGCATTCAGATCCCCGAAGACGACTACGTCCAGCTCGCCAGCATGGCTTCGACGGTTGCCTTCCTCGAGCCGCTGATGCAGGACATCGAGCGCGAGAAGGTTTGAGGAGGCAGGGAGCGGGGAGCAAGGAGCAGGGAGAAAGAACTGCCTTGTTCCGACTCCATGCTCCCTGCTCCGTGCTCCCTGCTTCCCATGTACGACACGATCATCATCGGCGCGGGGATGAGTGGGTTGGCGGCCGGGATTCGCCTGGCTTATTACGAGCAGCGGGTCTGCATCCTCGAACGGCATTCGACGATCGGTGGGCTCAACTCATTCTATCGGCTCCGCGGCCGCGACTACGACGTCGGCCTCCACGCGCTCACGAACATCACGCCCAAGGGCACGAAGACCGGCCCGCTGGCCCGCTTGTTGCGGCAGCTTCGGCTCAAGTGGGACGACTTTGCCATCTCGCCGCAGATCGGTAGCGAGATCGCCTTCCCAGACGCCCGCTTGCGGTTCGACAACGACGCCGGCACGCTCCGCGACGAGGTGGCCCACGCTTTCCCGCAGCAGGCCGACAACTTCGACCGGCTCACCTGCGAGATCGTCCAGTACGACGACCTCAGCGACGAGCACGCCAATGTTTCGGCCCGCGAGGTCGTCAGCTCGATTATCACCGAGCCGCTGCTGGTCGAGATGCTCTTCTGCCCGCTGATGTACTACGGCTCGGCCCGCGAGCACGACATGGACTGGGGCCAGTTCTCGATCATGTTTCGCAGCATCTTTCTCGAGGGACTCGGTCGGCCGCACGCCGGGGTGCGGCTGATCCTCAAGCATTTGGTGCGGAAGTTTCGCGCGCTGGGCGGCGAACTGAAGCTGCGTGCCGGCGTCAAGCAGCTCGCCGTCGAGGATGGCCGCGTCACGCGCGTGATTCTGGAAAACGATGAACAGCTGGAGGCCCGTAACGTCGTCTCGTCGGCCGGCTGGTGCGAGACAATGCGACTCTGCGACGACGGGCATCCGGTCATCACGTCGCGGGCCCCCGGCCAACTTACGTTCTGCGAAACGATCGCCACGCTCGATGCCGAGCCTCGCGAGCTGGGACACGACCGTACGATCACGTTCTTCAACGACCACGATCGGTTCGAATGGCAGAGGCCGGACGAATTTTGCGACGTGCGGAGCGGCGTCGTTTGCTCGCCGAACAATTTTGCCTATAACGAACCGCTCGATGACGGCACGATCCGCATTACGGCGCTCGCCAACTTCGATCGCTGGCGCGAGCTGGATGATGAGGCCTACCGCCTGGAAAAGCTCCGCTGGTACGACCGCATCACCGAGTCGGCCGTTCGTTTCATTCCCGACTACCGATCGAGGGTAGTCGACACCGACATGTTCACCCCGACGACCGTCGTCCGCTTCACGGGCCACGAGAATGGCGCGATCTACGGCGCCCCCGACAAACAGCTCGACGGCACGACGCACCTCAAAAACCTGTTCATCTGCGGCACCGACCAAGGGTTTGTGGGCATCATCGGCAGCATCACCAGCGGCATCGCCATGGCGAACATGCACTGTCTGCGGAGTGACGCCACGACTTAGCCGGGCGCTTGCGACACGCGAAACCGCTGCGAAATGAGGGGGTTTCTCGACGGGCGGAGGGGAAGCTAGGATGGTGGGTTCTCGATTGCACGCCTCAGTCCGTCGGGGTCGAGGACGACCCGGCTCGCTTACCTTTTGCTTCGTAGCTTCCCGCCTATGCCCCGCGATTTTCTTAAGCATGCGAAAGACCAGTACGACGTCGTCGTCGTCGGCAGCGGGCTGGGTGGACTCACGTCGGCCAACGTGCTCGCCAGGGCTGGGCGGAGCGTGCTCTTGTTGGAGCAGCATTACAAGCTCGGCGGGCTGGCCACTTGGTTCAAGCGGCCGGGCGGGCACATCTTCGACATCTCGCTGCACGGCTTCCCCTACGGCATGGTCAAGAGCTGCCGGC
>Ga0055480_10000623_pt1 | contig 13462 bp, 13 predicted proteins | sample Muzzi_PWB_D2_FD_57935 | JGI IMG/M metagenome (GOLD analysis project Ga0055480, IMG submission 57935) | Wetland microbial communities from San Francisco Bay, California, USA, that impact long-term carbon sequestration - Muzzi_PWB_D2 | ecosystem: Environmental > Aquatic > Marine > Wetlands ... | reverse complement strand
TCGACGGAGTAGATCGAGTCGGAGTCCACGGACCTCGCCCCGAACTCCTCCTCGGCTCGCTCCACGCGGCCCGGATCGATGTCGCAGACGGTGAGCCGTGCGCCCTCTTCGTGGAGATCCCGGCACAGGTGGTATCCCACGTGGCCGACCCCCTGGACGGCGACGTGCCTTCCGGCCAGGTCGTCCGATCCGTAGCGGTGATGGGCCGCGGCCTTGATCCCCCGATAGACGCCGTACGCGGTGAGCGGAGAAGGGTCGCCGGAGCGTCCGCGGAGACCGGTGACGTGGGTCGTCTCCTTCCGGACCCACTCCATGTCCTCTTCGCTCGTGCCGACGTCCTCCGCCGTGATGTAGCGGCCGCCGAGAGACTCGATCGCCCTTCCATGCGCCCGGAAGATCGCCTCCCGGTCCGGGACCACGTCGCCGGCCGGCCGGCTCGCCGCGACGATGACGGCCTTCCCTCCCCCGAGATCCAATCCGGTGATCGCGGCCTTGTACGTCATGCTTTTCGCGAGCCTCAAGGCATCGATCACGGCGTCTCGCTCGCTGGGGTAGTCCCAGAAGCGGGTCCCCCCGAGCGCGGGCCCGAGCGTGGTGTCGTGCACGGCGATAATCCCCTTGTAGCCAAGCGAGGGCTCGTGCCAGAAAGCCAACTGCTCGACCCCGTGCTGCGCCATGGCGTGGAAGAGCCCAAGCCCCTCGGTGCCTCGCTCGTGCTCGTTCATGGGTCGTCCGACTCCGGCTGCTGGTGGGTGGACGATGCCAGGCGCGGTGTCCACCAGACCCAGGCCGCCGCGGCGAGCCCCACGACCGTCGTGACGACACTCCCTTCAGGCCCGAAGCCCCCCCCGGAAAGCCACGGACGACCGGTGGGGCTCGCCCCCACGTACGGTGCGTCGACCAGATCCAGCCCGCTTACCGGCAAGTCCGCGACGAAGGCGAGGGTCACGTTCCAGCCCAGGTGGGCGCCCGACGCCCACCAAAGGCTCTTCGTCCGCAAGAGGAGGGCCCCGAGGAAGAGCCCCATCACCCCGACGTTCAACGCACCGATCCACTGAACCTCGGGGTTTCCCAGATGCATCGTGCCGAAGACCACGGAGGTCGCGACGAGCGCAGTGCCAGGGCCGAGGGATCCCGCGACGATGAGGAGGGGATATCCGCGGAAGAACGCCTCCTCGCCCGCCGCCGGAAGGAGGAAGAACGCCAGAGCGGATCCGGCTCCCGCGAGATAGCCGCCCGGGGTACCGTCCTCCAGGGTCCAGGATATGCCGCCCACGACGGACACGGCCGCCACGACCACGAGGCCGACCAGGATTCCCAGGGTCAGACCGAGCGACGCCTCCCGAATCCACGACCTCGCCAGGTGGAAGCCGAGCGCCTCCGGAGGGCGTCCATCGATCGCGAGCAGCGACCAACCCGCGACCAGCGAACCGATCAGGAGCGCGGCGCCCGAGCCCGGAACGGTGTTGGGAAGCAGGGCACCCAGCAACACCGTACAGCCGATGGCGAGGACGACGAACGCCAGAAGCCGCCACCCGAGCCGGAGTGCGTCGGAAAGCGTCAGGCCGGCCCTCCGCTCGCACGCCCGGCCCGCGCCAGGTCCACGACCACGAGGGCGATCAGGACCTTGAGCACGTCACCCGCGAGGAACGGGACCACGCCCATTGCCAGAATCGAGCCGATCCCCCCACCCGTCAGGATCGCGAGCTGGGAGACGCCCCCGATGTAGATCACTGCGATCCCGAGTGAAAGGCCAACGAGGGTCTGAAGCCGGCCGGGCCCACGGTCGCCCTCGCGCCGGGAACCGTGGTGGAGGACCCGACCCACGACATAGGCCGCCGCCGGATAGGCGATCAGGTAGCCTCCCGTCACCCCCATGAGCCAGGGAAGCCCCGCACGACCCATCGAAAAGACGGGAGCACCCGCGGCGCCCAACAACACGTAGGCCGCCATGGACGACGCCCCCGCCAGCGGACCGAGGAGAGCACCGGCGAGGATCACGAACAGGGGCTGAAGGGTCATCGGCACCTGCGTCCATGGAAGGGGCACGGCTACGTGGGCGCCGGCCGTGGTGGCCAACACGAACGCCACGATGCCGAGGATCGTTCTCGCCCTGGGGTCCTCCCGGACCAACTCGACGGGGCCGATGCGGGTCACGTGTGGGTCGGTGCTCATCGTTCTCCTCGTCCTTGGCTCCACTCGCTCGATACGACGTGTCCCGGCCATCGTCGCATGCTCCGGTCCCGAAGATACCGCCCGACCGGGGGGCCGCACACCCGCGTACGATCGTTTCTCCGCTCCGCTCACTCCTCCATCTCGTCGTCGGCCAGCGGCACGATCTCGGGCCGCCGCTCTTCCCAGACCAGGAGGCCCCAGGGCACCACCGGGTCGTGCTCGAAGATGAGGAGCCAACTCTCGGCTTCCGCCCTCTCCCAGAGCACCTTCTTCGACTCCAGCGTGAGGAGTGGCTCCAGGTCGTACCCCATCGTCCAGGAGAGCGGCAGATGCGCCGTGGTCGGACAGACGTCCGCCAGGAAGCAGGCGATCTCCCCGCCGTCCTCGATCATGACGGACTGGTGGTGGGGCGTGTGCCCCGGGGTCGGGAGAACGCTCACGCCGGAGGCGATCTCCCCCGCTCCCTCGACGAGATCCCAGAGGCCGGCTTCGGAGATCGGGTCGATGTTCCGGAGCGGATACGCGGCTCGGATGCGCTCGTTGTCCATGTGCGCCAGCTCCAGCTCGCCCCCCTGGACGATGTGGCGCGCCCCTGGAAACACTGGGACCACCGTACCGTCCTCCGCCAGCCGCGTGTTCCCGCCGGCGTGGTCGAAGTGCAGATGGGTCCCGAGCACGATGTCCACGTCGTGAGGTTCGAACCCCGCGGCGCGGATCCCGTCTTCCAACCTCGTGGGTCCCGTCACGCCCTCGTTGTCGACCCCGAAGATTTCCTTGAACTTCTCGCTCTCCTTGCTCCCGATCCCGGTGTCCACCAGGACCAGGGCGTCGGGCGCCTCGATCAGGAGGCAGCGCAGCGCGAGCGGAATACGGTGACGCTCGTCGGGGGGGGCGTGCTTCTCCCATAGGGGGCGGGGCACCACACCGAACATGGCGCCCCCGTCGAGCCGTTGCGTGCCGGCCTCGATCGCGTGGATACGGATGGAGCCGACCGACGTGGTCCGCACGAGGGGAAGCCCACCTTGGGGGTCTGTCACGGTGCTCCTTTCGGGTCGGTCGCGGCCGTGTCGAACAGCTCCGGCTGACGGGTCGGGCGACGGGCAGGGGGGCGGCGCAGGAAGCCGTGGAGAGCATCCAGGTCGTGGATGCCCCGCAGAGCGGCCTCGTCCAGGAGCCTGAGCAACACCCGCGCCGTGGCCAGCGCGTCGCCGTAGGCTCGGTGGCGCTCGTGGATCGGCACCCCGAAATGGCGAGTGAGCTCGTCGAGATTCCTTCTCCTGAGCGCAGGTACCAGGCGACGCGCCATCCGGACCGTGCAGAGCCGTCGCACCTCCGGAGGCTCGCAACCGGAACGGATGAGCTCGTCGGCCACGAACCGCCAGTCGAACCCCACGTTGTGAGCGACGAAAACACGGTCCTCCAGGAGCTCGAAGACCTTTGGAGCCACGTGCTCGAAGGTCGGAGCCGCCGCCACCATCGACGGTGTGATCCCGGTGAGGCTCGTCACGCCCCACGGGATCGCCCTCCCAGGATTGATGAGCGTCCGGAAGTCCCCTGCTACCACTCCGTCGGTGATCTCGACAACGGCGATCTCGATGATGCGATGACCGGCGTGGGAGGGGCCACCGGTGGTCTCGACGTCGACGACCGCGAACGAGAGCGACCCGAGCGGGAGACCCAGGTGCGCTCCTCCCCCCTGGAGGGACCACCGGCCCGCACTGTCGACCCGGAATCGGCGGTCATCGCCGAGCAGAGTGAAGATCGCAGCCGAAGCGGCGCCCTCGTGGCCACGGAGTCCCAAGACCTCCCTGGCCAGCTCGAGCGTGTGTACCGGTCCCTCGCGGAGCGCCTCCGCGACGCGATGGACGAGGCTCCGAGCCGGTGGACTCAACGGTCCTGCGGCCTGTTCGTCAACGAGAAGGAGAGAGCCTCCATCTCGAGCACCAGGTTGACGTCCTTGAGGGAGACACCCTCGGGCACGCGGAGCTGTGCGGGGGCGAAGTTGAGGATTCCCCGGACTCCGGCCGACGTCACGCACTCCAGCACCTCCTGCACGGCATCCGCGGGAACGGCGAGGATGGCGATCTCGATCGCTTCCTCGCGGAGCACGGACTCGAGCTCACGGATATCACGGATCTCGACGCCACCCCATCGCTCACCGACTTTCGTGGGATCGGCGTCCACGACCGTCACGATGTCGAAGCCCCGGGCATCGAAGCCGTCGTACTCGAAGAGGGCCGAGCCGATCCGCCCGGCACCCACGAGCGCCACGCGCCACGAGCGGTCCACGCCCAGGATCTCCTTGAGCTCCCGCTCGAGCTCCCGGACGGAGTACCCGAGCCCGCGCTTCCCGAAAGAGCCGAAGTGGGAGAGATCCTTCCGCACCTGGGCCGCCGTGGTGCCGGCGCGGCCGGAGAGCTCTTCGCTCGAAACGGTCTCTTCTCCCCCTCTGGACAACTTCTCCAACGTGTGCAGGTACAGGCCGAGCCGCCGCACTGTCGAATCGGGGATCTTTCGAGACACCGGATGGCTACCGTGACGGGGGTTCCAACGCCGTTCGGATGGCTTGTGAAAAGTGTCACAATACTACGTCGGGTCCCGGTTCACGGCAACGCGATCGACCCCGCCGTTCCACCCTCCCTCGGCCAGGAGCCGGGCCATGCGCATCAGGTCCTGCGGGGTAAAGGTCTCGGGCCGTCGGCTGAAGTCCCATCCACCCATGCGGGCGACGCCTTCCACGACATCCCGTGAGAGAGCCGCGTCCGGATGCCGCCGCAGCGTCTTCTGTATTTGCTTCCGTCGCCATTGAAAGATCATGCGAGTCAGCGCCCTCAGGCGTCGCTCGTCCTCGATCGTCAAGGGAGGAGGGCGGAGGGGGACGATCCGGATCACGGTGGAATCGACCCGGGGCACGGGACGGAACGCCTTCCGTGGCACATGCATCACCCGCTCCACCCGTGCCACGCTCTGGACGCCCACCGCCAGGGCCCCGTACTCGCGGGTCCCCGGTGCGGCAAGGACCCGATCGGCCACCTCTCGCTGGACCATGAGTATGGCCCGCGACGGCCGCGGTCGTTCGAGGATATCGAAGAGAATCGGCGAGGTGATGTTGTACGGGATGTTGCCCACGACGAGGAGGGCCTCCGGATCCTCCGCCAGGGCGGAACGGTCCAGCTCGAGGATATCCCCATGCACCACGTGTACATCGTCCCGCTCGCCGTGTGCCTCCTCCAGATCGGCGGCCAGTCGGTGGTCCAGTTCGACCAGCACGAGCCGGCGAACCGACCCCACCAGGTGGCGGGTGAGCGCGCCGCGGCCGGAGCCAATCTCGAGAACTTCGTCCGCCGGACCGGCGCCCAGCGCCTCCACGATCTTGCGCTGGAGGTTCGCGTCCACCAGGAAGTTCTGACCCAGCGACCTGCGCGGTCTCACACCTTCAGGACGATGGCCGTCCGATCGTCGGGCGGGATCGTAGACGTCGTCCCGTCCTGCATTTCGAAAAGTGCCTGGACGATCTCGCCGGGTGAGCGGTCCCTGAGACGGGCCGCGATGTCCAGCACCATGGCCTCACCGGGTTTCGTGGACTCCCACCCGAATGACCCCAGGAGGCCGTCCGTGAAGAGCACCAGGAGGTCGACGTCGGGATCGAGGGCGACTTCCACCTGGCCGTAGGCCGAGGACTCGCTGATGCCCACGGGCGGGTCCGTCGCGGCCAGCCGGTCCCAGGTGCCCCCTGTGCGGAGGAGAAATCCGTGCGGATGTCCGGCGTTGCTGAAGACGAGGCTCCGTTCGGCCGGGTCCAGCACTCCGTAGAAGAGCGTCAGGTACATCTCCGTGCTCTCCAATTCGTCGTGAAGGGCATCGTCCAGATGCCGCAGAACCTTGGATGGGGTGCCGAACTCCGCCGCGTAGATCGTGGCCGCGCTCATCGCGAGGGCCATGATCAATGCCGCGGGGAACCCGTGGCTGGACACGTCCCCGATCATGACGCCGATGCGGCCTCGCGGGAGTCGGAAGAGCTGGTAGAAATCCCCTCCCACTTGCTCGGCCGGGTCGACCCTCGCGGCAACCTGGATGTCGCCCAGGCTCTCGACCGGGGGAAGAAGCTTCATCTGGAGATTGTGGGCCAGCTCCATCTCGCTGGACATCCGCTCCTGCCGGAGCGTCTCCTGGATCAGCCGGCTGTTCTCCAACGCCGCGCCCACCTGGCTCGCGATGGCCGAGAGAAGCTTCTGGTCGCTCGCGGTGAAGCGACCCCCGTGATGTCGGCCGATCAGGTTGATGACGCCCACGGTCCGGGGCTCCCCGGACGGAGGCGAATACCGGATCGGGACCGACAGGAAAGAGTCGAGCTCCGGCTTCTGGGACCCCCTCTCGATCAGAGCCTGCGGAGGGCTCGTGATCAGGGCGCGTCCTTCGCGAAAGACCTTCGACGTCACGGACTCCGGGTCATGCTCGGAGATCGGCCCGTCGACCCCACCGTCCCCGACCGACGCCGTCAACCGCAGGACCCCGCTCTCGGTGTCGTGAACCCAGAGCGAGCCGCGCCCCGCCCCCAGAACGTCACACACCTCCTCGAGGATCACCCGCGCGGAGTCCTCCAGGCGTAGCACCGAGCCCAGCGTCTCGCTGATCGAGTAGAGGAGATTGATCTCTTCGTATCGTTCAGCGAGCTCGTAGGTGAAGAACCGGAGCTCCTCCGCGAGGTCGAACGTGCGGTCCAGAACCTGGAGGAGCACGCCGCCGACGGCATCGAGGTCGACGGACTCGGGCCCGCTGAGGTCGAGCTCCAGCATCGGCCCCTCTCCGGGGGAGAGGGAAAGCACCCTGTTGGGGTTCTTCCCGGCGGGTCGGAGCGGCTCTTCGGGTCTGTCGGGATAGAGCCGGGAGCGGTCCCCGTCCTCGACGCTGAAGAGGACGATCCGCAGTCCCAATCCGCCGGCGAATTCGTCGAGCGTTCTGCGCACGGGCTCCGGGAGCGTCACCCATACGCGGCGATCAGGCGTCATGCGCTCGCTGCTGCGGCCACCTCACGTCGGACTCGAAGCGCAGGACCAGGGTCACGGAATTGCCGGTCTCGTTATAGCTCACGTCGTCGAGAAGCTTCCGCATCAGGAAGAGGCCGCGCCCACCGGTTCGGGCGATGTTCTGGGGCGCTGTGGGATCCGGAACCGAGTCGGGGTCGAAGCCGGAACCCTCGTCGGTGATGCGCGCCGTGATCTCGCGATCCTTCAAGGAGACCTCCACCCGGACTCGCTTGCTGGGATCCATGCCGTTCCCGTAGAGCATGGCATTGGACAGCGCCTCGGTGAGCCCCACCCGGAAGTTCAGACGGAGCCGCTGGGCCTGAACCGCGCAGGTGGAACACCGCTGCATGACGTACTCGACCGCGTGTGCGATCGTACGGACGTCGTTGGGAAGCTCTAGGACCAGATCGTCATCCATCTCGGGACCCGGGCCGGAGCGGTGCGCGGAACGGCCTACGCGCCGGTCAAAACCCTTCGAGGGCGGCACCGCGGGTATCGGCGATCCTGAAGAGCGTGTCGAGCTTGGTGAGCTCGAAGAGCGTCCGGAGGTCTTCATTGAGACTCGCCAGGCGCAGCTCACCACCCTGCTCGCGGATCTTCTTGGAAAGGCTCACCAGGACGCCGAGACCGGAGGAGTCGATGTAGCCGGTGTTCGAGAAGTCGATGACGAACTTCCGATCACCCTTGTCGAGCTCCTCGAGGACCCGCTGCTTGAGCTCCTGGCGATTCCCGACGATGAGCTGGCCTTCGACGTCGACGATGGTGACCCCGTCCTGCCTGTTGACCCGAAAGCTCATTCGCGCTCCTCCGAAGTGTCGAATTGCCGCAAGCGACACGAACGTCGGGAGATACCCCCTGGCCGACGAGACCGATATCGGTACGCCCGAGCCGCCATACGGACAGACGTAAAATCATAGCCGCTCGTCGGATGTCTGGGCAACCTCCAGCCCGTCTCCAGCCACCCATGGCTATTCTTCCGCAAAGCGCTCCACGAGACGGTCGCGGACCTGCGGAGATACGAAGTTGGAGACATCTCCGCCCAGACTGGCCACCTCCCGGACGATGGAGGCGGACAAGAACGAGTACCGTACGTCGGGCGTCAGGAAGAGCGTCTCGAGGTCCGGCCACAGCTCCTGGTTCACCTGAGCCATCTGGAGCTCGTAGTCGAAGTCGCTCACCGCCCGGAGTCCTCGGATGACGACGTGCGCGCCCGCATCCCGCGCGAAAGCCACCAGGAGACCCGTGAAGCTCGTCACCTCCACACGTTCTTCGTCGGCGAAGACCTCACGGATCATCTCCACCCGATCCTCCGGAGTGAAGAGGCTCTTCTTCGGCTGACTGGAGGTCGTCGCGACGGCCACCACGAGGCGGTCGGCGAACCGAAGCGTGCGGCGGACGATATCCTCGTGGCCGAGGGTGATGGGGTCGAACGACCCCGGGTACACGGCGATCATGGGTCCGGTCTGGGTCATGCCGACCTCGGGGCGAGAATCCAGGACAACTCGGTGTCGCCGTACCTCCGGCTCTTGAGCGCCGGAAGTGCCGGGAGGGGCTCCCCGGTACGATGCTCGACCCAGATCTCCCGCGCAAACGGGTGGCGGTCGAAGAGATCGAAAAGACCGGCGGCATACCCCCGTCCGTACGGAGGGTCGGCAAGCGCGACGTCGAAGGCCCCGACACCGGCTCGCTCCACGTAGCTGAAAGCGTCGCCTCGCACCACCTCCACTCGATCGTGGCACGCCAGCCGTTCGATATTGGCGTCCAGGGTCCGGAGCGCTCCCCGCGCCCGCTCGACGAACACCGCCGAGACCGCCCCCCGGCTCAGCGCCTCGAGTCCGAGCGCACCGGACCCGGCGTAGAGGTCGACGACGCGGAGCCCCGTCAGGTCCCCTCCCAGGGCGCTCATCCACGCCTCCCGCACCCGGTCGGTCGTCGGGCGAACCGTGCGGCCGCGTACGGCCTCGAGTCGGCGACCCCGCCATTCCCCCGCGACGATCCTCACGCGCCCTCCCGTGGCTCCGCCACCAACGGTTCGGTCCCCGTCGGCCGGACGTCGAGGAGGCGCGCCTCGGGCATCCTCCGCCCACGGTACTCGTTGATCTGAAGATGGAAGACCGCGTCGACCTCGGAGCCCCGTCCGATCCATGGTGCGCAGCGACCCGCGAGGCCGAACCCGATCGCATCGAGCGACGCGCCGTCCCCGGTGAGCTTCAGGCGAAGGTGATCGTCCCCAACCGTCCGCGGGGAACCACCGACGCGAGCCTCACGGACCAGAAAGGTCGGCCGTGGATTGCCGATACCGTGGGGCGCCAGGTAGTCGAGGACATCGCACGTGTCGAGGCCGAGGGCTCCCAGTCGGGTCTCCAGATCGATCTTGAGGCTCGCACGGAGATCCTCCGGGCCGAGGCGCCGGCGCGCCTCCGCGGCGAAGGCTTCGCGGAAGGCGGGGACGTTCTCTCGGGTGAGATCCATGCCGGCCGCCTGCCGATGACCGCCGAACCGTATCAGGTGTCCCGCGCACGAGCGGATCGCGTCGTGGAGGTCGAACGAGGGAATCGAGCGCGCGCTTCCCCTCCCCGTCGGGCCATCCAACGCGATCATCACCGTGGGACGCTGGATGCGCTCGACCACCCGCGAAGCAACGATCCCGATGACCCCGGGATGCCACCCGTCGGCCGCCAACACGACCCCGTATTGTTCCGCCGGGTCGAAATCACTGGACAGCAGCTCCAACGCCTCGCCCAGGGTCCGCTGGTCCTCCTCCTTGCGGCTCCGGTTCGTCTCATCCGCCTTGTTGGCGAGGGCCCTGGCCTCGTCGGGGCTGTCGGTGAGGAGGAGACGAAGGGCGTCGGCGGCGTCCCCGAGTCGGCCCATGGCATTGATCCTGGGAGCCAGCCCGAATGCGACCCGTCCGGACCCGATGGCCTTCCCCGAAAGGCCCGCAACATCGATGAGGGCACGGAGACCGGGATTCGCCGTGCGCTCGAGCGCACGGAGCCCGTAGCGGACCAGCACCCGGTTCTCGCCACGGAGGGGGACCAGGTCCGCGACCGTCGCCAGCGCAACCAGGTCCAGGTAGGGAACGAGCTCGTCGAACGAGACCCCCGCATCCCGCGCGAGGCAGGTGCACACCTTGAACGCGACACCCGCGCCGGAGAGTGGACCCCCAGGATAGGCGTGGTCGGGCAGGTTCGGGTTCACGAAGACCGTCGCCGGAGGCAAACGCTCCCCGGGGGTGTGGTGATCGGTCACGATCACGTCGATTCCCGCCGCCCGCGCGTTCTCGATGGTGGTGTTCGCCACCGTGCCGCAGTCCGCCGTGAGCACCAGCGAGGCTTCCGCGTCCCTGGCCGCCGCAAGCCCGGCCGCACCGAAGTCGTAGCCATCCCGGATACGGTGGGGGACGAACGGCACCACGCGGCCACCCAGACGGCGTAGCCACCGGGTGTAGAGGGCCGTCGCGGAGATCCCGTCCACGTCGTAGTCGCCGTGGACGAGAATCGTCTCCTTGGACTCGATGGCCCGAAGGAGGCGTTCGGAAGCCGCAGGGGCATCCGGAAGCGACTCCGGCGGCTGAAGGTGTTCGAGAAGCGGGCGGAGATGAGCCTTCGCCGCCTCCACCTCGCCTCGCCCCCGAACCGCCAAGACCTCACACACCAACTGCGGAATCCGGAGGGCCACAGCCAACTCCCGGACCTGACCCGAATCGGGAGCCGCGCCGAGGATCCAGCGCGGTGGGGGCGCAGCTCCCGGGGAACTCACCCCTCCGCGTCCTCCGCGTCCTCCTCCACGGTCGCGAGGATTACACCGCAGGCCTCGCAACGGATCATGTCCGACCCGTGGCGGATCTCGTTCCGCAGTTGCAGCGGGACCATGTTGAAGCAGTGTCCACACGCCCCGTCCGGGGTCAGGCGCGCAACCGCACGGCGGCCGTCGCTGCCACGGATCCGCTCGTATACCCGGAGCTCGTTGGCCTCCATCGAACCGGTGAAGCGCTCCCTCGCGCTACGGAGTCCATCGAGTCCGTCCTCCAGAGCCTTCCGTTCGCTCAGGATCTCTTGCCTCCTGGGCTCCACCTCCGCCCGGGCTTCCTCCAGGGACGCTTCTTGCTCCTCGAGTCGGAGCTCGAGCTTCCGGATCTGTTCGAGGAGGGTGAGTGCCTCCTGTTCTTCCCCTTCCAGCGCCCGGCGCACCATGTCCGCCTCAGCGCTGACCGCAGCTTCCTCCCGTACGTTCCGCACGGTGTTCAGCCTTTCCTGCAGCTTCTTCACCCGAGTCCGCTTCTCCTCCGACGAGACCTCGACCCTCCGCTCGTCGACGCGCATCTCCTGGAGTCGCGAAAGGGTCGTCTCGACCTCGCTCTCGATCTCGGCCACGCCCACGTCCACCTCCTCCAAGAGGCTCGCCGAGCTCCGAATTCTCTTCTCAGCATCCTCGATCTGCTGATCGATGCGCTGCAGCTCCTCTAGGTTCGCTCCCGCCGGTTCAGTCATCTGCATCCGTTCCTAGGATCCTTTCTCGAGATGTCGGAGCACCGCCCACGCGGCGGCCCCCTGATTGGCGCCCTTCTCCGGGCGCTCCTTCCTCAAGCGATCGATCTCTCGGATCAGCTCCGCCTGACGTTCCTCTTCCACCGTATGGGCCAACTCCTTCCTCAGTCCTTCCGCGAGACTCCCGCTGCTCCGGTTCTGGATTCTCGCCATCGCATCCTGTAGCTGTTCACGCGGGTGCGTGAGATCTTCCACGTCACCCCGGAGCCGCTCCAGCCGCGACGCGATGCGCGGGTCCGGATCCGACCGCGCGGCATCGATGTCGTCCGCCGCGATCAACTCGAAGATCCTGCGATCGATCGGATCGCGGAAGTCCTCCGCTTGGATCATTTCGAGCACGTCCTCGACCCATTCGGTGCGGTTCAACAGGACGTGGAGGACCATCCGCTCGGGACCCATGCCCGCCGGGCTCCTGCGCGATGTCGGGGCCCGGGGTGCTCCCGACCGATCACCGGGTGATCCGGCCACTCCCCGGCGCGCGCCAACCGCACGCCCCTGCCCGACATTTCGACGTGGATTCCTGCGTAGCTCGGCGCCCAACGTCTCCCGAGTCACACCGGTGCGTTCTCCCACCTTCGCGATGTAGATGTCCCTCAGCGCCGGATCGGCGGTCGCCCGCAGCGTAGGGAGAAGGCGGTCCAACGCCCTCCTCGTGTGATCGATGTCACGGAAGGCCCCCCGCTCCTCGAGGATCTGAAGCTTCCGATCGAGGACGTCGACCGCATGGTCGATGAGGTCCCTCAACCCCGCGGCCCCCTCCTTCCGGACCAGCGTGTCCGGATCTTCCCCTGGGGGAAGACTCACGACCGATGGATGGAGCGAGGCCGCCAGGAGGGTGTCGGCCGCCCGAAAGGTCGCTCGAAGGCCGGCCTCATCCGAATCGAACAGGAGATGCACCCGGTCCGTATAGCGGGAGAGGATCTGGGCATGGCCGTCGGTGAGCGCGGTACCGAGCGTCGCCACCACCGTCCCGAACCCAGCCGCAACGAGCGCCACGAGGTCCATGTACCCCTCCACGACGAGCGCGGCGCCCTCACGTCGGATCTGGTTCCTGGCCCAGGACAGTCCGTAGAGGACGTCGCCCTTGTGATAGATGGGCGTCTCGGGTGAGTTCAGGTACTTCGGCCCTCTCTCCCTTTTTCCGAGCACCCGGCCACCGAACGCGACGGTCCTACCACCCAGCGACTCGATCGGGAACACCACGCGATCGCGAAACCGGTCGTATGGCTCGGGGGATTTCTCGCTGGTGGTGAGAAGGCCCGCCTCCATCATCAGCTCGTCGGAATACCCGTGCTTGGACGCGGCTTCACGCAGCGCCCGCCAATCGTCGGGCGCGTAGCCCAGACCGAAGCGTTCGGCCGTTTCCTCGTCGACTCCGCGCGACCGTAGATAATCCCGGACCCGCCGGCCCTCGGTCGGGTCGCGAAGACGTTCGACGTAGAAGGCCCGAGCGAATGCGTTCAGCTCGTACAGGGGACGATTCGGATCCTCTTCCGGGGCGCTCGCGCGGACTTCCCGAATCTCCACTCCCGAGCGCGCGGCCACGTGCTTCACGGCCTCCAGGAAATCCAAGCCGAGCCGCTTCATGACGAATGCGAACACGTCCCCCGTTTCGCGGCAGGACATGCAGATGTAGAAGCCCTTGTCGGGAATGACACAGAAGCTCGGATTGCGATCGTCGTGGAAGGGGCAGAGCCCCTTGTACTCCCT
>Ga0055480_10000620_pt1 | contig 13497 bp, 13 predicted proteins | sample Muzzi_PWB_D2_FD_57935 | JGI IMG/M metagenome (GOLD analysis project Ga0055480, IMG submission 57935) | Wetland microbial communities from San Francisco Bay, California, USA, that impact long-term carbon sequestration - Muzzi_PWB_D2 | ecosystem: Environmental > Aquatic > Marine > Wetlands ... | reverse complement strand
CTCGATGTTGAACGTCTCGGGGCAGGCGTCGTCCAGGCATTCTGAAAAGCGGATGCGGGTGGTCTCCGTGGCATCGCCGAAGGCAAACTCTGCGCCTAGTTTTTGCACGTGCGGCAACGCGGCCAAGCGGTCTGCCAGCCCGAATTGCCGAATGAGTTCCAGATTGACGGGCAGGAAAGACTCGCCGACGTGAAACCGCGGGAAACGGTTCTTCTCGATCACCAGAACCTGACAGCCGGCGCGGGCGAGCAACAGGGCCGCGGTTGCGCCTGAAGGACCACCGCCGATGATCAAAACGTCGTATGATGAGCGTGACGGCGCCGCAGTCATGGCATGGAAGGCTCCGGGCGGCCGGGCGCCGGTACGTCCGAGGGGCACCCGTCATGTTCGACGACGGGAGCAAGTACCAGGTCCGCGAGACCCTCGATTTCGACCAGCAGGTCCCGCCGGCAGATGTCCGCGCGAAGGAAGTCGATGTCGCCAAGATGCGGTAGGCGCTGCTTGATGAGCCGGCGAAGTTCCGTTTCGTCGTCCCGACGGGCGTAGTAGACGCGCATCTCGCGAAATCTCTCGATACGAACGGGCGATTCCGGTTTCGTCTCCACCTGGCTTCCTCCGATCCGGTCGGCTATCTGCAGGAGCTTGCAAAGGTTGCGAAGGGTCTCATCGACTTGACGCGCCAAATTGTGGAGATGAACCGATTGCTCACCGCATACGCTCGACGTCCCGCCCAAGAGCATCAAGGGCTGCGCGGTATCGGCGGTTTGAATCACCGAAGCACGTGCGAAGCACGGAGGCAAGGGGCCGTACCGGCATGAGTAGCAGCGTGGACGTGTCTGGCGCGGATTGTCCACATTGGTGCCCGGCCGATCAGACGCGAGTGCATGGATGACAAGATCATTGCCGTCGTGCCCGATACCGGTGGCCGTTGCGACGTGCCTGTCCAGCCGCTCGCCGTCGCCAAACCAGTCGCTGAATGCCGCAAACCGACCCGCATTGAAGATCATGTACCGGTCCATCGCGTCCGAGGCGATGCGATGAATGCCCGGAAGGAAGTTCCAGAAGCGAAGCGGATGGCGCATTGCCTCTTTCGCCAGGCAGTCTGCGATTAACCTGTACGCTTCCGCCGTGGCGCGTTGAAAATCCAATGCCGCCAGTGAATGGGCGTTTCTTACCGAGACACTCGCAAGAGTGTACGCGTCTCCTACAGCGACTTGTGCCAGCACATCGGTGCAATCGGTCGGACGCTCCGAGATTCGGCACGGTCCGACAAAGTCACGGACCCAGTCGGGAAGCGGGAATCCATCTCCAACCCGAAGTTCGGCGAGGCTCGATTTTCCTGAATCAACGGTGATCATGACGTGCAAAGGGTAACGGAATCCCTCCGCGTGGGTAGGGGAAGAAATCAAGTCCCCACGTCATCGTCTGAATCGGCAGCGATCCCACAAGACGCCTGGACCCAACGCCAAGCCTGTGAGAATCAGCGGGGGCCGTTGACGGCCACGCGAACCCCGATCACTTGACCGGCAAAATCGGACCCCAGGACTACGAATTCGTCCGGTTCTTTCCGGCTCGAAGTGTCCGCGATCCGATTTCCCGGTTCGTTCGAGATCGGCAAATGCCCTGTGAGAAGTACCGATGCCAACCCGGCTAGCGGCAAGGCCGAAAAGCACTCGGCGATCCGGCCATAGATTCTGCCGGTATACACTTGCGCGGCCGGTCCGACTCCGGTGCCCGGCGACCGCTTATGCCGCAATCCCGCCCGTTCGATCCGTTCGATCCATGTATCGTTGGCAGAACAGACGACCGAGCACACGCCACCCAAGTCGGTCCAGATCGATCGGACGGCGTCGATACCGCCGCGGCCCGTGGGCTGCGCAGCAAACCGGGACGCCGTGCCGACAATCCGGCCGACAATTGACGCTCCGCGTCGTTCGGCGACCTCGCGGCTTTCCAGGAGCAGCGTCACAGCGCCGCTGCCGGCGAAAAACCCTCTTCGCCGTGAACGGCCTCGTTCGTCCCCCTCGCGACGATAGAGACCGAACTGTCCGAATGCCTCGTTGACGTACGGGTTGTACTCATCGGCCGCACCCACCAGGACCCGATCCCACGTTCCGGACTCGATACGCGCAGCGGCAAGGGCCAGCGCCTCCAAGCCCGCGGTGCGCGTGCCGATCATCGTCTGACACAGCCCCTTCAATCCAAACGTGGTACTGAGATGGGCGGCCGCGGCGTTGGGCACACCCTCTGCAAACAGCATGGGATTGGCGGAATCAATGCCCTGCTCGACGATCTGGTTGTAGTATCGCTGGCTGTATAACGTGGACCCGTGGTATGTTCCCAGGACGGCCGCACATCGCTCGGTAAGTTCGGACGGCCAATCGATGTTCGCGTGGCGCAATGCCTCGGTTGTGGCGGCCAGCGTGAGCTTCACATAGTCGCTCATCCTCCGCACCCGGCGGGCGTTGAGCAAACCAGCGAGCGCCTCATCGGGCACCGCACCGGTATCCCGCTGCAAAGCGCCGCCTGACGATGCACTCAATAGTTCGACAAACGGCTCATTTCCCACGGCTCCCGGCAGGACCACACCGATGCCGGTAATCACCGGATCGCGCGGCGCTTCCAGCGGACCCGACCGAAGTAAGTCTTCCGCCGGAGTCGCCTTGCCGCCCTTCGGTGGACCGAGCACCAGACATGTATTGGCGCCGCCGAAGCCTAGTGAGGTGTTCATCACCGCGCGGAGCGCGCCGCGCCGCGGGGCATCGGTCGCCACATGGAGATCCTGAAACTCCACTTCGTCCGACGAGATACCGTGCGTCGGTGGTACCGTCTTGTCACGAAGCGCCATGGCAGACAAAATCAGTTCGACCGCACCGGCGCCGCCCAGGGTGTGTCCGACGTAACTCTTGAACGCCACGACCGGAATGCCGGGCAGTTGTTCTCCGAATACTTGCTGCAGCGCCAAGTACTCTGCGGCGTCGTTGTCCGGTGTGGCCGTCGAGTGAGCAGCGATCATGCCGATGCTCGCTGCCGCGACACCTGCGCGCGCCAGTGCCTGCGCCATAGCGTCCTTTGCGCCGGCACCCTCCGGGTGGGGCTTGGAAAGGTGATGTGCGTCGCATGATTCGCCGAACCCCAGGACGGTGGCGACGGCTTTACGACCGCGCGCCGCAACGTCACGCGCGCGCTCGAGCACGACGATTCCGTAGCCCTCGCCGAGCTTCATGCCGTCTCGATCGCGGCAAAAATTTCGGATGCGCCCTTCGGTCACAAGTCGCATGCTGTTGAAGCCGCCGTAGGCGTATTCGCTGATGGGGTCGTAGCCGCCGGAAAGCACCAGATCCAACTGGCCGGTCTGCAGAAGCGTGATCGCCATGGCGATCGAGGCGAGCCCGGAAGAGCAGGCCGCACACAGCGTGCTCGTGAAGCCGCCGACTCCAAATCCGTCAACGGCATCGCGTAGCACGCAGCCGGCCGGAAATTGCTCGAGCGGTTGCCATTCGTTGGTGCGAATGTGCTTGCCGGCCTGGCGCATGCCATGAAGCGTCGTACCGAGCAATACACCACAACGATGGGCGGGATAGTCTTCGCCCGGGATGCAGCCGGCATGTTCGAGCGCCTCGGCGATCGCCATCCTCAGATAGGCGATTTCGCGACGATCATCACAACGCAGGGGAGCGGCAAGGGGCGGCGCCTCCCCGCCGCCTTTGTTCGGTGAAAGCACCGACTCGACGGCTGTCAGCGGTGCAATACCGTTCTTGCCAGCCAGTATCGCCTGCCATGTTTCCTCAACCGTCAATCCGAGTGAAGTCACCAGGCCCGCACCGGAGATGACGACCGGTTCCGCAAGAGTGTTTCTAGGCGTCGGCGCTTGCATCAGTCAAGTCCTCGCGCCATACGGGATAGACCATCGACCACTGGGCGGGGTTGGCGCGAACGTGTGCCTCGACCACCGCCGCAATACGGCGGACGGCCGGGTGCGCCTCGTTCACCGGGCCGTCCTCACGTGTGACTCGAATCGGCTCCTCGATCACCAGCTTCACGCGACCTGCCGCGGTTCGGCTGGAGAAGATGGGAACAATCGCGGCACCGCTTGCGATGGCCAGCTTGATCGGCCCTACGGGAAATTCGACGTGCCCGTCCATGAAGGGGACCCACACGCCCTGTTGACCGGGCATGATGCGGTCGGCCTGGAGGACCACCACCTCACCGGCCACGAGCGCATCGCGTAGCCGAACCCACAACGACCAACCGTCATCGACGGCCGCTTCGATCACGCCAATCTTCTGGCGCAGCCTGGATCGAAGTCGGTCGAATCGTGCAAGAGCATCGTGATGGTAGACCACGTGTACGCGCCGTTCCCGCTGCGAGAGCGCCACCATGCCCAGCTCGAATCCGCCCAGATGGGCCGTCACGACAACCACACCGCCGCCGCGCGCTCGAGCATCGGCCCAGTTCTGACGCCCTACGACATCATCTACCTCCTTTTCGAGGCGGGCACGCGTCATCCGAACATTCTTCCCGAGTTCATACACGCTCAGGTAGAAATTACGGATGACCTCCTTGGCCAGTGCCTCGCGCTCAGCGTGCGTGGATTCCGGTCCCAGGATACGCGCCGCATTGGCCAGCGTCCCGTCGCGCAGCACCTTCGAATAGCGCCAGGCGAACCAGAGAAAGAATGGCCGCGTGAAGAGCACAACAGGCGGACAGTATTGCGTCCACCAGAACATGAAGTTCAGCCAGAAATTAGCCGCCATGCGCCGCACGCGATAACGGATCGACAGGCCCTGCGGTGACGGACTCTCATCCGCCGCCGGCGACTCCGCGGCACCGATCATGGCAGATCTTCCGGCTGTGAGTCGCTAGTCGAATGCCCATCCCCGGATAGGGGGTAGACCACGTGCGTGCCGGCGGGCAGGTCGAGCTCGACATCCCGTGCGGTCAGACCGGAGTTCGTCGCCATGTCGGAGAACGTGAGCACGGTTCGCTCCCCGTCCGCGTCCACCATTTCCACCCAGACGGCACATCCACTCGTTCGTTCGATCACCACGTCGACCCGGTCGATATACCGCTGTAGCGATGCGTCCGAGGCAGTCAGGCGGACGGGCAGGTAATGGTCGGCATCCCGGTAGGCCTTATCGACCTCGCTGGGCGAGAGCCGTTCGATCTTAAACTGGCTGCGAAGGTGGGACAGACGCGGGATTGGCGATGCAAAGAGCTGATCCAACCGCTCGTCAAGCGGGTAAACCTCGACCGTTTTCCGTTTGGGATAGTGAATACGCAAATGGCTGCCGTCGAGAAGCGTCTGTGTGTGGTGGGGTCGTCGCGTTTCCCACCGCACGGTGCTCCCCACCACACGGATCCGTCCCTTGGAATTGAGCGGCTCTTTGAGAAGCGCCGTGTATTTATGCTCTTCAAATGCCGCGGTAAGGTCGCGAATCTCGGCGGCGCGTCGGTCGACGGCCGCCAGTTCGGACAGGAAGGCTTCATCGGCCGGCGACGCCACGTCCCCTTCGGTACAAGCGGTCGTCGGCGTTCCGACGCTCGCCGCAAGCACCAGGCAGTGCACAGGCCAGGGGATTCGTCTGTTGGTCATGTTTTGGTCGATGGTTGCTCTCCCGGTTCTTCCGCCGTTTCCGCCAGCGTCAGCCGCCCGCGCGTGACCATCGTTGAGCCGACTCTTGCCTGAACGTCAAACTGCCAAAGCCGACCGAACTCGCGGCAGACGGTGGAGGTCAGCACGATCTCCGCGGGTGGGCACACGGCACTGTGGTAACGGCAATCGACATGGGCGAGCCGCGCCGTAGGCGGTGAACCGCTACGCCGTTCCCGCCCCGGAGCGTCCGGTGCCGCCGCGTGAACGTCATCCAACAGAACCACGATACCCGACAACTGGGCCAACGCCTCCGTAATCAGGACACCGGGAACGATCGGCTCGTTGGGGAAATGTCCACGGAAGAACTCTTCCTCCCCCGTCACACGCCAAACGGCCTCACCGCGCACGCACCGCTGGACCTCTCGAATTTCGCTTAGAAAACGAAACGGCGGACGGTGCGGCAGAAGATCGAGCGTGTCATTCCCGGCAGGATTCATCGTTCCCCCGGTCAGGTCGCAGTGCCACTGCGGGATTGCACGAACCGGGCGAGACTGGCGACGCTTTCGAAGACCTCGGGACCGAACGTGTCGCTCGACATCTTGAACCCGAAGTCCGCCTCCAGGCTTTGTACGAGCAGCAGGGCGTCCAGGGAATCCAGATCGAAGTCGCCGCCGAACAGCTTCGTCTGTTCATCCAGGTCCACATCCGCACCAAGCATCAAGTCGCGGCGGACGATCGCCATGATACGCTCGACTGTCTGACTTCCCGTGTTCGGCGAAGACAAAGTGTGCACCCTCCAATCCACCCAACAATACGAACAAGAGGCAGAGGCCTTAAGCTTTCCGAGACGATGGTTCCCAAAACAACCTTTGAGCCACGCCTTGCCCTGCAGATCTCGCCTGAACGATTCATTTTGCCTAGTATGCAACCTGTGTCCAGAGGCCTGCCCGGGCCGCCGAATGCGATTCCCGGGGGGAGAAACCGGAGGGCGCCGTCGAGTTCCCGGCGCAGCTGTGCAGTGATGGCCCAAATACTCGCGTTGACAAATAAGGACCTGCTCCTTCTTCTGCGTGATAGGGCCGGGTTCTCCGTGACTCTTGTGTTTCTGCCGGCGTACGCCGCCTTTTTCGGCGCGATCATTGGCAGCCGCCTGGGCGTGGGCGCCCTCCTCGTCGGCGGCGACCGGAGGGCCTCACTCCGGCTCTGCGGCTATCGTGTTCTCTACGGATTAGTCTGCTTGACCCTGGGCGCCCGCGTATTTCAATCGTCCGCCAAATCCACATGACCCAGCCGCAGCCCGACACTTCGATGCGACTCGGCACCCGAGGCAACGGTGCCGTCCATTTGGTGGTCGTGGCGCCAACGTACAACAACGCCGGGACGCTGTTGGACGTCCTCTGTCGCGTCGAAGCGGTCGGATTACCCATCATCGTCGTCAACGACGGCGCTACCGACGAAACGCCCGAATTGCTGGCTGAATGGGTCGAATCCAAACGCGCCGAGCATGCGTGGGTGATCCTCCATCCGGAGAATCGAGGAAAGGCGTCCGCACTCCGCACCGGCTTCGCCAAGGCTGAGGCGGAGGGATTTACCCACGCCGTCACCATCGACACCGACGGTCAGCTCGACCCGGAGCAGATTCCGGAGCTTGTTGGGGCGGCGAGGGCGTCTCCCGAAGCACTCATACTCGGACGCCGAAGCGACATGTTGACCGGAATGCCACCTGCCAACCGCTTCGCTTGGTGGCTGTCGGCGCTGGGTATCTGGCTCAACACAGGTCGGCGGGTCCCGGACAGCCAGTGCGGGTTGCGCGTGTATCCCTTGAGCCTGCTACGTTCGATTCGATGCCGCTCGAGACGTTTCGGATTCGAGACGGAATCCGTCATCCGCGCCGCCTGGGCCGACGCAGCGTTCGTTCATGTGCCGGTCCGCTGCCGGTACGAACAGGACGAGGGCCGGGTCAGCCACTTCGTCGCGTGGCGCGATGGACCGCACAGCTTCCTCATGCAGGCCGGGATGACGCTACGCCGCCTCCTTCCCTGGCCTCACGCGAAAGTCGGACATCCGACGTTGGCGTTTACGCATGGCGGTGCCGAAAAACGCACGTCGAATCGCGGAACATCCCTCGCCGATTGGATCGATCCACGATCGCTGTGGCGTCAACTGCGGCGCGATCACCTGCAACACCTTATCGTGGCTGGTGCGGTGGGGATTGGCTCCTTTATGGCCAACATGCCGGTAGGGTGGGTCCGAATCCTTCTCGCGATCTACGCGGCGCGGCGTTTGCACGTTCACCTGCTTCCGGTTCTCTTCGGACTGGCAATCATGTGGACACCTCTGGACGGTGTGCTTAGCGACGCGGCGCTCAACCTCGGCCATCTAGTGTGCCATGCGTCTTTGCCCGATATTTCTTCCATACAGACCGTACCGCCGCATCACATGACACTCTGGCTTCGTTTTCCGCTATCCTACAGCATAGGTTGCGTCACCATGGGCTTCCTTTGCAACTGGCTGTTAATTGGCTCGCTCTTTTTGATGTTCCGATTGATCCCAACCCGAGCGCGACTCGAATTACCATCTCGGTGAAGCCGCCAATCGAAGGAACGCCCGACAAGGACCCGGCACTACGTTTCTGATGCAAACCCGCACAAGCCCGTGTGTGCGTGTCCAACGACTTTGGACCGCGGGTTTGAGGACCGCAGGGCGGTCACAAACCCTTGGTGGCCAAGATGTGATGATGTCCTTCGGTTTGGACTCCAGCAAGGGTCCTCTCGGACAGCGTGAACGCCATGAGATCGAAGGACAGTGGCGTCGCGATGATCGACCCTCATCGCCGCCCGCACTATCGACCCATTTCACGAATGGCGAATCTGGAAGCGCTTGTCCAGCTCGAAAACCGGAGCCATAGTCGCTGGACCAGCGCCATCGCCAATACGGACTTTTCCGGAGGAACCATCAAAAACGCTCCGCGCTGGCGGCGAGCCAGGCCTCGCGAAACGCATAGGGTGGCGATGATGACAACAGCGCGCCGGGCTCGAAATACTGGTAGATCTGGCTGTAGTCCTGGACTTCCGTTGGACTGACGCGCCGCTGAATGTGTCGCGGTTGCAACTGGTCCGGGTGGGACAGTCCCGCGGCACCGAGAATTTCCAGGAGGCTGTTGACCGTGTTCCGATGATAGTTGAACACGCGGGGCGTTTTTCCGACCACGTCGAGACCACGAACCAGGTCCGGGTCTTGCGTTGCCACGCCGACCGGACAGTGATTCGTGTTGCATTTGAGGGACTGGACGCACCCCAGTGCAAACATCATGGCCCGAGCGGAGTTACAAAGATCGGCGCCGATCGCTATCCGCTGAATCATATTGAATCCGGTCACGATCTTGCCGCTACAAATAACGCGAATCTCTTTGCGTAGGTTGCAACCGAGCAGCGCGTTGTGCACGAAGAGTAGCCCGTCCGTAAGAGGCATGCCGATCGAGTTGGAAAACTCCAAGGGCGCGGCCCCGGTCCCCCCTTCCGCTCCGTCCACGGTGATGAAGTCGGGGACCGTCCCGGTCTCGACCATCGCCTTGCAGATGCTCAGGAATTCACTCGGCTGTCCGACACAGAGCTTGAAGCCGATCGGTTTGCCGCCGGACAGCTCACGCAGTTGAACGATGAAATCGAGCAGCCCCTTCGGCGTGGAAAAGGCCTGGTGGTCGGGCGGTGAGATCACATCTTGCCCCAAGGGAACGCCTCGGATCTGAGCGATCTCGCGCGTCACTTTGGCCGCCGGCAGGATTCCGCCGTGTCCGGGCTTCGCACCCTGCGACAGTTTGACCTCGATCATCTTGACGGACTCACGATTGGCCTGCTGGGCGAATCGGTCGGGATCGAAGTTCCCCTCGGGGGTGCGACAGCCGAAGTACCCGGTTCCAATTTGCCAGATCAGATCGCCGCCGGGCTGAAGATGATTTGGGCTGAGGCCACCCTCGCCCGTGTTGTGGGCGAAGCCGCCGAGTTTGGCGCCTCCGTTCAATGCCAGGACGGCATTTTTGCTGAGCGAGCCAAAACTCATCGCCGAGACATTTAGCATCGAGGCGCTATACGGTTGGCTACAGCGTCTCTCTCCGATGAGGATGCGCGGCTCCCGATCCGGCGGATGCTTCGGTGCCAGCGAATGGGCGATCCATTCGCTGCCCTCATTGTACAGATCTCGGATCGTGCCAAAGGGGCGCGTATCGGTGGCGACTTTCGCACGCTGATAAATCACGTTGCGCAACTCGCGGGTGAACGGTCGTCCGGAGGTGTCCGACTCGACGAAGTACTGCTGAATCTCAGGTCGAATCGTTTCCATCCAGTATCGTGCGCGTCCGATGACCGGAAAGTTACGAATGACCGCGTGCGAACGCTGACAGCTATCGTAGATCCCGAGCAGGACCAGCGGCCCGACGACAACGAAGGCCCAAAGGGCCTCGGGCCAAACCAGCGAAAGCGCTCCAACGACCGAAACTAGGATCGCAGAACTCAGCTGGAATATCTTCAGCGGTGACACCGTTTCTCCCGGCTCCTGGCCATTACGTCCTCGGGCAATCCTGACCGGATTCTATCGGGCGTGGCGCTTCCTTCAAAGCGGCCTCTCCCCATCTCTCACAAATGTTCCATCCGAGCCGTACCGGGCGTGATGAGCTTCGTGCCGGCACGAATCCGATGAACGAGTTCTGCCGGTGCGCGTCGTGCCCACGCTGTGCTGTTTGACCGCGCCATACAGGCTGCGAAAAGACGGACTCCAGAGTCGGTGAACCATCGCATGGGCCCTGCGTCATTTTGACCTAATTCAAACGTTGCGTATCACTTCGTCGGAGCATCGGCATGTGCCTTGCCAGGAGCGCTGTCTCAACCGCTACTCGCACTACGCCAGCTCCGCCTGCCCCCCTCCGCCAGGTCTGACCTATCAATGCGCAATTCATCTTCGATACGCAGGGGGCGCCCAAGGGCATGTCGTTCAGCGGTGAACCTCCCTACGGCGTGCGACGTACTCGAATCTAGTGTACCATCCGTTTGGGATTGACGGCTGGATGTGCCACCGCTCTCGAATGGTGCTCTCCGCGGGCGTTATTGAGGCACGTGGGCTCGGCGCGCGGCACCAGGCTGCGGCCGCAATTACCGCTGTGACAAATTCGGTCGCCGTCAGGGTGAGCCAATCGACCGGAACCGTCACGATATTTCGACGCGGTGCCATCGTCACCGAGATCGAAGAACCGAGACGTCGCGAGCAAGGGAAGCCCCTGCAATTGGAAGGAGGGCAGGTGGATCGTGGCGACTAAGTCCCCAGTACGATGGTTGTTCATCGGGCTGTTTATCGGCACCCTGGGGCTGCCGATACTGCTTGTTGCGCTAATCTTGGTATGCGGGCTTTTATCGTCCTGAATAAGACGTAAAGACCCGCGCCGTACCGGACACCTACTTTCGGTGCAGTGGCGAGGCAAGCGGCTTTGGGCAAAACCGGGGTCAATTGGAAACGGCGGGACCCGTCAACATATTCATGAGAATGGCATAGTCATTCAGGTCTACGTCGCCGTCATTGTCGATGTCGGCATCAAAACTGCCGGTTTCATTCTGACACGTCGACGAACATCCATCGCCGTCGACCGTGTTGCCGTCATCGCATTCCTCACCGGCATCGACGCTGCCATCGCCGCAACTGGGGGCAACCTGGATCTCCCAGAACATGATCATTTCATCCACGCCGAATCCGGCGATGTCGGCTCCATTCAGACCAGCCAGACCGACGCCGGAGACGCCGTTCGCATCACTGTCCTGAACCGCCAAATCCACACAGCCGACGGCCGTGCCTTCGTCCAACAGGCAGAAACCGGAATCCACCACGGTGAAGCCGGGATTCGGCGTCCAATTGATTTTGTCCGAACCGGCTGCCTCCGTCCCCACGTCGAAACGCCAGGCCTCGAAGATGGTGCCGTCCGGAGTCATGGAACCGGCCGGAACGATATCGGAAAGGTCAGTCGTGAAGTAATTGACCTGCAAGAAATTCGTTCCCGGCACGCCGGGACCGAAGTCGGTGCCGATGATCCCGGTATCAACGCCGGAGAGCAGATTGAGACCGGCGCTCTCCTGTCCCGTTCCAAACGTGTGGTTGTCGGGCAGATCATCAACGTAAAAGGCACTGACTGCGTCCTGCGCGAGACCGGCCGCGTCGTAGGTGTCTCCATCGGCATTGCGCGAGGCGGCAAACAAAGCCGTACGCGCACTGGCCAACGCGGCCGGGGGCGCCTTCGTTGGCGTGCGCCCGATCGTGGGGACGGCGCCGATCGTCCGTTGCGTTCGATCCGAGCGTGTTGACTGGCCGAGGACGGGGAGCAGGCAGCACCCCAACCCAACGCACACGAATGTCGCAATAAAACGACTCGCATTACTCATGCACATGATCTTCTTCTCTCCTTCCGACGAATGGCACCACGGTGCGCGTTTGCACCAGGGAGGCAGACAGATGGCCGTCCGTACCTCACCGCCGAGATCGCAAATCTCCTCCACCGATCATAGCCACCGCAGGCGTGATGTCGACGGAGAAATATCGAGCAGCGTGATTCCTATAATCCTCGCGGCGGGGCAATGACGTCCGGCCTCGCGCCTGCGTCCGATAGATTATGCCTGGCATCTTGGTCCCCAAACTCTCGATACGACGTCAGCACGGGCTTACGGTGATGCGACGCACACTGCCTTCATGTCAAATGATTCAGGACTTGCGATGCGAATGCGGGCGCAGCGCCGGGTCCTGGAGAACGGCCGCGAGTCCTATTGTGGGCGAACCACCCGTAGGATCACGCCCTCAGCTGCCAGGCCCGTGCCGAGCACGTACCTGAACTCCTCGTCGAAAACGAAGCCGGTCCGGGAGACGTCCTCGCAAGGCAATTCGCGACGGTGACAGTGGACCCCAGCGGGAGACTTGATGAGGCGAAATCCCGCGAGTCGGTAGTTAGAGATTGCTCTACGCGGAGACCGACATCGAAGCGCGGACGCTCGGCAGCAATAGGAGCACGAGTTGGATCACGCTTAGCAGAGTTCCGAACGGGAGGTACCAGAGACCGGCCACGGCGCAAATGAGCATCCCCTGCCATGCCCACGGCACACGCAAGAGGAAGCACACGATCATCACTACCCACAGCAGACCCAGACCCAGGTGAATCGATTTCATGAGCGTGGATCGCGGCTTGATACCAACGGCCGAAACAAGCTTTGACCAGGGACCGAGTTGACCGGCGTAGGTTCCGGAGCTTGGCGTCACATAGTCGCCCTTCACCAGTGCGTGCCCTCCGTCGAAGGCCAGCCAGCCACCCTCCACGAACGCGAGCAACACGACGATCCAGCCAAGCCAATGCACGCGAATACTCCTTAGGCGTTATTGATGACCAGGAATCACTCGGGGCGTCGCGTCGTCATTTGTCCTTCATCGCCCGCCACACCAGACCGGCCACGACCAGTACGACAACAAGGATGGAACCTGAGAGCAAGCTGCTGATGGGTAGATTCGCCGCGATCATAACGCCCTGCCCTTCTTCGTTTCGTGTCGGCCATCTCCAGGTGCGCCAGAAGCGCGCCATACGTCTGTTTCGATTTGTTGCGCCATGACTTCAACCGTTGATCCGCCGTATCGTACCTGAGCAGCGAGGTGTTTGCACGCGGATGAAACGCCTTCGTCCGGCATACGTCATCTTACGCTGGGCGGTTCGAACGCGGGACAATCACTTGTCGCACTTGGTGATGCAGGCAAGGATGCCTGCGGTACGTACGGCAGCCTCGCCGCGAGTTCTTCCCTCCACCCCTCCGTCGCTTCGTCGCTTCGTCGCTTCGTCGCTCAGTCGCTTCGTCGCTCAGTCGCTTCGTCGCTCAGTCGCTTCGTCG
>Ga0055480_10000619_pt1 | contig 13527 bp, 13 predicted proteins | sample Muzzi_PWB_D2_FD_57935 | JGI IMG/M metagenome (GOLD analysis project Ga0055480, IMG submission 57935) | Wetland microbial communities from San Francisco Bay, California, USA, that impact long-term carbon sequestration - Muzzi_PWB_D2 | ecosystem: Environmental > Aquatic > Marine > Wetlands ... | reverse complement strand
CAAGCCAACGCCGTAAACCGCAACATCGGCGTTTCGTTCGATGCCTGCCTGGCGCAGGCCCTCGAGCGACATCAGGGATTCCAGTTCATCCACGACGGGCAGGACCTTTTCGAGATCAGATAGATCCGCGTCTGCCTCGCGGGCCTCCGCATAGGCATTCTCGATGATCGCCCTGAAGATCGAATGATAAGCCTTGAGGATCTCGTCGAGCTGTGGCTCGAGTTTGTCCAGTACCTCGTCTGGCAGGTCTCCGGGCGTCGCGACCAGGTACGGCGTATCTGCCGGTACGAATGCCAGCACTCCATCGGCGGAACTAAAGGCGGAGCTCGTTACCTCCTCTGACTCTCCACAGCCTGTGAGCAAGGCGAGCGAAAAGATGGCGCCGAGTACCGCCGGGCAAGGTCTGGAAAATGACATGGGCACAATTCCTGGAAGAAATGCAAAGAAGCGCGCTTGCCGAAAAATTCGGTGTCTCACAACAAACGCAGGTAAGGCTCGTATTGTGTGGTTGTAATCGCTGACCATCAACCCTAATCTGCCCGCATGCCGGCAAATGAGCGTCAGTACGACGTGGTGGTTTGGGGTGCGTCAGGATTCACCGGGCGACTTGTCGTCGAGTATCTTCTCGAGCGATACCCTCCGGGCGGTGATCTTTGCTGGGCTGTGGCCGGTCGAAACACCGAAAAACTAGAGCAACTGTTCAGTGCGCTCGATGATGGCGTAAAGCGACCAGCGATCGTCGTCGCGGACAGCCATGACCCGGATTCACTGGATCGGCTTGCAAGGTCGGCACGAGTCATCCTGACAACCGTCGGTCCCTACGCAAAATACGGCAGCGAGCTGGTTGCGGCATGTGTCAGGAACCGCACGCATTATTGTGACTTGTGTGGCGAGGTGCAGTGGATGCGCCGGATGATCGATCAGCACCAGTCCGAGGCAGAAATATCCGGTGCGCGAATCGTCATGAGCTGCGGGTTCGACTCCATCCCATCGGATATGGGTCTGTGGTTTCTTCAGCAACAAGCCCTGCAGAAACACGGCGAGGCATGCACGGAAGCCACGCTGCTGGTCAGGGCAATGAAGGGCGGCGCAAGCGGCGGCACGTATGCCAGCGTGATGAATGCCATCGAACAGGCACGCCAGGACACAAGCATCGCCCGGATCCTCATCGATCCCTACGCGCTGAATCCGGACGGCGAGCGTATGGGGCCGGACGGGCGTGACCAGCACGGGTCCGCCTACAACGTCGACGCCGGCATCTGGACCGCGCCATTCGTCATGGCCGGTGTCAATACCCGCGTCGTTCGCCGCAGCCATGCGCTGTTGGGCTACCCGTACGGCAGAGAGTTTCGTTATCACGAGGCTACTTTTACCGGACCCGGCTTTGCCGGCCGATTGAAAGCGATGCTGATGAGCGCAAGCCTGACGTTATTTCTGCTCGCCAGCGCAATGCCCTTCACACGCCGGAACATCGTCCAGAGGCTGTTGCCGAAGCCCGGTGAAGGCCCTTCACGCCATCAACGTGACAATGGATATTTCAATCTGTTGCTGCTGGGCAAACGACCCGGCGGTGATCTTATGCGTGTCCGCATCAAGGGAGATCGGGATCCCGGCTACGGGTCCACGAGCAAGATGCTTGCGGAAAGCGCCGTCTGCCTTGCCGTGGACGAGGCATTGACCGGAGGCGGGTTCTGGACACCCTCCACTGCGATGGGTGAAAACCTGATGACGCGACTCACGGAAAGCGCGGGCTTGAGCTTCGAACTCGAATAGCGTCTGCGGTTTCAATGCAATGCGGGATTGAACTTCTCACCTGCAGTAATCTCCACTGGCAGTCGATTTCGCGGCGACGCAACCGGGCAGGTTGCAAATTCGTTGAACGCGCAAGGCGGGTTGTGCGCCGTGTTGAAGTCAAGCGTAAGTTCACCGTCTTTGCCTGGCTTCTGAGCATAGAGAAACCGACCGGCCGGGTAGGTTTCGCGACCGCTGGTTTGATCGCCAAAAACAAAGAACAATTCATTGCCCGCATCGTACGCTTCCAGCTCGTAGCTTTCTTCGCCGAGCTCAAATCGAACAACACCCGGAGACCAGGGATTGTAGTCAAGTCCAGCGATCACGGTATCGACCCGTACGGCACGAGGTTCCGGATATCGATGAAGAGTTGCTTTAACCCGAAAGGTTTCATCCGTGGGGTACGAACTGATGGGCCGGAAGTTCGCGAGCGAGGGATTCCTGGAGTCGCGCAGTCGCACCGCAAACTGATTGCTGCGGCGAATAATCGTCCAGCTGAGATTCCCATAACTGGCAACGGTGGGATCCGGACTCGTGTCGTCCCGCATCACGATGTTGCTAACGCCCCATCCATCAACCCTGACCTCATGCTCCTTGTTTACGAACATCGTCACCTGGCCGTCACGCAATACAAACCTGCCGAGCTCAGCGTGAGCGGTGATTCCCGGAAACACCAGGTCACTCGATCCGCTATCACCAAATGTATTTGGGCCTTCCTTTAGCCAGAACAAACCTGCAAGGTTCAGGAAGCCGTCATCGCCTTTGAGAAACCCGAGACGCCTGGCCTTCCAGTCCGCCAGGCAAACTGAATAGCTTTCTGTACAGGGTCCAATGGCCGAATCCGCGGCAGCGGTCGTCATCGGCCAGTTCAGGACAGCCATCGGCAACAATGAGAGCGTCAGTCGACGCACGAAAAGCCCTGGACTGAACAACTTGAGTCTCCGACACCGGTCACTCGTGAATTATGGCACCGCCACGTGGTTCATGCTCTTCGGACGTGTTGTCCAACAATAATTCTGTTGAGAAATGAATCATTACTAATTGTTTTCATTATATTTATTCATGAAATTTGGCGGTTCGTCAGGTGGTGGCATATCCAAAGAACGCCAGCGAAACTATAATCCGCCACCCCGCTCCGGCAATGGCAGAATGACTTGAGAATTGACTCGTGACAGAGCCCGACGAATCCACGCTCGCCTACCTCGGACTACAACCCGACGACATACTTGCGGCACTCGAGGATCTCGGATTTCACTGTGATGGGCGGTTTTTGACGCTAAACAGTTACGAGAACCGTGTGTACCAGGTTGGAATCGAGGATGGCAAACCCGTCGTCGCCAAATTCTACCGTCCAGGAAGATGGAGTGATGAGGCCATACTCGAGGAACACGCCTTCAGTATCGAACTGGCCGACAAGGATATTCCGGTTGTGCCACCACTGGCGATCCACGGACAGACATTACATCACCTCGACCAGTTCAGAATATCCGTGTCGCCATGTCGTGGCGGCAGGGCGCCGGAACTGGATGACAGGGACCTGATGCGCCAGCTGGGCAGGCTCGTTGCCCGTATTCACCTTGTTGGCGAATCAGGCCGGTTCGGACATCGGCCGCACATCGACGTCGAATCCTACGGTCATGAATCCTGTGACTACCTGTTGCAGAACGAATTCATCCCGAAGGAAATGGTTGACGTTTATGAGGGCGTTACCAGGCACCTGTTTGAAATGATCGAGGAATGCTTCGACAGGGCCGGGAATACGCGGGACATCCGGCTACATGGCGATTTTCACCCGGGCAACGTGTTGGTCAACGGCGAGCAATTACACATCGTCGATCTTGACGACGCGAGGACCGGTCCGGCTATTCAGGATCTATGGATGTTTCTCTCGGGTGATCGGGACGAACAAACGCCGCAACTTGCAACTTTGCTCGAGGGCTATGTCGAGTTTCGCAATTTCGATGCCAGGGAATTGCACCTGCTGGAGGCACTCAGGTCATTACGCATCATGCACTACGCGGCGTGGCTTGCCCGACGGTGGGAGGATCCGGCGTTCAAGACCGCATTTCCGTGGTTTGACACGAGGCGATATTGGGATGAGCACGTACTGTCACTGCGCGAGCAGGCGGCGTTGATCCAGGACGGTCCCCTGACCTGGACCGGATAGTTCACGGCAGCCATCGGGCATCCTGATTTCAAATTATGACAAACAAGGTGTGCGCGTCAGAAAGCGCCATAATTTCAGATAATTAGGGGCGACCGGGGGCGAATCCCACGACGTCGCTGCGCGTCACGAAGTCGGTTGCACTGCCCAGCGACCAGGTCTAAAGTCGGTGAGACTACTGATAGCAAGGCATCGGGAACTTAAGTACCCTGATTTGCTCTGATAAATTGATTAGCGGACAAGCCAGCACCCTCCCGGGAAACCATTGAATTGATGTCTCATAGATTCAGGACGTCCTTCGCAACCGTCATTGTGATTGGCATCGCCGGATGCGGCGGTGCAAAAGTCACCTTGCACAACCCGACCATCCCGGAACCGCTTATTGATCAGCTGCCACTGTCGGTGATGGCGCGCTACCCGAAAGTCTTTGACAATTTCGTTCATGAAGAACAGGTGATCGGCAAAGAGAAATGGTCAATTGATCTTGGGCGCTCGAACCGCCTTCTGTTCACCAAGCTTTTCACGTCGATGTTCACCGAATTCAAGGTTGTGGAAGGGGACGTCGATGCGCAAGACCTGACATTCGATGCGCTCATCGAACCCAGTATTGATGCATTCGAATTTTCGGTTCCAAGCCAGAGTCAGACAGACGACTTCGCCGTCTGGATCCGTTACCGTCTCAAGATATATGACCAGGGTGGCGTATTGATCGCCAACTGGCCAATCGCTGCCTATGGCAAGAGTCAGTCAACCACGTTTGGAAGCGATGAGGCACTGCGCCGCGCAGCAGTACTTGCAATGCGTGACGCCGCGGCGTTGATCATTTTACAAATGGACAAAGCGACAGGTATTAGCAAACTCAGCCACGCAAACGCGCATGAGACTGCAATGCCCGCTGCCCCATCAACCGAAGACATCACCCTGCAAACCGCCGCCGAGGAGATACCTGATGAAACAGGCTAGCCGATCGTTACCACAACGAATCCTGGTGCTCGCGCTCGCAAGCACCATGCTGTCCGCCTGCGTAACGTCACGAGTTGAAAATGTACGCGCGAACGCAACCGGAATCAGTGAGGGCGAAGGCATCGTCATCATGGCGAAGAGCTATCACCTGGGAAACGAGACTGAAGCCAAATTCATTACCTGCGTCGGCAATTCTATTGGCAGCGGCTCATCGGGGCTGCGGGTTGTCCCCAACGCCGAATTTGTCGATGCGCTGTTCCCCTGGTTCGAACCCCGCACCGCGCCGGCGGAAACAAAGGGCCTCCCGACCTTGATGTCACGACCGGGCGTCGCGCAGAAGATAAAAGACAAAGGCATCCGCTACGTCGTCTGGCTTGACGGAGATACAGACAAAGTCGCGGGCGGAGGCAGCATGTCTTGTGCCGCAGGTCCTGGTGGGGGCGGCTGCTTCGGTTTCGCGTGGTGGCAGAACGACTCAAACTACGAGGCCGATGTCTGGGACCTGACGGGCCTCGAAGATGTCGGTACCGTTAGCGCCGATGTCAGCGGGACGTCATTCTTGCCTGCTATCGTCATACCAATTCCGTTGATTGCCCGGACGCAGAGTAAAGCCTGCAATGCACTGGCCGATCAACTCAAGTTGTTCATTGTTTCTGACGAAGCGGTCTGAACGTCTGAATCGTTGTTGCCGGATGTGCTCTAGTCGGGTCGCGCGGCCCGCACGAAAGCGTTTCTGTAAAAGTCGGATTCCAGACTCTCGGTACTGACTTCGCGCCCGGTAGCTGGTGCATGAACAAAACGGCGGTTTCCGAGGTACATGCCCACGTGGGACACTTTTCCGCCGATGCGAAAGAACAACAGGTCCCCTACCCTCATTCTGTCGTTACCGATTGGGGTTAGTCGCCGCCATTGCTCGGCGGTTGTTCGCGGAATCCTTTTTCCAACACTCGCGTAGGCGAACTGAACAAGCCCGCTGCAGTCGAATCCCCGTGGCGTTGACCCGCCGTATCGGTAAGGCACGCCGATCTGTCGAACCGCAACCAGCGCCGCTCGCTCTCCGGGGCTTCGGGTATGGGATTTCGGCACTGTCGCCTGTGATCTCGACACGCTGCCGGCCGATGGCACGCGCCGGACCTGGTCATGACCACACGCCGTCAACATTCCCACAACCAGGCACGAGGCCAGGAAACGGTAGCATCGGAAACGCTGCAAGGATGACATATGGCGCGCTCTGGTCAACAATGCTCCAAATTACACCAGCACGACTGAATCCCATATGAACTGGATCGCAGCTTCGTAATACAGGTGTTTTGCGCAGGACGATCGGCCAGGACTCAAATGGACAGACAACGCGACCTTGAACTGATCCTTCGATCGCGAATGCCGATCATCGTGATCGAAACCCGCGATGAAACGCGCATGCTTCATCTGCTGCGAACGATCGCTCTGTCAGGTAACACGCAGGAATATCTTCCATTGTTTCGCTGGACGGTCACCGACGGTCTGCAACGGTTGGACATCGAGCTCGAGCCGCAGCTACACAACTCCGAACCTCCGGAAGTTTTGCGTCACATTCGAGCTGTCAACAAACCAGGCATTTATGTACTCCTGGACTTCCATCCCTACCTTCAGGATCCGGTAAATATTCGATTGATGAAAGATGTCTGCATGCGGTATGGGGAAGTTGCGAGGCAGTTGATTCTGATCAGTCACAAGGTGGAACTTCCGAACGAACTCGAGAGTTTCACTGCTCGATTCGACATGGCGCTGCCAACCGAGAAGGAAAGAGAAAACATCATCAAGCGAGTCGCACATGAATATTCCAGGGAGCATCCTGGCACTCGTGTTCAGACCGACCCGAAAGCATATAAATTGCTGATTCAAAACCTCGCCGGCCTTACGGACCACGACACCGAAACATTGGCAAGAAACGCGATCTTTCACGATGGCGCAATCACGAAAAGTGACCTTCCAAACGTCATGCAGGCGAAATACGAACTGCTCAATCGCGGCGGCATACTGCACTACGAATATGACACCGTGAAATTCAATGACGTCGGTGGCCTTACCAACCTCAAACGCTGGCTTTTATTAAGGAAGCCGGCATACCTCAATGACGCCGGTGCAACACACCTCGATACGCCGAAGGGCATCATGTTGATCGGCGTGCAGGGCTGCGGAAAAAGTCTTGCTGCCAAGGCGACGGCCGGAATTTTTGGTCTGCCCTTACTGAGGCTGGATTTCGCAACCTTGTACAACAAGTATCATGGTGAAACAGAAAAAAACCTGAGAGAGTCGCTGAAAACTGCCGATATAATGGCGCCTTGCGTCCTTTGGATCGATGAAATCGAAAAAGGAATCGCGGGTCGCGGCGGAGAAACGGGAACCACGCAGAGGGTACTCGGCACCTATCTGACCTGGATGGCTGAAAAGACGAGCCGGGTCTTTGTTGTTGCAACAGCCAATGACATCAGCTCTCTGCCCCCGGAACTTATCCGCAAGGGCCGCTTCGACGAATTGTTCTTTGTCGACCTTCCATCCGAAGCAATCCGCAAGCAGATATTCGAAATACATCTTAAAACGCGCGGACAAGACCTGCAGACATTGGATCTCGCCGCTGTTGCGGCAGCTTCGATGGGCTTTTCCGGCGCGGAAATCGAACAAGCCATAGTGTCAGCCATGTATGCAGCTCACGCGCAAAACTCCCCGCTTGAAAACGGGCACCTGATGGACGAGTTGTGTCGCACCAGGCCTTTGTCCGTCGTTATGTCAGAAAAAGTCGGTCTATTGCGGCAATGGGCGGCCGGACGAACCGTTGCCTGCGACTGATTTCGGCGCAGGGTGCCATTTAACGAAATATCTTTTTTTGTCGGTTGGAGATGCAGTCTCCCCGCGGATGCCATGCTAGAATTTCGTTATGACTAATGAGAACAACAATACAAATGAATTAGTCGATCGATCTGACGACGACCCCACTTCTGAATTCGAAATTCCTGAATCGCTGAGGAATTTTGGGAACGATTTTGCGCCTGAGATCGAAGTTGACGAGCCGACGTTTGATATCGATGAGTTGCCTCCGGACGCCAGGCACCGAACACGCGTCGATATGGAAGCTGCGCTGGCTGAACAGTCTCAGCAAATCGAAGCGCTCAATTTCGAAATCGAACAGCTTGTCAGCCGCAATCGTGGGCTCGAAGCAGAACTGGAAGCCAGGAAGGAAATTGCCGACGATTTCAGTCGCGAGGCCGAAGAATCCCGGAACGCTATTTCAAGCGCGGCGCGTTCCCTCGAAACAAAAGACGAAGAGGTAAAGAAGGCACACGCAGAGCTGGAGAACGCCAATAGCCTGGCCGAGCGGTTGAAGGACAAGACGAGCGAGCTAGAGCTTGCCGCTAAAGAGTACGAGAGGAAGATCAAGGCACTCGAGGACAACCTGGCTGCCAGCGAGAAGAATTTCGCTGCCCTGGAAAGAGAGTCAGGAAAGCAACAAGAAGCTGCGCGGAATCGGCCCGCAGTTGCCGGCAGCCAGAGCGACGAAGTCAAGAGCCTGAAGAAGGACTTGCACGGCGCTCACACGCAGCTTGAGGACCTGCGCGGCTATGTTGCCGGGCGAAAGGATGCATGGGCCGAGCTCAACGCAGAACTCGCCCGGCTTCACGAACAACTGGAAGTCAGGACCAGGGATGCGGAGACAATTTCCCAGGAACTCGACGAAAGAAACTCGCAGCTTGTACGCAGCCGTGAGCAATACATTATTGCTTCAGAACAGCTTTCCCGGCAAAAAGCGAAAGTCAGGAAATTGAGCGAAAAAAGCCGAAAACTGGAGCGGGCGCTCAACCACGATGCGCGAAACGAGATAGCTTTCTGCCGATCGCGCATTGCCGAGCAATACGGGGAACTCGTTACGTTGCGGCAAGAGCTCAGTGTCCTCAGACAGGACAACGCTCGCATCGAACATTATTCAGATTCGTTGAGACGTCAGCTGCAGGAGCAGCTGGAGAATTCAATAGAATCAAAAGGCATGCAAGGCAGGCTCGAGGCGGGCCTTACTTCGGCCAACGAGACAATCAAGACCCTGTCCCGGCAGCTAGACGAGGAAAGACAGCGAAACAACGATCACACAGATACGACCGAGAAGCTGCGAAATGAATTCGAGAGAGAAATTCGCCGCATTCGTTTTGAGCTCGGCACTGCAGAGGAAACAATTGCAGGCCAGGAAGCACTCAATGAACAATTGGTGTCCAACCTGATGGATCATCAGGGCTATCGGCAGGCGCTCGAAAATCAACTTAGCGAAGTTGAGAAAGAAAACGAGGAAACGATCCAGAAATTGACTGAAGAATTGAAGCGAGTAAGGCGTGACAACGAAGATTTCGATCGAAAACTCAGTATCAAAGACAGTGCCATCGCCGATCTGATTCAGGAACTGTCTAACCACACAAGCAACATCGAGCTCAAAGGCGAATTCGACAACGTACTGCAAAAAATTGACGGATTCCGGCCGTCGGTGGACGAAGATTCGAACCAGGGAAACCGGGAGCGGGTGGCCCGCCTGTTGATCGGTATGTCCGACGGACGTGAAGTCCGGTTTCCGTTGTTCAAAGAGCGGTTGACCATTGGCCGAACATCACACAATGATATCCAGTTGAATATCCAATATGTCAGTCGCCGGCACGCAGTGATCTCAACCGATAACGGGGAAACACGGATCATTGACTGGGGCAGCAAGAACGGCGTATTCGTCAACAGGCATCAGGTCACTGAGCAAGTTCTCCGATCGGGTGACATAGTGTCAATCGGAATGGCGGATTTCAAATACGAAGAGCGACCCAAGCGCTAGCAATCCCGATGAGCCCCGCGTTGATCGCGCTTCGCCTTCGAATGCTCGCAAATTGCAATCTGTGAGAGCAGTCACGTCAATTTATCGAGCATCGCGCTATCGTTCTAATCCGCGTCCGAACGACACGAGATGCAATAGAACGAATGACATCCAAGGCAGATCAGGGAACGATCGCATACACCGCCAGGACAAGCGCGGCAGCGAAAACACCTGTTTTGTTCGGCCGCAAAATCTGGCTGCCAAAAGCCATCTACGATTCATTGCCCTGGTTCTATCTTGCAGCCGGGGTAATCGCACTGATGGCAACACTTTACATCAGCGCATGGTTTTGGGTTCTGCCCCATTACTTCCTCTTTTCTGCGATGTGCCTGCATTTGAGTGTCATCGTATTTCGCCGGCGTTCGCCGGGGAAAAACGAAGCTGGCCAGTCATCATCTGAGACCTGATCAGTCTCCATCGAGCTTGACCTTGCCGGCTCATTGGTCAACGATTGGCAATTGCCCCTTCCGCGCCGGAAAAATGTCAGCAAAGAACGAGAACATCAAGAGCGCAGTTGTCAGAGAGTTGGCCCTGTTTCTTGTCCTGTTGTTTGTCGGCCTGGTCATCCTGCCACTCTGTGTATACATCGTCGGTCGTTCGCTTTTTGGGGACTACGCCGGTAGCGGCTTTTCGGATTTCTACGGAGTGTTGCACAGCGAGTTCCGCTCCGGAGAGCCGGTGGTGTGGTTCCTGATGTTGTCGCCGTACCTCGTATGGCAGTTGTTGAGGATGACCGTGTCCGCATTTCGTCATGCGGGAAAATCTCATCTATAAATTATTCGCCGATTCAAGCCGATTCGCGATTATTGTGATTTGAGTCACACTATCTCGTTAATTAACAGCCAATTATCGTGTTTTTCGTAGAAATTATGTAAAGGATGGCGCATTATCACGCACAGGTCGGACTATATTTACAACTATCGACCGTTGAATGAACCAATCTCCCTGGCTGTCCACAATGAAGCGCTTTATTACCTGGCTCTCCGGCAAGCTTGCCCCCGACCATTCCGACAGGGAAAGTCTCGTACGGCCGTCGAAAGTACACAAAATCTCGGAACCCCCGGCGAAGAAGCAACCAAAGAAGAAGCCAGCCGCACAAATGCACGTCAGTTACTCCGGCAACGTCGGCGGCAAAATTGTCGATGGCGGCCCGGGCAAAAATGTGCTGATCCGGAATAAGTACGTTCGTGAAGACTCCGGCACTCATGAGACGTTGAAAATAGTCGATGACTCGATTCTCGATTCAGACGACGAATTCGGCATCGATCCGTACAACACCGGCCGATTTGATCGATCGCGATCCTGGGATTCCTCCCGCTCCCGCAAGTAGACGGAAGCCGTACCGACAGCTGACACCAGCAGCAACCCGATCAATTGACGGGTTTCCGGTCCACCGGTAGGCTGCACGCGAATAGCACGGGAGCAGGCTTCATGGGACTGCAAATCTCATTTGATCTCGATGACGACGACCTCAAACACTTTCGCCTTATCATGCGTCAGGCGAGAAAGGCCGCTGCTGGATTGCAGCCAGAAGACATCGTCGCCGCCGCCGAGGACTTGCTGAAAACCGTTGACCGACAAAAAGTCCCGCAATTCGTTCGCGACCGCCTCGACCAATTGGGAACAATGATCGGTATGTTGCTTGACCATGAATGGCGGCTGCCGCAAAAGGACAGCGCGCGCGTACTCAACGCACTGGCCTATTTCGCCGAACCGGAAGACCTGATTCCGGACCATATTCCTGGCCTCGGCTTTCTCGACGACGCGATCATGATCGAACTTGTCGTTCGAGACCTGAAACACGAGATCGAGGCGTATAACGATTTCTGCGATTTTCGCGAGAATCACGCTGTGACGAGGGGCATCAAAAGCAAGACCTCGGATATAACCCGCGAGGAATGGCTGGGTAATCGGCGCAAGGAGCTGCAGCTGAGGATGCGGCGACGAAGAAAGGCGCGCAAGCGGTGACCGTATCCGGCCGAAGGGAACGTGACATAAGCGCCACCGGGCCCAACGATCCCGTGAACACCCATGCCCGGATCAGGGCCAGTAGTAATACACCACACTCACCAGGCCGGCCCACAACAGGAGCTGTGCTAACCAGCGGGCCGGGTGATGTTTTACCAGTGCATAGAAACTCGCCGTTGATATCGCTGTCATAGCAGTAAATATGGAAAAACTCACAAGCAGTGGACCATATTCCTGGGCAAGCCGCGGATAGTCATCTCCGAGGATAAAGAACATCAGCAGGACGGCGAAGAGACTGAACGTGATCGCCAGGCAGGAACCAAGCAGGATTCCCGTAATGACGGTGAGTGGGCGCATGGGGCGCATTTTACTCACGGAGAGAGGCCACATCGCTACAAAGCGTCAAATTTGCGAAATTCGCCCTTGATTGAAGGGCTTATGCCAACTAGCCTATCCCACTGGATAATTGGCTGTATGTCTGCATGCGGACCATGGAGAAAGCGTTGACAACATATCTGACTGGCGTCCGGAAACGGATGGGAATCATCTTACTGGCGGCGGTAGCAATATCGGCAGCACGACCAATCTTCGCGAATGCGAACGTGGAAGAACTGGCACCTGTTCCCCGCCACGAGAAAATTGGCCAGTTGGTCACCGAATTCATTCAGAAGTCGCATTATCGACATGCGGCGGTTGATGACGAGCTGTCGTCACAGGTTCTTGACGAATATATCGAGGCGCTCGACAGCAATCGCATGTATTTGCTGGCATCGGACGTCGCCGCATTCGAACAGTATCGCTATTTACTGGATGACATGGTCCGGTCCGAACCGCTTGACCCGGTTTTTCATATGTTCGAGGTGTATCGCACCAGGGTAAGGGAGCGGCTCGAATTCGCACTTGCTCAACTCGAGACTGAACCTGACTTTTCAATTGACGAGGCATACGAGTTTGATCGTGAAAACAGTGCCTGGGCCGCAACGACGGAAGAACTCGATGAGCTGTGGCGCAAGCGTGTCAAGAATGATGCGTTAAGCCTGGCACTTGCTGATCAGAGCTGGCCGGAAATCAACGAGAAACTCGACAAACGTTATTCCCGTTTCCTGAAACGCATGGATCAGATGAAAAGCGACGATGTGTTCGAAATGTTTATGAATGCTTTCGCCCACACGCTGGATCCGCATTCAAGCTATTTGTCACCGCGAAATTCGGAGGAATATCGCATCCAGATGAGCCTCTCCTATTATGGTATCGGCGCGTCTCTGCAAACTGAAGATGACTACGTCATGGTCATCAATGTCATTCCCGGCGGGCCGGCAGCGATTGACGGGGTTCTGCAGCCGAAAGACAAGATCCTGGCGGTCGCCCAGGGCGATGATGGCGAACTCGTGGATGTCATCGGCTGGCGCCTGGACGATGTCGTACAACTGATCAGAGGCCCGGCAGAAACCGTTGTCCGCCTGCAGGTATTGCCGGCTGGTTCACTGCCCGGAGCAAGCGAAAAAATCATCAAACTTACCCGCAACCAGGTGAAGCTCGAAGAACAGGCTGCCAAAAGCGAGGTAGTTACCGTTCCCAGGGAGGGTCGCGACTGGACAATCGGAGTGATCGATGTTCCCAGTTTCTATCGTGACTACCGGGCGCTCTCAAATGGCGACAAGGACTACACGAGCACCACAAAGGACGTAAAACGCCTGATCGGCGAGCTCGAGGAACAAGGTATCGACGGGCTGATCATGGATCTGCGTAACAATGGCGGTGG
>Ga0055480_10000616_pt1 | contig 13554 bp, 11 predicted proteins | sample Muzzi_PWB_D2_FD_57935 | JGI IMG/M metagenome (GOLD analysis project Ga0055480, IMG submission 57935) | Wetland microbial communities from San Francisco Bay, California, USA, that impact long-term carbon sequestration - Muzzi_PWB_D2 | ecosystem: Environmental > Aquatic > Marine > Wetlands ... | reverse complement strand
GTCGAGGAGTCGGTGTCCCTGCTGAGGTTCACGCTGCGGATCCTTACCTGGTTCGCGTTGGGTGCGCTTCTCCTCGCCGGAATCGGCATCTATAGGGTCTTTTCCTACTCCGTTACGGAACGGATCCCGGAGATCGGGATTCGCATGGCGTTGGGGGAATCGCCTGCCGGTGTGCGGAGAAGGCTCGTGAGTAGGGTGCTGGATTTGGCCTTGGCCGGGGTCGCCTCGGGCGCCATACTCGCACTCCTGTGCACGAGGTTCGTGCAGTCCATGCTCTGCGAGGTCGAAGCCGCGGATCCTTTGACGTTCGCGCTGACGTCCGCGGTGATTCTGGGCGTCGCGTTGGTGGCCGGCCTGGTCCCCGCGGTGCGCGCGTCACGGATCGACTCCGCCCGGGCGTTGAGGTCGGCGTAGTCAAATCGGTGAGTCAGGCGACGCTCGGTCTTCCCTATCGCAAAACTGAAACGGGCTCGCCGCAGAGACCGTAGGGTCCGGCGAGGGGTATCGGACCTCTCGACACGCAGGAATTCCATCGGGAGCGCACCATGATCGAGCTCGTCGTCGCCGGGGCCGCAGGCGTGGCCAGCCACATCAAGTCGAAGAAGTTCGTTCGCCGACGCCTCCGCTTCACAAGGTGGGTGGAGCGACCCGGGTTCGGCTTGTTGGCGGGCGCGGCGACGGCGCTCGTTGCGGCGCCACTCGTCGCGGCTCTTCCTTTCGTGGGAGCGGGCGCCGGGATGGCTGTTGGGATCGGGGCGGGGTTGGGAGTCGGGACAGGAGTTTCGGTCGGCGCTGGTCAGGCGCGGAGAGGGTACACGGGCGACGAGGACTACTGAGCGGGCGCCTCCGCCCCGCTGCCTTCTGGCGCCGTGGAGTCGACGGGGGCACCCACGGGGGAGGTGATCCGGGTGTAGAACCCTTCGTCTGCCAACCATTCACGCGTGAGGTCCACGAGCCTACGCGTTAGCTCCACTTTCCGCGGATGCATGTGCCCTTCGTCGAGGATGAGGATCTTCTTGGGCTCCGGGACGAGAGCGTGCAGGGCCTGATACGATGCTCGCGGGACTTGCTCGTCCCTGCTCCCGCTGATCAGGAAGAAGGGACCGCGCTCCATCCGCGGGGCGTGGAGCCTGGGCTCCACCGGCCAGACGGCGAGCTGTGCCAGCCGTGCCAGAGCTGAGCGGAGCCACGGGGGATTGACGTTCAGGTTTGCGTCGAAGAGCACCTCGAGGTCGGTTCCTCCGTAGGCCAGCACCGCGGGCACAGCGGGTGGAGTGACCTCCGAGGCCACCCGATGGGTAGCTGGCATGAAAAGAGCCCCCAGGCTGAAACCCAGAAGCGAGGTTCGGTCCCCGTCGGCCCAAGACTGCTTTCGGAGCCAGCCGAGCGCGGCGGTCACTTGTGCGGGCACACTCAACACGGCCTCCCGAATCACGGGGATCTGGGTCACCTTGGCTCGCTCTTCCCAGAGCGTGGGGTCATAGGGATATCGGTATGCGGCGTACACGTTTGGGCCCGGCCTGGAGATGAACGCGAGCGTCTGCTCTCCCACCGCCAAGCCGCCCATGATGATCAGCACGGGAAGCGGGTGGTCGGGAAGGGGATTGGGGAGGCTCAGCACGAGACGGACCGTGTCGCCCCGTTCGCGGATCAAATCGACATTTTCCACCGTCCTCAGCTCGCCCTGGACGGTGGCGAGAGACCGGGACGTGATGACCGCCTTCTCGACCTCGGACACTCGCGTCGAAAGAAGGGAAAGGGGGTCCCCAAAGGTCCCGTGGGCAGCCACGGCCACCGGGATCATGGCCAGCAGCGCAACGATCGGCACGAGCCTCCGGAGGAGCGCATGCGCTCGACCTCCGGTCACTCCAGCCTTTCTCGGAAGAAGGCCAGGGTCTCCGGCCAAGCCTGGCGGGTCGCCTCCATGTTGGCTCCGTCCTGACCGTCCTGGGCCCGCAGGAACCCGTGTCCAGCCCCCTCCAGAATGATGGGCCGGTATTCCTTCCCGAGACGGGCCATCTCCTCGCGGGCCGCGGGAACCGTCGCAGCGACGCGGTTGTCATTACCGCCGTAGAATCCAAGCACGGGGGCCTGGATCCGGGTGAGGGTCTCTGTGGCGGGTGACGTACCGTAGTACACGACCGCGGCATCGAGCTCCGGATAAGACACGGCGAACTCGAAGGACGCCTGCCCTCCCCAGCAGAATCCCACGGAACCGACGCGATCGGTCGTCGCAGGAAGCGCCGTGGCGTATTCGGCCGCGGCCTTAAGTCGGCGGTTGATCTCGGACCGGTCAAGATCTCGGATCGCCTGCCCTACTCCGTCCCCGAGGGACTCGGTGCCACCCCCGTCCGCACCCTTCCCGCTCAGGAGATCAGGGGCTATGGCGATGAACCCCTCGCCGGCGAGCTGGTCCGCGACCGAGCGAACCCAGTCGCTCATCCCGAAAATCTCATGGATCACCACGACAACCGGAGCTGCATCGTTTCGTTCCGGGTACACGAGCCAAGCCGAGACCTCGTCACCCTCCCCGGCGTCGTAGGTGATCCATTCGCCATGTCGTGGGGATTCACTCAGATGTTCGAGCGCTGCCGAGCCGTCGGCCGGCAGCTCTTGTGCATTAGCGGAAGCCGCGGCCAGACACACCGCGATCACGGCTGCCGGAAGTTGCCGAACGGTCATCGTAGGGCTTCTCCGTCGTGGGATCGGAACGTGAGCGACCCATAGTGTCGAGGCTCCACAGACGTTGCGCCAGTCCTCGAACGCTCGGTCCCGAATCTTCGGAGCATGTTCGGGGGACCTGTTCCGAGCGGCACCGATCCTGCAGATTCAGAAAACCATTCTGCACGGCCAGCTCTCCCCCCCGCCGGCCGGGTCCGCCACCTCGTCACGCAGGAGCCCGAGAATGGACTGGAAGACGTTCATCGTCCGCGCCGTGCGAGGATTCTCGGCGATCGCACCAGTATTCGGAATCCCTGTGGTCGTGCTCATGTCCGCCGATCTGGCAGTGTCCGCGTCGGAGTGGACCGCGAGCGATGGCGCGGAGCCGGCGTTCGAGCGCATCGAGGCGGATCTCGAGGGTCTCGACGCCGGCATGTCGGAGTTGGAGGTGCGATACCACGAGAGGGTCGCCCCCGTCGAGCGGGTGCTCCGGCCGTTCCACGAGGACGAGGAGTGGGTCCGCAGGATCTCCGTGGCCTTGGTCCGTGAGGCGGAGGCGGTGGGGATGGACCCCCGCGTGCTGGCATCGGTCGTCCTGGTCGAGGATCCGTGGTTGGACCCATCCGTCCGGAGCAGTCAGGGTGCCTTGGGTCTCATGCAGGTGATGCCATTCCACGCTGGTCGTTGGGGGTGCGCGTCCACCGACCTCACCGATGCCGAAACCAACATCTGTCATGGGGCTCGGATCTTCCAACACTACCTGCAGCGGAACGACGGGGACGTGGACCGAGCGCTGCTGGCATACAACGGATGTGTGAACGGCACGAACACTCCGAACTGTTACACGTATCCGGGACATGTCTACGCCCGGGCGGGTCGGGCGGTGCTCCAGCAGTGGCTGCCGATGGACTGAGCTTCAGAGAGCCATCTCCATCTGACTTCCGGTGTGAGGCCGCCTGAAGGCCTCCACGCTCAGATCCGGTGCGACGCCCGTCAGGCCGGCCTTGGCTCTCGAGACCTCGAAGAGTCGCTCGATCTGCTCGGCGTACGGTCCCCCACCCCTCGCGCGGGTGCCGTAGGCCGAGTCGTAGAGGCGCCCGCCGTGAAGGTCGCGCATGCGACTCAGGATCTTCTCCCGACGATCCGGCACGTGCTGCTCCAACCAGCGCTCGAAGAGCGGCGCCACGGCGTGCGGGAGTCGGAGCAGTATGTAACCGGCGGTTCGCGCGCCCGCGTCCGCTGCGGCCCTGAGGATGTCGGGAAGCTCGTGATCGGTGAGGCCCGGAATCACGGGAGCCACGTTGACGCCGAGAGGGATTCCCGCCGAGGCGAGGGCCTCCACGGCCTTGAGCCGTCGGGCGGGGATCGACGTGCGCGGCTCCATGATCCCCTGGAGTCGCCGTGAGAGCGTGGTGATCGACAGCGTCACGGCCACAGCCCCGCTCGCCGCCAATTCGCCGAGGATGTCCACGTCGCGCGTGATGAGGTGATTCTTGGTGATCACGCTCACCGGATTCCGGAACTCGGCCAGGACGGCAAGCACACCCCGGGTGATCCCGAGCTTCCGCTCGACGGGTTGGTAGGGGTCGGTCGAGCCGCTGAGCATGAGAGGCCGAGGTGTCCAGCGGGGGGACGACAGCGCCTCCCGCAGGCGCGCCGGAGCCTCTTCTTTCACCACGATGCGGGTTTCGAAATCCAGGCCGGCCGAGAACCCGAGATACTCGTGGTAGGGGCGAGCGAAGCAGTAGATGCATCCGTGCTCACATCCGCGATACGGATTCACTCCGGAATCGAAGGGAACGTCTGGGCTCTCGTTCGTGCTGATGACGTGCCGCGACCGGTCCCTGTAGAAGCGCGTCGCCGGAGACGGCCGCTCTCCGGAGTCCTGTTCCTCCCATTCCAGGTGCAGGGGTTCGAACCGATTGGGTGGGTCGTGCGAGGCCCCGCGGCCATGAATGGGAAGCGAGCTTTTCATGTTGTCCGAAGGTACACGGACGCACTCGATGTGTTTCGGTTTGTGTTCGGTTCCGGGGCATGGTTCGGAAGCCGATTCCACCGTGCTTGTGTGCGTCGAGCGGCGTTGTGTAGCTTTGAACTATCAAGGAGATCCAGGGCCCCGGATCTCGAGGCCTCGAGTTTTGGGCCGCGCCGGCTCGCCCGGTCGGGACGACCCGATCGGTGGCTGCGTAGGGGAGGGGATCTCCCTAGCCGGTACCCGCTCTACCTTCAGGACCCTCATGCAGCATCGCTTCCGCTATCTGGATGAACGGGGCCGGCAGGTGGAGGTCGAGGACCTCGCCAGCTTGCGAGAGCACGTTCGGGCGGGGAAGGTGGACGACCAGACCCTCCTGTACGATGCGCTCACGGAGGAGTGGGCGCCGGCCGAAGGCCATCCGGCCTATCGACTCCTCGACGATCCAGGGCCTCAGTCCCAGGACGATGACGGGGCGGGAGCACCGGGAGCGCCGAACCCCGAGACCGATCTGGGAGACGAGCCCGATTTTCCCGACCTGGATATCACCTTGGCCCCGTCCGGGGAGTTCGAGTCCACCGAGGAGGTTGTGGAGAAACTTCTTCGCGAGAGGGAGAAGGACCGCCGCGAGGGGCTCGAAACTCTCACAACCGAGCCGTACACGAGTGAAGGGACCGGGACGGACTCCGGTTTGGCCGAGCCTGAGGCGCCACATCTTGCCGAACCCGAACCTCCGGCGTCGGAGCCGCCGGTAGGACCCGCTCCCACTTCCGTTGTCGAAGACGAGTTGATCCGCCCGAGGAGGAGACGCACCCCGAGCCGGCCGCCGTCCCGTCGCTCCAAGGCCCGGAAGTCCCCTACGCGTGAACAGGCACTTCGCGGCTTGGTTGCGCTGGCGGCGACGGTGGCCGTCGTGGTGGGCATCTACGGGATCTTCCGGATCGTGAACTTCTCGGGTGCGGCGGAAGCGGCAACGGACGCCGCTGGCACCGAGGGACGGGTGCGCATGGCTGGGAATCCCGCATGGGCGGCGGCGGAAGGGGGAGCCTTCGGAGACATGGTGGCCGGAATGGACAGTCTCCGGAGGGTGTATGGGGTGGCGCGGATTCCGAGCTCCTGGCTCGCCGGTCCCTATCTCGCCGATGCGGGATCCTACCCGGAGATCCACGACTACTGGACCCACTACGAGGATTTCGTGGACGCGGTGCGCTCCCAGGACACGGCTCTCTTCCGCCGGAGCTTCGTCGATCGCCTGAAGGAGGAGGAGCTCTCGGGGCCGATGGTCTCCATCCGCCTAGCCCGCGCGCTGGAGACGTTCCGTGAGAGTCAGCCCGCCCGAGATACCGTCTACGAGCGAATGGAGGATCTCGCGGGCTCGTCCCTGGATCTACACGAACTCCTCGTCGACCGCGCCCCTGACATCGAGTACGATCCCGTTACCGAGGAACGAGCTTCACGTCAGCCCATTCTGGAGGCCTGGTCCGACGACGCCTTTCTCCGTCAGAGCATCTGGTCGCTGCTCGACCGCATCACCGCCAATCTGGCCTTGCTCGAATACGATACCGGGACGGGCCGCAGCGACCTGACCGAACGGCTCTTCCAGGAGCTCAAGAATCGCTCCTCCGTTCCAGGAGAAGCGGGCGGCTGATCAGAACCACCACTCGAGGCCCACCACGGGGACCACCGGCAGATCCGCCAGCGGGCGGAGCCCGTCGTTGCGCCAAGGCTCGAAGTAGTAGAAGAGTGCGTCGCGACGGTCGAGTGCGTTTAGGATCCGGACGTAGGGCCTGATAACGGTGTTTCGCTGGCCCAACCGCCGCGTCCATTCGGCGGAGATCTCTGCGTCGAGCCGCAAGAAGCCGTCGGCGCGCGAGGGCGGTGGTACACCCTCCTGCATGCCCTCGTCTGCGGTGAGTGTGATCCCGGGCTCCTCCCCCTGGAGCGCGATCGCCGTGAGCGGGAGCCCGTCGCTGAACGAGACACGGAGGTCGAGCCCGATCCGTCCGGCCAGGGGCCGTTGAATCCCCGCGCTGAGGAGGTGTTGGCCTGAGAAATCGGGGGTTGGGACTCCAGTTTCCCAGAACCAGGCCAGGGAGTAGCCGAGCCACGTGGTGGTGGTCTCTGTCTCACGGACGATCCGGAGATCGGCGCCCGACGAGGCCAGCTCGCGGCCCGGAGACGGAGTGAGCCCCCGGAAACGCTTCAGAAAGCCCTCGAACCCGAGCCGGACCTCCGGGGTCACGTCTTGGTCGAGGGACAGTGTGAGATGGTCCGCGGTCGCCACACGCAGGAGCGGCATCGGGTCGGCCGAGCCTACCTCCGTCACCGCCGTGCCCACGTCCAGCGCGTTCCCGACCGCCAGGTCGGCCTCCGCTTCGCCCGGACGAGACAGTTGGTGGTAACGCCCCGCGGCGATCGTCAACACCGCGTCAGGGCCGAGGCTCCACAATACCGCCATGCGCAGGGCCCCCTTGACCCCACCCGGGTCGAACCGGTCGAGCCGAGCCCCGTACCGGAGCGCGAGGTCCGACGTGAGAGGGCGGGTCCCGTCGAGGTAGGCGGCAAGCGCGGAGCCCGTCGCGCGAGCGGGGGTGCTCGAAACGTCGCGGGCACGCGTCCCATAGCTCGCAGCCGTGCGGTCCGCGGACACACCGAGGCGCAGTCCCTGTGCCATCGCGGGCAACGAGAGCTCGGCGGCGAAACGCGTGCGGTCCGTCCGTCCCGTGGCCAGATAGACCGCTTCGTGGGCGGATGGCGTCTCGAAAGTCGATGAAACACGTATCGGTAGTTCCGCCCGGTATACGCTGCGGGCGAGGGTCAATTCGAGGTTTCCCTGCCCAACGGGGTTTCTCCAGGCCGCGACGAACGCGTCGTTCCCCCAGCCCGCCTGGTCGATACCCGGGTTTCCGGTGCTTCCCGGGATGTCGAGGCGGACCGACTCCCGATTCGCGAAGGCGGTAAGGGACAGACGGCCCGTCGAACCGACGTCGATGTCCGACCGGACCAGACCGTCGAGGTACCCGTAGGGGGCTCGGTCGCCACCCGCGAGCCGCCCCCCTCCGTCGTGGAGGGCCCGACCCGACGCGAGGACGCCGGCTCCCTCACCGAGCGGGCTCTCGACCCCGATCTGGGCGCTCATGAGATCGAGACGCCCAAACGTACGCAGTGCGTTGCGCCTGGGGGACCGGGTACGAAGATCGAGGATGTACGAAAGGCCACCGTCGTAGCGGGCCGGTGCGCCTCCGATGTGATGGGTGGCCCCACCAAGGGTGTTCATGTCGAAACTCTGGAGGAGGCCACCGGTGTGAAACGGTGTGTACACGGGGGCTCCGTCCAACAAAACCAGCTTGAGATCGGCGGTCGACCCCCGCATGAGCAGCACGTCGGTCGGATCGGAAGGGTCGTTGTTGCCGGGGATCGACCGGACGGCCTCTCCCAGCCCCGCTTCGACCAGCCCGGGAGACGCCTCGAGGGCGCGCAAGGCCACCAGGATGGGGCCGGGCCCCGAACTCTGGAGGGCCCGCTCTCCGGGCTCAATCTCGATGACACCCGGCACCTGGACCCCGAGGGGAGGCAGGCTCAGCGGTGCCCGACTCAGTAGGAGGTCGACCTCGATGCTCCCTCTTTCCGGCACGATCACGTCGACCTCGACGCTTCGGTACCCCAGCTGCCTTGCCCGGAGTCCTCGTCGGCCGGGGGCCGCATGGGTGATCCGGTAGACGCCCCGGTCATCGGTCATCACGCTGCGCCGGCGGCCGCTGCTCTCGATGAGCTCGACGGTCGCGTAGGGAAGAGGCACACGATGTCCGTCCTCCACGGTCCGGATCACACCCCCCACCACCGATCCCTCGGATGCGGCAGAGTCCGTCTGTTGCGGGAGTGCGGCCGCCGCCACGAGTCCGAGTGCGAGAACGAGGTTCACCGATGGCTTCCCGGGTCAGTTGCCTGCGCGGAACCGGATCTCCGTCGTGGAGCGATCAGTGGGGGTAACGGGGAGCTCCATCCGGTCCCCCTGCTGAGACAGGTATACCCTGTCGTTCACGAAGAGGTCGAAATCCATCGCTTCCGGGATCTCGAGATGGATCGGCCCTCCGCCCACCTCCGCCCGGGCACGTCCGACCTCGGCGTCCCACTCGTATTCGCTACCTGCCGGCGCGTAGACGGCGGCCGTATCACCCGGAACCAATGTGATCAGGATCTCAGCGCCTTCCGGCACCGCGACGAGATCGATCTCGAAGCGGCTCCGACCGGGTGATACGATGAGGCCGCCGGCTTCACCCGGACCAGAACTTCCAACGTAAGGGGTCGGTGCCTCGACCGGGTCGGGTCCCATGGCCTGCACGAGCCAGCTCCGCACCGGGGAACCCGGAGCGATCGCGGCTGCCGCGGCTCCCGCGAAAAGGAGGACGAGGATCGCCGCCTGCGCGAGGCGGCTCATGCGGGTCCAACCCGAGGGAGAGGCCCCCGGGTCGGCCCCGCCCAGCGCGATCCTCCGGCGCTCACTCGGTCTGGGGCGCAACGGGTCGCGGGGGGACACGGTCTGCATCCCACGCAGGACCGCGCGTACGCGCTCGGCCGCAGCGGCCTCGTCGACGTCCAGCGTGGCCAGAAGGGCACTCGCTCGTGTCTCCCGCGCCCGCATTTCTTCGAGTGCGCTGCGCGTGTCCCGATCTCGGTCCATCCGGTCTTCGAGTTCGTTGGCTTCGGCGCGGGTGAGCTCGCCGTCGAGCCACGCTCTAAGCATCCCTTCGTCTGGGTTGGTCATGAATCGATCCATGGGGCACGTCTTCCGGCCTGCTGTTCATAGGCTTCCACGAAGCGCTTCTCCGCCCGGACGAGCAGCGTGCCGACCGAGGTCGCGGCGACGCCGACCTCCTCGGCGATCTCCTTGTAGCTGAACCCTTCACCTCTCATCAGCAGGAGGTGGCGGTCCCTTTCGGGAAGGTCGTCGAGAGCCTTTCGGACCTCGGCGATCGCTTCGCCGCGTTGGACCTCCTTTTCGGGGTCGGGCATCGGAGACGGGGTGACAGGGTGCATCTCCAGCAGGCGTCGCCGGTTCTCCCCCACCCGATACCGATCCCGGACGAGGTGCGTCGCCACCTTGAACAGCCACACGCGCAAGGCCCTGGTCGGGCCTTCGGGCTCGTCCCGCACGAACCGCACGAAAGCCTCCTGGGCCACATCCTCCGCCGTGTCGACGTCGCCGGTCAGTCGCATGCAGTACCGGAACAGGGAGGGGAAGACGTCGTCGAAGAACGCGTCGAAGTCCACGCCTCTCGTGGGAAGGAGGTGAACACCCGTCGGCCGCCGCAGCGAGCGGCGCCAGCTCATCCGGAATCTACCGGAATCCGCGCGCTCACAACGTAGGAACGAACGAGTCATCGGATCTGTGACCGGCCGGCCTACGCGTCCTCGGTGTCCACGCGGCAAGACGGGCCGGACGTGCTACCTTGCTACCCTATGATTGCCATCGTCGGAGGGGGGATCAGCGGACTGACGGTCGCCCATGGGCTGCGGGAGCGCGGGGCGCCTCACGTTTTGTTCGAGGCGGGACCGGACCCTGGTGGCGTGATGCGAACCGTGTGGGTGGACGGCGAGCCTCTCGACCTCGGACCGCAGAGGACGCGGCTCACCGCGGGGGTGGCTCGGCTAGTGAGTGCAGTGGGCCTCGAGGATGAGCTCCTCACGGCCCCCCCGGACCTCCCGCTCTGGGTTTTCCGCGCCGGCCGGCTGCGCCGGGTGCCACTCGGCCTCACGGAGGCGATGCGAACGGACCTCCTGGGTTGGTCCTCGAAGCTCCGTATCCTCCTCGAACCATTCACTCGGGGTCTGGACCCGGACGAGACCGTGGCCCGCTTCTTCACCCGCAAGTTCGGCCGAGAGGCATACGAGAATCTGATCGGTCCGTTCTACGGTGGGCTCTACGCATCGGATCCCGCACGGATGTATGCCCGTCACGGGCTACGCATCACCCTCGATCACTTCGGGGTTCGAGGAAGCCTGCTGTTCGCCATGCTCAGGCGAGGAGCCGACGCTCGGAAAGCGTTCGACACGATCACGTTCCGGACCGGGCTGCAGGCACTGCCCAATGGACTGGCTCGCATCGACCGTGAGAACGTGCGCCTCGGGACCGCGGTTCGGGCGCTCCGTCGAACGGGACAGGGACGGTGGACCCTCGAAGTGGAGGGCCCCGGCGGAGAGGGCTCATTGGAAGCCGATGCCGTGGTCCTCAGCTGTCCCTCCGAAATCGCGGCGCGCCTCCTCGAGCCTGTGGACGCAGAGGCGTCGGGAAGGATCGGGAGGCTTCGGGCCAACCGGCTCGCGGTGGTGCACCTCCGGTCGGAGTTCGAAAAGCGGGGGTATGGTTGCCAGGTTGCCTTCGGAGAGCCTCTCGAGACGCGGGGTTGTACCTGGAACGCGTCGATCTTCGGACGAGCCGGTGTCTTCACGTGCTACCTGGGTGGGATGCGGCATCCGGGATTGGCCGATTGGCCGGACGAGCGCATTTCGGAGGTGGCGTGCTCCGAGTTCAGGACGGTCACCGGAGTGGATGCCCAGGTCCTCCGGGTGTCTCGAACCCGCATCCCGGCCTGGGACGAAAGCTGGGATGCCCTTGCAGGGCTTCAGCTCCCCGCAGGCATCTACCTCTGCTCGAACTGGTCGTCCAGACCGGGGATCCCGGGAAGGGTCATGCATGCAGGCCGTCTGGTCGAGCGGCTCTCGGGATCGACGGGCCAGTCTACCCGCTAGGCGCCCGCAGCTTGGCCTCTCGGGCGGGAACCACGGTGGACTCCAGTCGGAGTCCGCTGGTACACAGGGCGGTCCCACCGCGCCGGCAGAGACAGCGACGGAGCTGTACGCGGGATGCCCCGACCCCTTGGCCGAAGCCCGCCTCGACCAGGTCGGCCAGAATCGAGACGAAGCGCGGATCGTCGTGCGGTACCGGGATGCGGTGGAAGGTCAGCCCTTCCTGCTCGGCTCGCTGCCGGAGCTCGTGGTCCAACTCCGCCAGCGTCTCCGACTGTTCGTGCATGAAGGCCAACGGCATCGTCACCACCCGGGTCGCGTCGAGCCCCTTCACCACGTCCTCCACGTCCGGCTGGGTCCATTCGATCGGCCGGTTCGTGTGGTTCTGGTATCCGAGATGGTACGTCTCCAGCCCGAGGCGGCGGGCGATGCCGTCGCACGCTTCTTCGACATAGCGGTCGTAGCGGTTCCCTTGCTCCAGGTACTTGATGGGCGTGCCGTGGATGGAGAAGAGGAACGCGGTATCCGGGGCCAGCAGGTCGATCCCCTCCGTGGCCGCGAAGTGACGGATGTGGTCGACGTGGAACGCGTAGAAGTCCGGGTGTCGATGCCACCCGCTCAGCTCCAGCACCCCGGGGTCCCAGCCGTCCTCGGCGTCGATCGCGTCTCTGAGCTGCCGGAGCGCCGCCACCGTCGTCGAATGCCCGCACATCGGATACACGGGGAGGCCCACCACGCGTTCGATCCCATCGGACCGTGCTCGACCGACCACCTCCTCCACGAACGGAGGCGTGAACTGGAACGCGGAATAGGTCTCTACGTCGTGCCCGCGCGCTGCGAGCTCTTCCCCAAGACGACGAGCCTGATCATCGGCCTGTTGGTTGAGCGGTGATCCCCCGATCTCGGCGTACTCCTCGAGAAGCCCGGGCGCCCTACTCTCGGCGAGACCGCGGGCGTGCGCTCGGAGCTTCTCTGGGTCGGCGTGGGAGCCCAGCCCGGACGCCACGAAGATCCGCTCCAGGAACTTCACGACTTGCTCCCGGTCGAGGTCGGGGGGTTCGCCGAAGTTGATGGCGATGATGCCGGTCGTCATGGGGCGCATCGGGTTGGAGTCGACTCATGGGGGTGCGGCGCCGCTCTCCGCAGAGCTGGACCTCCTAAGAGGCCGGACTACCCCTCGCCCCCTGCTCAGATCCGGCGTTCGTCCGTGACGGGGAATGCCTGCACGGCGCGGACGACGGCCTGGAGAACGCGATGATCGGAGTCGGGATGGATTCCGTGTCCGAGGTTGAACACATGCCCTCGCCTCCCACCGACCCGCTCCAGGATTTCGAGCGTCTTCGAGACGGCCACCTCCTCTCCGGCCAGGATGGCCGTGGGATCGAGGTTCCCCTGGATCGAATGATGGTAACCGATCCTGGCCCATGCTCGGTCAATGGGAAGTCTCCAGTCGACGCTGATCGCGTCCGCTCCCGCCTCGGCCACAGACTCGAGAAGAGCCGGGTTCCCGCCGAAGTAGTGGATCGTCGGCACCCGTGCGCGGACCAGACGGTCGAAGAGGCGCCAAGAGTAGGGCAGGACGTGGGTGCGATAGTCCTCCACCGAGAGGACGCCGGCCCATGAGTCGAACACCTGGATCGCGGCGGCTCCCGCCTCCACCTGCGCGAGGGCGAACTCGGCGAGGTGGTCCGCCCAGTACGATGCGAGGCGATCCCATGCCCCTGGCTCCCTCAGGATGAACGACTTGAGCTCTTTGAGGTCGCGGCTTCGGGGACCCCCGACGAGGTACGAGCAGAGCGTGAACGGTGCTCCTACGAAACCGAGGACGGGGATGTCGAGGCGGCCAGCCAGGAGACGGATCGCCTCGAGGTTGAAGTCCAGCGCCGATCTTGGATCGAAGTCGCGGAGGTATCCGACGTCGTCGGCCGTTTCGATGAAGCGGTTGGGCACGGGTCCCACCCCCTTCCTCAGCTCGAGCTCGAGCCCTGCTGCCAGAAACGGCGTCACGAGATCGTTGAAGAGCACCGCGGCGTCGACGGGGAAGTATTCGAGCGGAAGCGCGGTGATCTCCGCGGCTCTCTCCGGGTCACGTACGATCTCGAAGAAGTCGAGCCCCGCCCGCAGCTCCCGATAGCGCGGCAGGCACCTCCCGGCTTGTCGCATGAACCACACGG
>Ga0055480_10000608_pt1 | contig 13609 bp, 10 predicted proteins | sample Muzzi_PWB_D2_FD_57935 | JGI IMG/M metagenome (GOLD analysis project Ga0055480, IMG submission 57935) | Wetland microbial communities from San Francisco Bay, California, USA, that impact long-term carbon sequestration - Muzzi_PWB_D2 | ecosystem: Environmental > Aquatic > Marine > Wetlands ... | reverse complement strand
CATCCGAGTTGTACCAAACGGAGGCGAGAAGATCCATGTCCAGCGAACAGGGTAGAAATGATTCTTCGAGGGCACGATGTAGGTCGTTTTTGTCCGTACTAACCAGTTTATACCACACTTTTTGGGTCAGGGCGAAATGGAGACAGTCATGTCCGCGGAGCATGCGGAAAAGAAACAAAAGTATTTCGGATGGTAGATCATCAACCGATGTTTGAGTTGGTTTGGCGACTTTATGTTTTTGGCGGACCAGTGGTGTGCGTCCTTTGCGCTTGAGCATTGTGAAAAAAAGAAAAAAAATAATTTTAAAAAAAATAACGAAATTTCCATCGTTTATGTTGTGACGATATTGGTGTCGTCAGGACACAACAAATCAAACAGCGTTTTTGCAATGGGAATAAACATATTAGTGCCCTCAAAGCCCACCATTTTCACGTCACACTTGTCCTTGTAATGGTTTTTTATGTGATCCGGAATGCGTTCTCCTACTTGAAATTTTACCGCCCCGATTTGTGCTGCTGCGTCGGCAAACTGACCGATCAATGTGGACACTTCTAATCCGTCCAATATATTAACACTCAGATTCCATAAAAACATTAACAAAATGAGATGTTTATGGTTGTAATGGTCGATATCGCCCACCGGAGAATAAAATCTGGAGTCAAAGGATGTGAACAAACGTAGCGGACTGCGCGCTATGTGGTCACCATTGAATTGAACGGTTTGCGTACATGATTGCTTCTCATCACGTAAACGGACCAAGACTGAGGGACTAAACAAATATCGTGTTCCGTCATAACCAATGGTCGATGATGGAGTCGCTGAAACGAAACTAAATTCATGGAATAATTCGTCCGCTGAATCAAACGGGTTTTTCCGATGTATGATATGGAACACAACGGGTATTGGTACTTTTACGTAATTGTCGAAGCAGTACATGGTGCACCATGTCCCGCGCGCCACCTGTTTACCGTCACAGTCTAACGTCTGTTCAAAAAATTCTACGAGGCCATTCATTTCTTCCGACGTGAATAACTTTTTGCATATTGCCGGAAACATTCGAAACGAACATACAGCAATAAAAGCTGCCGTATTCGGCACGGTAGGATAACATATCGCGGAACGGATCAACTTATAACCGGAATCCGTAAAGTAAAAAAAATGGGTTAAATCGAAATGGTCTAACGGTTTTTTCATGATCATACTACGGAAACCAGCCACAATGATACGTCCACTCACGAATCCTCCATGGGATGTAACAACGCTTACAGTCTCCTTGATAAAAGAAACGTTATCCGAACTGCATTCAGACAAGTCTGTCGTACTTTCACGATCAGTACCAAATAAGCAGTCGGATTTTATCCAGTTACGACAGAGGTCGTCCAGCTGAAGAATCTGACGGGATAATTTCCGGTACATTATGTTCCTTTTGCGGAATAATTCAGCCCATTGTTTTCGTGTCAACATAAAATGGAGACAATCGGACGGGGATGAAATCCAAGTAAAAATCATCTCAATGAGTTCGAGTGGTAAGGCGTCAATAAGTGTAGACGCGCCTAATGTTCGTTGTTTGTGGTCATTCGACTCGGACATGCTCCTTTTCCGTTTGGACATTTGTGAGAAAAAAGAAAAAAAAATAAAAAAATCCGAAATTTCAAACGGAATTATGCAGCGACAACAACGAGAAGAAAAGGATTTTGTCGTAGCAGACCAATTGTTCTCCCCGTGGTATGTCATTATGATCCCCACGCCCTCTTGGTTGGTACATAAATTGGCATACACGTCATATATCCCACGTAGTAAAGGACATTCAGGCTACCGTCTGAAAAGATTGGAAAACACCGAAATCCCAAGCGAACCGGGCCTGTACGAATTCCGACTGTTCCACGTAAGCGATTCTTACGCTAAAACGGTCGTGTATGTCGGACACAGCGGAAAAGATCTACGCCGGCGTATCGCCCAATACTGTCGGTCGGGAAGTCACAAGGCGTCATGGATCAACCGTGCGTTACGTGCCGGGTTCGCCATCGAAATGAGATACCGCAAGGTACTCCCACGCAAACCGCCCAAGGGAACCCCAAGTTCCGGTTGGGACTCTTACAAAGACGCGGAAGAGTTGGAACGTGTATTTCTGAACCATTACGACTACTTATGGAACAGTTCAGACAACGGGGGTGTGCGTATACAAAATTACAAGTTTTACGACACCGCGACCCACCTTCCCTCTCCGGGAAAAACACTGCAAAATATTGCATGGGACTTGCGCGTACGGTGGATAAAAGTGAACGCCATACTGGCGTGTTTCGTTGGAATCAGTGCGTGGATTGGGTACATGTTAGGGTCCGTAATGGCCCTTAGTATTGCGGCGTTGGGAATACTCCTTTTATTTGTTATCAATTAAACATGGTCACAATTGATTTCCACCTGTAAAGACAACAAATGATTTTCATAAGTATCGATCAGTGTGTCGAACAATTTGACGTAGGCACACATTATTTTTTCGTCGCCTCCATTCCCTATGTGTGTGTTTCGGATCAAGTCTTCGAAAATTTGTTGCATGGCATCCTTCAAAATCTTTCCGGTCTGTACGCGTGTTTCAATATGCTTTGTTGGAGGATCATTGGGATCAAAACAATCGTAAAAATCTTCGTTTACATAAAGATCCCAAAAATCCCTAAATGCGTCTATTACGGCCTGCATCTTTACTATTCTCCTTTGAAGCGGGTTGGTGTGCGCATCACAACTTGGGATGTCTTGATAGACGCAGTTTCCTTCTTCGGAACATGTTGCGGTGAACTCACACTCTTGTTTGTAATCCAATAAATTCATACAAAATTTCTCCGTACAAACGGGTACTTTATCCCAATCACCAATCGACCCATAATTCTCGACAACAAAGAGTGTCAATATCACGGCAACAAGAGGCGTGTTGTTCTTCATGGTCTGTTCCTGTTCTTTTGAAAAAAAGTGATTTTTTATTGGTTTTTTTTGTACAGGTTACATCAAGTGGTGTTCGCTCTTCTGGCTGCTTGAACGGACGCAATCACCAAAAAGATAACAACAACACACACCGCAAGCACAAACACGGCCAAAATGCCCCGAACGATCGCTCCAAAGTTAATCTCACTTACCGCAACGGCAGAAATGGGAAACGTCTGACCGATGGCGTGTGGTTGTTTGCCCGTCTCCACATCCAACGGAAACCGTTCGTTGAAATCGTTTTTCATGATGACCTTCCCGGTCGTGTCTTGTCCTTCGACATATTCCCTTCCCGTCCTCTGGTTGATGTAACGTATGTTTCCCGGTGTGGGGATACTCTTGACAAACGACGACGATTTTTCACCTTTTTTCATTTGCGTCGATGGGACCTGTCGTCCCTGTGTTCCTTTCTTTTTTTTGGAGAGGGTCAGGACACAAAAACAAAAGAAAAATCAGGCTTATTTTTTATGTTTCATCCTTTTGGTCAAAAAAAGTTTCCATTAGTTGTTCCGCAAAGTTTCCCAACAGTTTTGCCTCCTGTTTTACCGTGGGCGACATTTTCGTGCGGTTTTTCAAATGGCGTATGTGTTGACGCAATTCCCACATGGCCAACAACACACCCGACGCCAACCCGCCCTCAAAATCACAAAGAATACCGGGCATCTTCACCACGAGTCCTGTCCAAGGAAGGTATACCATGTACGACCCCGCAATGCGAAAAACTCGCGGCAAACATATAACAGGGCGTGTAGTTCCCGAACCAAAATACCCGGAAAGGAACATCAATACGTCGTCTTGTGGTCCCATGAGCACTAAATCTTCGCCCTTCTTGTACGTAAAAGAGGAATCAAAAAAGTTTTGCAAACATGCCGCCTGAAGGGCGATCCATGCATTCCGTGAATCCCGAAAAGCGTCTTCGTAACACGTGTCCTTTGGAACGTTCGATTCGTCCTTTTCCAGTCGTTCACCGTACATCGTCAACATTTTCTCCACCGGGGCGCTTACGATATATTTGTCCAACCGCTCCACGTCCGCAATACGCAGTCTGTTCACGATGTTGTACGGATTGAACGACTCGTTCACAAAACGTGACGAAAAATTGACCGCTTCTCCCGGTTTCATCATGTGGTCGTACACTTCCAACCGGTACATATCCCGGATGTATTCACGTGTGGTCAAGTTGTCGCATACTATTCGTCGGGCGTAGCGCAGAAACCCGCGCATTCCTTCACGCCATGTTTCCTGTGGAATCCGACTGTCCATGGGTGGCCTTCCGTCTTCGCAGATGCGAGGCCACACAAACCTACGTGCCAGATCGACTGTCTGAATCATGGGACACAGACGGAGCATGCCCCGAACCATGTATGCTTGGCTCGCGCTCCGTGTCTGAATTTTACGTGTTTCTTCTTCGCCGTCTCCAATATGTCCTGTTCCGACGTACTCCATACCCAAGTCTATGGGTGCTCCACCCGTGGCGCAAGGAACACGTTGTTCCATCTCCGTGCTTTCATGATACATTCCGGGACAGTCCAACACCAACCGGGAAGCGTCTTGAAACACCGTAATTCCAAGCACGGCGTACCGATGGAGCAAACATTCCACGTAATCCATAAGACATTCGGAGTAGGGCGTTTCCGTCCAATTTTGCCACAAGTTTTCTGCCGATTGTAACAGTTTTCCCTGTTTGTACGTGTACACACTTGACGTCCCGTGCTGGGACACGCTTCCCATGGACGGATAAACGTTCTGGAACGCCAACAACGGGTCCGTGTCGGGCGTGGTGTGTGTACTCGGGCCTCTTAGTCCGCGTTCGCAAAGACACAAATAAACCCGGCTTTGCCACAGTAAGAAGGCCTCGGTGTGGTAGCACTTTTCAGTGTTTAGTTCGTACGTCATGTGTTGGGCTTCCCAGTAGGCGTCCGTCTCCTCCACGAAATGTTCAAAAGCGATCGTGACCTTGTCCCGGTATTTCAGACGTTCTTGTTGCATGGATTCTTCGCCAAGGGCACCTTCGGCTTTGGACGCCTTTTTCTTCCTTTTGCGAAAGTCTTTTTGGAAACGGAGCTTCCATGTGGTGTGGACGTACAGTCCTATGACGTCCGACATGACTTGTTCGGGTATGTTAAGGGCGACAGAGGAAGACACACTCCGTAGACACGTCCGAAAGTCTTGTTCCATCAGGGAATAGAAGACGGCGCGGTGGTGCGGAGACTCAAAGAGTTCATCCCATTCCGCTACGGCCTCCCACCGGTCACGGTAGTCCGTCATGTTTTCCGTCAAGAGGGTGCGTAGGTTTACTTCGGGAGGTTCGGTACGTGCACACCACCGTTCGCCCTCTTCGTATTCTTGGTCGTCTTCTTCACCTTCATGGGGTTCGGGGCGTGCCCGTTTGGGGTGAACGACAGAGTGTGCCGAATAGGCGAAGATGGGTTCGTTGTCCCCATTCATGGGTTCGGGGGCTTCGAGTTCGTCACCGTTGGGGACTCCTCCGAACATGTGGAAAAAAAAGGGTAAAAATTATTCTGTATTTATTGTTTGTTTCTTTCTCTGGTGGACGTTGTCGTTGCGGAACACTTCGACAGAATGGCACACGCGTGGTGGTAATTGTCGACTTCTTTGTGTTGCTCTTGTCGTACAAGAAAAATAACTGAATTTTTATTTTTTTTACTGAATTACAAAGATACAAAAACGTCTATTTTACCGAACAAACGGCCCATACTTCGGACACTCAAAAAATCAGCCCGTTGCTATGTAATGCTACAATATGTGTCAGACCAAATACGATCATCAATTGTTCATCCTTTTCAGTGAAAACTATTGTGGCATTTGGTTAGGGACATTATTTTTATTTTACAACTCAAGAGGATGCATCGTCTTATAAAAACGAAAATCAATGCCAAAGAATATTCTATTGTTTTCAACAAAGATCGTACGGCCGTAGTCGCGGTAGATTTGATTGACATTATATGGAGCGACGACAAAAAATATCGTGATTCAATGAAAAGAAAAGTGAAACGATTATCAGATGAAAAAATACGCGAATACGGTATGCGCACGAGTCCCGTTCAATGCGGAGGGTATGTGCCTATTGACAACGCCAAAGAAGTCATGTGTAAACTGTGTATTCGGGGCAACCCAAACAGCAAAAAAATGGCGGAAGATTTCGATTATTCTAAGTTGAAACAAATCGCCATACGTCTTGAAAAAAAACGTATTCTTGATTCCATTCGGTATTTGGACGTAAACTATAAACGCAAACGGATTGCCCTGACATCGGAATACAAAGAACGTTGTGAGGAAGATTTCACTGAATTGTAAATATACTCGGAAATACATCCATTTAACTTTTTTTTATTGTTTAATTTCTACCGTAACAATGGTATCATTGTGAGCAGCGTCGTGGGGTATGGAATCAACTTCCACCTTTTGATGGCAGCAATTAGGGCGTGGTTTCTAAAGGTCACTTATTCAAAGGATTCTATAATTTTACCGAACAAACGGTACCGATCCATAAACAATTCAAAGTCTTGTTTCAACACGCCCTCTTTAATGAACCAAAAAACGTCATCGTTGTTCGCCCAATCTTTGAACGTTTGACTAAATGTATACGTCAATATGAACGGACATTCGCATGATTTTTTTCCAATGGACGTCCATATATGATCACAAGAATAAACGGAAGAAATCTTTTCCCGCCATTTTTTTTATTTTGAACTCCTTTTGAGTCTCTTTCGGATGTGTTCATTGTCCAACGCAATGACCACACAATCCGCCAAATCATCCTGACGCTTCTTCACCCTTCGTTTTTTCTTCCGTGGCGTCTTCAGTTGTCCCTTGTGTTTTTCGTCAAACACATGCATCTCCTTTTCCAACATTTTACGCCCCTCCTCCACGCCCTTCATCATACGTATTTCGTGTCCGGGGCGTAGCAGTTGCATTCCAAACGCACAGAACGCTTTCTTCTTCAGGGTATACTTGCGTTTCTTCTTGGTTTCCCGTTCATGTTCGTCCAGTAATGCCTTGCACTTGGGCACGGTTTCCATAATAGGACGTACGCGTGCAAACACGTCCTTGGGCGCAACGACCTCTACGTCACATCCCCGTTTGGCGTAAAACTCTTCGAGAGCCTTTTGGATGGTCCCATTGTAGTTGTTGATTCTTGCTTGGTATTCGATGCGTGCCGCCGAGACGCCTTCATACAGGGCCGGAATTTTGGCGAGGGTTTGTCCAGTCCGTTCGGCATATTCTTTCGCAGTGGGTTGACTCCGAGGTAGTCCCTTCAGGGAGATTTTGCACATGGTGACAAATTCGTCACTGGCAGGATCGTACACCACTGCGTCCATGTTGACGCCCGCAGGATCAAAGACAACACGTAAATTTTTGCGTTCAAGGTCCGCCATTGTTGCTGGCTTTTTTTATTGTTTTAAAGAAAAACCGACAAAGGGACCACCCGTCCGATCATCTGGGCACACAACGCAAGATATCCGGCGTCTTGAACGACGCTTTCGTCCACTTCAGAAGGAAGGCGTAGGTTACTGTGAAGTTTTTTCAGTTCTTCCGCTGGGAGGCGTGCGTACAATGCCGTGTCGATCACCAAGGTCAACAGTTCTCGCACCCATTCTTCAGTAACGTTCTGTCCGATCAGGTAATGTTTGGCGTGGGGGACAAAGCGGAAGCACCGCAAGTCGTACACGTGCCGGTCACCATCGTAATAGGATGTGAAATGACCTTCGCCGATCAGGGCGGAAAGGAGCATTTGGGTTTCGGCGTTGCACGCCCTCAAGGGAACCGACACCCACCGGAAATGTCCCAGTCCGAACGGACACAAGATCCCGTGAAATTGGGCGCGTTTGCCTTGGACCCAATAAACGCACGGATCGATCCGACAATGGTAAATTGCCCGCAAAAGTTCCGCAAATCGTACCTGTTTTTCGTCCGTGCTTTCCGGGAGTCTTTCCAGTGCGTCCGCGATGTGGTGGGTGAGTAATTCCCGGTCAGTAACGAACAACGTTCGAAACATACGGTACGTTTGTTCTTCCGGGTTAAGGGTGCGTAACTTAACAAGTTGTAGCAATCCGTTTGTGTTTATTTTCGCTGAAGCGTCGTTGTTCTTGTCTTTTTTCATTTCTTTTTTTTGATGCCAAAATGACACCAGAAGAGGTGACTCGGTATCAAATAGAACACGATATAAGTGACATCGTCAACGACTTAAAACAAGGGGAACCAAGACCGACACTGAAGGAAATCCGACAGTTGAAAGAAATTTTTCAACACATTGAAGACTGGGTCGACCAACAGGAGGTTCAGGATATTGTCCAATATATTTACAACAAATATGAGATGCGTAACGAACAACGTCCGATTATGAGGAAAATCCTTTACGACTTGGTTCAAACGGAAATGATTACACGCTATGATATGACCGTTTTGGCGGAGATATTGAAACATTTTGGTCGTTGGATGACGTTGGCTCAACTTAAGATACATGACGAAACATATTTACGTAAAACGCGCTATTCACATCTGAAGAATGACATTGTAATGCACATTGGCGTGAACATCCAACGGGCGAAAGAACTCATTTTTGGACTGGACGAGTACGAATACGATATAAGATATTCAGCAAAATCAAATTTGGAAAGTTTTTTGATGTTTCTCGAAACCCGCTCACCGGGACCCAGTATCAATCAAAACAATGTTAGATTATTGATCACTCTGTGTCGTCTGTATGTTTCGAAGGGCGTCGCATCCTTCGTCTATGACTACCAATCAACGGTGGATGTGTTCAATGCGCCTTCCCGTGAAATTTCACAAAACTCCGGTTCGCTGAAATCCACCGAAATTTGTTGTTTGTTTCATTCTTTTGAAGACGACAACGAAAAGATGCATTGGATCGATAGATACAAAGGTGGCCATATTACCGTTTCGGACGGAATTCCCTACACAAGTACGGAATCCTGCTATCCGGAGGAAGTGTCACGTATAGTGAGAAAGTTGAAAAAAGGACACCCACACGCCGGCTATGATGAATGTCTCGGCCTCAAAAACATTCTGATATCCGCACAACAACGCTCTAAAACACAATCTCTTGGAGAGATGCGAAAATACGTACGGACCCACTTGAATGCTACGATTCCTGCCTTTTCTTCCCTAATGGACATCGTAGAAAGTTTGATAGACGCGCACATGATCAACCGTTACGATATGACCAAATTGGTCCATATGTTGCGTGAATTTGGTGACTATGCAGACGTCGTGAAAGCCTTACGCAAACATGACCAGACGTACTTACGCCACGAGCGTTTTGTCCGTTTGAAACAAGACATCATTAACGCGGTCGGCGACGAACCACGTTACATACGAAAACTGATGAAACATGCGGGTCAATCGTATGATTTAAACATCACGCCCCAAAGAAACTTGGGATTTTTTCTGGTTTGTTTGGGACAGTCGTACACGGAATTGTACGGATTCAACGAAAACAACGTGAAGATTTTCATTAAAATATGTGAAGAAAGCGACCTGAACCGTTTAGCGGCATTGGCGAGAGGCTACCAAGACTCCATCAATATTTTCTCCGAAAAATTTCATTCCAAGGAAATTTCACAAAACTCCGATTCGGTGAAAATGACGGAGCCTTGTTGTCTTCCTTTTTTTCCTACACACGGCACGACAACAACACCAACAGACGACGAAATTATGGACCTTCCTCGCCAAGTCATTGTATCACTGAACTCAAAGACCCAAGCCAAACTGCGTGATCTGGAGCGCATCGACGAAGAAGCCGCCAAAGAAGTCTTTGCGGTTGTGACCTATCAACTGGAAGAGTTGACCAATACCGTCGAGTTTATGATCGAAAAAAAACACAATAAAGTGACGCATGAAGCCAGAGAAAAAGAACGCGAGGCTGCGATGAAGGCGGTGAACGATTACAAGAAACAGATGGAAGAAGAGAAGAGAAAGAAGGACGCGGCGCGTGCGGGCGCTTTGCGTTTACGGGATGCTTTGACAGAATTTAGTGATCCTACAGAAGGAGAAAACATGGAAGGATGATTTGGGAGAAAAACCAAAAAAAATAAATTTTCTCCATTCTTTTTAAAGTTAAACGCGTCCATTTTTATTAGAGAAATAAAAAAGGGCGAATGCAGACGGTTACGCCAGAACAACTGAAAGCACGCGCAATCTACAATGACATCTGGAAAAAGAAAAACCGCGAACGCACGTTCAACTATTACCAACCCGACGTGTTACGCAACTTCATGATGATGGCGATGTACTATTCCGAAGAAACCCTACGAACCCTCGAAGTGATCCGCAGTGCCCTCGCCAAACAAAACTTTCCCGAACGTGTGGTGCGTCGGTTTGTTCGCCGGTGGAAACCCAAACATGACGTGTTGTTCCGCATCACGGACTTTGATTCCGCACGCACCTTTGGGAAAGACCCTCTTGCGGGCGACATGCGACAGACGGCCTTTGTGCTCGCTCTTGCACTGGGATTCCGGGTACGGGCGGACGATTTTGCCGTGTTACGTCCCTCTGGCGTGGCCACCAAATACTTTTTGGCCATTTATCACGACGCCGCTATTATGCACAAGGTCATCGTGTACAGTCACGCCCAAAACGCCGGGATGTCTGCGGATGAGAGTATTTACGAACCACGGGGCGTGGAAAACTTATACGAAGCCAGCGTGCTCAACTCATTTGTGGATTCGACGTACGCGTACGCCCTCACAACCATGTTGACCGTCCAACCAGACGTGTTGTTTGCGGCGTCCAATGCGGGGATTTTACACACGGCACCCTTGTGGTTTACCCAAAGCGTGTACGGAAGCACACGCCAAGCAGAACGGATGGCACGTGAAGCCATTCAAGGGACGCTGGAAGTGTGCGGAAACGAAACCAAAGCCTTGAGAGACGCGTACGAAACCCAACTGGAAGAAACAAGCGCTTCTCTGGAAGCCATTCGTGCAGAGAATGCCAAGTTACGCGAGGCATTGGGACGTGTTCGCTTGGAATTAAAGGACGTGCAAGACAGGGTCAAAGCTTCACCAGACGTAGCTGTGGAGGCCGACGACGTAGAGACTGCGGTGGAACAAGCAGAGGAGATTGTCCGGGTATCCCAAGAACAAATCCAAGATGCGTCCAACAAGGTGGAGCAGATTCCCCGTAAAGCAGAGGAATCGACCACGGAACGCATGTATTCACTGGCAGATCAGTTACGTCTTCAAAAGGAGAACTTACAGAAAGTGGTAAAAGAAGAAACGGTTTCCGGAGAACCCGTTTCGGACACCCTGACTGGCGTGCTGGCCAAAGCCATTGCGGTTCGGAGGGCGGCCATTGTTGGAGCAGAGGAAGAAGAGGAAGAAGATTTCGATTGGGAAGACATTGGCATGCGCATTGCGACACGGATTCCACACTCTTATGTCCCCGAATCCTTTGTACCCGTTCCCCGACGGAGCGTGATGCCATCGTCCTCACGGAGACGGTCGGAGAAGAAACCAAGCGAGGAGGAATCGTCACTGGACGAACGAAGCCGAAGCAGGGAAATCACAATGAGTCCTACACGAGCGTATTTTGGAGACACGTACGATTTGTTGCCGTGGACCAAAGTTGTAGAATAACATTTAAAAAAATAAAAAAAACTGAACCGGTTTTATGGGAGCGTAAATGCAGGAGAGAGAAACAAACATAATTATCCCCTTTCCGCCAACATGGAAACAAGTGTACTCGAACTCTTTCGAGACTACAAAGAAACGGAAGAAGAATTGAGGGAACAAAACTTGGCCAAAGACGCCCAAGGGGATTACATCGAAGGCTTTTTCGACGTCAGTGTGATAAACTTTAAGCAGAGCGGCAAAGCCGTACTCATCGGAAAATTGAAATTTAAAGTAACGTACGCCCAAGCAATGAATTTCACCATCGCAGAGTTGGTCAGCAAACATATGCCCGGAATATACGACATCTTCACCCAAGTGAACATTGACCCATGTCGCGCCCTACGCGACAAAGAATTGAAAAGTCCAGAATCCCTCAAAGTGTACACATTGCCCAACGCATTAGTGCACGATAAAATCACGGACAAAAGCATTCCGATGATTTCTCCCTTGTTCCAACAGGGCGAATTGGGCATGAGCAGCGAAGACCTGACGACCGTCGGCGGTGCCTATCCGTACATTCCCGAACTTTCGTTCTTGGGTACGTTTTGTGGTGTCCAACTGACGTTTCCACAAGCGCCACTCGTGTTGGGATTACGTGCGGATATCACCAAATACCAAAACTTTTTTCGGAACAAATCCACCGTCTATTTAAACTGGTTGGCGACCATGCCGGAAATCTTTACACATGATGACCGTGATTCTCCCTTTGCGGGTACCCTGTTTGTGGATTCTCCGTACTCCCTGATGCATTTGACCCACGGGATCATGGTCGATCTTTCCGAATATTTGGACCCGAAACCCTACAGGAAAACTGCAAACAATCTATTGGACGATCTGGTCCAAGTCACATATTCGTCCAAATATTTGAGGTCGGACCAAGAGGCCCGGTTGACCGCATTACACAACGAATGGAAAAACGCCGTGGATTTCACCTCTTATGAAGAAACCTACGCCACCATCGTAACCGAACAATCGGACGATGAGGCACTGTTTGTACGTAATATCACGGACACGAGTCATTTTGAGTATGAACGCGGATTGGGCGGAGATGAAATCGTGTCGGAAGAAAACGGTGTTGAGTACAATATCAATAGATTGAAACCTTATTTCGTCGTGACGGATGTAAGCCCCGAACGTGCAGAAACCGAAGAAGGGAAAGAAGAAATACGCAAACAAAACCAACGGTTAAAAGAGGCCACCCAAACCATTTGGAATGTGGCCGTTCCGCCTTTGTTCATGGCGTTGACGATAGAATCCATGTTTATCACAGGCGATGATACCCAATATAAATTTGTTTTTCGGGGGTATTTGCCCTATGTCGTACGAACCTCTTTTTTCTACGACGATAAGAGCATCATCGAAGCCTTTGACACGGATGAACCGATATTCGTTTCGCCCCAACAAACAGGCGAATTTCGTGATGTCAAACTCTTTGATGAAGAGAAGGAAACCTTTGGGGAAGGATTTATGACGCTCTGGTTTCCCGTTTGGATCAACTTGGAGTTGTCACCAAATGTGAATCTCTTTTCCAAGACTTCCGTAGACAAATGGAACATCTCTAATAGATTTATAGACAAATCCCCGCTTTCTTTCTTGTGTAACGCGTTCGAGTTTCCTCTGGAAGATGTTTATTACGAATCGTTGTTTTATGACGACGTGGCGGAAGCGCAACCCGACGGGACGTTTCGAGAAAAATACCGCCGTTTGCTGGTAACCCAACGTTCGCCCAAAAAAGTAGACGGGACGCCCATTACGGGCGAAGAAATCCATCCAACTTACTTTTCCGCATTTGGGGCGATTCAGCATCACGACGTATTCAAGGAAGACATGTTGAGCGATTTTATGTCCGCGGTTATTTTTCACAAAGCCAGTGATAAAACTGTCCCGGTCGCCCGTGACGTTCGCATGATTCCCAGTGGATATCAAAACGGACCGTTGGTCGATATTCTACAGGCGGAAATGAACGCGGGATCGTT
>Ga0055480_10000600_pt1 | contig 13673 bp, 13 predicted proteins | sample Muzzi_PWB_D2_FD_57935 | JGI IMG/M metagenome (GOLD analysis project Ga0055480, IMG submission 57935) | Wetland microbial communities from San Francisco Bay, California, USA, that impact long-term carbon sequestration - Muzzi_PWB_D2 | ecosystem: Environmental > Aquatic > Marine > Wetlands ... | reverse complement strand
CAACTACTACGTGGAGATCCGGGCCGCCCCGAGATGAAAGATCGCGCCGAGGTGCGCGTCTTCCCACCCGGAGTCCCTCTCGTGACCATCCTGGTGGGCGTGGCCGCCCAGCGTTTCCTGCCGATCTCTTTCGACCTGCCGACTCCAGCCAGGTACTGGATCGGTGGTGCGGTGGTCCTCGGCGCGTCTCTCCTGCTGGGGCTGTGGTCGGTCATCCTCTTTCGCAGATCGGGACAGAACGAGAACCCGTGGAAGCCGACACCCGCCGTCGTCGACCGGGGCCCGTTCCGGCTCACGCGCAACCCCATGTACCTCCAGATGGTACTCTCATGCCTGGGGTTCGCGATCATTCTCTCGAACGTCTGGATCTTCCTTTTCACGCCGCTGTGCGCGGCCGCACTCCAAAAGCTCGCCATCCTCCCGGAGGAATCCTATCTGGAGCGCAAGTTCGGGGAGGTCTACCTGGGCTACAAACGCAGGGTGCGCCGCTGGCTGTGAACTCCTACTACAGAGTGCGCCCATGACCACCTCGCAAGGCCGCCCGTATCCACGGATCATCGCGGTCCTGATGCTCGTCCTCCCCGGCCTCCTCCAGGCACAAGACCGACAACCCGACCTCGCAGACCTGATCTACGGGACGGTGGGAGCTCGCGCGCTCATGCTCGACCTCTACCTTCCCGAAGGGATCGAGAACCCGCCCCTCATCGTGTGGGTGCACGGGGGCGCGTGGCGGGAGGGCAGCAAGGACGGGCCTCCGACGGAGTTCGTCGAGGAGGGCTACGCCATGGCCAGCCTCGACTTCCGGCTCTCCGGCGAGGCCCCGTTTCCGGCTCAGATCCACGACATCAAGGCCGCCATCCGGTTCTTGAGAGCGGAGGCTCCGTCGCTGGGATACCGTGCGGACCGCATCGCGATCATGGGTGCTTCGTCGGGAGGCCACCTTGTAGAGCTGGTCGGGGTCACGAACGGCGTCGCGAGCCTGGAGGGCGAGATCGGCGACCATCCCGGCGAGTCGTCCGACGTCCAGGCGGTCGTGTCCTACTACGGGGCCTCCAACCTTACGACCATCCTGAGTCAGTCGACCCCGCATGGGCTGAGTGTTCGCGAGCCCGCGTTGAGGCTGTTCATCGGTGGGCTGCCCGACGAAGTGCCCGAGACCGCCGAGATGGCGAGCCCCGTGTTCCACGTTGACGCGAGTGATCCCCCGCTTCTCCTCCTGCACGGCGATCAGGATCCCCAGATGCCGATCAACCAATCCCACGAGCTCGAAGGCCGCTACGAACGACTCGGGTTGGACGTGAGCTTCGACGTAGTCCACGACGCTGCACACGGCGGGCAGGCGTTCTTCGAGGACCCGCACCTGGCTCGGGCGCTCGAGTTCCTGGATCGGACCATCGGCGCCAATGCACCGGGCCAGGCCTTCTAGATCGTCCTACGTCTAGCCGTTCCCCGGGGTGGAGACCGTGGGACCGTTGTCCCTGCGGACGGGCTCCAGGTCTCGTAGGTATCGGAAGAGCGCGCGGAGGTCCGACTCGGTCATCCGCATGTAGCTTCCCCACGGCATGGGCGAGTCGGCGATGGCGGCCCCCGCTCGCATGCGCTCCACGAACTGGTCCTCGGTCCAGTCCGTGATGTGTCCCGTCTCGGCATCTGGTGTGAGGTTGGGGGTCACGTACACCGTGCCGGGATGATCCCTGGAGTCGAACGGAAGACCTCCAGAGAAGCGCGGGCCGAGATACTCTCCCGTCTTGAGGTTCCGCGGGGTGTGACAGGATCCGCAGCGGCCCAGGGTGTTGGCGAGGTACGACCCGTAGACGACCGACGTATCGGGGGGGAAGCTGTCCGGAGGTGGCGTCGAAGGGCCGTAGAGCTCGATGAAGTAGGCCAGGGTGATCATGCCCATGAGGTTGACCTTCACTGAGGGGGGAGAGCCCGGTCGAGGGGGCAGCGTCCTCAGGTGCGAGAGGATGGCGACGAGATCCTCTTCGGCCATGTCGGCAAAGGCGTCTTTGAACGGGAGTCCGATCCTGCCCTCCCGGTTCACGCCGTGTCGCAGCATCCGGGCCAACTCGCCGTCGCTTACTCCCCCGATGCCCGTGATCGTGTCGGAGGTGAGGTTGGGGGCGGTCCATGAGCCGAGCCACGTCATCTCCTCCAGCCCTCCGGTCAGGGGCACGATCTCACCTCGAAAAAGGCGTTCGCGCTCGGAGAGGGGACTGTGACAATCGGCGCAGTGGGCGGGCCCGTAGACCAGGTACTCGCCGCGGGCGACCATCTGCGGATCGGTCGAGGCCCGCGTTTCGGGGAGGGGGACATCCCGGATCCTCCTGTGCCCGACCACCGCGTAGAGAACCGCCGCGGTCACGAAAAGCGCTGTGACCCCGATGGCCACGGCCGCGGCCCCGCCCAGCCTTCGCGCCCGGCTTGGGGAAGAGGGATTCAGATGCCCGTGCCGATCATTCATCAGGAGTACGTGGGGAGGAGTGGTGGGCCCGAACGACCACGGATCCCCGTGGTCGACCCACGAGGACCGCGATGCTACGGCACTTCCGACCTCCTTGGGGCGGAGTCAGGTCGAAGAACGCAAAGTTCAGGCCGAAAGCCCACCTCGAAGCCCTCGCCGCGTCTTCCGATCGTGTAGGCGCTGTCCTGGACGCTGGCAGTCGACCGGTTGGGGGATGCTCGCCGTCTGACTCGAGCAATTCGTGATTCGTGGTAAGGGCGCACGGGTCGGGGCTCTCGCTGGGCAGAAGCATTGTGTCCAAACCTATGTCCAGAATAGCCGAGCGGGCCCCCGCCGGAGTGGCGAGGGCCCGCTCGATTACTAGCCTTCCGGACCCTTACGGAGGGGTCAGGTCGAAGAACACGAAGTTCTTCTCGATGTACTCCGACCACTCGGGAGGGACATCGGTATCAGGGAAGATCGCCGTCACGGGGCACTCCGGTTCGCATGCCCCACAGTCGATGCACTCGTCGGGGTGGATGTAATACATGTCCTCCCCTTCGTAGATGCAGTCCACGGGGCAAACGCTCACGCAGCTTGCGTCCTTCACGCCGACGCACGGCTCGGTGATGATGTAGGTCATGCGTGGCTCCTGGAAGAAGCTACCCGGCCCCGCGCCCGATTAGACAACCCCGACCTCTCGATCGGTGAGGTCGGGGTCTCCGTCGCCCCCCACGAAACGGTCGCGACAATTGGGCCTGAAGCCGGGGTGCGCTTCATGGCTTCATTCGGTACTCGTTGGCATCTGCGCGGGCGCCGCGCAGTGAAGGCAAATGCTACCCGCGGGCCCAGGCGACCGTCAACCCCCGCCATTCCGGTCCCACGCCTCCCGTGCTTCGGTCAAGAACAGCGAGCAGGGTTCCGGGCACGGGACAGTCGCCGTGGTCGACCCGCCCCCTTGGGGGGAGAGGATCTCGTCGGTCGCCAAGGGCCAGGCAACGCGCCTGAGGCACCCTCCGGGGCCGCAGCGGGACGCCACGACGGACACCACCTGGGCATCCGTCAGGTTCTTCACCGGTGCGTAGATCCCCGTCTGACGTGCCGCGGTGGTGCGGAACGGCGTCGTCGGCAGTTGCCCCATCCGGTGCAGGTGCCAATGGACCGGTGCGACCGGATAGAGGCGGGCGTAGGCCTCCCAGAGCTCGTCGGCCGAGAGGTCTTGGAGGCTCCAGCCCTTCCTCAACCCCGGGGCGGTCCGCAGGGGACGGTAGAGGCCGGTCTCGGTCCTGCGCGCGATCTCGAGGGCATCCCGAGGGTCGGAGCTCCTTTCGAGGTCGTCGGGACCCTCGCCGATGTCGTCGACGTGACGGATCTCATAGCGACCCGGCTCCAGGCAGCGGGGCCGGGTCTCCAAGAAGGTTCGCCCTGCAGGGCCCGCCTCCTCGATCCACGCGACGAAGGCCTTCCGAGCCTGCGCCCCTACGGAGTGTCGACGGAGGTCGTGGTCCGTCCCCTTCCCGGAAGCGGGCCAGGCCTGCGACTCCGCTTCCTCCACCATTTGCTCGATGACGTTGTCGATGGCCGGGTGCGTGCCGACCGGATCGGCGTAGAGGACTTCCGTGCCCGCGATGACCGCGCGGCCACCCTCGAGCCCCAGGTCACGCGGGATGGTCTGCCCGACGTGCCAGCCTTCGGCGATGAAGAACGGGACGACGACGGCGCGGGAGGTCGTGACCTCCTCGAGGACGGATGCGACCCTGGGCTCCTCGTCGAGAAAGGCACAAAGAACGTCTTCGAAGCCTGGAGTCGCGCCCAGCCGTTCCGTAAGATCCCGGACGACGTCTCCCGAGGCCCGGTGGCGCTCGGTGCCGTGTCCAAGGATCACGAGCGTCGTTGGTTCGCTCGGGGACGCCTCCGGGAGAAGCCTGCCGTGCGCCCGCTCCCGGATCACGGAGGCCATGCTCGGGTGGGTCCCCACAGGGCGGGTGAAACGGACGTGAAGGCCGTCGACGCTGGTAACGGGAGGCGTGATCCCGAGCTCCCGGGGTAGGACCTGGTCCGTGAAGTAGCCCTCGCTCGTAAACATGGGAATCGTGACGACGCGGGGACTCTCGACGAGGAGGAACGCGTTTCGAAGCGAGGGCTCTTCCTTCCAGAAGGCCACCCGGACCTCGCGTTCCGGGCTTGACCGCCGAAGGCGCTCGGCGGCATCGTGGATCGGGCGGGAGGACCCCTCGTCGGCATGGGAGCCGTGGCCGAGGAGGAGGACGGCGGTTTCTGAAGTCATCGTCAGGAAGCCCTTTCGGGGTCGAAGGCGCCGGGCGCGAGCCGCCCGGATCCGCCTCGTCCGGTAGCGGAGATTCCCTTGACAGCGCCGCCGCCAACGGGTATCTACGTAAGATTCAGGATTGAAGGATCCAACTCACACGACCGAGTATCATGACTCTAGCGCAGAACCCGACTCTCCTGTCAATCCCGCAAGGGAGTGGCGGAGGTATGTCCGCGGGGAGCGCGGGTCAGGCGGCCTGTATGCCGTGCGCATGTTGTTGTTGTGCGCCCAATGAGGCCGAGCGCGTGGAGCTGAGAGGCGGACCGTGACCTGACCGGACCTTCCTGAAATCGGCGAAGCGAGCCCCGGCCTCGAAAGAGGCGGGGCTTTTTTGATGTCCAGAACTCGCAGATGGAGATGGGATGATATGGGAACGGTCTACCTGATCGGAGCGGGCCCCGGGGATCCGGAGCTGCTGACCGTTCGGGGAGCCCGGTTGCTGAGCCGGTCGGATGCCGTCGTCTATGATGCCCTCACCAACGACGCGCTTCTGGACGGCGCTCCACCGGAGGCCCTGCGCATCGACGTGGGCAAGCGGTCCGGTGGGCGCGGGCCCAGCCAGGAAGAGATCAACGAGCTTCTCGTCAGACTCGCCCGGAAGAGCGACGTGGTGGTGCGCCTCAAGGGGGGCGATCCCTGTGTCTTCGGGCGTGGTGGGGAGGAGGCCCTCGCACTTCGGGCAGCGGGTGTCCCCTTCGAGATCGTTCCCGGGATTACCGCCGGGTTGGGCGTGCTCGCGTATGCTGGAATCCCCGTCACCCACAGGGGTGTTTCTTCGTCGGTCACCTTCGTCACCGGTCATCAGGCGACCGGAGGAGCGGCTGACGGGAGTGGCGTGGATTGGGACGCGCTGGCCAAGGTGGGCGGTACGGTCGTGGTCTACATGGGCCTCTCGAAGATCGACGCCGTGGCCGAGCGGCTGCTCGCGGGTGGTCGCTCATCGGCGACGCCGGCGGCCGTGATCGAGTCCGGGACGTACGCTCGGCAACGGACCATCGTGGGTGATCTCGGAAACATCGCCGAGCTCAGCCGGAGAGCTGATGCCGGTAAGCCGGCGCTGATCGTGGTCGGCGAGGTGGTGCGACTACGGTCCGCGATCGCATGGTTCCAGGATGCCGCTGGCCATCTTGCCCAGACCGGAGCGGATGTGCCGCTCGTGCCGGTCGGGTCGGAGGCCGAGTGAGCCACGTCATGACCGGCGCCGAAGGCGTAACCCGGGTCGAGATCATGGACGCCGTGCTGGATCGAATCCGAGCTCGGGGCGAAGTGGCCTACCCCGAGGAGTGCTGCGGATTCCTCTTCGGGACCCGCGAGGGCGGCCGGGTCGTGGTCGAAGACGATCTCGAGACTCCGAACGTGGCCGAACCCGCCGAGCGGGTCCGCAGGTTCCTCATCGATCCGAAGACGTTGCTCCGCGTCATGCGCGAGAGCCGGCAGGGGATCGACGAGGTGGTGGGTTTCTATCACTCCCACCCGAACCACCCTGCTGAGCTTTCGCCGACCGACCTCACCTTCGCGGCGCTCTGGCCGCGGACGGTCTGGCTGATCGTCCCGGTGAACGCGGGAGCGGCTGGGGCCGAGCGCGCCTGGTGGCTGCCGGCGAGAAATGAAGGACCGAAGCCCTACGAGCTTTCCATCGGCAAGACCCCTACGAGTGCGGGAGGAAGCTGGACATGAGCACGACTTTGACGAGGACCCGACGCGAGCCCACCTGGGATCTCGTCTACAAGAGGAACAGCATCGAGCGCATGAAGAAGGAGAAGTTCCCGCTCGACATCGTAGACGAGCTTCCGGAGCTCATTGAGATGGGCTACGAGGCCGTCCCGGAAGAGGACATCGTCCGGCTCAACTGGTGGGGCCTCACGATGGACAAGCCCAAGGTCGGGACGTTCATGGTCCGGATCAAAGTGGCGGGAGGCCTGCTCACCGCGGACCAGATGCGGGGGGTCGGGAAAATCGCGGTGGAGTACGGGAAGAACTACACAGAGCTCACGACCCGACAGGGCATTCAGCTCCACTGGGTGCGACTCGACCAGCTCCCGGAGGTCCTCGCCCTCATCCAGCAGACGGGCCTCACCACCGTGGGAGGCGAGGGCGACACGGTGCGGAACATCACAGGTTGCCCGGTCGCCGGGATCAGCAAGAACGAGCTCCGCGACGTCCGGCCCGTGATCGAGGCCGCCAAGGAGTACTTCTGGGGGAACAGGGATTACTCGAATCTCCCGAGGAAGCACAAGTTCACGATCAGTGCCTGCCCCCATCAGTGCAACGCGCCCGAGATCCACGACGTGGCGCTCGTTGCGGTGGAGAAGGATGGCCGGCCGGGCTTTGGGCTCCGGGTGGGTGGAGGTCTCTCTTCCACGCCGAGGCTTGCCCGGGACATCGGAGTCTTCGTCCCGGAAGAGGATGCGGTGGAGGTCCTCAGGGTCGTGACGGACGCTTGGCAGGAGGATCCCCGGTACCGGATCAGCCGTGCGAAGGCCCGCATCAAGTTCATGATCGACGACTACGGGCCGGAGGGCTTCCGTAAGCAGATCCAGGAGCGCCTCGGCCGGGAGCTCGAGGACTTCAGCACGCCGGAGCCGGAGGGCGAGGCGGACCATCTCGGTATCCACGAACAGAAGCAGGAGGGCTTCCACTACCTGGGCTTCTCGGTTCCCATGGGTTGGGTCAGCGGCGACCAGCTCCAGCAGATCGCGGACGTGGTCGAGGAAGTCGGGGCCGACATCCGCTTCACCCGGCAGCAGAACTTCATCCTCGGGAACGTGCCGGACGAGAGGCTCGAGTACGTCAAGGACCACCTGCGCGAGATCGGTTTCCCGATCGAGCGGAACCAGGTCTTCGGCAGCTCGATCGCCTGCACGAGCCACCGCTTCTGCAACTACTCGGTGGCCGAGACCAAGGGGAAGCTGAACGAGATTCTGGAGGATCTGGATGATCGGTTCGGCGACGACATTCGTGGCCTCAAGATCTTCATGGACGGTTGCCCGCACGCGTGCGCACACCATTGGGTGGGTGACATCGGGCTCCAGGGAACGACGTCCCGGACCGAGGACGGGTCCAAGGTTGAAGCGTACGACATAACGCTCAGGGGTGGGCTCGGCGCGCAGACCGACATCGGCCGGCCGCTGCTCCGGCGCGTCCCCCACGACGAGATCAACGAGACCATCGCACGTCTGGTCGGGGAGTGGGTCGGGAAGCGCCGCTCGCTGAACGGAACCGGAGCCGCGTTCACCTTCCGGCACTTCGTGGCCGAGCTGTCGGACGACGAGCTCCGGAAGCTCGCGACCGGTCTCGACGAGGTCGTCGGTGACGAGCCGCCCGATCGTCCGATCCTGAGGATCTCGGGACCGTTCCTCGACTTCACCGGCGGTCTCGACCGTCTCGAGGCGAGGGCCACGACCGTGGGGCAGCTCATCACGATGGCGACCCGGATGTATCCGGCGCTCCAGGCCGAGCTCCTCATGGAGGACGGCAGCATGAATCCGAACATCAACATGTTCCTCAACGAAGACGACATCCGCGGCATGGAGGAGCTCAACACACCCGTCAAGGCGGGCGACGAGCTCGTCGTGCTCCCGGCCCTGGCAGGCGGCTGAGGAAGACGAAGCGTCCCGGCCTGAGGGCTGGCTGAACCAGAATAGAGGGGATCGACATGACGACAGTGGCGACCGCGGCAACTCCCGTGATCTTCGACGATCTGGAGATCGGCGAGATCGCGATGGAGCTCGATACGCAGGAGCCGGAGGACGTGATCGAGTGGGGTCTCGAGACCTTCGGCAACCGCGTCGCGATCGTAACGGCGTTCCAGGTGGACGGGATGGTCACGCTGGACATTGCCTCGCGTCTCGGGAAGGAGATCCGGGTCATCACGGTGGATACCGGGCGACTTCCGCAGGAGACGCACGACTTCATCGATCAGGTGCGCGAGCGTTACCCGATGGCCCGCGTGGAGACCCTCCTCCCGGACAGCGCCGAGGTCGAGGCGATGGTCGGACGGCGGGGCCAGAACCTCTTCCGTCAATCCGTTCCGATGCGCTTCGTCTGCTGCCACGTCCGGAAGGTCCGGCCCTTGGTGAGGGCATTGAAGGACCTGGACGGCTGGTTCACCGGCCTGCGCCGTGATCAGTGGGCGTCGCGCGCGGCGATCCGGAAGGTCGAGCTCGATCACGATCACGGGGGAATCGTCAAGCTGAACCCCCTCGCCGACTGGGCGGAGGAGGAGGTCTGGGAGTACCTGGAGGACAACGACGTCCCGATCCATCCGCTCTATGCGAAGGGCTACACGAGCATCGGATGCGAGCCTTGCACCCGGCCGATCCAGATCGGTGAGGACAGCCGTGCGGGGCGGTGGTGGTGGGAGGAGGACGCGCCGAAGGAATGCGGAATCCACTGCCCCATCGAAACCGGCAACTTCGAACACGAGGCGGAGATGATCCTTGCCGAAGCCCACGGTGACGCGGACGAGGTGCAGCCCTCGAAGAACGGGTCCAAGCCGAGCCGGAACGGCTCGACTCCGATCGGCAACGGGGTGGGAGCCCATCGGTGAGTCGACGGACTTCGGAGCTACCGGTCCTTCCCACCGGCGTCGGCCCCCACCCCGCCGACCCGGGCAGAGCCGCGACGGAGATCGCGGAGGACGATCCGGCGCCGCCGGAGCCCATCGAGCTCGAAGCGGCGGAGGCCGAGCTGATCGGGCTGGAGATGGGCGAGATGGGACCGGTGTCGTCGCCCGAGCGGAAACGGGCCTATGACGCCCTCACCGCGTCCGCCGCGGAGGGCGTCATTCCGGCCGAGCTCGTGCCGCTTCTCGAGCGGGTGGTGGCGATCTCGCTCGAGAGCGGCCGTGCGCGGCGCCGGTACCTGGCGGAGGGCGAGAAGGTCCTCACGGATCTCTTCCGAAGGACCCCCTCTGGAAAGGCCCTCCAGAAGAGCCTGCAGGGTGTCAACAAAGCCCTCGAGGCTCTCCAGGGTCGCCCTGTCGAGGGCGTGAGGGTCTCCCTGCGGACCCTCGGACACATCCGGATCGCCCTCGAGACCGAGGGTCTGAGCTTCACGCTCGCGGTTCGCCCGAGTGCCGTCATGGTGGAGAGTCTACAGGTGACGGGGACGGGCTCGGGAGGGTCGTAACCCTCTCCGATCTCAGTCCTGGCTCACCTCGATCGGAATCTCCAGCATCCACTCCCCCCAGTGCATCCGTAGAGTGGCCTCGTACGCCCCGACCTCGGGGAAGTAGTACCCGAGCGCTTCCAGGTGCGACCCTCTTTTCGTCGGGAGCTCGACGCGCAGGACGTCGTCGGCGTCTCCCGGGTAGATGGCGTGGTGGGTGTCCCAGGTCCGGTTCAGGATAAGCGTCCACTCTCCGTCCCGAGGGATCGTCCACACGCTGTAGCGACCGGCCGGAACGTCCACTCCCGCGACGCGTGCATCCCGGCTCAGCTCGAGGATCGTGGCGCGGTTGGCTCCAGGCGTCCAAAGCGCATCGTACACGACGATCCCCTCGTCCCCGAAGAGGACGCGTCCCCGGGTGCTGGGACGGTCGTACTCCACCGTCACCACGGTCGTGTTGATCGTCTGGGAAACGGTGCCGTGTTGGCTCGCCGCCGGTTGTGCGGCGGCAGGTGAGGCTCCGGCGAGGCCAAGCACGAACGCAATGGAGAGCGCGGTCCTGAAGGGCATCGTGGTGCTCCTGGGTTGGGGCATCGTTCGGATCGGAGTCGGAGTCGCGACCTGCGGGGTCAATCTACGGGCCCTCTGGGTGAGAATGGAGGTGCCATCCAGACGTCCGGGCTGTAGACTCGGTCATGGGATTCGAGGAAACCTGGCTCAGGCGGGCCTTCTCCGCGGACAAGCTGGAGAAGCTGAACCTGTTCGAGACACGCCAGATGTTCTGTGACATCTACTGTCTCGAGCCGACACAGGAGCAGGCGGTCCACAAGCACCCGGGCGCCACCAAGTTCTACTACGTGATCGAGGGCGAGGGCACGTTCACGGTCGGGGAAGAGACTCGGGTCTTGGGCCCGGGTGGACTCGCATGGACGGCACCGGACGAGCTGCACGGTGTCGTGAACCGGGGAGCCGACCGCCTGGTGCTGCTCGTGTCCATGGGGCCGAACCCCAACTTCCCGTAGGAGGCGCACGGCCTGTGTGGCTGCTGCCCTTCTTCTCGATCTTTTCGCGCGTCGTCGCACGGGTCTACTACCGACTCACCTACGTCGGTGCTTCGGTCCCTTCGTCCGGTCCCGCGCTCCTCGTCGCCAACCATCCCAACTCGCTCTTCGACCCGGTGCTCGTGATCGCCGCGGCCGGTCGGCGTATTCATTTCCTGGCCAAGGCGCCGCTTTTCACGGACCGGAAGGTGGGGTGGCTGGTTCGGGGCTCCGGAGCGATTCCGGTTTACCGCCGGACGGACGATCCAGACCTGGTCTCGCGCAATCAGGAGATGTTCCGAGCGGTCCACTCGGCCTTGGCCGAGGGCGCCGCCGTGGCCGTCTTTCCTGAGGGCATCAGCCACAGCGAGCCTTCGCTCACGCCGCTCAAGACCGGTGCGGCACGTATCGCACTCGGGTTTGCCCAAGCAAGCCGGCGCGCGCTTCCCATCATTCCGGTCGGTCTCGTCTTCAGAGCCAAGGATGTCTTTCGCTCTCAGGCACAGGTGAGCGTGGGCCGGCCCGTAGCCTGGGACGACCTCGTCGGCCGGGACGTTGGCGATGCGGACGCCGTTCATGAGCTGACCGCGCGAATCGAACGCGCGATGCGGGCGCTCACCGTCAACCTGGAGGCGTGGGAGGACGCACCCCTGGTCGGATGCGCGCTGGATGTGTGGGAGGAGGCGCGTCCCGAGCGTCCGAGTCACCTGGAGCGGATCGGCAGGCTCGGGGTGACCGCGGAGATGCTGCGGTCCGTGCGGGCAGGATCCGACCCGGACCACCAACGCCTGGTGGGTGACGTGCGACGTCACTCCGAACGGCTCAGGAGCCTGGGGCTCGCTCCCCAGGATCTGGGACGGGACACCCGAGCCGTCGCAGCGCTCAGGTGGAGCGCCCGTCGCATGGCGGTCCTGTCCGTGCCAGCGTTCGTGGTCGCCGTCGCGGGACTCGTCTTCTTCTGGGTCCCGTTCAGCGTCACCGGGCGTGTCGCCGGGGCCCTCCGTCCAGCGGTGGACCAGCGCGCCACCTACAAGCTCCTGGTCGGGATCCCGATCTATACGGTGTGGGTGCTTCTCTTGGCGATCGGTGCCGGTATCGGCTGGGGTTTGCCGGCCTTTGCCGGGGCCCTCGTCGGGTTGCCCACGCTAGGAATGCTCGGTCTTCGGGTGCGCGAGAGGTGGCGCGGCGCGCGCGACGATGTCCTCAGCTTCATGCGTTTGCGATCTCAACGCGAACTCGTGTCCGAGCTGCGGACTCGACAGGACGAGTTGGCGGCGGCACTCGACGCGGTCTACCAGGGCCACCCGTCCCGGGAGACGCCGTCGTGAGCCGGAACAGGATCGCCGATGGCTCATTGGCCGCAGTTGCGACCCGCTGCGTCCCACCCCATGCTCCGCGCGGCGTTCGGCCGCTTGCGTCTGCGCCCAGCACACCCACCGAGCAGGGAGAGACCCGATGGAGAAGTCTGAGAGCGACACGGAGATCGATCGACACCTCCGGTGGGGCATCCTCGGCACTGCCAAGATCGCGTACGAGGCCCTGATTCCGGCCATCCGCGCCTCCCGAAACGGCGAGTTGAGGGCCGTGGCGAGCCGGGACGAGGGTCGGGCGCGCGAGTTCGCCGAGCGTTGGCATATTCCAGATTCGCACGGGACGTACGAGGCACTCCTGGAAGACCCCGAAATCGACGCGGTGTACATCCCCCTCCCGAACAGCGAGCACCGCTCCTGGACATTGGAGGCGGTTCGCCGGGGCAAGCATGTCCTCTGCGAAAAGCCGCTCGGACTGAGCTCATCCGAGTGCCAAGAAATGGAGGCCGCCTCCCGGGACCAGGATGTGACCCTCATGGAGGGCTTCATGTACCGCTTCCACCCCAGGACCGAGCGTGTCCTTGAACTCGTGAGGAGTGGTGCGGTGGGCAAGTTGCGGATGATCCGGAGCTCCTTCGGCTTCCTCCTCAAAGACCGGAAGACCAACATTCGGATGCGTCCGGAGCTCGGGGGTGGCGCGCTCATGGACGTCGGCTGCTACTGCGTGAACGCGAGCCGGACGGTCGCCGGGAAGGAGCCCGTCGAGGCACAGGCGTTCGCACGGTGGAGTGCGGAGGGTGTCGACGAGGACATGGTGGGCACCCTTCGGTTCGAGGACGGCTTGCTCGCCCAGTTCGACTGCTCCTTCACGACGCCCGTCCGTCAGTTCCTCGGTGTGGCGGGAACCGAAGGCAGCCTGAGGGTGCCGTGGGCGTTCCGCCCGGGGTCCGCCGAAACGGTGGTTCACGAGCGGAGGGGGAGCAATGGCGACACGAACATCATCGTGCCGATGGACGACGAATACCGGCACATGGTGGAGCACTTCGGGGACGCGGCTTTGCTGGGTCGGACGGTTCGCTACCCCGTGGCGGATGCCACGGCCAACATGCGGGTGATCGAGGCGCTGTACCGCTCCGCCCGTGATGGCGGCCGTCCGTCGGAGGTGGAGCGCCGTTCCTGACCTCGGGACGTTGCGGGGCCGATCCCCGACCTGCGATACTGAAGCCGGAGAGGGCATGGTAGTGCGATAGTCTCGAGTGGCACACTCCACGGTGTGCCCGGACGGAGGAGTCCGCCGATGAGAATCGCCTTCATGCTGCTCGCCTCCATGGCGGCTTTGCTGGTCGAAGCCACCGGGGCCCCCGCCCAACAGCTTTCTCCGCAGGAAGCCCGTCGTGCCGCCCAGGCACGCCTCGAAGGGATCCCCCACGCCGATCAAGGCA
>Ga0055480_10000595_pt1 | contig 13697 bp, 12 predicted proteins | sample Muzzi_PWB_D2_FD_57935 | JGI IMG/M metagenome (GOLD analysis project Ga0055480, IMG submission 57935) | Wetland microbial communities from San Francisco Bay, California, USA, that impact long-term carbon sequestration - Muzzi_PWB_D2 | ecosystem: Environmental > Aquatic > Marine > Wetlands ... | reverse complement strand
CCGCCGCATCATCGATGCGGCGGGAGAAGGCATCCTCGAGGAGGGCGACAGACCGACGCTCACGTACCGGCACCTCGAGGTTCTGCGATTGGTAGCGGAGGGACTCTCCAATAGGGATATCGGGCGGGAACTCTCGGTCGCTGAATCGACCGTGAAGACACACTTGCGGGAGATCTATGCACGCCTCGCCGTCTCGTCGCGGACCAGGGCCGTGGCGGAAGGAAGGAATCGAGGCCTCCTCTGACCCGGTCGAGAGGTCACCCGGAGGATCGATCCGTCAGCCCAGAGGGCGGTCGGCGGACTCGGTCGCTCATCAAGGCCAGGGCCGACACGGCAACGACCAGGGCGACGCCCGGGACGACGACGTCGCCTCATGCAAGTCTCCGCACCGGGTGCCCTCACAGCGTATGCCCCGACCGGGAGTGAGAGCCTCAACCTCCATGCCACCCATGACCTTTCGTATCGCCGACTCCTCAGACGCCACGGCACTGGCCGCCCTGGCGGAGGAGACCTTTCGGGACACCTACGAAGGCGAAAGCGACCCCGCGAATCTCGAGGCCTTCGTAGGGGACACCTTTGGGGAAGCCCACCAACGTGCCGAGCTTCTCGACCCGAATACTCTCACGATCGTGGGTGAGATCGACGGGAGGCTGCAGTGTTACGCCCAACTCCAGTTGACGGCCTCCCCACCGCCCGAGGTCGACCCCACAGCCGTCCGGTTGTGGCGCTTCTACGTGCGCGCCCCCCATCACGGCCGTGGCGTCGCCCAGGCCTTGATGCAGGAGGTCACGGGGGCGGCCCAACGGGCGGGAACCCGTGTCGTGTGGCTCGGGGTGTGGGCGGACAACGCCCGGGCCATCGCCTTCTACCGCAAGTGCGGGTTCATCGACGTGGGCACGCACGATTGCCACCTCGGCACCGAAATGCAGCACGACCGGGTGATGATCTTGCGGCTCGACGCCGCCGGTCATGTCCCTCCTCGCCGCTAGCCTCGGTCTCGGCTGGCCCCACGGGCCCGCCGACGGTACCCTTGAATATGGCTTCAACCCACGACTCCACGCCTCGGCACGACCCGGCGCCGGGGATGCACCGCGCCGCCGCGATCAAGCATTGGCAGGAGACGCGCGAGATCGCCGGCCGAATCCGGGACGCCGCTCCCAGCCCCGAGGGGATTGGTGCGGTCGCCACCGTCATCCACATTGAGGGATCCGCCTACCGACGCCCCGGCGCCAAGCTCCTGGTCGAAGGTTCCGGCGCCATGCGGGGCGGGGTGAGCGGCGGCTGCCTCGAAGCGGATGTGCGCGACGTGGGGCTCGCGGCACTCGTCGAGGGGCGATCCTGCACTCGCCGGTACGAAACCGGCGCCGACGCCGACGCGGTGTGGGGGTTGGGACTGGGATGCGAGGGGCGGGTGGAGCTCCTGGTCCAGCCGATCACCGACGCGGCGCGTCCCGTGTGGACGGCAGCCGCGGAGGCGCTCGACGGAGACCTCCCCTTCGTCCTCGCCTCCCCGACGGAGGGCCCGGCGGCGGGGCATTCGCTCCTGGTTCGCGCCGGCACGCTCGTGGCGGGTTCAACCGGCGACCACGCCGTGGACCGCGCCGTGGCCGCGCGCGCCGAAGCTCATCTCTCCGCCGGTGCCTCGGCGGTCGAGACGATCGATGCGGTCCCGGTGTTCTTCGATGTTCTCCTTCCCCCGCCTTGGCTCGCCGTCTTCGGCGCCGGTGACGACGCCATACCGCTGGTTCGCCTCGCGGCGGACTTGGGATTCCGCTGTGCGGTCGTGGACCACCGGCCGGCGTTCGCCACGACGGAGCGATTCCCGGAGGCGCAACGCCTCGTCGTGCGACGCCCCGAAGACGGTGTACCCGGGCTTCCGCTTGGGGCCGACGCGGCCGCGGTCATCATGACCCACGCCCTGGCGCACGACATCGAGTGGGTGCGCGCCGTGGCCGCCACCCCGGTGATGTACCTCGGGGTGCTCGGGCCGCAGCGTCGGGTGGCGCGTATCCTGGCCAGGGCCGGTGTTCCGGCCGGCGGCCGCGTCTACGGGCCGGTCGGGCTCGACCTCGGGTCCGTCGGCCCGGAGCAGATCGCCCTCAGCATCCTGGCCGAACTTCTGGCCGTCCGCGCCCAGCGCGATGCCGCGTCACTCCGGGAGAGGGGCGCGGCGATCCATGCCTAAGGCGCCGCCGGTCGCGGGTGTCGTCCTGGCCGCCGGCCGCTCTGAGCGCATGGGGAGGAACAAGCTTCTTCTGGACGCCGGAGGCGAGCCGATCGTCCGCCGGATCGTGTCGGTCGCCACCGGTGGGGGGTTGGATCCGGTGATCGTAGTACTGGGATTCGAGGCCGTCGGGGTCGCGCACGCGCTCGAGGGGCTGAGCTACCTGCCCATCTCGAATCCGGAGTTTGCAGCCGGCATCAACGGCTCGGTCCGCCTTGGGCTCGCAACGGTGCCGGACGCCTGTGACGCCGCCGTTGTTCTCCTTGGCGACATGCCGTTGGTTACGACAGAGATGGTGGCGGCGTTGGTAGACCGGTTCCGCGAAACGGCCGCCCCCCTGGTGATGTCATCCTACGATGGCGTCCAGGCACCGCCGACCCTCTACGCACGACCACTGTTCGGCGCGTTCACCGAGGTACGCGGCGAGGGCGCCGGGAAGCGGGTCGTCGACCGGCATCGCGCCGAGGCCGCCGTAGTGGAGTGGCCCCGGGACCGCCTCGCCGACATCGACCGTCCCTCGGAATACGAGGCGCTCGCGCCCCTGCTCATCGGAGCGGGAGAGCTGACCCGGCCTCTATTCGGCCCGAAGGGCGACGACGGGCGCCACGCGGGCGGCCCGGAGGGCCGGGACCAGGGCCGCGGCGGCCGCGCTTAGGGCAAGCACGGTGAGGGCCACCGAGAACGAAACGGCATCGATCGCACTCACCCCCGACAGCTGATGACGCAGGATCCGCGTCGTGCCAAGCGCCAGGGGGAGGCCGAGGACCAGTCCTACGGCCACGACCCCGAGGGCGTCGCCTAGGACCATGCGGATCATGTCCGCCCGGCGGGCCCCCAGCGCCATCCGAAGACCGATCTCCGCCGTGCGCCGGGTGATGGCGTACATCATCACCCCGTAGAGGCCGATGGCCGACAGGAGGAGCGACAGGACCCCGAAGCCTGTCGCGAGTTTGGTCACGAGACGCTCCTCCCGGATGGAGCGACGCATCAGCTCCGTCAGCGGGTCGATGCCATCGATCCCCAGCGATGGAGCGGCCGCCGTGATCGCATCGCGGATCGGACCGGTGAGTTGCGCCGGGTCATTCCCGGCTCGAACCTCAAACCGCAACGCGCTGGGTGCGCCGAGCACACTCTGCAGAAATGGGAGATAGAAGCGTCGCACCGGATCTCCGTCCAGGGCATGATCCTTGACGTCGGCCACGACGCCGACCACCTCGACGGTCGTCGTATCGTCGAAGTAGATCGTCTTCCCAATGGGTGACGCGTCGCCATAGTAGAACCGTCCCATAGTCTCGTTGATCAACGCGACAGGCACGCTGCCGGCGTGGTCCTGCGCGGTGAATTCCCTCCCCTGAAGCACCCGGCCGCCGATGGCCTCGAAGTAGCCCGGGCCCACTTGGTCATAGTACGCTACGGAATCCGACGCCGTCGACGCGACGAAGCCCGGAATGCGGAACGTGAGAGCGGACTCGCTTCCGCTGAAGATCCCGTTCTCCGAATAGGTCACAGCCGAGACGCCAGGGATGAGGGCGAAACGGCGCCCGAGGTCCTGGGCCAACTGGCCGATGCGTTCGTTCAGATAGCCGCCCCCGATGGCGTCGACCTCGACAATCGAGAGCCGATCCCGATCAAGGCCCGCCTCCGTGCCCTGGAGCGCGCGGAGGTTGCGGACGAACAGGGCCGCCCCGATCAGCAACACCAGCGACAAGGCGACCTGCCCCACGATGAGAAGCCGCCCGAGCGGCATGCGCTGCCCCCGGGCATCGATACCCCCCACGGTGCGGGCGCCCGCCTTGAGTGACTGGGCGAGGTCTACCCGCGAGGCGCGGAGCGCGGGGACCAACCCCGAGAGCACCACGGCCAGCAGGGCGATCACGACGGTGAAGCCGAGGACGCGAAGGTCCACCGGCGTTTCGAGCGGGAGGACGCTGCCTCCATCCGCGGCCACCCGGAGCAATAACCGACTCCCCCACCAGGCGACGGCCAGTCCGGCTGCGGCCCCCAACGCGCCCAGGACGAGGCTCTCGGTCAGCAGTTGACGGACTAATCGTCCGCGCCCGGCGCCAATTGCCATCCGAACGCCGATCTCGCGCGACCGCGCGACCGCGCGCGCCAGGACCAGGTTGGATACGTTGGCACAAATGATCAGGAGGAGGATCCCCACGCCAGACAACAACGTCAGGAGCGGCACCCGATAGTTCGCCCGCACACGGGACAGGCCCCGGGCGCCGGATGCGATCGGCACCGTCAGTCGTCGCACCTGGTCGGCCGCGACATTCTCCGGAAGACCGCTCTGCCGGACGAGGGCGCGGCGGATGAAGGGATCCAGCTCCGACTGGACTTGCGCCAGGGTGGCCCCCGGCTTCAGCCGTCCCAGGAGGAGGAGCCAGAGCGTCTGCCGATCCTCGAGGCGGCCCTCATTGGCCATCACCTGGGGTTGAAGACCCAGAGGAATCCAGAGGTCAGGCGCCATCCCGACGACATCCCCTTGGAACGACGGCGGCGCCACGCCGATGATGGTCGCACCCACGCCGTTGATCGTGATGCCCTGCCCCACGACGCGGGGATCCCGATGGAAGCGCCGAGTCCACCAGCCGTCGCTGATGGCAACCACCGGGGTTCCCATCCGGTCCTCGGTACCGTCGAACGTCCGGCCGATCGCGGCTGGCACGCCGAGGACCTGGAAGTAATTGTCCGACACGAACCGACCTCGTGGGTGCTCGACGCCGGCGCCGGCACCCGCGGTCGTCACGTCGAGCCGGTCCGCGCGACCCGAGGCGAGGACATCCTGGAACGGCCCGCCGTAGTCACGAACCTCCAGGAACATCGGATAGGAGAATAAGTCTGCCCGCGGCGAATCGTCCTGAGCAACCGAGGTCACCCGAATCGGGTTGCCGACGGCCACCAGCCGATGCGGCGCCTCCACCGGCAGCGTCCGGAGGAGGACGGCGTTGATCAGAGTGAAAATCGCGGCGTTGGCACCGATGCCCAGCGCCAACATGCCGATCACGCCCGCCGCAAACCCCGGGTTTCGGCGAATGGTCCGGAGGGCGTAGAAGACATCGTGACGGAGGGCCCCGAGGACATCCGCTCGTCCCATGGCACGTTCCCTTTCCTGATCCAGGTCGATGCAGTCGTCCCGCACCGAGGTGAGGTCGCCGAATTGCCTGCGCGCCTCCAGTCGGGCCGCGTCCGGATCCAGCCCGCCGGCGATCAGCTTCCGGGTGCGCATCTCGAGGTGAAAGGCGAGCTCCTCATCCACGTCCCGCCGGATGCGTCGCGGGCCGCCGAGGTGAAACGTCCGCCGCATTGCTCAGCCGGACACGGCAGGGGCCGAGGCGATCGCCCGGGCCACCGCCTGCGCGTACCGCTCCCACATGTGAATCTCCTGCCGGAGCTCCCGCCGCCCCCCACCGGTCAGACGGTAAAACTTGGCCCGCCGGTTGTTGTCCGAGAGGCCCCACTCCGCCTCCACCCAGCCGCGCCGCTCGAGCCGGTGAAGTGCGGTATACAGCGGCCCCTCCTCCACCAGGAGGTCCCCCTTGGTGACGTCGTGAATCCACTCCGCCACGGCGTACCCGTGGCGCGGCCCCCAGCTCAGGGCCTTGAGGATGAGCAGGTCGAGCGTCCCCCGCAGGAGGCCACCGTCGCGGTCGAGCATGTCTTCCCCTCTAAGTTAGAGGGGAAGCTAAGGGGCTCCGTCGGCCGGCGCAAGCCGCTGCCGAGGTCGTGGAGCCGCGGTGGAATCTCCCGACCGCCTGCACTATCGTGTGCCTGGCCGCCCCGGCCCGACGGCATGCCCCCATCCGAGGAATCCCGTGGTGCGCATCCGAAGCTACACCCCGTCCGACCACGCCGAGTGGCGTCGCATGCGAACCGAATTCTGGCCGGACCAGACGGAGGAGGACATGGCGTCGTGGCTGGCGCGTTCGGAGGCCGTGGTGTTCGTGGCCGAGCGCTCCGGGGGCGGCCTGTCCGGCTTTGCCGAGGCGGGGAGCCGCACATACGCCGAGGGTTGCATGACCAGCCCGGTCGCGTACCTCGAGGGGTGGTATGTGGATCCGGATGTCCGCCGCACGGGTGTCGGCAGGGCCCTCCTCCAGGCGGTCGAGGCGTGGGCACGGTCGCGGGGCTACTCCGAGCTAGCGTCGGACGCCGGGATCGGCAACGCGGCGTCGCACGCGGCGCATGCCCGCGGCGGATTTCGCGAAGTGGGACGGGCGGTGTTGTATGCCAAAGCGCTCGATGGCACGGCAGGAGAGGTGGGCTCATGAGGGCCGGTGGCGAGGTTAGTTTCAACCGCATGCGATTGTCCTCGCTCGCCGCCGCGGCGGTCATGGCGGCCCTCCCTGCCGGCCTTCGCGCACAGGTCGGCCTCGATTCCGCACCCTCCGTCCGGACCTATCGTGTGGTCGACGGCGATTCCCTTCGCGCCTATGTTTTTCTTCCCGAAGGCGGCGCCGCGCGGCGGAGCGTCGTGCTCCTCTTCCACGGCGGCGGGTGGAGCAGCGGATCGCCGGAGTGGACGTATCCCGCGGCGCGGCGATTTGCCGGGTATGGGATGGTGGCGATCCCCATCGAGTACCGACTCGCCCGAGGCCGCGTCACGCCATGGGACGCACTCGACGATGTGTGTGCTGCGTACGCCTGGGTCGCGACGGTCGCTCCGGAGTTGGGCATCGACACCGCGCGGGTCGCGGGATATGGCGTCTCCGCGGGGGGGCACCTGGTAGCGTCGACGGCGACCGTCGGTTGCCCAAAGGGAACGGCCGGCGCCGCCCTCCCCAGGGCGCTCTTGTTATGGTCTCCGGCCCTCGACCTCTCGCGTGATGGATGGTTCGCAAAGCTCCTACACGGGCGGACAACTGCCGAGGCGATGTCGCCGGCCTACCACGTCAGCGGCCGCACGCCGCCAACGTCGATCGTGATCGGCGAGGAGGACATCCTCACCCCACTCGCCGGCGCTCGCCGTTTCTGCGAGGGCGTGATCGCCGTTGGTCATCGCTGCGACATCCACGCCTACCCCGGCGTGGGCCACCTCCTAACACGGAACCTCCGCAACCAAGAGAACGACTTTGACCCCGATCCCGCCTTCGTGGCGGATGGAATCGCCCGACACCGGGAGTTCCTCGCGGGCCTCGGGTACATCGACGGGGGCGACTGATCGCGGCCGGGTCGGGGTCGATCGCCGTGCCGGAGTACGATCGCATCCTCGCCGCGATCGCGCGGGAGGTGGCCCCGGTCGTGGGACAGGGCCGGGTGGCCGACTACATCCCGCCCCTGGCGGCAGTCCCGCAAACACGATTCGGGTTGGCGCTCCGGACCGTCGGCGGCGAGGAGTACTCGGTCGGAGATGCCGAGGAGCGCTTTTCCATTCAAAGCATCGCCAAGGTCCTGAGCCTCGCGCTCTGTCTTCGGACGGCCGGTGACGACCTGTGGGAGCGAGTCGGGCGAGAGCCGTCGGGTTCGGCATTCAACTCGCTGATCCAGCTGGAGTCCGAGAACGGCATGCCGAGGAACCCGTTGATCAACGCTGGGGCCCTGGTGGTTCTCGACGCCATCCTGGCGGGGCATCCGGACGCGGACGACGCGCTCCTGGCCTTCGTCCGCGAGGCGGCAGGGACGGACGCCATCGGCTACGACCTCGCAGTGGCGGACGGCGAGCGCGCGACCGGGTATCGGAACCGCGCGCTGGCCTATTTCCTCAAGTCCTACGGCACCCTTCGCGGCGACCCGGAGGCCGTCCTGGACGCCTACTTTCGCCTCTGCTCCATCGCGATGACCTGCCGGGAGCTGTGCGCCGCATTCACCTTCCTCGCCACCGGCGGAATCGCACCAACCGGCGGGCGGGTGGTCAGTGCGCGGCAGGCCAAGCGACTCAACGCCGTCATGCTCACTTGCGGGGTATACGACGAGGCGGGCGACTACGCCTTCCGCGTCGGTCTCCCCGCCAAGAGCGGGGTCGGCGGCGGTGTGGTCGCGGTCCTCCCGGGGGAGTATGTCGCAGCAGTCTGGTCGCCCGGCCTGAACGACAAGGGGAACTCCCTCGCGGGAACGATGGCACTCGAGTTGTTGACCACCATGACCGGTCGCTCGATCTTCTGACCGCACCGGCGCTCGTCGAGCGAAGGACGATCCCATGCTCCTCCGTTGGTCCCTGGCGACGCTTCACCTCCTAGCCCTCGGCATCGGACTCGGCGCCGTGTGGGCGCGCTTCGTGGCCCTGCGCGCCGACCTCGACCACGAGCGTCTCCGCCGCGTGTTCGCCGCGGATTCTTTCTGGGGCCTGGCCGGCGCCCTCTGGGTGACCACCGGCCTGTTCCGGCTCCTGATGGGAATAGAGAAGCCCACCTCGTATTACCTCTCCCAACCGCTCTTCCAGGTGAAGCTCGGCCTCGTGGCGCTGATCCTTCTCCTGGAGGTCCCGCCGATGGTGGGGCTCATCCGGTGGCGGAGTCGGATGCGCCGAAGTCAGAGCGTGGACACTTCGAAGGCCAGGGTATACGCACGGATCAGCCTCCTCCAAGCCCTCCTGACCGTGATCATCCTGGGACTGGCCACGGCAGTGGCACGCGGCTTGACCCTCTGACCACCGCGGGCCTCCCTCGGCGCGGCGGCGGCGCAGATGATCGCTCACCACGAAATGGCGCTAGGGAACTGGCCACCGGATAGCGGCGTATTCACCACCGGAGATGGCGCCGTTCGCCATCTCCGGCCCTCCTCATCTCGGTTGAGCCCTCGAGATTGCGGCGCGCCACGATTTGGCGTGGCGGTTCACCCTCGGGAGGCCTTCTCGTCATGCTCACCGCATTCCTCACCAGCGTCCTCGCCGTCACCCAGGTCGGCGGCCACCGCACAGCACCATCTGCAGACTCGCTCCTGCAAGAATCGTTGTCTCTCATGGGCGGGCAGCGGCTCGCCGACCTCCGATCGGTGCGCTGGACCGGGATGGCCAGCGAAGAGCTCTCGAGCGCATCCGAATGGGCCTCGCCTCCCGTAGCGATGTACCGGGAGTTCACCGAGCTCCGGGACCTGGCGGGGGAGAGGCTCCGGAGCACGTTCACCATCGTCCTGCCGCAGCGCTCGGATCCCATCGCGTCGGTGGGCATCGCCACCCCCGCGGGCACACCCGGCCAGGCGGCCGCCGCCGAGGCCTCCCTGGCCCTTGGCCCGGAGCGCGTCCTTCTCGCAGCCCTGGCCGAGGGGGATGCGACGATTCGGCAAGACACGGTCATCGGCGGCAAGCACTGTCGCACCGTGACCTTCCGCGGAGGTCGAGTCACTGTCTACCTCTCGGTTGAGAGTCGACTCCCTGTGGCGGTCGAGGTCGTTCAATCGTTTCCGGAAAATCCCACCTTGGGGATGTGGGGGGACATTCATACGGTGACGCTCTTCCAGGCCTGGGCCCTCACTCCGCAAGGCATCAGGCTCCCCCTCCAGCTCACCACCTTCCGCAACGGTCGGCCGTTTCGCCGGGTCGTCATCCGCAAGTTGGAGCTCGGGGCCCCGGCGCCCTCAGATTCATTTCCGGTGGACTCCGGGCGGGTGGCAGCCGCTCGGGCCCGCGCGATGGCCACCCCGTGGACCGGCAAGGACCTCCAAGAAATGGCGGAGGGGGTGGTCTTCGTCCCAGGCCCGTTCAACATGATGCTCGTCGGCTCTTCACGCGGTGTCCTCGTGATCGGCGCGCCCTATTCTGAGGCGTATTCGCGGGGGGCACTCGCGGAAGCGGAGCGTCGCTTTCCGGGAGTTCCGATCACGGGCGTCGTGCTGCCGTCGGGAACGTGGCCCCACATAGGCGGCGTCCGGGAGTTCATTGCGCGGGGGATTCCGGTGTATGCCGCGGGAGGCACCGCGGACGTCGTCGCGGCGGTGGCGGTGGCGCCACACACAATAGCGCCCGACTCCCTGGCCCGGGTCCGAACGCCGGTCATACTCCATCGGGTCGATACCGCGATCACTCTTGGTGCCGGGCCCAACCGCGTTCGTCTCCTCCCGAATCGTGGCCCCGGCGCAGCCCACGAGAGCCAATTGGTCGTCTATCTGCCGGGGCATCGGTTCGTTTTTGCGGGCGACCTCTACCTCCCTCAGCGATTCGAGCCCAACCTCTGGCGTCAATCACTCGATGAGCTCCGGACCCTCCTGGGCGGCGCCGGGATCACACCCGAGCGAGTGGCGGCCATGCACTTTGCCCCCACCCCCTGGGCCGCCGTCCGGGCAACGTTGGAAACCGGGGAGGGGGCACGACCGTAGCGAAGCATGGCATGTCACCCAAGGCCTTCCCCGTCCCATTGCGACCGATCGTCGTCGCCGGGATCACCGCGATGTGGTCCGCCCTTGGGCTGGTGGCGGCGATGCAGGTGTGGTTCCGCCCGCAGCCCCACCCCGGCCTCGGGTTCTTGACTCTCCTGTTCGTGCCGCATTGGGCCGCGTGGGCCGGCTTCTCTCTGGCCGTCTGGACGATCCAGCGCGCCGTGGGGCCGCGCGGTCCCGTCGCCGTCGCGGCGCTCCACGTCCCGCTCGGCGCAGCGGTGATCGCGGCCCACGCCGCGGTCGTGGCGTGGTGGGACGTGGTGGTTCTTGCCGGGTACGAGCATGTCACGTTTCCCCGGATCTTCGTGAACCACCTACGCACCAGCGCGGACAGGGAGGCGCTGGGATACCTCGTCATCCTCGCCGGCGCGCTCCTTCTCGCGAGGCGCCGGCGAGCGGTGCCGCCGGCCCGCGCCACCCTCCCGGTACGCGTGGGGGACACCACGGAGTTGATCCCGCTGGACGAGATCTCCTACCTCGAAGCAGCCAACAATTATGCCCGCATTCACACACCCCACCGGCGGCTTGCCGTCCGTCAGTCCCTGACATCGCTGGAGGCATCGCTCGACGGCCGGTTCGTGCGGGTCCATCGCTCAGTGGTGGTAAACGTCGACCATGTCGCCCGGTTGCATTCGGGCGGCCGGTGGCAGAAGTACGTCGTGCTGCGGCACGGCCCCCAGATCAAGGCCAGCAGCGAGGGGTGGCGCCGCCTCCGCACTCGGATCCACGACATTACTCCAGCACCCAACGACTGGGACTGAGCCTTGTCGATGGTCTGGCGGCCCTCTTTGGCGGTTGCTAGGTTGCTTCGCTCTCACTCCAAGGGGATCGCGTGTGACGAGGACCGCCGACGGGGAGCGTCCAGTCGCTGTCGTCACCGCCGCCGGCGCGGGGATCGGCGCTGCGTGCGCCCGGGAGCTCGCCGAACGGGGATACCGCGTATCACTCCTGGCCCGGTCGGACGCGGTCGTCGAGCTGGCCGAGGCGTTGGGCGGAATGGCGACGCGCGGAGCCGTCGAGGACCCGACGGCGTTGGCCCGGTTGGTCGATGACACCGTGGCGCGCTACCGCCGGATCGACGGCGTCGTGAACAACACCGGTCACCCCGCCAAGGGCGACCTCCTCGACGTAACCGACGCCGAGTGGCACGCGGGGTTGGATCTGATCTTTCTCTTGGCCGTACGGATGGCACGTCTCACCACGCCGGTGTTCGAGCGCCAAGGAGGCGGCGCCGTCGTCACGATCTCCTCGTTTGCCGCGGAGCAACCCGACCCGGCGCGGCCGGTGTCGTCGGCGATGCGCGCGGCGCTGTCGAGCTTCACCCATCTCTACGGGCGCCGCTACGCCTCCAAGAACATCCGCATGAACGCGGTCCTCCCCGGTTGGGTCGACACTCATCCCGTCGCAGCGGGGGATGTCGCGGCCATCCCTACCGGCCGGCCGGCCGCACCGGAGGAGATCGCCAGGGTGGTGGCCTTCCTCCTGTCCACCGACGCGAGCTACATCACCGGGCAGAATCTCCGCGTCGACGGCGGACTCCTCCGCTCCCTCTGAGCACGCCGCCGGCGGTAGCGGTCGACATCGTCGTGCGCTAGCCTTCGCCAGCCGTGCGTCTTCAGACGCGGTGTCCTTTTCACTCCGGGGAGCACTACTCCATGGCCGATCACGTCACGCTGCTCCGCCCGGAGGCCCAGAGCGGTTCCTCAAGTGCATCCCTCTCGCTCCCCGCCGATCTCCTGGCGCAAGTCCGCGGCCGGGTACGCATCCTGGCGATCCTCCTTCTCGTTGCCTTCGGCTCGGATCTGGTCATCGCCGGGATCATCGTCGCGGGGGCCATCCTCGGCGGCCCGCCGCTTCCTGCGGACTGGGCGCTCCAGGCACGGACGCTGATCGGCAGCGCCGTGGCCTCCCTGGCGTCGATTGGGATGTGGTGGGCGGCGGGTGGTTCGCGCGTCGAGCCCTCCCGCCTTCTTACGCTCGGCCTGGTCTACGAGGCGCTGATGTGTTTCATCATCGCCCTGATCACCTTTTGGCAATTCTATCGAGCCAATGGGGTGCTCCCGAACCTGACCTGGGTCCCCGTCGTCGTCATCCTCTTTCCCATGATCATCCCCGGGCCCCCCAAGCGGATCCTGGTGGGGGCGATCGTCTCCGCGGCGACGGCCCCGGCGGCGCTGCTCCTCCTCGATGCGATCGGCCAACTATCGTTGAATGGGGACGCCGTGGTCTCGACGGTCGTTGCCTCTGCGTTTGCGGTCGGCTTTGCCTATATGGGGGCTCGCACCATCTACGGTCTCGGGAAAGCGGTGGCCGCCGCGCGCCAGCTCGGGAGCTATCGGCTCGAAGAGCGGTTGGGGCATGGCGGAATGGGTGACGTGTGGCGCGCCCGCCATCGGCTGCTGGCGCGTCCGGCCGCCATCAAGGTCATCCGCCAATCGCCCGGAGGGGGCGCTGGTGAGATTTCGGTGGAGGTGACGCGACGATTCGAGCGCGAGGCTCAGACAATCGCGGGCCTCCGATCGCCTCACACGGTGGAATTGTTTGACTTCGGCGTCGCAGACGACGGTACCTTCTACTATGCGATGGAGCTCCTGGACGGCCTCGACACGGACACCCTAGTGCGGCGGTATGGCCCGCTCCCGGCCGAGCGTGTCGTCTTCATCCTCCGCCAGGTCTGCCACTCACTGTCGGAGGCGCATGGGCGCGGCCTGGTACATCGAGACATCAAGCCGGCGAACGTCTTCCTCTGCCGCTACGGAGAGGAGTGCGACTTCGTAAAGGTGCTGGATTTCGGTATCGTCAAGGGTCGAGATGACCGCGCCGTCGACGATCCCGCCTTGACCCGCGAGAATGTCTTCCACGGCACCCCTGCGTTCGTCGCGCCCGAGCAGGCGGAGGGGCACGCCGCGATCGACGGCCGCGCCGACCTCTACGCCACCGGATGCCTGGGGTATTGGCTTCTCACCGGTGGGATCGTGTTCCCGGCGGAGACTCCGATGGCGATGCTGGCGCATCATCTCCGGACTACTCCCCCACCGCCATCGAGCCGTACCGAGCTACCCGTCCCCGAAAAGCTCGACCAAATCGTGCTGGCCTGCCTGGCCAAGGACCCCGGCGACCGACCGGCGACCGCGAGGGCCCTGGCCCGCGAACTGGAGGG
>Ga0055480_10000592_pt1 | contig 13712 bp, 14 predicted proteins | sample Muzzi_PWB_D2_FD_57935 | JGI IMG/M metagenome (GOLD analysis project Ga0055480, IMG submission 57935) | Wetland microbial communities from San Francisco Bay, California, USA, that impact long-term carbon sequestration - Muzzi_PWB_D2 | ecosystem: Environmental > Aquatic > Marine > Wetlands ... | reverse complement strand
CATGAGGCTGGCGGCATTCATGTTGCTTGAGCCCACCCGTGTCCAGCGGCCGTCGGAGACCTGGGTCTTGGCATGAAGCATCGGCCCCACCCACTCGAAGATCCGCACGCCCGCCTCGATGAGCTCGCGGTAGCCGATCCGGGTCAGATTGCGGACGATCGGGAGGTCGCTCGATGAGGGGACCAGGAGGCGGACGTCCACGCCCTCCCGCGCGGCGGTGAGGATCGCCTGGAAGAGGGGGCGCGGCGCGACCATGTACGCGTCGGTGAGCCACATCCGGTCCACGACCCCCGCGCTCAGGAGTTCGATGACGCGATATATGCGGACCCGGCCGGGGGTGCCCGCCACGACCATGACCATGGACGTCCCTGCGTCCGGCACCTCGTCGGGAGAGGCGGCCGGGGAGACGGGGGCGCCGGTGCGGGCCCACATGTCGTGAAAGACGTGATCGAGGATGCCGGCGGCGGGCCCGTCGATCCGGACGGCGGTGTCGCGCCACGGCTCGATCTCGCGGTCGGGGTCGCCGGACCACTCGTCGCCGAGGCACAGGCCTCCGAGAACGGCACTGGCCCCGTCCACGACGAGCAACTTCCGGTGGTCGCGAGTGAGGTTGGCGAAGACATCGATGAGCCGCGGCGGGTTGAAGCTCCGGGTCTCGACGCCGGCGGCGCGAAGGTAACGCCATAGGCGCCGCGCGGTCGTGAACGACCCGATCCAATCGTAGATCACCCGGACCGCGCAGCCTGCCTGGGCCTTGGCGGCCAGGGCCTTGGCGAAGCGCCAGCCGGTGGCGTCGCTGCGGATGATGTAGTTCTCGAGGTGGACGGTGCGCTCGGCCGCGTCGATGAGCGCGAGCATGGCGCCGAACGTCCGGGGGCCGTCGATCAGCGGGGTGACCAGGTTGCCGGGAACCATCCGGGAGTGCGCGGCGCGGCGCAGGGCCCGCTCGACGAGGTGGGCTTCGACCGCGACCGTCATGGAAGGTCGGTCTAGCTCCCGAGTCCCAGGGTGGCCTCGTGCGGGCGGAGGGCGTGGAGCACGAAGACGATGTGCTCCTCGAGGGGGACCCCGAGCTCTTCAGCGCCTCGGCGGATGTCGTCGCGGCTGACGCCGCGGGCAAAGGCTTTGTCCTTGAGCTTCTTCTTGACGCTCTTGAGCTCCAGGTCCTGGAGGCTCCGACTGGGACGCACCAGCGCGCAGGCCACGAGGAAGCCGCACAGCTCGTCGACGGCGTAGAGCGCCTTGGCCATGCCGGTCTCGCGCGGAACGCCGGTGTAGTCGGCGTGGCCGAGGATGGCGCGCCGCCCTTCCTCCGGGAAGCCCTCCTCGGCTAGGCGCCGGACACCCTCCGCCGGGTGCTCGGCGTCGGGCGCGTGGTCGGCGTTGGGGAACCGTTCGTAATCGTAATCGTGAAGGAGACCGACCATCCCCCACAGGTCCGGGTCGGCGCCGTGCGCCTGGGCCATGGCGCGCATGGCGAGCTCCACGGCGTACATGTGTTTCCGGAGGGAGTCCGAGGCCGTGTATTCGTGCATCAGGGTGAGGGCGCGCTCACGCGTCCAGGCCATCCGCCGGATCCCCTCTGCCGCGCTACGGCACGAACCGGATCGTCGTCCCGAACGTCCGGTTGACCGAGGCGATTAACGAGTCTGCCACCAGCCGGTGCGCGGTGGCGCTGGGGTGGACGCCGTCCAACGTGAACATCGGGCCGAACGTGACCGGCGAGTTGGGCGCATCCGCAGGGATGTTGGGGAACGGTGGGATGGTCCCGTCGGCCACCAAGGCACCGAGCGCCGGGTTGACATCGAGGTAGGCGTAGCCGTGTGAGGCAGCCTGCGACTGGATGTAGGCGTTGTAGCCGGTCACCGCCTGTTGTAGCGCGTCGAGCTCCGCGGGGAGGACCACCACGGCGTCGTCGCTGCAGTCCAGCGTGGTGGGGAGCCCCTGCGCGGCGGCGAGGAGCATCGGGATCCCCTTGGTCCAGGGCACCAGGATGTTGTCTCCGTCGCTGGTGGGCACCGCGGCGGCGGGCGCGCAGGTGTTGTCGACGGTGAAGACCGGCGGGAACCCAGCCGCCGGCACGCCGGGGCAGAGGCCGGTCTTGAGACACCAGTAGACGCTACCGCGCGAGGCGAAGGGGATGACCGAGACGTTGGCAACGGAGATGAGCGCCGCCTTGGCGCCGGTGCCGTCGATCTGATTGAGAATGGCACTGTAGCTCGTCTGGAAGGCACTCTGAGACGTGATCAGCGCCGGGTCTCCCGGATTGGCCGAATTGGTGAGGGCGCCGAGGACGTCGTTGTTCCCGATCCACAGCGACACGAACGTGGGCCGCACGCGAGCCATCGCCTGCGCCTGGGTCTGTCCGCCGAGGATGAAGGTGGTGAGCGGGTTGGGGCTGGAGCTCGGGTCCAGGTTGTTAAGCGGGTCGATCACCTGGGCGCCAGGCACCGCCACGTTGCTGATGTAGGGGGCCAGGGGGTCCACTGCGCGAAGGGCGCAGCCATTGGGCACCGGTGGACCCACGACTTGCATGGTCAGGTTGTTGATCAGCGGCGGCGGGCACCCTGGCAGCGCCAGCGACGGGATGAAGAAGGAGACGCCGGCGGCGCGGGCTACGAGCACCGCGTAGGACTGGCGTTGGGTGCTGTCGTTGATCCCTGCCGACTGGAAGCCGGCCGTGATGGAATTGCCCATCGAGACGTAGCGCTGCAGCAGATCCGAGCCGGAGGTGGACGGGGCGGCTCCGAGCTGGTCGTCGAGCCGGCAACCGGCCGCGCCCGCGAGGACGATGAGCGCCAGGGCAAGGCGTCGGGTAATCATGGCGGAGGCTCCTCGCTCAGAACGCATAGCTGAAGGACGCGCCAAACAGGTGGGCGTCGAAGGTATAGAGGCCGTCGTTGTCGCCGGGCGTGGGCGGGTTGCTCCCGTTGCCGGACCGGCCCCGGCGATCGGCCTGGTCGATATACTGATAGGCGACATCAACGTGGAGCCCGCGGAAGAGCCGCGTGCCGAACCCGACCGTCACTTCGCTCCGCGGCCCTTCGGGGAGATTGGGCGTCACCGTTTGCGGTGGGGCCGCGGCGTTGTGGGTCAAGAACCCGAGCCGAATCGTCGTGGCGTCGCTGAGGGCGTAGTCCCCGCCGAAGCGGAGGTCGCTCGTGACCTCGAAGTTCTCTTGCAGGGTCACCCGGCCGATCTTCTCGAAGGTGATGGGAAGCGTCTCGAAGACGTGCCAGTTGGTGTATTGGTAGTCGAACATCACCCGCGCCCGGTCACTCAGGTGCACGGCCGTGCCGACCACGAGCTGCTCCGGAAAGCGGAGCACCGCGGTCGCCGATTGGTTTGTGAGTGTCCCGCCCGGTGCAAACTGCCCCGACACGAGGGCGTCGATCGGCGTCCCCCCCGGGAGGCCGGCCGGGTTGCCCGGCGCCAGGGTCAGGCCGGTAGGCACCTGGGTGATCTCGGCGGTGCCACCGTCGATGGTGATCTTTTGCCGGCTCAAGAACCGGATCCCGAAACTCACCCACGGGGCGGGCTCCACCAGCACCCCGAGGTTGTATCCGACGGACGTCCCGTTTCCCGTCAGGTCCACGTCACCGAAGTCCGTGCGCGTGGGGATGCCGAGGTTCCCGAACGTGACGCCCGGGAATCCGGGGACATCCTGCTCACTCAGGTCGAGGCGCTGGCGGAGCTGAACCCGGACGTACGACACGTCGATCCCGCCCCCCACCGACAGCCAGGGCCGGACCTGGTAGGCCACCGTCGGCTGGAGGTAGAACCCCTGGATCTTGCTCTTGTAGCCGGCAAAGCGTCCCTGGGACGTGGCGGGCCAGTCCGTCTCGAGCCCGTACGGGACAAACAGCCCAATGCCGGCGACGAGTCGGTCCCGCACGGGCGTCGCGAAGTACACGTGGGGGACGGGGTACACCCTGTCGTTGAGCTCGTCCCGGAGGCCGGAGAACTGGTTGGTGAAGCCGCCGCTCGGCGCAATCAGCGTCGCGCCCCCGCTCACCACCCGGGCCTGGCCGGCCAGGCCGGCGGGATTGAAGAAGATCGAGGACCCATCGGCGCACGGTGCCGCCACGGCGGCCCCGGCCCGTCCCATCGCGCAGGAGCCGTGCTCGTACACGCCAAAGCCCTGGGCCGCGGCGGTCGCCGCCCACGGCCCGACGGCGAGTACCGAGACGCCGAGCATCCAACGACGCGTTCTGCCCATGACGACACTCCGGAAGGTGGAGGAAAGGCCCACCGCATCGCGCGCGGAGGGCAGCCGACGCCTCGGAAGACAAGGCGACCCGAGCGGCGGATGACCCGAACCTAACGAACGGCGCGGAGGGCGGGCAAGGACATCCCGCGGTCGCTTCACCCCCCGGCTTCCCCCTTTCGTCGGGGTTGGGGCCCAGCCAGGCTCGCCACCAACTCCACCCGGCTGGCGGGAGCGCCGTCGAGGTGGATCTCGAATGCGTAACGTCCGGGGCGGGGGAGCGGAACGTCGAAGACCAGCACCGCTCCGGCCTCGAGCTCCGTGACGCCCGCCGGAGGCTCGCCGAATTGGACCGTGCCCTCGCCGCCAAGGTGCTCGACGCCCTCCTCGTCGACAAACCGGATCCGGATGGCGTGCGAGCCGATCTCCGTCCGCTTCCCCCGCACCCGGAGGACGAGGTGGGTCCGCGGGTGCACAGTGGGGAACCGCGGCACCCAGATGTGCTGAAAGATGCCGAGCACGGAGAGTTTGCCGTGCTGGTCGATCAGCGCGTAGTCGGCCAGGACCGCAAAATCGAGGTGCATCGTCAGCCTCGCACGGGCACGGCGCCCTGAAACGCCGACGGACACACGCCGCTCAGCACGCATCCGTCGCACCGGGGCCGTCGCGCGATGCAGACCGATCGGCCGTGTGAGATGAGGAGGTGGGCGAGGAGGGTCCAGGAGGCCCGCGGGAACAGCTCCGTCAACGCTTTCTCGACCTTGACGGGATCGGACTCGTCCGTGAGCCCGAGGAGCCGGGACAGCCGGCCGACGTGAGTGTCGACCACGATCCCGACGTTCTTGTCGAAGGCGTTTCCTAGGACCACGTTCGCGGTCTTCCGTCCAACCCCGGGGAGGGCCTGCAATGCCTCCATCGTGTCGGGAATCCGCCCGTCGTGGTCCGCCACGACGGCCTGCGCCATTCCGATCAGCGAGGCCGTCTTATTACGGAAGAACCCGGTCGACTTGATCATCCTCTCGACGTCGGCCGGCCGGGCGGCGGCCAGCTCGGTGACGGATGGATACCGCTCGAAGAGAGCGGGGGTGACCTGGTTGACCCGAGCGTCGGTGCACTGGGCCGAGAGGATCGTGGCGACGAGGAGCTCATAGGGCGAGCGATGCACGAGTGCGCAGTGGGCGTCCGGGTATTCCTTCTTGAGTCGGCGGAGGACCGTCCGGGCCCGGCGCTTTCGGTCCTCGGGGGACTCGGCCTTGCGGCTCCGGCGGTGGGTCGCGGCGCGCCGGTTCACCGGGGCCGCCGATGGCAAGCAAAGCGGACAAACTCGTCCACCGGGAGGGTATTGAGGATGTCGGCCGGGCCCAGCCACCCCTTTCGGGCCAGGCCCACGCCGATCTCCATGTTGGCGATCCCCGCGATGCTGTGCGCGTCCGCCCCGATGGAGATCTTGACGCCGCGCTCCTTGGCGCGCCGGAGGAGGCGCCAGTCCAAGTCCAGTCGGTGCGGATCGGCGTTGATTTCCAGCGCCACCCCGACCGCCGCCGCCTTCTCCATGATGGCGTCCATGTCGAGCGGGAACGCCTTTCTGGCCAGCAGCAGCCGGCCCGTCGGGTGGCCGATGATCGCGACGTACGGATTGTCCATCGTCTTCAGCACCCTCGCCGTCATCTCCTCCTCGGTCATGTGGAACCGGCTGTGAACCGACGCGATGACGAAATCCAACGATGCCAGCGTCTCTGCATCGTAGTCGAGCGACCCATCGGCCAGGATGTCGGCTTCGATCCCCTTGAGCGCGCGGAAGCCCGACTGCCGCCGGTTGTACCCATCGATTTCCGCGGCCTGCTGGGCGATAATCGCCGGATCGAGCCCGCCCGCGTAGGCAGCGGATTCGCTGTGGTCGGTGATGCCGAGGTACGCGAAGCCCGCGGCCGCCACCGCGTCGGCCAGCTCCACCACCGTGTTGGTGCCGTCGGAGTCCACCGTGTGGCAGTGAAGGACGCCGCGGATGTCTTCCGGGCCCACCAGCGCGGGTAGCGCCCCGGCCGCCGCGGCCTCGACCTCCCCCATCCCCTCACGCAGCTCCGGCGGGATCCAGGGAAGCCCCAGCGCCCCGTACAGAGCACCCTCGTCCGGCGTGGCGGTGAAGCTATTCCCCCGCCAGAGCGCCGCCGCTCGGAGGGTGTGCCCCGAGGTGGCGGCATGCTCGCCGAGCCGGCGGAGGTGCTCGGCGCTGCCGGTCGCCTGGACCAGGACCGCCCCGGCGTTCACCCGCGTGGTGACCACCACACGGGCGGAGGCTCCCCCGACGAAGCGGAGCATCACGACCCGTTCATCCTGGCCGGCGAACTCGTGCACGCCGGGGAGGTCCGCCAGTCGCTGGAAGATCTCCTGCGGCGCGCAGTCGGCTTCTACCACCACCACCACGTCGCGTACCAGCTCCATGGCGCGGCGGACGTCACCGGCGATATGGGCGTGCAGCACCCCGGGAAGGCGTTCCAGGGCGACGACCAGTCGGACCGCCTCTTCCCGGGCGTGATGGTGCAGCCGGAACTCGGTGGCCTGGCGCAGCGACGCGATCCCCCGGATGACGTTCTCCGCCGTGCGCTTCCCGAAGCGAGGGAGCTGGGCCAGCCGCCCATCCCGCGCCGCGGCCTCGAGCTCGGGGAGCGTGTCGACCCCGAGCGACTCGTGGATCTGCCGGATCTTGGTGACCCCCAGGCCGCCGATGGCCAACATCTCGACCAGGCCGGGCGGCACCTGCTCGCGCAGGTCCTCGAGGAGGGAGGAGTGTCCGGTCCCGACGATCTCTTGGATGATCTGAACCGTGGCGGGACCCACGCCGCGCGTCTCCGCCAGCGTCCCGTCTGCAAGCGCGTCCTGGATGGGTCGAGGGAGACTCGAAACGGCGCGCGCGGCGGTTCGGAAGGCGCGGACTCGATAGGCATTCTCCCCACGGAGTTCCTGGAACGCGGCGATCCGTTCCAGGACCTGAGCCACCTCCTGGCGGTCGACGATGTGGCCCGTCTGACTCATCCGGACGCCTGCGCGGCCGGGATCGTAGCTGCACCCAGGAAGAGGAGCTCTGCAGGAGACGCGATGGCGTAGAGGCCGGCGCGGGCGCCCCCGTCCATCAGCGGCGCGAACGGCTCGGACCCATCGAACCGCGCCGGGACCGGCGGCGGCATTCCCATCGCCTCTGCCACGGTCAGGGCGGCCCGCTCCGGGTGGAAGCCGAAGATTCCCAGGACCGCGAGATCGCCTGCACCGGTGGGGGACACGAAGCACCCGTCGAGCGGCTCGAAGGGCGCCTCATCCTCCAGCCGAGCCCAGATGAGACGGGGAGCGAACTGCGCGTAGTGAGCGCCGTCGTACGCCCCCGCCGCCGCGGCGTCGATCGGCCGGCGGAGGAGGGCGGTCGTCTCCGCTCCGGTCCAGGAGACGGTGCGCCCCCCCGCGGCCCAGCAGAGGTAGGCGTGGTGAACGAACGCTTGGAATTCGGCCATCCGCGAGCCCAGCCCCTCGTCCGGACGGAGGTCGCGCAGGAGCTCGACGGCAGGACGCGCCATGAGGAACGCGTCGCGGTCACGGGGATCCCGCTGTTCCGTCCGCATCGAGTCGCGGATGGCGGGGAAGACTCGGTCGGCGATGTCGCCGAAGACGGCGTCGAGCGGGACCCGGCGGGCGTCGGAAACGGTCACCTCCCGTCCCGATCCGAGGGGAGGAATCCGTCGAGCAATCGCACGAATGCTGCGAACGCCTCCACGTAGGGGACGTGGCCGCAGTGGGGGAGCGGATGAAACTCGGCGTGGAGGAGCTCCGCCACCGTCCGGGCGGCCGACAGGGGGATCGGGTCCTCTGCGCCGTGGAGGACCATGGCCGGCAGGTGGAGGTCGGCCAGAGAAGGCCGCAAGTCATACGTGCCGAGGCTGGACCAAACCTCCTGCTGCGTCCGACCGGTGACGCGGAAGGGCGTCAGGTTGGTGACTTGAGAGGGATCCGCGAAGTAGGGGATGACCGAGAGCTCAAACAGGCGCTGGGCGTATCCCTCGGGATCGCGCTCGCGGAGGCCAGATTCCCGGAGGCGGCGGCGCTCGCCTTGGAGCGCCGGATCGAGGTTCCGCTCGGCAAAGCGCGCCTCGAACACCTCGCGCGCCTCGCGCCACACCGGGGCCGGCGAGACCAGCGCCAGGCGATCTACCCGGTCGGGGTAGCGGACCGCGTAGAGGAGCGCGAGGAGCCCGCCCCAGGAGTAGCCCGCGATTGTCAGCCGGTCCAGCTCCCACGTCCGCCGCAACGCTTCGAGATCTTCGACATGCTCCGTCCAGCCGACCGGCACCGAGCGCTCGACCGGCGAGCGACCCCCGCCGCGTTGGTCGTAGTAGATCAACTCTCGCCCGGTGGCGAGCGCATCGAAGCCTGGGAGGAGATAATCATGATGGGCGCCGGGGCCGCCGTGCAGAATCACCACCGCGGGTCCGGCGCCGGTGCGTCGCTCGAAGAGGGTGACGCCGCGGATCGCCCGCGTCGTGGTGGCGACGGGAGCGCCGGAGGCGGGCAGCGGACTCACAGGAGGACGGCGAGGGCGTCGGCGACCTGGCGAACGGCCCGCTCTTCCTCCGGGGTGAAGGGGTCGAGCTCGTCGCTGTCGACGTCGATCTGTCCGAGGACATGGTCTCCCCGCCGAATCAGGACGACCAGCTCGGACCGGGTGAAGGTGTTGCACGCCAGGTAGTGGCCGGCAGCGGACACGTCGGGGACGTTCTGGTCGCGACCGGTGGCCACGGCCAGGCCGCAGACGCCCTTCCCGACCGGGATGCGCCGATGGTCGGTCTCGCGGCCGGCAAACGCCTCGAGCACCAACTCGTCCTCTTCCACCATGTAGAGGTAGACCGACGTGTACGGACGACCCGCGGCCCGAAGCTTCTCGGCGGCCAACTGGAGTAGCGCGTTCCGCCCCACTTCGCGGGTGAACGCACCACGGAGGGCGGCGACGACGCGCTCGGCGTCGAGGGCGGCCATCAGCCCCCGCGCTTGCCGAAGGTGACGGTCGAGCGGTGTTCCACGCCGCCCCGAAGGACCACGATCTCCACCGTGTCCCCGGCCTTGTAGGATCGGAGCGCGTCCGTCATGTCCTGCAGCGTCCCGACCTCGAAGCCGCCAATCCGGGTAATGACGTCGTCGGCGCGGAGGCCGCCCTTGTCGGCGGGGGAGTCCTTCCGCACTCCGGTGAGGCGCACCCCCCGGCTTCCTCCCGTCATGTCCGGGATGGTCCCGAGATAGGCGCCGTAGCCGGACCCGCTGGAGGCGCTCGCGGCATGGGTGGGGCGCGGGACGTCGACGAACGTCAAGGGATCCTGGCGGTTGGCGAGGGCCTCGACGACTGTCGCCGTGAAATCAGCCACGCGCCGGAGCCCTTCCCGATTGATCTTGTAGGCGTCGTCTCCGGTCCGGTGATAATCCTCGTGCAGATCGGTGAAGACATGGAGGACCGGGATGCCGACGGCGTAGAAGGACGACTGGTCACTCGGGCCGTAGCCGTCGCCGTTGGCCTTGAGGTCAAAGCTCGAATACCAGTTGACCGAATCGAGGATGGCCGGGAACTCCTTGGCGGTGGCCGCCCCGAAGACGATGAGCCGATTGTTCCGAAGGCGTCCCACCATGTCCATGTTCACCATGGCCACGGTCTGGCTCAGTGGGTACATCGGATTCCGGACGTAGGCCTGGGAGCCGAGGAGGCCGAGCTCCTCGCCGCCGAAGGCGATGAAGACGACTGTACGCGCCGGCGGTGTTCCGCGGAGACGCCGGGCGATGTGGACAAGCGCGGCAGCCCCCGACGCGTTGTCGTCCGCGCCGTTATGGACGATGCCGGCGCTATCCGGATCGAGCGCCCCGAACGTTCCGAGTCCCAAGTGGTCGTAGTGGGCGCCCACGATGACGACCTGGTTGCGGAGCTCGGGATCCCGCCCGGGGAGAATGCCGATCACATTGGCGCCGGTGGCGCCGGCGAGACCGGCATGCTGCGCCACGGGGGCGTCCTCGGCGATGGTAAAGCGCTGGAGCCAACCGGCCGGGGTAGGCTGGAGCCCGACGTCTTCGAACCGGCGGGCCAGATAGGCCGCGGCGGAGTCCGCTCCGGGGGTGCCGGTCATCCGACCGGCTAAGGCATCGTCGGCCAGGTAGCGAACGTCTTCGAGGAGCTGGTCCGCGGCGGTGGTCTGGGCGGTGGCGACGGCGGCACCGGCCACCATCAAGCAGACGGCGAGAATGGCGGATCTGGTCATAACTCGTTACTGTGTTGCACGTTGCAGGCGTAGGTCTGGTCGTCGGCAGGGGTGCCGATCTCTTGGATTCTAATCGGGTCCGCCCCGACTCCCAAAGCGGCCCGGCGGACGGGTCTATATTCCCTCGGCTCACCGTGAGAGAACCCCTGACAACGACCGGCATGCGCTCCACAGAAGACATCGGCGGCGTGATCGCCCCCTCCACGACACCCCCCGCGGCGAGCGCCGCGTGGTGTGCTGCCGGAAGCTGGGGGTAGCGGTGTCGCCCCGCCTCCTCGCCCTCGTCCCGATCGCTGTCGCCCTCAACGTGGCGATCGGGAGAATCGTCGCCGAGCTGAGCCTCCCCGTCTATCTGGATACGGTCGGGACCATCCTCGCCGCCGCCCTCGCCGGGCCGGTCGCCGCGGTGGCCGTGGGTGTCCTGTCGCAGGTGATCAGCGGCTTCGTCGGCGGCTACATTTGGCTGGCCTTCATCCCGATCCAGATCATCATCGCGCTGCTGGCGGTCCTGGCAGCCCGTCGGGGCGGCTTCCGCTCCACGCCCCGCGCCGTTCTCTGGGGCGCCCTCGTCGGTCTCGTCGCGGGCGCGGCCTCCTCGGTGATCTCGTACGTCGTGTTCCGCGGCGTCACGGCGTCCGGCGTCACCGCGATCACCACCCTCCTCACCGGCCTCGGCCTCCCCCTGGCCACCGCGGTGGTCGTGTCGAGTGTCCTCACCGACCTCCTCGACAAGACGATCGCCTTCGCCCTCGTCGGCGTGGTCCTTCGAGGCCTCCCCACCCGGATGATGGCGCGGTTCCCAACGGCGTCCAGCGCCCTCGGGCGGTGAGCCGAGCCGGCCCGGCCGTGCGGGCGCATCCGTTGACCGTGCCGACCGTCACCCTGGCGGTGACGCTCCTGGCCTTTGCCCTCCCCGGTCCGTTCGGCCCGGCGGCGCTGTACGCCGCGGTTATCGTCGCCGCGCTTGCCAGCGGAGTAGCGCGGGCGATCCTCCCGGGCGCGCTGGTGTGCCTCCCCCTCTGGTTCTTTCTCTTCGTCCTGCACGCCCTTTGGGGCGAGGGCCCCACGGTAATGGTCGGCCCGGTGGGCCTATCGCGCGCGGGCTCCGCCCTGGCACTGGCGCAGGGCGCGAGACTCGGCGCGATCGTAACCGCCACCCTGGTGCTGTACCACTCCTTTCAGCCGGCCCGTTTCCTCGATGCGGTGGCGGAGCGCCGCTGGCCGTTTGCGCCGGCCTATCTCTTCGTGGCCACGCTCCAGGCGATGCCCCGGCTCGTGGACCGGGCCCGCACGGTTCGAGAGGCGCAACGTGCGCGCGGGCTCCGGGTGCGGGGCAGCCTGGGGCGGCGCTGGCGCGCGCTCCGCCTGCTGGTGTTCCCGCTTGTGGTGGGGGCGCTCGCCGAGATCGAGGAGCGTACGCTGGCGCTCGAGACCAGGGCGGCACAGCATCGAGGCCCGCGCACCCCGCTCGACCCTCCCCGCGACCGCTTGGGGGATCGGCTGATTCGCTGGGGCTCGGTGGCGGTCGCCCTCGCCGCGATCGTCTGGCGGGTGGCGCGATGACCGACATCGTCACCGCCGGCCTCTCATTCTCGTATCCGGGCGCCGCCTCGCCCGCGGTGCGCGACCTCACCCTCACCACGCGGGCCGGCGAAGTGACGTGGCTCTTCGGCGCGCTCGGCGCGGGGTGCAGCACCCTCCTCCTCCTGATGGCCGGGCTCGCCCCGCGCGTCACGGGCGGCCGGCGGGACGGGTCGGTCACCGTGGGCGGGATCGATCCAGGAGAGCCGGCCGGGGGCCGTGCTCTCGCAGGCCGCGTCGCCTACGTGACCGCCTCGCCCCGCGTCCAACTCTCGGGAGTGGCCCAGACGGTGCGCCAGGAGGTGGCCTTTGCGCCGGCCAACCTGGGGTGGCCGGTCGACCGGATCACGCGCGCCACTGACGCCGCCCTCGACGCGCTCGAGATTGCCCATCTGGCGGAGCGCGATCCCGGATCGGTCTCCGGCGGCGAGCTCCAACGGGTCGTCCTTGCGGCCATGCTAGTCCTGGAGCCTGACGCCTGGCTGCTGGACGAGCCCGCCGCCGAGCTGGATCCGGCGGGCCGTGCGCGCCTCTATGGCCTTCTCCGGACGGAAGCCGCCCGCGGGGCCGTGGTGGTGGTCGCCAGTGAGGACGCCGACGGCTTCGCGGGGGCCGTGGAGCGCTGCGTGATCCTCGAGGCGGGCGCGGTGGCGCTCGACGGAACGCCACGGGAGGTTCTCGCCGACGACCGCACCTGGGACCTCGGCGCGGGGTCGACGACCGTTGCCGCCGTGGCGCGGGCGGCCCGCGCGATCGTGGACGCGCCAGCGCTCGCACCGCCGTATCCGCTCACGGTGGAGGAGGGCATCGCACGATGGCGATGACGCCGGTGCTGTCGTTCCGGGATGTCGTCTTCGGCTATCGGAAGGCGGCGGTCTTGCACGGAGTATCCGTGACGGTCCATCCGGGGGAAGGTGTCGCGCTCCTTGGCCACAACGGCGCGGGGAAGACCACGCTCACACGGTTAGCCATGGCGCTCGACCATCCGTGGCGTGGGACCGTGGAGTGCGTGGGGCGGGACACGGCCGGACGTGGGCCCGAGGATCTGGCCGATCGCGTCGGCTATCTGTTCCAGCACCCCGAGGCCCAATTAGTGGAGCGTACCTTGCGCGCCGAGGTGGGCCTCGGCCCCCGCCTCCTGGGCTGGTCCTCCGACCACGCCGACGGCGCAGTCGCCGAGGCCCTGGCAGCGGTCGGCCTGGCCGGCGAGGAGGAAAGCCACCCGCTCGACCTCCCCCTCCCGTTCCGACGGCTGGCGGGCTTGGCGGCGGCGCTGGTCGTGGGCCCTGCGCTCCTCCTCCTCGACGAGCCGACTTCGGGCCTCGACCGGCGGAGCCGCCAGCGCGTCGCGGAGATCGTCCGGCGGCGGCGCGAGGGTGGGACAGCAGTGGTGGCGGTATCTCATGACCCGGCCTTTGCCGTGGAATGTCTCGACCGTGGGATCATCCTCCGGGAGGGCCGGGTGGTGGCGGACGGCTCCCTCCGGGACGCGCTGGAGGAGGGCGACGCAGCCGTGGCGCCTCCACCCCTGGCGCGGCTCGATGCCGGCGCCGTCCTCGGCGCCTCGAGTTGGCGGCTGGCCGACGTGGCGGGCGCCCTGGCGGCGCGGTGCCGGGGGTCCGGGGCACCTTGAGACTTCCCGG